>ERZ1643251.67-NODE-67-length-190088-cov-97.898012_pt1 | contig 190088 bp, 193 predicted proteins | sample MGYA00579261_ERZ1643251 | MGnify/ENA primary metagenome ERZ1643251 (study PRJEB29033, sample SAMEA4952267) | chicken gut metagenome | biome: Broiler Chicken; feature: Gastrointestinal Tract; material: Caecum | place: Ireland | collected 2018 | study: Broiler... | reverse complement strand
TTTTGCCGCGACTTGTAAGGAGATTAAATATTTCGAACAGAGGATTCCCGAACCCAAGAAAAAAGCAGGGATAAAACCCTGCTAAAGTGGAGCGGGTGAAGGGAAAAGAGCCAAGCGCGCCCGGTGGGCGGAGAAGCGCAGGCTTGAGAAAAAACTGCGCTTTGGCCTAGTTTCGCTTGTCAGCGAAACGGACGGCATTGATGCTTGTTTTTTCTCGTATTCGCGGCCAGACGAAAAATTACATCTGCGCTGTAATTTTTGCCGCGACTTGTAAGGAGATTAAATATTTCGAACAGAGGATTCCCGAACCCAAGAAAAAAGCAGGGATAAAACCCTGCTAAAGTGGAGCGGGTGAAGGGAAAAGAGCCAAGCGCGCCCAGTGGGCGGAGAAGCGCAGGCGATTTTCTGTGAGAAAGGGAGAATTTGAGCGAGACAGCGAAAAGGCGACCAGTTTCGAACAGAGGGGAGATGAGGACCCGTAGGGTTCGATTCCCGAGCCCAAGAAAAAAGCAGGGATAAACCCTGCTTAAAGTGGAGCGGGTGAAGGGAATCGGACCCTCGCAGCCAGCTTGGAAGGCTGGAGCTCTACCACTGAGCTACACCCGCAAATTAAATGCGAGAATTATATTAGCACAAAAATAAAACGATGTCAACGAATTTTTCTTTTTTTCTTGAAAAATGAAATTAGATGTGATACATTAACTATGTCTATGCAAAAGAAGGAAAAAAGAGAATTTAAAAAGAGGCTTAACAGGAAGGGTTCGCTAAAGAGCGAGGCCGAAATTTCCAATTCAAAAAGCCTTAAACTTCTTTGTATGACGGCCGCAGCAGTTCTTATTACAACTGCTTCAATCCAGCTTGCGCCGAATGATACATACACAAACCCTGGTGTCGATTATGACACAAATTTTGTTGTTGCCCATGCGGGTGGCGCTCTTGAAGAGGATGGAGATGAACTTAATTATTTAAACAGCTTGGAGGGGTTTTATCACTATTATGCAGAAGGAACAAGGCTTTTTGAGTTTGATTTGGTTTTTTCAAGCGACGGCCGCCTTGTTGGGGCGCATACATATGAATATCTAGATGGCTACAGCATGAAAAACAGAATTGGCTATCAGGAATACAAAAACACGAAGATTGCGGGAAAATTTGAGGGAATAACAGAAGAAAGTTTGCTTGCGCTTTGCAAAATTTTTCCAGAGTGTAAATTTATTATTGACACAAAGGAAAAAGACCCAACAGCTGTTTATTACAGAATTATTGACCTTGCCAAGCAGCAGGATTTGGACATATCTAAGACAATTCTTCCATTTGTCAGTTCAAAGGACATGCTTTTGGACCTTGAGAAGAGATATGACTTTGAGGAAATTATGTTCACTAACTATAAAAATTATTATTCCACAAGGCAGCTTCTAAATATAGTTAAAGAATTTGATAAAATTAGATATGTACATATTTTTCCAATCGACTTTTTTAGAGTTGACATTGAGAAGCTCAATCAACAGGGCGTTAGAGTTTTTGCCCACATGGACAAGGAGAATTTTTTGAGAACGGCGCTTGACTATGGCTGCACCGGAATTTTCTCTGACAACATTTCCGAAAAGGATTTTAAAGAAGACCACTACAGCTTTTTGGCAAAAAAGCTTGAAATTGTTCAAGATCAAAAAATGCATGAGAGAAAAGTTGAAATGTTTTATAAAAAGAAAGAAAGCCCAGAATTAGAATTTTAGGCTTTTAAAATATTTTTCGTTGTTAATAACAGCTTGGTTCTTTGGGTTTATTTCCATTGCCTTTTTGTGATAGTTATATGACTCGAAAATGTTTCCGAGTTTGTAGTTGATATAGCAAAGCTGGATGTTTGGAATTAGGTCATAGTAACTATCTTCAACAAAAGCTCCGCTTTCCGTTTCTTTTTCGCAACACAGGGCGGCCTTAAACCAAAACATTGCGCCCTTCAAATTCTTTTCAATTTCTAAGTTTCCAAGCATGCAGCAAAACTCAGCAGAAGGCGGGGCAAGTTTAAAGCTTTCAATCAAATATTTTTTTGCGTTCTCATTGTCGCCAAGGCGCATGAAACATTGGGCAATGATTTTATGGGCGTCGATTTTGTTGACAATGAAAGTCTCTTTGTTTTTTAGGTATCTTTTTAATGTTCTGATGCATTTTCTATTGTAATTATTGTAAAAGAGTTCGCGCGCGTAGTAAAACTGTTCCCTTGGATTGAGTTTGTGGCCCTCTTTTATTTTTTGGTTGTAGATTTTCAAATTTCGCTTTGGGTTGGAGGATTTAATTTTTCTATGTTGAATTGCTATGTCAACATGGTCAATTTTTCCGCGCGGGGTTATGACTTCGTGGACAAAACCTTCCCACTTAAAATTCATGCTTCGCTTTAAAATTCTTTCGCGAAAGTAAGTGAAAGTTGGGTTGTTTGCCTCGTCAAAGGCAATTTCATATTTCAACATGTAAACATCTTTTGGCTCGCTTGTTTGTTTTAGCTTCTTAATTTTCTCTATGTTGTCATGGGTTATGATGTCATCTGCATCAAGCCACATTACGTAATCTTTTGTTGCCTTTGAAAAGCTAAAGTTTCTTGCCTTTGAAAAATCGTTTTCCCATTGGAAAGAGTGAACGCAGTTTGTGAACCTTTTTGCAATTTCAACTGTCTTGTCCTTTGAACCTGTGTCAATGACAACAATTTCGTCTGCAAACTGGCTGACACAATTTAAACATCTCTCTAAAACTTCTTCTTCATCTTTAACAATCAAACAAACGCTCAGTGTAAACATACTACACAATATGTTAAAAATTTTGTTTTTGTTATTTTGAAAATGCCTTGCAATGTGCTATAACATAACCGTGGTAATTGTTTCAACAAAGAACGAGAATGTTAAACAAATTAAAAAGCTTAAAGGTTCGAAGGGCCTTTTGTTTTTGGACAATCCAAAGCTGATTTTAGAAGCGTGTTTTTCCGGCTTTGAAATTGAATGGCTTGTTTTAAAAGAGGGGGCAAACTTTGAAGAAAAAAATCTAAAGCCAAAAAACAAAATGATAGTCAGCGAGAGTGTTTTCAAAACAATTTGTTCAACGGTTTCTTCCCAGGGAGCAGTTGCAGTTGTTAAATTCGATTTAAGGCAGTTTCGCCCTCCATCGGGCAATTTCTTGGTTTTAGATTGCGTTCAAGACCCGGGAAATGTTGGAACGCTTATCAGAAGCGCGGTTGCATTTGAATTTAATGAAATCTATTTGATTGATTGCGCAAAGGTTTCAAACGAAAAAGTTGCAAGAAGCAGCATGGGGGCAATTTTTAAGGCAAAACTTTTTGAAATTTCAAAACAAACCTTTTTAAACGAATTTAAAGGAAAAACTCTTCTATGTGGAGAACTTGGAGGCGCGCCTCTTTCAAAGCAAAAGCTTGGTTTTCCTCTTGGAGTTGTTGTTGGGAATGAGGGAAGCGGAATTTCCAAAGAGGTTTTGGCGCTTGGAAAAGGAGTTGAGATTGAAATGAGCAAGAACGTTGAAAGCTTGAACGCGGGAGTTGCTGGAAGCATTTTAATGTCATATTGTTATAATAAATTTAAAAATTTAAAAGGAGAAAATAGATGAGCGGACACAGCAAGTGGCACAACATAAAAAATACAAAAGAAAAATCTGATGCACAAAGAGGAAAAATTTTTACTAAAATCGGCCGTGAAATTGCAGTTGCAGTTAAGAGCGGAGGAGCGGACCCAGAACTTAACGGAGCGCTTAAGAACATAATTGCAAAAGCAAAGCAAAACAACATGCCAAACGACACGATTACACGAAGCATAAAAAAGGCAAGTGGAGAGCTTGGAAGCATTAACTATGAGGAGTGCAGCTATGAGGGCTATGGCGTTGGCGGAAGCGCGGTTATTGTTAGATGTTTAACAGACAACAAGAACAGAACGGCTGGAGACGTTCGCCATGCTTTCGACAAGTTTGGAGGCTCGCTTGGGGCGCTTGGTTGCGTTCAATTCATGTTCGATAAAAAGGGCGTTTTGGTTTTGGAGAAAGGAAATTTATCTGAGGACGATGTTCTTCTTTTGGCTTTGGAGGCAGAGGCAGAAGACGTTAGGGACGAGGGCGACGTTTTTGAAATCCTAACGGACCCTAAGCAGCTTGAAAGCGTTAAATCCGCTCTTGAAGCAAAAGGGCTTAATTTTGTTTCGGCAGAGGTTGAATATATTCCTCAAAACTATGCTAATTTGGACGAAAAGCAGCTTGAAACCTTCTCTAAGATGGTTGACAAGCTTGAGGAGAGTGACGACGTTCAAGAAGTTATTCACAACGTTTTGTTAGATTAAAAAAAACAAGCAAATTTGCTTGTTTTTTTAACCTCTTTTTCTTGCGCGTTTTCTAGCTGCTTCGCTTTTTTTCTTTCTTTTAACGCTGGGCTTAAGGTAGGCTTCTTTTTTTCTTATGTCGCCAATAATTCCGTCGCGCTGGCATTTTCTTTTGAAGCGTTTTAAAGCGCTGTCTAAACTTTCATTTTCACCAACTTTAACCATTGTCATCTGCTTATCACCACCTTTTAGTTCCAGTTTCTTTTTGCATTATATCAAATTAAAAATTTTTGTCAACTAATTTTACAAAATTAAAACGCTCCATTTATTTTACTTTATAGGCTAATTTTGTTAAAATAAATTTAATTATGAAAAAAACTATTTTAGAAAAAATTTATTATAATTGCCAGCTTGGAATGTATTTTGATGATATAAAAAAACTTTCAAAAGGATTTGTTGTCTATTCAAATTATGTCAAAGATAAAAGTTGGAATTATTATGTAGGTTTTACCGCAAAAAACATATTGGATTTTCAAAAAAATCTCGGCGAGGCGGAAATGTTTTTAGAAAGCAAAAAAAGACAACTTTGTTTTGCTTTATCTCCTTTAACAAAAATTAATAAAAAGGTTTATTCTTATGTAACAGCTAATTATCAAAAGTATGAGGAAGAAATTATTTTGCTTTGTCGAAAGATTGCAAAAACACAAAAATTAAGCGAGGATTATTCTTTTAAAAGAATCGATAATAAAACACAAAAAGATTTGTTTATAAAAACATTCAAAATTTGCAAGACACAAACATCTGATGGTGATACTTATCCTGCTTTAAGCGAAGATTATTTTTTTGCTTTAGAGCATAGTTTTAACCATGTTGGTGACTGGGAATTTTCTCATTATCTCAGCTTTTATAAAAATAAGCCAATTGGCATGGTGTCAGTCTGCTCAAAAGGAAAGTTTTGCGGGATTTATGGCGCAGGGACTTTAGTTCAGCATCGCAAAAAAGGGGTCTTTTCCAATTTATTCAAGCATATTTATGATGAACAATTGCTTTTGGGGAGAAAATATTTTTTCTGCTCTACAAAAAGAAATTCTGCCAACCATAGATTTTACAATAAACTTGGCTTTAAAGATCAGTATGTAGTTGAATTATGGGAACAAAAAATATTTAAAAATCTATAAATATTTTTTACATTAATATGTTGCATAGAAAAGAATGGTTTTAATTTTTTTATAAGTATAACATTTATTATTGTCAGCAATAAGAAAATATAAGTTAAATAACGAAATGTTACCATTGCATCTTCATTTTCGGGATTATCTAACAAAAAAGAAAATTAGAACTCATTTGAAAGAACAAGATTGATATTTTTCTGTTGTTGATATTGTTGCAATTTTAACAGATATTGGAGCGTTTTAAAAACAAGACTAAAAAAAGGAATTGGGGCAAAAGTAATTTAGCAAGCAATAACCCTTTCAAAATAAATGCATGGAGAATATTTAAATGATTTTAGCTGTTAAAATTTGCCATTTTATATTTTATTATGTTAAAATAGCCATGTGAAAGTTGAAGTAATTGTTGGAAACAATTTATATTCTGTTGCAGAGGCTGTTGTTGGGAGCATTGAGGTTTCAGATTCGTTGGAACTTGAAAACTTTGTTGTCGTTCCGGACAGGTTTTCTCTTTTGGCGGAAAAACTTCAGTTCAGCCAAAACAACATAAATTCAACCTTCAACATAAAGATTGTTGGAATTTCAAAACTTGCAACATATTTTTCGCCTAAGGTTGAGGTTCTCTCTTCCGATCAAAGCAGAATAAAAATTTATCGCGCGCTTGTGGAACTTGGCCTTGACTCGTTTGCGCCAAGTTTTGAGCTTTCCAGCCAAATTTTTAATATAATTTCTCAGCTTAAAGCAAGCCAAATTTCGCCAGAGGAATTTTCTGTTAGTGCTAAGAATAAAAAACTTTTAGATCTATCTTTGGTCTATAAAAAATATGAAGAAGAAAAGGAATTTGCAGATTCTTCCGACGTTCTTTCAAACCTTCTCCAAAACATGGATGAAGAAAAAATTTCCAACTGCAATTTCTTTTTTGCTGGGTTTGATAGTTTGACGGCTCAGGGCGAAAAGATTTTAGAAAAACTTTGTTTGCTTGGAAAGAGAGTTGTTGTTGGAGCAATTAGGCCAAGCAACCAAAAAAATTATTTCATCTATGATGAGGACATTTTAAACAAAATTAATAAAATTAGGCGCAACCACAAAATTGAAATTTCCCAAACGTTTTTAAAAGATGAATTTAATGATGAAGGCGGCCACATTTTAAGAAACCTTTTCTCGGGGAAGGAAAACTTTTTCGAAACGGACAAGGTTTTTCTCCTTCAATTTGAAAAGCCAGAGAAAGAAGCGGAGGAGATTGCAAAAACAATTCTCTTTAAAATTAAACAAGAAAATAAAAGTTTTTCCGATTTCAATGTTTTAGTTGGAAACTTGGAGGAGGGAAACAAAATTTTTAGAGAGGTTTTTTCTTCGTATAACATACCATATTTTGTTGACCTTGGCGTGAAGGTTGAAACACTTCCAATTTACAACTTTTTTAAAAACCTTTTTGAATTTATTATAGGCGGCGATCAAATTAGTTTTGTAAACTTGCTGACGAACTGCTACTTAAATGTTGACGCAAACGAAATTTCGGAGTTTGAAAATTATTGTTTAAAATTTGGTTTTGATCAAAAAAGTTTTGAAAAATTCGAAAATATTAATGAAATTTACAATAAAATTGAAAAAAATAAGTTAAAAATTGAGAAAAATAATAAGATTATAAATTTTTCTAATATTATAAAAGAAATAATTGTTGATTTTAATTTAAAAGAAATAAATTCAAAATTAACCGAAAAATTTTCAAAGGAAAATTTAAATAACGAAAAAATATATCTTCAAATATTCAACAAATTGGACGAAGTTTTAGAAAATTTAACTGAGGAAATTGAAGTTGATTTTGAAGAATTTTCAACAATCTTTCTTTCGCTTTTTGGCGAGAAAGAGATTTCTTCGGTTCCTGTTTCAATTGATTGTGTGTTTTTGGGCGGAGAGAAATCCTTTTTCGAGAGGCGAGATGTTTTGTTTGTTGCAGGCGCAAAGCAGGGGCAAATTCCTAAAACGGTAAAGGACGTTGGAATTCTTTGCGATCAGGATATTTCTTCTTCAAACCTTCCGATAACGCCAACGGTTAGAATGATTAACAAAAGGAACAAACAAAAGCTTTTGTTTGACCTTTCACTAGCGAAGGAAATTTTTGTTTCTTTCAGTGAAAATGAACTTGGAGAAAAGGAAGAGAAATCTTCGCTTTTCTATGAGCTTGGCAAAATTTTTTCAAGGGATTGCCTGCCAATTAAAATCACTTCAAATTTTTATGAGCGCTATGGAAGAGAAAGACTTTTAAAGTTTTCGCTTCAAAACAATTTGGACTATGAAAAATTTGTTCTCTCGCTATTAAAAGAACAAAAAATTTCCAAGGCTCAGGCAGAGCAGTTGATTGTGCCAAACAAGGAGAAGAGAGAGCAGACAAGCAAAAATCTTTTTAAAAAACTTTCTCCAACAGAAATTGAAAACTTTTTCAAATGTCCTTTCAAACATTTTTTCTTCTATGGGCTTGGGATTAAAGAAAATCAAACAAACAATTTTGACGGAAGAGATTTTGGAAATTATTTTCACATGGTTGCAAAGCAATTTGTTGAAAGAAATTTGAAAAAAATTCAGACCATTACAAAAGAGGAAATTGACCGCGAATTTGAGCAGATTGTTTCCAATGTTTTAAAGAGCGAAAGGTTTAGTTTGCTTAAGACCAACAAGGAAAATGACCATCTTTTTGCGCTTCTTAAAAAAGAGGCAAAAACAATGGTCAATAAAATTGTTTATGAACAGCAAAATTCAAACTTCCTTGTGCGCTATGTTGAAAAGCCTTTTAACTACAATCTTGGAGAGCTTTCGCTCAGCGGCGTTGTTGACAGGGTTGACGTTTCTGGCGAATATTTTAGAGTTGTAGACTATAAATCGGGCGAAATTTCAAGAAGTTTAAAAAAAGTTTATCATGGTGTTGAACTTCAACTTTTTATATACCTAATTGCAATTGAAGCTATGTTTGGCCTTGTTCCGGCGGGCGGGTTTTATTTTCCAATTTCTGAGGATTACAGCGCCAAAGATGTTAAAAAATTCTGTTTAGACGGCTTTGTTTTGGATTTGCAAAACATAATTTCAGATTTGGATAGGCGCTTTGGAAGATCGCTTGAAAGCGACATAGTTGCGCTTAAACTTAAAAAAGAATCAAGCCCAAACAACTTGGTTTTGTCAACAAAGAAAAACGTTTTTTCAAAAGAGGGGTTTGAAAGCGTTTTGCTGTATGTTAAAAAATTAATTGAAAGGGCAAAGGAAGAAATTTTAAGTGGAAAGTTTCCTGCAAGTCCAATTGGAGACTCCTTTGAAACCTCGCCGTGCAGAGGTTGTCCGTTGTTTTGCGTTTGCAGCTTTAAAGATAGCGAGAGCCAAGAAATTAGAACATTCGGAAAAGAGCTTTCCGAACAGGATTTTAAAAGGATAGTGGGCGATGAATAGATTGACAGATGAGCAAAAGGACATATTAAACACCTTCAATCAAAGTTCAATTGTTTCCGCTGGTGCAGGAAGCGGAAAGACAACAATTATGATTGAAAAGATTATGGAGGAATTGAAGGCGGGGGCGAGCCTTGAAAACATTTTGGCTTTGACTTTTACAAATCTTGCGGCGGGCGAGATGAAACAAAGGCTTTCTTCAAAGCTTTTGGAATTTGCAATTGAAAGTGAACGGCTTGACCTTTTAGAGCAAATTGACATTCTTCCTCAGGCAGACATTTCAACCTTCCACTCTTTTTATGAAAAAATTGTTAAAAAATATTTTTTTGTAATTGGAATTTCCCCAAGTTTTGAAATTATTCCAGAGCAAAAACTTTTGGCGCTTCAAGAGCTTTCTTTTGCAAAGGCAACAGAAAAACTGAAAAATTCCTCAATGGAAAGATATCTTGCGCTTTTGGACGTTCTTGGAAGGCGAAGGAGCGCAGCGGCAATTAAGGAAAGAATTTTTAAGCTTGACCAATATCTTTCTTCTCAATTTGACAAGGAAAAGTTTTTAAACGAAGTTGCTTTTAAAATGTATAACAACCAAGAAGAGGCGTTTTCTTGCTTTTTCTCCGAAAGCTATGCTTTTGCAACAAAGGCAAAGGCAGAACTTGAAAAACTCCTTTTAAAAGCAAAGGCCTTTGGCGAAGACTTGCTTTGCGCTCACATAAACAAGTGTGTCTCTCTTTTAGAGGAATTTGTTGGAGCTGACTATTCAAAATCCTTCTCTCTTCTTTTGGGCGAATTTAAATTTCCAGAGCTTAGAGAAAGCAAAACCCTTCCAAAAACAGAAACATTTTTAAAGGTTAAGGACGCAAAGGCAATTTTTGGAAACTATTTGAAAAAGTTTAGAGAAAAAAATTATGGCAGCTTTGAAAATGTTTTAAGTTCATTTGAAAGCTGCAAAGAAAACATAGCGTCAATTGTTGAACTCTATCGCGACTATAAATCCTTTTTAAGCGAAGAGAAGAGCAAGATTAACATGTTTGATTTTTCTGATTTGGAAGAATTTTGCTACCAAATTTTGCAAAATCAAGCGGCAAGGGAAGAAATTAGAGATAAATATCACAAAATTTTTGTTGACGAATTTCAAGATATAAATCCAATTCAAAACGAAATTTTAAACTTGGTTTCGAAGAACAACAACGTTTTTTATGTTGGAGACTCCAAGCAGAGCATCTATGCCTTTAGGCAGGCAGATGTTGATATTTTTGTTGACACGTTGAAAAATTTTGAAAAGACGGAAGATAAGCGCTCGCTTAAACTGACGTATAATTTTAGAAGCAATCCAAAAATTTTAAATTTTGTTAACAAAGTTTTTGGGAATTTGATGACGGAAAAAAGCGCGCAAATAAATTATGAAAAAGAGGCAAAATTTAACCTGAAAAATGAAATTATAAAAGATTCAAAAATTTCTTGCAACGAGCCAAGCGTTAAAATTATTGGCGTTGTTGAAGAAAAGGAGGGGCAGGTTGAGCCAAGCGGAATTTACAGCGCTCTTTCTGCGCCAAAAAACTTTAGCCAAATTTCAAACGAGGCAAAAGTTATTGCAAGCGAAATTTCAAAACTTTTGCGGGAGAAGATAATTGACAATAGCGGAGAGGCAAGGGAAATTCAATTTGGTGATATTGCAATTTTGGTTAGAAAGAGAAGTGACCTTGTTTTAAGTCTTTCAAAAGCCTTCTTGGAGGCAAACATTCCGTTTGATGTCAGCGATGAAATTGACCTTTTGTCTTCAAAAGAAAACCAGCTTTTAATTAGCCTTTTAAATCTTGTTTTAAACAGGAAGAACGATTTGGTTCTTGCGCCAGTTTTGTCAAGCCCATATTTTGATTTTTCGTTTGACGAACTTGGGGAGGTCTCGCTTGAAGAGGGCGAATATTTCTACGAAAAGTTTGAAAATTATTTAAAGAAGGACGACAAGCTTTCTAAAAAACTTTTGGCGTTTAATAAAAGTTTGGATGAACTTTCTTTTTCAATTAAAATAGAGGGCGTTAGGGCGGCGGTTTTGAAATTCTTTGAAAAAACAAATTACATTTCACATGTTTTAAAAAGCGAAAACGGCTTTGTTAAATTAAATGTTATAAAACAATTTTTGGCCCACATTGAGCAGGCAGGCTTTAACTTTGACCTTGCCTTGCTTTGCGATTATCTTTCAAAAAACAAACAAATTAAAGTTCCAAGCGTAAAATCCTCAACCGATAATTGCGTTAAAATTACAACAATTCATTCAAGCAAGGGGCTTGAATTTCCGGTTGTAATTCTTGCAGATTGTGGGCGAGATTTATTCTCAAACAGAAAGGATGGCGCAGATTTAAAAATTGACAAAAATTTTGGAATGGCGCTTAAAAATTATAACAACTTGGAAAGAAAAGTTTATGACAGCATCTTTGAACAAATTATTGTAAATTCTCAAAAAAGACGAGAGATTGCAGAGAATTTGCGACTTTTATATGTTGCGCTTACGCGCGCAAAAAATAAACTTATTATAACTGGAAAAATTTTAGAACATGAAAATCTCTTTGATTCGGTTTCTGAAATTGATTGCGAAACAGATTTAATTTCCGTAAAACAAAGTTATTTAAATTTAATTTTGGGCTCAATTAAAGGAAGAGAAATTGACTCTCTTGAAGTAAAAATTGAGGACGGAAGCGAGCAGCAGATTGAAATTAAAACAGAGGATAAATTTGATTTTAATCTTTTAAAAAGCGCAAAAGAAAATTTAAAATTTGTTTATCCAAATTTAGAGCGGACGCGGCTTTCAACAAAAACCTCGGTTAGCCTTGTTGCATTCGATGGCTCTGGATATGAAAATATTGTTGACTCACCAGAGAATTATCAGGCCTCAAAACATCTTTCGTTTAGCACTGTTGAAGAGGGAAACGTTGTTCACGAAATCATGGAAAAATTAAATTTTTATTCTGAAAATTTGCAGCAGGAAGTTTTAGAATTGATTAAAGAAACTAACAATGGAACGTTTGACCCAAAGCTTCTTTTCAGCACAATAATTAGAAATGTTGACATAATTAAACAGATAATTCCAAAGGAAAACAAGATTTATAAAGAAAAGGAATTTATGATTTATGAAAGCCCGCTTCGCGTCTTTGGTCGAGGGGCGGAAGAAAAGATTTTAATTCAAGGAAAGATTGACCTTTTTTCCTGTGGGATTAAAAATATTTTAATGGATTATAAATATACATCAATTGTTGATGAGGAGAGGCTTGTTAAAAAGTATAGCGGTCAGCTTAGGGCATATAAGTTTGCGCTTGAAAACGCAATAAATTCAAAAGTTGATGAAGTTTATTTGCTCAGTTTAAAGCAGGGGAAATTAATTCGCGTTAATATTTGAAAAAAATTTAAAAAAATTATTAAAAAATATTAAAAAAATATTAGTTAAATTATTTTTTATGTGATATACTAAAAACAAATTTAAGGAGGGGTTATGAACTTTTTGGGGGCAGATGTCTTTCAAAGCATCGTTACATTCTTTGAAGGCGTTAGAGATTCTCTTTCGCTTGAATATTTGCTTTACATATTTATTGGCCTTGAGCTACTGACAATAATTGTTTTTATTGTTGCAACTCATTTTATTTATGAACTTAGGCTTGTTAGGGCAATTGATAGATTAAATGTTTTCCTTTATGATGTTCAATATATAAATGAAAATAATTTAATTGAATTAAATAATTTAATGAAGCATGTTCCAAGGACGCTTAGATATCATTGGCAGGAATATATGTTAAACAGGGATAAAAGCCCAAGTTACTATATGTCCGTTGAAAACTGTATAGACAGGCCGCTTAAAACAAGCGCCTTCCAAGCGATTATAAAAATTGTTAAATCTCTTGGGTTTGTTTTTGCTGGTTTAGCATTTTTGTTTACATGCGGCTACGCAGCAGGCGTTGGCGATTTTGGGGCGGATTTCTTTATTACAGTTTTTACAATTCCAGTTTTCATTTTTATTATTAATTATTTGTTTGTAATTGGTTTGAACATCAGGATGGCTGCAAACACAACAGAACTTTATCAAACATTCCATATTTTTAACAGATTTATCGACAAGGCAGTTTCAACAATGCCAGAATATGTTGACTTTGAAGTTCTCTTTACAGAAAAAGAAATTAGACGTGGAATTCCTGTTTTAAATGAATACATTGAAAAGAGGCAGATTCAAGAACAAGAAGAGCTTAAGCGCGCAAGAGAAAATGCAATTCAGCATGAGCAATATAATTTTGAACAGGCGGGCGAGAAGGGCGAACTTGTTTTAGAAAGAGCAATGAAAGAAACTGAAATTTTCGTTGGAATTAGAACAAGGCTCAACACCGAAATTCAACATTTTGAAAGTGAAATTGAAAGTTTAAAACGAAACTTTGAAAACACAACGAAGGATTATCAGAAAAAACTTCAAGCAAGCAAGGAAAACTCACAAAGGCTTCGTGAACAACAAGAGGCAACAACAAACAGGCTTGAAAACAACTATATTAGAAAGCAACAATCTGATGAAATTAAAAAGCAAGAGCAAATTGAAAAAGATCAAGAGGATGCACAACTTAGATTTAACCAAGAAATCAACAACCTTTCTGATCAGATTGCTCAGCGCAAACAGGAAATTGCAGAGGCAAAAGTTAACCTTGAAAAAGCTATGCTTGCAGAATATGAAACATTTGCAAACAAGATTTTTAAAGAGGTTAAGGAAGATGTTAATAAAAAGGTTAGAGATGAGCGCGATGGCTTGATTAAATCCCGCGAGGAAGTTGAACGCGAGCTTGAAGAAGCGGTTAACAGGATTGACCTTTTAGAAAAACAAAACAAAATCTTGGTCAACAAAACAGATCAAAGAGAAGCATACATCAAAGCTGAAATTGGAAAGGAAAAACAAGAACTTGAAAAACAGCTTAAGGAAAAAGAAGCAATAATAAGCGAGAGAGACAAGCAAATTAGATTGCTAACAGAAGATTATTCTTTTGACGAAAATAAAAAGCTTGAGCCTCTTAGTCAAACGAAAACGGAAGATGAATTTGGCGGATATTATGACGACCTTGGAAATTATAGAAACAAGGATGGAACATACTATGACAAAGAAGGAAACTTCCATGATGAGAACGGAAATGTTTTCGACAAAGAAGGCAATTTAATTTTCGCAGCTCAAACAAAAGAAGAGCCAAAACAGGAAGAGAAGCCAAAAGAAGATTTCTCAATGTTTGATACACCTTCAGAAGAAGAGGAAATCAAAGAGCCAGAAGGCGAAAGAGGGTCAACTGCTTCAGAGGCAGAGGTCAAAGAAGAAGCTAAACAACCTAAAAAAAGGCCAGGACGTCCGAAAAAAGTTGTAACAGAACCAGAGGTTAAAGAGCCGAAAAAACGTGGCCGTCCAAGGAAAGAAACAACCCAGGCTACTCCTAACACGGAACCCAAAAAGCGCGGAAGGCCAAAGAAAGAGGTTATAGAGCCGGTAGTAACAGAACCAAAGAAGAGAGGTCGCCCAAGGAAGGAAACCGCTGAGCCTGCTCCAGCAGCAGAGCCAAAGAAGCGCGGCCGCCCAAGGAAGGAAACCGCTGAGCCTGCTCCAGCAGCAGAGCCAAAGAAGCGCGGCCGCCCAAGGAAAGAGGTTTCAGAGCCGGTTGCAACAGAGCCAAAGAAGCGCGGAAGACCAAGAAAAGTTGATATTGACGAAAATCTAAAGCAAATTGAGGCAAGGCTTAAAGAACAAAACGAACTTTTAAAGCAGCAGCAAAAGGCTTTGGAAGTAACGGTTAAAAACGCAACAAGGCCAACGGAAGAATAAGAAAAAAGTTCGCCCAAACACGGGCGAATTTTTTATTATTAATATAAAAATTTTGTCATATAATAAATTTGTGATAAAATCATCCAAGATGAAAAAAGTTCTATTGTGTTTGCTTCTTTGTTTGTTTACGGTTACATTTTCTGGCTGTACTTCTGCCCAGAATTTAACCTCAATCAACACGGCTTTTTCCTCAATTTATTTTGCAATTGACTGTTCACAAAGCGGCCTTGAGGACATGACCCAAGAGCAACAGGCGGAAATTAAAAACAAAATTCAAACGCTTGCTGCAACATATATTGAAGATGTTAAATTAAGATATTATTCTGTTTTGGATTCAATGGTTCAATCAAACAGAATTACTTCAAGTGAAAGAGTTCTTTTGAGAAACCATTTGACGCCATACGTTGCTTGGAACGAAAATTCATATATAATTGAATTTAGGTTTTACACAACGCTTGCTTCAAGAATTTTTATAACAAGTTGTCAATATTCCGGTGCGATCAACGAGGAACACGCCTTTTCAACGACTACAACAGAAAAATTTAGCCAAATTTTTTCAAAGACGCAAAACGGGTTAGTTTCAACAACGCTTGAAAACTATTTTGCAACAGGAATTGAAGAAACTCTTGGCCAGCTTGGACAAGAGGCTCTGGAAAGTTTTAAAGGCGCAAACTATTACTATTTCTTTGCAACTCAAAACCCTCGCCTTCACGCAGTTGGCCAAGACGAGGAGGTTTCACTTAACGGCGGAAAGATTTTCTGCTATTATGCTTCTGAAACGGGAGAGGAACTGACGTTTGAATTTTATGTTGTTCAAGCAAACCAATTTGCCTACTATCTTCTTGCCCTTGCAATTGTCTTTGTCTTTGTTGCTATTTATCTTGTAATTATCTATTTTAAAAAACCAAAAAACACTAGTCCAGATGATGAGAAGCCAAGCAATGAAATAAAAATTGAAATTGAAGAATAAGCGAGAGTTAAACGATTTGACTTTCGCTTTTTTTATGTTATAATTTTTTTCTGATGGATAGCACCCAGAAAAGATATTTTAAAAAGAGCATAAAGAGAAGGATGATTGAGCTTTTGGCCTCAATTCCTTTTGGCGTTGCATTTGCATATTTGTTTTTCATGCTAAATTTAAGTGTTGGGCTTCAGCTTTTTTTAACAATAGTTTGCTGGGGCGCTGTTATTGTAATTATTGAACTTGTTGTTTGGCTTGTTGGAAAGGCAATTGAAAAGAGGAAAAAGGATAAGCCAAAGAGGCGAGACCCTTTTGCAGATTAGTGTTACAGGAGAAAACAAATGGAAAAATATAAAACTATGCCACATAGCATTGAAGCAGAACAGTCTGTTCTTGGTTCAATGATGATAGATAATGAGGCGCCACTTGTAATTTTAAGTGTGCTTAGTTCTGACGATTTTTACTCAACCGCCAACAGAGAAATTTTTGAAAATATGATGGAGCTAAATCGTCAAAGCAAACCAATTGACTTTGTTACGCTAACAGACCTTTTGGAAAAGAAAGGAAAACTTGAAGCAGTTGGTGGAATTGATTATTTAACAAGTTTGACAAACAGCGTTCCTTCTGCTGCGAATTATAAATATTACATGGACATTGTCAAGCGCGATTCGCTGTTTAGAAAGCTTATTTCAGCGGGGCAGAAGATTATTGAAAACGCCTATCAAGCGGGAGATGACAAAGCGGCGCTTAACTTTGCAGAGAAAGAGATTTTCGACATCGCAGAAAAGCAAGATTTTTCATCTTTGGAGCATATTGAAGGCGCTTTAAAGGAAGTTATTGACAAGTTAAACAAAATTGCAAAAGACCCTTCTTCGCTTCGCGGCCTTTCAACTGGTTTTTCCGACTTAGATTCGATTACAAACGGCCTTCAAAATTCCGATTTAATTCTTCTTGCTGCAAGGCCTGGAGTTGGAAAAACTTCGCTTGCCATGAACATTGTAAACAACGCTGCAACGCTTGGAAAGAAAAGTTGTGCAATTTTCTCTTTGGAAATGCCAAGAACACAAATTGCCCAAAGGTCGATGTGTTCAATTGGAAATGTTTCAATGGAAAAGGCGCTTAAAGGCAAACTTTCGGTTGACGAATGGACGGCTTTAGTTAAGGCAAGCAGGAAACTTTCAGAAGCTTCAATTTATATTGACGATTCGTCAATAAACGACCCAAATGACATTCTTTCAAAATGTAGGAGAATTAAAAGAGAACATGGTTTAGACCTTGTTATGATTGACTATCTTCAGCTTATGAGAGCGGACAAAAATTCAACTTTCGACAACAAAGTTTTGGAAGTTGGAGAAATTACAAGATCGCTTAAAATTGCCGCAAGAGAGCTTGACGTTCCAATAATTTTGCTCTCTCAGCTTTCAAGAGCGGTTGAGCAGAGAAAGGGCGACCACAGACCCGTTCTTTCAGACCTTAGAGACAGCGGTTCAATTGAGCAAGATGCCGACATTGTTATGTTCATTTATAAGGCGGACATGTATAACGATGTAATCTCAGAAGAGAGCGATGTTGCAGAATTAATAATTGCAAAGCACAGAAACGGCCCGCTTGGAACAGTTAAATTAAGATGGAACGGCGAAACAACAAGCTTTTTGGACTATAACAAGAATTTTGTAAAGAAAAAAGCCCAGCCTCAAACAGACGAGGAATTGGTTGCAAAAGAGGTTGACGAGGCAGAATTTAACGAAATTAAAGAACTCTTTGAATAAGAAAGTTAATATAAAATAAAAGAAGACCAAAAGGCCTTCTTTTATTTATTTTAAAGAGATTTAGCGGAGTTTTTATAAAAAAATTTTTATACAAAAATGACGAAGATTGTCGATTATTGTAAAAATGTTTAAATTTGTTTTGATTTTTTTACAAAAATAAGTAAAATTTATGTCAGTTGTTGTTGACTTTGAAATTTTTGCAACTTTATAATTTTTTTTGTTTATTAAATTTTTTAATAGGCGGAATTTTTTAACAAGGGGAAGATATGGAACTTAAGATTTGGGCAAGAACAATTTTAACAGTGCAGAGGCACATTGCAAAGGTTGTTAGGGCGCTTGATGAAATAATCTATAAGCGTGCCATTTCGTCAATCTTTGTTACAACTAAAAATTTAATTGAACAAAGCAGCGAAGCTGTCAGCAATTTTATTATAAATGTTTCTGAAGCGAAGGTTAATTTAATTAATTTAAACACAATTTGCATAGATGGATTAAAGGCAATTGACAAACTTTGCGCCAAGATTTTAATTTTGAAACACATTGACGGGAGAACAAGCGCAGAAATTGCAAACCTTCTTTCAATCAGCGAGAGGACATATTTTCGAAGGCTTAACAAGGCATATGATCTTTTTGCTGATTATTTGGATGAAAATGGTTTTGATGATCAATATTTTATGGATAAATTTTCAAACGAAGGTTGGATTATGGAAGTTTATTATTCTTGTAAAAACTTTTTTAGCGGCAAAGAGAGCGGAGAAATTTTTAATGAGATTGATTTTGGCTTTTTGAAGGGCGTTATAAAAAGCATTAGTAAAGCCGCTCACTCATCATATTCATAATAGTCTTGATGGCGCGAGCGTTTTCGCTTTTCGCGCTTGGTTGGTTTAAGTTCGGCATCTTGAAGCGCCTTTGCACCAATCTTTGTTGGCCTAAAAAGAAGATAGATTATTGCAATGCAGGGCAAACAAACGGCAACGATAATAATAATTTGCGTTGTTGTTGGAAGGGCGCTCATTCCGTCTTCGCCGGAAGGGGTTGTTGTTGTGTCGACAACAAAATCTGGCTGTTCAATGTATTCGACAACCTCTGTGTTTGTTGGAATTTCGGTAAGCAAGTCGCAAAAATAGGCATATAGATAGCCAAAAATTTCTTGGTCTCCCTTCGTGTATTTGCAATAATACCACGTTGTTCCGCTGTAAGTAACGGCTTCTTCGCCGTCAATTGTCCCATAATATCTTAAGTTTGTTTCCATGAAATTAATTGTTCCAAGCGTGTTTAATCCGTCCGTGTAAACGGGGGTTGAACGAAGGTCAATTCCGCCTGGAATGTACATTCTAAAACTTGCAATTGCAAATGGGGTTTGAGGAACGCCGCTTATTGCCTTGACCTCACTTTTTTTTACATAGCCATAGACATCTTGATACCTTGCGGTGTAATAGTTTTCATTTTCACAATAGGAAATTTCAACAAAGTAGCTTTGAGGAATTACGAAGTAGACGTTAGAAAACTCTTCGCTTCCAGTTGTTGAGCGATAGAGCTTTACGTTTGAGGATTGAACTTTTGCATAGTAGGAATCTTGGGCCTGCGCGCTGACGCTTTTAATTTGGAAGGGGAAAAAAGCGAAGCAAAACATTGCAACGAAAACCACAAGAATTGATTTTTTTGCAAGATTTTTTAACATGAATTCATTATAACCATTTTAAACAGGGCTTGTTAGGAGAAAAATGTCTAAAAACAGAGAAATTACAGGAGAAAATATGAACAAAAAACAAATTTTTTCAAAACTTGGCGAAATTGACGATGAAATTTTGTTTAGAAACAAAAATTCCAAACTGGAAAGATACAACAAGGGGAAAAAAGTTCACAAAAAACAAATGGAATTCCACAAGTGTTTAAAGCGTAACCGCTGGGTTTTTGGAGGCAACAGAAGCGGGAAAACAGAGTGTGGCGCAGTTGAAACAGTTTGGCTTGCAAGGGGAATTCACCCCTTTAGAGTTAACCGCGAAGAGGCTGTTATTTGGGTTGTTTCTCTTTCCAAACAGGTTCAAAGAGACGTTGCACAAGGAAAGGTTTTCAGCTATTTAAAGCCTCAGTGGATTGAGGATATTGTTATGGAGAGCGGCTCCAAAGATTTTCCAAGCGGCGGAGTTGTTGACTATGTTCTAGTTAAAAATGTTTTTGGTAAAGTTAGTAAAATTGGATTTAAAAGTTGCGACCAGGGAAGAGAAAAGTTTCAGGGGGCGTCGATTGACTACATTTGGTTTGACGAAGAGCCGCCATATGACATCTATCGCGAATGTAGAATGAGAATTCTTGACAGAAAGGGCGAAATTTATGGGACAATGACGCCGCTTAAGGGGCTTAGCTGGGTTTATAACGAAATTTATCTAAATGAAAGTGCAGACCAAGATGTTTGGTCAATTACAATGAATTGGGACGACAATCCATATTTGGACAGGGATGAAATTAAAAGTTTAAAATCATCTATGAGCGAGGAGGAGCTTGAGTCGCGCTGCTATGGAAAGTTTTCTTCTTCAATGGGTCTTGTTTACCCTGAATTTGACCCGCAAATTCACGTTATTGAACCTTTTGATATTCCAAGGGAATGGCATGACACAATTTCAATTGACCCCGGCCTTAACAACCCGCTTTCCGCCCATTTTTATGCTGTTGATTACGATGGAAATGTCTATGTGATTGCGGAACACTTTGAGGCGGGGAAAGATGTTCAATATCACGCAGATGCAATTAAAAAAATTTGCGAGCGCCTTGGCTGGGAAAAGGGGTTTGGCGGAAGGTATGACGCCTTAATTGACAGCGCGGCAACCCAGAAAACACTTGCCAGCTCCAAAAGCGTTTGCGAGCTTTTTTATGACTTTGGGATAAACGCAAACCCAAAGGTCAACAAGGACTTGTTCAGCGGAATAAACCGAGTTAAAAGCTATCTGAAAGATGCGGAGGGAAGAGTTAAACTTTTTATTTTTAAGAACTGCACAAATTTAATTCGAGAGCTTAAAAGTTATTTTTGGGGAGACAACGACAGGCCGGTTAAAGCGGACGACCATGCACTTGACGAGCTTAGATATTACATCATGTCGCGCCCAGAGGCGCCAAAGGTTCAAAAAGTTAAAACAGAAATTGAAAAGGACAAGGAAAAGCTTATACGAAAACTTGAATTGAAGCGCCGACAACCATGGAATTAAACGCTTTATTTTTGAAATAATAAAAGAGATGTTGGATAAAAAAGACAAGCTGGTTATGAGCTTTATTTTTGTAAAATGTGAGGGCGGCGGCGCCAAGCTTATTTCAATTCAAGAGCTTGTTGACTTCCTTGGAAAAAAGAAATATGCCGTTTCAACGAGCGAGATTGAAGAGATTATGATTTCGCTTTCAAAGGAAGGCTTGATTGATTTTGTTGAGTCGGACAGCAAACGCGGAGAGGTTTATTGCGTTTCATTAAAGGGAAAGGGAAAACTTTTTAAAAAAGATCAGCAAAAGGAAAAGCGCTATGCCTCTTGGATAATTTTAAGAACGGCGCTTTTAACAATTTTCAGTTTTTTACTTGGGCTTTTGCTCAGGGCAATATTTTAAAATCAATTGTTTAAAACAGTTGATTTTTTTTTAATTGTGGGTTATATTTATTATTGAAGAGAGGAAAGATGATTATTGTTAAAAACCTTAGTTTAAAGTTTACAAAGGAATTTTATGCTCTTTATGACATAAACCTTGAAATTAAAAAGGGCGAAGCTGTTTCAATTTTTGGGGAAGAACACAGCGGAAAGACAACTTTTTTAAGGGTTTTGTGCAAACTTGAAAAGGATTTTACTGGGGAGGTTTATTTAAAGGATATTCCTCTTAAAAAGGTTGATTTTTCTGTTGATATTGACATGGGATATGTCCCTGCAACGCCTGTTTTCTTTGATAAGAAAACGGTTTATCAAAATCTTCAATATATTTTAAAGACAAGGAAAGTTAGCAAGGCCGAGAGCGAGGAAAAAATTAACAAGCTTTTAATTGACTTCAATTTGGAAAAGTTTAGAGATGAGAAGGTTAAAAACCTAACTTTATTTGACAAATATGTTCTCTCAATTGCAAGGCTTTCGCTTAGAAATCTTGAACTTGTTTTAATTGACAACATTTTTGAAAAGTTGACCCAAGAGCAATATGAAAGAATTAGCGAGCTTATAAAAAAACAATTCCTTTCAAACAAGGTTACAACAGTTGTTGCAACATCTTCTTTGGACGTTGCAAAAGACTTGACAAAACGAATCATTAAGTTTAAACTTGGTTCGATAGAGGAGTAGGGCAAACTAGGAGCATCAATGAAAAAGGAACAAAACGCCGTTTTTTTAGTTCAATCAAACAAAGACCTGTTTAAACCAGAACAGGTTGTTGGCAAAAAACTTAAAATAACTGCTTACAAAAGGCTTTTTAAAGACAAGAACCTTGTTAAAATTTTGGAAAATGAAGCAATTAATGAAACTGTTGACGCCTTTATTAAGGGCGGGTTAAATCTTTCCCACGCTTCAGCAAGCTCATATGTCCACAGGAACACTCTTATTTACAGAATTGAAAAAGTTAACAGAGTTATTGGCCTTGATTTAAGAAATTTTGAAGATTGCTTAATTTTTGTTAACATGAGAGAGATTTACAAGATGGTGGTAAAAAAGCAATGATGTTTAAAAACTCAACTAAATTGTTGATTGCAAACTTCTCGCTTGTTTGGAAGTTGATTCTTTATTATATCATTGTTTGCGGAATTGTAATTGGCCTCATTGCTCCTTTTTTTGGAACAATTGCAGACCAGCTTAACACAACGGGGGCGCTAAGCGAATTTGGAAGTCTGTTGACCAATTTCAACGTCTCTGTCAACCCGTTCCAACTTTTGGTCAACATGAACGAAGTTGTTGTTGAGTTTTTGGACCTTTTTGTTGAATTTTGGCAGGTCAATCCCGGCGCAGCTTTTTACATTTGCTTTGTTCTTTTATATGTCTTTCCTTTTTTAATTGGTCTTGCAGACCTTCCGGTTGGCCAAACACTCTTTGGCTATATGTCAAGTTTAACTAAATATTCCTTTGTTGGCTCATATATGAGATATTTTGCTCGAAGTGCTAGGTATTCACTTTTCAAAAGCCTAATAATGCTTCCTGTTAATCTTCTAATTGTTGTTGCAATTGTTTTCACGCTTAGATTGAATTCTGTTGGTGGAATTCTAATTTACTTCATGCCGTTTATTTTAGTTGCAGTTTTAGTTGCGCTTGTTGCGCTTAAAAAGACGTTTTTTGCAGGCTGGATGCCAGCGATTGTCGTCTATGACTATAACATGTTTAAAGGATTTAGGAAGGGCTTTAAAGCAGTTGTTAGAAGATTCTTTAAGGTTTTTTCAACAGCAATTTGCATAATGCTTTTAGCAGTTGCATTTAACTATCTTTTTGGAACGTTTGCGTTCCCAATTATCATTCCGGTTTTTGTTGCCATGTTCTATGTGTTTGAAATGGTCATGTTCTATGGCAGCCAAGGAATGAGATATTACGTTGATTTAGACACTATTCTTTCTCCAAAACGTCTTGAAGAAAACGATTCGTTTAGAGAAGTTAAAGATTTAATTTAGTTTATAAGGCATTTGTTGCTTTAAATATATTTTTGAGAGGAAATTTATGAATGAAAATCAAAATTTAACGCACCGTGAGGGTGCAAATTTTGGGGTTGAAAAAAAGCAGCCTCAAACAAAACAAAGAAAACAGGTTTCTAACAGACAGCCAAAAGCTCAAAACTTGCAAAAGGAACAGAATTTTGCAGTTAAAACAAATAAAAAACCTGTTAAGATAACCTTTCTTGGTGGAGTTGGCGAAATTGGAAAGAACATAACAGCAATTGAATATGACGACGAAATAATTGTCATTGATGGCGGCCTTGCCTTTCCAACGGGAGAGTTTCCTGGAATTGACCTTGTTGTTCCAGACATTTCCTATTTGATTGCAAACAAAAGCAAGGTTAAGGGAATTATTTTGACGCACGGCCACGAAGACCACATTGGCGGGCTTCCATATATTTTAAACGAACTTAAAGTTCCAGTTTATGGAACGCCAATGACGCTTGCACTTTTGGACAACAAAATGCAGGAACACAGAATTGAATATAAGGCAGTTAGTGTAAAGCCAAAGAATCTTTTAAAACTTGGAAATTTTCAAATTGAATTTATAAAAGTTAGCCACTCAATTGCGGGCTCGCTTGCCCTTTGCATCTCAACGCCAGTTGGAAACATAATCCACACGGGCGACTTTAAAATTGACTTTGAGCCAATTGATGGAAGCATGACCGATTTAACCCGTTTTGGAGAGCTTGGAAAAAAGGGCGTCAACTTGCTTTTATGTGAGAGCACGAACGTTTGCAGAAAAGGGTATTCCATGAGCGAGGCAAATGTTGGAAGAACGCTTGAAGGACTCTTTGAAAAATTTGTTGGCAAAAGACTTTTTGTTGCAACGTTTGCATCAAATGTCCACAGACTTCAACAACTTCTTTGGCTTGCTGAAAAGTTTAAAAGAAAGGTTGCCTTTGCTGGACGAAGCATGATCAATGTTACGGAGGCGGCCGCAAAGATTGGAGAGCTTTCTTATAACAAAGAGATTATAATTGACATTGACAAAATTGATAAATATGCCGATGGCGAACTTTTGATTTTGTGTACGGGAAGCCAGGGTGAACCTTTAAGCGCGCTTACGAGAATGTCTCACGGAGAGTTTCCAAAATTTAAACTTGGAGAGGGAGACGTTGTAATTTTCTCTGCATCTCCAATTCCTGGAAATGAAAAAGCAGTTTACAATGTTATAAATGCACTTTATAAAAAAGGAGCAGACGTTATTTATGACGAACTTGCAGATGTTCACGCTTCTGGCCACGCTTGCCAAGAGGAGCTTAAGACAATCCACGCGCTGACAAATCCAAGGTTCTTCATTCCTGTCCACGGCGAATATCGCCACCTTAAAAGGCATAAAGAGCTTGCAATTTCAATGGGAATGAATGCAAGAGATATAATTATGCCAGAGTTAGGAATGCAAGTTGAAATGGGCGAAAACTACATCAAGCAGGCAGGGTTTGTAACCGCTGGAATTAGGCTTGTTGATGGCTATGGCCTTGGCGATATGGAAAGCAATGTTTTAAAGGAAAGAAAACAGCTTTCTGAAGAGGGAATTTGCGTTGCAGTTATTAACATGAGTTCTTCTGGCGAGGGCGGCTTTGAGCCTTTTATAATTACCCGTGGTGTTGTTTATGAAAAGGAGGCAGAAGCCTTTACAGAGGACGCAAGAAGCGTTATTGCAAGCGCGCTTAGAGAGCAGGATCTTAGAAGTTTTGATCCAAATGAAATTAAGGCAAACATAAAAAAGGTTCTTTCAAATTTTATCTACAAACGAACGAAAAGAAGGCCAATGATTTTAACTATTTTGCTCATGGCCTAGTTGCCTAACATTTTGAGCGCGAAAATCATAGGTTGTTGAAATTGGGTTGTTGACACCAAAAAGTTCAACTAAAATTGCGTCTTCGCCAATTTTACAAACCTGGGAGAAAGGAATAAAAAGGTCGTTTCCGCCCTTTATAAAACTGAATATGGACTTGTTTCCTGGAACTACAATTCCGGCAATTTGACCCGTTGAAAGAGTTATGACAATGTCAACAATATGTCCAAGGCGAGTTCCATCGACAATATTGATAACTTCTTTACACCTTAAATCTAAAAAAGAGGATTGCAATTTTCCAAATTCCTTACTAAGATTATATATGCTAAATTTTTACAATTTACCACAAAATTTGACAATTTTCTTTTGCCCAAAACATTTTAAAAAATTTTTTAAAAATTTGTCATAAATCAGTTGACAAATTTTTTTTTAGGAGTATAATTTTGCTAGCAATCCAAAAAGGAGAGTGCTAGCAATAATTTCCAGTTTATTGCATATGATAGTTAGAAGGTTGGTTTAACTTGAAACTAAGTCAGAGAAAAAACGACATTTTAATAGCGACAATTGAGGACTACATTAAAGATGCAAGCCCAATAACTAGCGGTTTGGTTAAGGAGAAACATCTTCCGAACATAAGTTCTGCAACGCTTAGAAATGAACTAAACGCGCTTGAAGCAATGGGCTTTTTAAAGCAGCTTCACACTTCTGGCGGGCGAATTCCAACGGCAGAGGGCTATCGCTATTATGTTGAATATCTCTTGAAAGATTTCAAAGTTGAGCCTTCAAAGATTGACCGGGTTTCAGAAATTTTAACAGAGAGAACAAAATCTGTTGGCGAAATTGTTTCTGAACTTGCAAAGATCATAAGCGAAGCAACAAACTATCCAACGGTTGTTATGATGAACAATTATGACAATTTTGTTGTTAAGGAAATTAAAATTATTTCTCTTGTTTCTGACAGCGCAATAATTTTAATTGGAACAAAAAACGGAATTATAAACTGTGGAATCAAAACAGCTGCAAATCAAAAGGCGTGTGATGATGCGGCAAGGTTGCTAACAAAAAAGTTCTGCGGGCAAACAATTGGGCAGATGATTGAAAACATCTCACTTGTTGAAAAGGAGATCAACAGAGAAGTTGAAGATTACAACCTTCTTGCCCAAGGGCTTTTAGAGGGGTTTAAGCAGCTTGCATCGAAGAAGATGGTTGGCGTTAAAACTTCTGGGGCGACAAAACTTTTGGAAAGCGGTGAAGAAAGAACGGTTTCTGGCTATAAAAAGACGCTTAAAATTTTGGAAGATGAAAAACAATTGGAAGTTCTTTTAAAAACGGAAGAAGACGATTTAAGTTTTAATCTAACTGAAGATGAAGACGGAAGCGGAGTTGCCGTTGTTAAAGCGCCGCTTGTTGTCTCTGGAAAGCATGTTGGAACAATTGGTGTTTTAGGCCCTCAGAGAATGGACTATACAACAATTGCCTCGGCGCTTAAGTTTTTGACCAGTGAACTGGAAAATTTAGATAAGTTGGAGGATAAATAATGGCAGAAAAAAAGAAAAAAGAAGAGGAGCTAGAAGAGGTTGAAAAGCCTTTGGAGGATTCAAAAAACGAGTATTTAGAGATGGCCCAACGAATTCAAGCGGAGTTCGACAACTATCGTAAGCGGAGCGCAGACATAGTTAGAGTTGCAAGAATTGACGGAATTGTTGAGGCTGTTACAAGATTTTTGCCGCTGATTGATGCAATTTCCAAGGCAAAGGACATGATTTCGGACAAGAAAGTTTTGGAAGGTTTAAATTTAATTGAAAGGGATTTTAAAACCTCGCTAAAAGCGCTTGGCATTGAAGAAATTGAAGCTTTGGGACAAAAGTTTGACCCAAACTTGCACAACGTTGTTGCAGTTAAAAACGATAATTCGCTTGAAGATGGAATTGTAACAGACGTCTATCAAGCTGGTTATAAACTTTCGGACAGAGTTTTACGATATTCCCAAGTTATCGTAAACAAAGTTCAAAATAATAATTAATTTGAGGAGGATATTAATATGAGTAAAATAATTGGGATTGATTTAGGAACAACAAACTCTTGCGTTGCCGTTATGGAAGGCGGACAACCAACGGTTATTCCAAATGCGGAGGGCGCAAGAACAACTCCTTCTGTTGTTGCAATCAACAAAGAAGGCGAAAGGTTGGTTGGACAGGTTGCTAAAAGACAAGCTGTTGCAAACCACGAAAACACCGTTTCTTCAATTAAAAGGGAAATGGGAACAGACCACAGGGTTACGCTTGGAGGAAAATCATATACTGCACCTGAAATTTCGGCAATGATTCTTTCAAAACTTAAAGCGGACGCAGAAAGTTATTTAGGAGAGAAAGTTACCCAGGCTGTTATAACAGTTCCTGCTTACTTTAACGACAGCCAGCGTCAAGCAACAAAGGACGCAGGGAAAATTGCTGGGCTTGAAGTTTTAAGAATTATAAACGAGCCAACGGCAGCTTCTTTGGCATATGGCCTTGACAAGGGCGAGAACAAGAACCAAAAGATCTTGGTTTACGACCTTGGCGGCGGAACATTCGACGTTTCTATTTTGGAAATTGGCGATGGCGTTTTTGAAGTTCTTTCAACAAACGGCGACACAAGGCTTGGCGGAGATGACTTCGACAACAGAATTATCGACCTTTTAGTAAACGAATTTAAAGCGAAAGAAGGAATTGATTTGTCCAAGGACAAACTTGCAATGCAAAGGCTTAAAGAGGCCGCAGAAAAGGCAAAGATTGATCTTTCTGCTTCCATGAAGACGACAATTAGCCTTCCATTTATTACAGCAGATGCTGCCGGCCCAAAACACCTTGAATATGACCTTACTCGCGCTAAATTTGACAGCATGACAAGCGATTTGATTGAAAAAACAATTAAATGCACGAAAAAGGCAATGGCAGACGCTAAATTAACATATAGCGACATCAACAAGGTTATCTTGGTTGGTGGTTCAACAAGAATTCCGGCTGTTTTTGAAGCGGTTAAAAAGGAAACGGGAAAAGAGCCATATAAAGGAATTAACCCAGATGAATGTGTTGCAATTGGCGCGGCAATTCAAGCCGGCGTTTTAGGCGGCGACGTTAAAGACGTTTTGCTTTTGGACGTTACACCACTTTCACTTGGAATTGAAACTCTTGGCGGCGTGTTTACAAAACTTATTGAAAGAAACACAACAATTCCAACAAGAAAATCTCAAATTTTCTCAACTGCATCGGATAATCAACCTGGCGTTGACATTCATGTTCTTCAAGGCGAACGCGAGTTTGCAGCTCAGAACAAATCTCTTGGAAGGTTTCAATTGACAGACATTCCGCCAGCACCAAGAGGCGTTCCACAAATTGAAGTTACTTTCGACATTGATGCAAACGGAATTGTGAATGTTTCTGCAAAAGACCTTGGAACAAACAAAGAACAAAAAATTACAATAACTGCTTCTTCAAATTTGTCTGAGGAAGAAATTAACAGGGCAATTAAAGAGGCAGAGGCTCACGCAGAAGAGGACAAAAAACACAAAGAATTTGTTGAAACAAAGAACCAAGCAGACCAACTTGTTTATCAACTTGAAAAAATGTTGAAGGAAAACGGCGACAAACTTGCCGAAGAGGACAAGAAAAGGCTTGAAGAGGCAATTGAAAAAGCCAAGAAAGATTTTGAAACTCAAGACATCAACGCTTTAAAGAACGCGCTTGAAGAGCTTACAAAAGTTTCGAATGAAGTTTTTACAAAGATGTATCAAGCTGCTGGAGCTAACAACAATTCAAATCCTGGCGATAACTCTGGCGACAACAACGGGAACGATGACAACCCAGAAGAGGTTATAATTGACTAATCAATTTTGGCATGGAATGCAAGGGAAGGTTTTCCCTTGCAAACTCTGCTAAATAAAAGGTAAATTAAATGGCAAATAAAGATTATTACAGTGTTTTAGGAGTTGACAAAAAGGCGAGTGCAGACGAGATTAAAAGCGCATATCGCCGTTTAGCCAAAAAATATCACCCAGATTTGAACAAAGACGACAAAACAGCGGCAGAGAAGTTTAAGGAAGTTAACGAGGCCTATGAGGTTCTTGGAGACGAGAAAAAGCGCGCAAATTACGATCAATTTGGAAACGCGGAGGGCCAACCTAACTTTGGAGATTTCTTTGGCGGAAATGGCGGAAGTTTCAGCGGAAGCTTTGGCGAAGGGTTTGGCGGCTTTGGCGACCTTTTTGGCGACCTTTTTGGCGCATTTGGTGGCAGAAGCGCAAGAACTATTGAAAGAGGAGAGGACATTGACGTTCAAATAAACCTTTCTTTTGACGAAGCGGCGTTTGGCGTTTACAAGGAAATTACAATTCCAAGAGTTGAAAAGTGTTTAAATTGCCAGGGAACTGGGGCAAAAGACGGGAAGGAATTTGTTCAATGTTCAACCTGTAAAGGTAAGGGAAGGGTCAGATACACCCAACAAACGCTTTTCGGAACAACAATTCAAGAAGGGCCGTGCAAAGACTGCAACGGAACGGGAAGAATTGTTAAAGAAAAATGCGCCCAGTGCAGCGGAAAGGGATATAAAAAGGTTACTAAAACTGTTAAAATTAAAATTCCGGCAGGAATTGACAACGGCCAAACAATAACGATGAGGGGAGAAGGAAATGCACCTCTTAGAGAGGGCGTTAGCGGAGATTTGAGAATCCACGTTAAAGTTTCTCCACACAAAGTTTTGGTTAGAGACAAGTTTGACCTTCATCTTGAGCTTTATGTTCCCTTCACGCTTGCTCTTCTTGGCGGAAAGGTTGAAATTCCAACTTTAAATGGCCCATATATGCTTGAAATTAAGGAACTTACCCAAAGCGGAACGGTTATGCGCCTTAAAGGAAAGGGAATTAAGGTTTTAAACAGAGACAACTATGGCGATTTGATTGTTACAGTTAAAACCGAAGCTCCAAAAAGTTTGGACAAGAAAAGCAAACAACTTCTTGCTCAGCTTTCCGAGGAAATTCCAAGGCAAGCATATTCAAAATATGAAGCATATCTTAAAAAAATAAAATAGGCCTTGCGCCTATTTTTTGTCTTGACTTTCTTATTAAAATAATTTATTATTTATTCGGAGGGAAATTATGACTTTTTCAAAAGAGGTTTTAGATAAATTCGAAGAAATTTGGAGGGAGGGGAAACCCTAACAATTTCCGGCGTTAACGGAATGGGCTAAGAGTTTACAACTTGTGGAAGAATAACAACAACTGACCAAGGCGAAATTGGGTGTCACGACAACCGCGTTTATTTGGAGTTTGGAACTTCAAAAGATTCTCCAACTAGTAAACAAACGGCTTATTTTGCGCCATTTTCAACAGAAATAGATAAGAACTTATCTTTCTGTGAATTAATCCTATATGCCTTAGAAATTTCAGATGAAAATGGAAATGTAATTTTTTCAAACGAAGATAAAGATTTGATATTAAAAATAACAGAAGAAAATGCAAAGAGAGAAAATGCAGCAAATAAGAGGGAAGGGCGCGACATTTTAGAAGAAGATATGGATCCTGTTACCAAAAAACTTATGGAAATGATTGGCAGGCCAATTATTTTGGACGGTGATAAAGGGGTTCTGATCGGAGTGATGCATGGTGCTAGCAAACAAGGAACTACAATAGTTAATTATTATAGCGGTCCGTTAGTTGGTTCAATGTTTGTTGGCTTTTATTCTAAATTAGAAACCGAAGATTTAAATGGAAAAATAGAAAAGGTTGAAGAAAACAATCCTTTTGAAACTATAAAAATTTTCAGGCACAGAGCGAAGAGAATTGCAGATGTATCGTCATCGCAAGAAATGTGATTGATTAAAGGAAGTTTGCTTGGATTCTTCCTTTATTTAACGAATTCTCAGTTAATTTGGCTTTTTGTCTTGATTTCCATCTTAAAATATGTTAACATGTCTGTGGAGGGAGATTATGACTTTTTCAAAAAAAGAGATGAATCCAATTATTTTGGATGGTAATATTGGATAAAAACAGTGGAACAATTTTCCACTGTTTTTTTAAATATTACTTTTTTATTATTTCTTTTATTGTTACTCCCATTGTGTTTGCAATTTTAAAGAGGGTTTTTAAACTGACCTGGTCTGAGCCAGAGAGGGCTTTTTTTAGTGTTGTTATTGAAATTCCACAGTCTTTTGCGAAGCTTGACACCGATAAATTTTTTGTTTTCATAAATTTCAACAATAATTTTTTTCTATCATATTTCCCTCGTTTTAACAATTATACAAAATTTTCAACAAAATTGTAATATTTTGTAAATTTTTGTAAAAGAATTTGGCAAAAATAAGGGGCAAACTTTGATTTTTTTCCAATTTTGTTGTAAAATGTCTATATGAAAATAGCAATCCACACGCTTGGGTGCAAAGTTAATCAATATGAAAGCGAGGCCTTGGGCCTTGCTCTTTCGCAAAAAGGATATGACGTTTGCTATGATTTGGAGCCGGCAGATGTTTTTATTGTCAACACTTGTGCAGTTACAAACGAGGCGGAGAAAAAATCAAGGCAAACACTTTCAAAATTTAAAAAACTAAACTCAAAGGGAAAAATAATTGTTTGTGGCTGTGCGTCCGAAAAGAGCCAGGAGGCTTTTTTGAAAAACAAAAATGTTGTCTTTGTTTCTGGCGTTGCAAACAAACTTAAAATTTTGGATTACATTGAAAAAGAGGACAGAGCTGGGGCGGAAATTGACCCTCTTCCACTTGAATACAACGAAACATACCGTGCTGCGCCAAGCAAAACAAGAGCATATGTTAAAGTTCAAGACGGCTGCAACAACTTTTGCTCCTATTGCATAATTCCATATTTAAGAGGAAGAAGCAGAAGCAGAAATGTTGTTGAAATTTTAAATGAAATAGAATCGCTTGAAAAAAGCGTTAATGAAGTTGTTTTAACGGGAATTGACCTTTCAGATTTTAAAATTGACGGCGAAAAAGCGCTTCCAAAGCTTTTGGAAATGCTTAGCGGTTTTGACCTTAGAATTAGGCTCGGTTCGCTTGAACAGGGGGTTATTGACGAAGAGTTCTTGAAACTTGGCGCTCAGAAGAACCTTTGCCCCCACTTTCATCTTTCGCTTCAAAGCGGAAGTGAAAGCGTTTTAAAGCGAATGAACAGACACTACACGCCAGAGGAATTTTACAGCAAAGTTGAGAGGCTTAGAAAAGCTTTTGACAATCCGGCAATAACAACCGACATAATTGTTGGCTTTCCTGGCGAAACAGAACAGGAGTTTTTGGAAACTGTTATGTTTGTTAAAAAAGTTGGCTTTTCCTCTCTCCATGTCTTTCCATATTCCAAAAGAGAGGGAACGGTTGCGGCAAGAATGAAAGATTTGGACGGAGAAACAAAGAAGAGAAGAGTTTTAATTTTGGAAAAGCTAAATTTAACTCTTCAAGAGAAATATATAAATCAGTCAAAGAAAATGATATTAAGTGTTTTGATTGAAGAAAAAATTGGAAAATATTATGTTGGCCACAGCGAAAATTACATAAAATGTTATATTAAATCAAAAAAATTGGAACTAAATAGCTTTGTTAATGTTAAAATAAAGAAGAAATTTGCAGACGGAGCGCTTGCAAAAATTGTTAAAAAGGAGAGGTAGAAAAAAATGGATTGTGTATTTTGTAAAATTATAAACGGAGAAATTCCGTCGGAAAAGGTCTATGAGGACGACACTTGCATTATAATAAAGGACATTGAACCGATTGCGCCTGTTCATTACCTTATGATTCCAAAAAAGCACTATGCATACATCAAAGAGGCAACGGTTAGCGACGCAATGGAGCTTTCTTTTATGCTCAACAAACTCTCTCAAATTGCAGATGAAATTGGTCTTGAAAAAGGTTTTCGTTTAATAATAAATCAGGGCGACGACGCAGGGCAAACGGTTAAACACCTTCATGTTCACATTCTTGGCGGGAAAAAACTTTCCTGGGAAGCTTAAAGTTATTAGAAAAAAACTTCCTGTGAAAAAATTTCCCTATTGACAAAATGATTATTACAAGTATAATAAAACTTGTAAGAAGGAGCCAATTTATGCCAAAGAAACGTTACCTGTATGCCAACAAAAAAGTTTTGAAAGAGGGCAGAAATCAACAGGAAGAAGATTTTAACTATTTTTATTCTCCAAAATATGCGAAGCAAATTGGCATAAAATATGGTGAGAGCGGAAAGGCAATTGAAGTTGCTTTCAAGCAATATTTTGAAGCAATGAAACACCTTGGCCTAACAAAACTCATTGATAAAGACAACCTTAGGAAAAAAATTGATAAGTTCATGTTCTATTATAACAATTCCTTTGGCGAAAATGGTTCTGGCGCGCTTGCAATGACAGACCTTGTGGAATTGTGTATTGAAATTAGAAAAAGCATTAAAGTTGGAGATTATGAAACCCTTTTCCACGAGTTCAACCACTTGATTTCTGCGCACGAGAGCAACGGCGACAATTGGCGCTATCAAAGAGATGAGGAAATTTTTTCAACTGGATATGACATAAAAAATGTTACTGAGGGAATTGAATATAACACGCTTTTTAATGAAGGGGTTACAGACCTTCTTGCGCTTCTTCAGTACTCATATTTAAAAAAGACAGTTGCGCTAAATTCCAGCGGCTATGAACTTGAGGTTGGCTTTTTACATTCTCTTTACATGGTTTGTGGGAACGCGCTTTTTGAAGGATATTTTGGCGGCGGAAAATTTGGGCCTATTGCGCGCGCAATAGGTGAGCCGCAAAAAACTGACGTCCTTGCGGCTGAATGTGTTTCAAATATTCAAACTGACGAAATTAGCCTTGCAATTTTGTCGGACAGAATTTCTAACCTTGCATATAGCGAGCCTCTTGAGGCAATTGCGGAGTTTAACGATATTCAATATGATTTGATTAATATCTTATATAAAAAAGTTTTTCTTGACATAACAAATAACCTTGACAAATTCAATGATTTTTCAGAAATTGAGGCAACTGTTTTTACGGCTTTTGCAAACTATGCTAAAACCCTTTATTTTGGAAGTGATAAATATTCAATTTACAACCCAACAAGAAATGATGTTTTTGAGTATTTAACTGAAACATATTTTGGAACGCTTAACAACATTGGGTTTATAATTCAAGAAATAGAAGATGTTCAAATTTCATGCCAAGAACCTAGAAACAGCTTTGAAACAATTTTTGAAAACTTTGTTAATATAAACGATTGTAGCTATGGGCTTATTGATTACAGACAAAAGCCAATTGATGTTATAAGCAAGAATTATGTAATTTCAGTTTTTGAGCCAAATAAAGCGAACTATTTGAGAAAGAAAAACGGCTATGACAATGTTTCGGAAATGAAAAACGAATTTTTACATAAAAAGATTGTTGAATCTCTTGAAAATGACGCAAAAAGCGCACCTTTTAGAGCTTCAACTCAAGACCAGAATTTTGGAGAAAACTATGATTATTCCTTTTGATCAAAATAAATGGGAGAGGGCGGGGGCAGCAGTTAAAGTTGACAAATATTTAAGAAAAATTGGTTGCGACCCAAAACTTCCCGTAAACCTTTCAAACATCTTAGTTAACATGGGCTTTGACCTTTTTGTTTCAGACGACCCAAATTTTTTTGCAAAGTTTAGGTATAGCGAGGACGACAAATGCTTGATTATTAACAGAAGAATTCAGAAGGACAAAGCAAAATATATTAAACTTAAAGCATATGTTATTTCAATTGTAAATCACTATCAAAGCATAGCTGAGCAGAACCTTAAAACAAGAACCAAAGAGGCGATTGAAAACGCGCGCTTTGTTTATGAAGAAACAGTTGATTTCAACGAAATTGACGAATATAGGGCGCTCCAGACGCATGAAGAGCGAAAGGCGTTTAAGAAAAAATATCTGGACGATTTGGTTGAAACCTTTTTTGAGGATCACGCGCCAGACGATTTTGTTGAACTGGACGTAAACATTCCTCGCAATTACAAGGAAAAAATTATATATAACAATGACCAGGCAGAAAAAACTTTACTTTTGTTTGCAGAAGAGCTTGCTACGAGGGATTCAACACTTAAAGTAGTTCAAGGTTTGGAATTCTAACGCGAAAAAATTTTCGCGTTTTTTGTTGACAACAGGGGCTTTTTGTGGTAAATTAATTTCGTGCCGCGTTAAAGTGGTTTTTTATTAAGTTTCGTTTTGAACACCACAAGAGCGAGTTTGGTTAGAGGAGGTAAAAATAATGTTTGCAGTTGTTCAAACCGGCGGAAAACAATATAAAGTTTCTGTTGGCCAAGAAATTTCTGTTGAAAAGATTGAGCGCAACGTTGGAGACAAAATTAAACTTGATGTTTTAATGATTTGTGACGGCGAAAACGTTAAAGCGGGAAATCCAATTCTTGATGGCGCTGTTTGCGAAGCAGAAGTTGTTGAGCATGGAAAAGGCGACAAGATCGTTGTTTTCAAATATAAAGCTAAGAAAAATGAACGCAAAAAACAAGGCCACAGACAGCCTTACACAAAAATTAGAATTACGGCAATAAAATAATGACGAAAATTACTATTTTTAAAAAGAATGACCTTTTTTTGGGGTTTGAATCAATTGGACACAGCGGCTATGAAAACCGCGGGAAAGACATTGTCTGTTCAGCAATTTCAACCGCCCTTCAAATTTGTGTTATAGAACTTGGCGTTTTAAAACTAAAGTTCGACTTGAAAAAAGATGAAAAGAAAGGTTATTTATACTGCAAATTGAAAGAAGATGAGGCCCAAAAAGCTCAGGTTGCCTTTAAAACATTGGAAATTGCGCTTTTGGATTTGGAAAATCAATTTGCAAAATATCTAAAATTGGAGGTTAAAGATGAAGTTAATTAATATTCAGCTTTTTGCTCATAAAAAGGGTGGCGGTTCAACTAAGAACGGAAGAGACAGCCAAGCTAAACGTCTTGGCGTTAAAGCTTCTGATGGTCAGTTTGTTCTTGCTGGTTCAATCATCGTTCGCCAAAGAGGAACAAGAGTTTATCCAGGAAGCAATGTTGGACTTGGGAAAGATCACACACTTTTTGCTCTCAAAGACGGAAAGGTTAAATTTGGGCAGAGCGGAAGCAAAAAATTTGCGTCAATCGTTGAGGAAAAATAAGCGGAAAATTCCGCTTTTTTTATTTTTATGATATAATTTCTTCATGAATTACATAGTTGATGAAAATAAAATCATTGTCAAAACAGAAAACTTTGACCCAAAGAGCATATTTGAATGTGGCCAAACTTTTTCGTTTAGAAAAATTGGGGATGTTTATTTCACATTTCCAGAAGACAAACTTGCAGCAGTGTATTTAGACGGCGAAAATTATGTTGTTGAATGTTTGGCGGGAGATACAAAATTTTTTATAAATTATTTTGACTTGGAAAGAGATTATCAAAAAATTATTTTAGAAATTGAAAAAATTAATGCTAGCCAAGAGGACTTTGACAGGAAGCTAATTGAAAAATCCCTTAAATTTGGAAGGGGAATTAGAATTTTGAAACAGGAGCTTGTTGAAACAATTGTTTCGTTCATCTTCTCAGCTAACAACAACATTAAAAGGTTTACCGCCTCGCTAAATCAGTTAAGACAAGATTTTGGAAACGAAATTTCGATTGAAAATGAAGCTTCTCAGAGAATAAAGGAATTAATTTCAAGTCAAAAATTTTTTAGCTTTCCAAATTTAAAGGCGCTTTTAAAACTTGACGAGGCCTATTTTTCAAAAATTGGCGCAGGCTATCGCGCGCCATATCTTTTTGAAACGATAAAAGCTCTTCCAAACTTTTTGGCCGAAGATTTTAGCTTTATGTCAACAGATCAACTTTTAAAGGAGCTGGTAAGCCTTAAGGGAATTGGAAGGAAGGTTGCCCAGTGTGTTATGCTTTTTGGCTTTGGAAGAGTTGACTGCTTTCCCGTTGACACCTGGATTAAACAGGTTTACAATGACTTAAACAGGGGAGAAGGTGAAAAAAATGAGCAACAAATTTCAAGCCATTTAATAAAGATTTTTGGCAATTATTCCGGATATGCTCAGCAATATTTGTTCTATTATAAACGCGAATTAAAGCAACTTGTTTAATTTTTGGTTATTTTGCACAAAAAAATTTTTAGTGGTTGACAAAACCAATCAAATTTGATATTATAATAGCGGAAGCAACCCCCAATAAAAATATTGTTTCCACGAAGAGAGTGTTTTTATAATTTTTTCGCTCTCTTCTCCTTTTTTTTATTGAAAATAATTTTTTTTAAAAAGTATTCACTTTTTATAAAATATATGATATAATACCCTCAGAGGAGGGCTAGTATGGGACAAGAGATTGCTGAAATTTTTACATCGATGCCGTGGTATATCATTCTTCCGCTTTGCTTGGGCGTTTTATTCTTGTTTATTGAATGTTTTATTCCCGACTTTGGTTTTTTTGGAATTACTGGCTTAGTGTGTTTAGTTGGCGGAATTATTGCAAACGCGGTTTTAACTAAATCAATTGCCCAAACCTTGTTTTTAATTGCTTTATTTATCGTTGTTTTGTTTATACTATTTTTAATCTTTATTCGGTCTGCTAAATATGGCTTAATTAGTAAAACGCCGTTTGTAGAGACAAAAACAGCCGTTCCGATTGATTATGCAGATAAGAATAAAAATAAGTATAAAGATTTAATTGGCCAGCGCGGCGTTGCAATAACCCCGTTCACGCCGTCTGGTAAGTTTATGATTGACGATCAAGTTTATGACGGAATAACACGGGGAGAGGCTCTTGACAAAGACTGTGTTATCAAAGTTATCGATGTTGAGGGAAACAAAATTGAAATAGAAAAGGTGGAGGTGTAGAAAAATGGGAATGAACTTTTTAGGACTTTCAGGTGGAATGATTGCGCTAATCGTAGTGCTTTGTGTTCTTGCAGTAATTTGCATAGTTATATTGAGCTTGGTTCCAATTAAACAATGGTTTGTTGCGCTTGTTTCAGGTGCCCATGTTTCAATGGGAAGGCTAATTGGAATGAGGCTTAGAAGGGTTAAAGTTCCGCCAATTGTTTCAGCTTATATCCAAGCGAAAAAGGCAGGAATTGATATTGACATTGTTGACCTAGAGACTCACTACATGGCAGGAGGAGATATTGACAAAGTTATTGTTGCATTAATCTCTGCTCACAGTGCTAAGTTGCCGCTTTCTGTTGACCAGGCAAAGGCAATTGACCTCGCTGGACGTGATGTTGCAAAAGCAGTTAAAATGTGTGTTACCCCAATTGTTATTGAAACGCCATGGATCAGCGCTATTGCAAAGGACGGAATTGAGCTTAAAGTTAAAGCAAAAATAACTCTTAGAAGTAACCTTCCAAGGCTTGTTAGAGGAGCGGGAGAAGAAACAATTTTGGCTCGTGTTGGCGAAGGAATTGTTACAACAGTTGGTTCAGCGTTGACACACACGGAAGTTTTGGAAAACCCAGATATAATTTCTAAAACAGTTTTGAACAAAGGTCTTGACGTTTCAACTGCGTATGAAATTCTTTCAATTGAAATGGCGGACATTGATGTTGGACAAAACGTTGGTGCTAAACTTAACATAGATAGGGCGGAAGCAGACAAATCGATTGCTCAAGCCAAGGCAGAGGAAAGAAGGGCAATGGCAAGCGCTATCGAGCAAGAGATGAAGGCTAAAACTCAAGAAATGAAAGCAATGGTTCTTGCGGCAGAGGCTGAAGTTCCAAAAGCAATGGCAGACGCAATTAAGAGCGGAAACCTTGGAGTTATGGATTATTATAAAATTCAAAATTTAAACTCAGACACCGCAATGAGAAACTCAATTGCAGGGGTTGACAAAAAGAAACCAAGCGGAGTTTAATTAAATTGAAAGTGGCCGCAAGGCCACTTTATTTTAAATGTGAGAGGAAGCAAAATTATGACCTGGCTAATTGTTGGAATTTGTGTTTTGGTTATTGGAATTATAATTTATTATTCCATTCCTCTTTTTAAAAAATTTTTTGGAAATCGAGACGCCAGCAAAAGCGCCGAAAGGGCAACTAAACGTGCAATTAAAAAAGAAGAGAAGCGCGCTGAAAAAGAGGAAAAGAACGCTTTAAAAAAGCGCAGAGAGCAAGCGCCAACTCCAGTTGCGCAAACAGAGCAGCAGGCAAGCGAAAACTCTTTGGTAAACGAAAATGCAATTGACCTCAAAGAAGACCCAGATGAAAAGGTCAATATGGAAAACTTGAGTTATGACGGATATTTCGACTCGCCGTCAATAGCACCTGCTCAACAAAAACCTATTACAGAAACCAATCCGCTTGAGGAAAATGTTGACGACCTTTTTAATAGAATTTTTAACATTGACAAGCCAGAAAGCAAAATTAGAAATCAAACTCCAACTTTTGTTTCGGACGGAACAATTGACGGAAGAGATGAAGAGATTAGAGATTTTCTTGAAGAATTTGAAAGAATTAACAGCGGAAGCGATAAAAGTTCAATTGCCGAAGATTTTGAAAAGCTCTCGCCTGAGATGAAGGCACTTATGATCTCAAATTTCTTAGACAGAAAAGAATAGTTGGCAGAAGATATTTACAAAATGAATTTTGACACCATATAATTTACGCGGAAATTAAATTATATGGTGTTTTTTTATGAGCAAAAAATTTTCAGAGAAAAAAATTGACGAGGCAATTTATAAAAAAGCCGTTGGCTATGAAGCAAACGAAGTTGTTGAAGAATTTGTTTTGGACGAGAAGGGAGAATATAAATTAAATAAAAGAAAGATAACAAAAAAACACATTTCTCCCGATCTCTCAGCCGCAAAGCTTCTTTTAGAAAAAGCTGAGGCAAAAAAGGACAAATATTCAACAATGACAGATGAAGAGCTTTACCGCGAGAAGGTTAGGCTTTTGGAGCTTTTGGAAAGCTTGAAAGAATAAATTATTAGAATTGGAAGGGCTTCTTCCAATTTTTGATAATTAAAACTTATTTAGGAGGAAAAATGAAAAAAGAACAAATTAAAAAGCAAGAAATTTTTGAGGAGGATTTAGTTAGAGAAGTTTTAGAAGACTTTAAGCGCAGGCAATATGAGCGAAAAAACTTTGAAACCCAATGGGAACTAAACATGAATTTTTTGATGGGAAATCAATATTGTTGCATTGGCCCATCTGGAGAAGTTGAAGAATATGACAAACAATTCTATTGGCAAGAAAGAGAAGTTTACAACCATATTGCCCCAATAATTGAAGCAAGGCTTGCACGTCTTTTAACTTTAAAACCGAATATGACGGTTGTTCCGGCTTCCGGCGACGAGCGCGATGTTAAAACAGCAAAGCTTTCTAAAAAAATTGTCAACGCGGTTTACAACAAGCTTTGTGTTAGTGGAGTCATATCTGAGGCAAACAACTGGAGTGAAGTTTGTGGAACAAGTTTTTACAAAGTTACTTGGAATCCAGAGAAGGGAACGCTTTTAAGAGAAGATGAAAGCGGAAAATATTTCAGCGGAGAGGTTGAGGTCACTGTTTGCCCTCCATTTGAGATTTATCCAGAAAGTTCAAGCTGCGGAGATGTTGGAAACTGCAAGTCAATTATCCACGCGAAGGCATATCACGTTGACGACATCAAGAAAAACTGGGGAGTTGAAGTTAAGGGCGAAGACATAAACGTTTTCTCTCTTGACAATGTTTCGGCAATTGGCAGCTATGGATATTTTGGAAACGTTGGAAAGGTTGTTAGCGGCGTTAGAAGCAACTATGCAATTGTTATAGAGAAATATGAAAGCCCTTCTGTTGATTTCCCAAATGGAAGGTTGATTATTGTTGCTGGCGACAAACTTGTTCACATTTCAGAACTTCCATATATCAATGGAAACGACGGCGAACGAGGCTTTCCATTTATCAAACAAACGTGTATTGACCATCCGGGCTGTTTCTGGGGCTCGTCAGTTATTGAGAGATTAATTCCAATTCAGCGCTCATTTAACACGCTTAAAAACAGGAAGCATGAATTTATGAACAGGCTTTCAATGGGGGTTTTGACCGTTGAAGATGGCTCTGTTGACACAGATAATTTGCAAGACGATGGGCTTTCTCCTGGAAAGGTTTTGATTTACAGGCAGGGAGCAACTCCGCCAAGGTTTATGAATTTTGACAGTGTTCCAATTGACTTTACAAACGAAGAGAATATGCTTTTGAACGAGTTCACATATGTTAGCGGCGTTTCAGACCTTTTAAGAAATTCCGTTGCAAGCTATGCGAACATGTCGGGTGTTGCGCTTCAAGTTTTGGTTGAGCAAGATGAAACAAGAATTTCAATTACGGCGGAGCGAATTAGAGAAGCAATTAAGACAATGGCAAAGCAGGTTTTGAAGTTATATCGCCAATTTGCAACCGTTCCGCGCCTTACAAAAATTGTTGGAGACAATGGCGACATTGAAGTCTTCTACTTTACAGCTTCTGACATTTCAAGCGACGACATCGTTTTTGAAACAGGAAGCGAAATTGGAGAAACTGTTGCCCAGAAGCGCAGCATGGTTTTTGACCTTTTAAATGCAGGGCTTTTGCACGATGAAAATGGAAAGCTTTCAAACAGAATGAGAGTTAAAGCCTTGGATTTACTTGGTTTTGGCGTTTGGGAAAACGCCCAGGATATAAACGAGCTTCACCTTAAAAAAGCTTCGAATGAGAATTTAAAATTCATGGAAGGCGAGGAAACCGAGCCTTTGGAAGTTGACGACCACAGCATTCACATAACAGAGCACACGGCGCTTCTTCTTGGAAGTGAATTTACCAAAAAAGCTGAGAGAAATAAAAAGCTTATGGAAAATGTTTTAAAACACATTAGAAGACACAAACAAATGAGGGCGATTTCAGAATCCTTGGAAAATAACAATTAATTGGAGAAAAAAATATGGAAAAAGATGAAATTATTAGGGAACAACCTTTTGAAAGCGAGCAAGCACAAGAGAGTATTGTTGATTTTGAAGAAAAAAGCGGTGCCACTACGTCGCAACAAGAAGGCTCCCAATTTGGAAAATTTTCTTGTGCAGAAGATTTGGTTAATGCATACAACAATCTTCAAGCGGAATTTACAAGAAAATGCCAAAAACTTAGCGAAATTCAAAAGCAAATTGCCGAAAAGGAAATTGAAGAAACTTCTTTAAAAGATGAAACAAAGGAAATTTCTCCGGCTTTTATGCAAGAGGACTGGCGAAGTCGCGTTTCAGAATTTCTTCAAAAAAACGAACGCGCCAGCGAATTTTCGCGCGAAATTTCAAACGAAATTTTAAAAGACAAAGACCTTCAAACTTCGCCAAATATGCTTGAAATTGCATATGGAAGGGTTTTGGCAAAGAAATATAAAACGCCAGACCAAATTGCAAGCGAATCTTCATTTATGGAAAAATATGTTCTTTCAAATGAAGATGTCAGGCGAAAAATTTTTGGAAGCTACTTAAGCCAAATTCAAAAAGCGCCTCATGTAATTGGCGCAGAAATTAAAGGCGGAGTTAGCTTGCTTCCCAAAAAAAGCAAGCCAGAAACATTAAATGACGCCAAAATTTTGGCAGAAAAATTTTTAAATAATTAATTTATTTTAAAAAAATTATTTATTTTTTATTAATGATATTAAAAACAAAAAAAAGATAAAAAAATTAATTATTTATTTATTAAAAAATAAAAAAAAAGGAGATAAAAAATGGTTTCATTAACAAGCGCAAGCAACGCGCTTAAAAATGTTTATTTAGGCGTTGTTGCAAACCAATTAAACACAAATGCAAACCCTCTTCTTGGAAAAATTGAACAATCTACAAGTGATGTTTGGGGTAAGCAAATTATTAAACTTGCGCCTTTTGGAATTAACGGCGGTATTGGCGCAGGAACGGAAACAGGAACGCTTCCAATTGCAGCTGAAAACCAATATGTTCAGTTTGTTACAGACCTTAAAAACCTTTATGGAAGAATTTCAATTTCAGATAAGGCTATGAGGGCTTCTGCAAACAGCGCAGGCGCATTTGTAAATCTTTTAAACGCAGAAATGGAAGGGCTTGTAAAAGCAAGCAGCTTCAACTTTGGCCGTATGCTATATGGCGATGGCTCTGGCCTTTTGGCAACAGTTGTTTCTTTTGAAAGCTCAACAGGGGCAATCACGGTTGACAGCGTTAGAAATTTGATTGAAGGAATGGTCATTGATGTTTACAACACATCTGGAAAAGTTACTGCTTCAAGCGGAAAGAGAATTTCCTATGTTGACAGAGCAAACAACAAATTCTATCTTGATGCAACAGCATCTGCACTAAGCTTTGCAAAGAACGATGAAATTTATGTTCAAAATTCAAAGGGCCTTGAAATTACCGGCCTTGGGGCAATTTTTGGCTCTGCTGAAAAGCTCTATGGCTTGACAAAAGCGGACTATCCTTGGCTTTCTCCATATGTTGATTCAACAACAAAAGAAATTTCTGATGAAACAATTCAGGCAGGTTTAGACAGCCTTGAAGAAAGCGGCGGACTTAGCGCAAACTTTATAACATGCTCCAGAGCAGTTAGAAAGGCATATCAAAAATATCTTTCATATTTTAGAAGGAATATTGATGTTATGGACCTTGCTGGCGGTTTTAAAGCGATTACATACAACGGAACTCCAATCTACGCAGACAGGTTTGTTAAGGACGATGAAATGTATCTTTTAAACACAGACGAATTTACATTGCATCAACTTTGCGACTGGAAGTGGCTTGAGGGAGATGACGGAAAGGTTATCAAACAAAACCCAGACGAGGCAACTTATTGCGCAACATTGGTTAAGTATGCAGATTTGATTTGTAACAAACCAAATTCTCAGGGAAAAATTTCTGGAATTTCTGCAACTGTTACAAACCCATTTGCAAGCACAACAGTTTCTGATGACGGAGAATCAGCCTAATGTTATATGAAATTTTAAACGATGTTTTTTTCATTAGCGATAGAATTAAAGAAATTGATGAAAATTATAAAATCTATTTTAATTCCGAAAAAAATAAGTTTGAAATTCACAATATTGGTCAAATTGGGGACAGTTATTGTTTAACTGTCCCTTTCCAATATTTGGATTTTCGAACTATTGATTTAGTTAAAAAAACTCTTTCAATAAATGGAGAAAAATTGCTTGAAGAAATAGATTTAAATAATAAAAAAATTAGTGAAATTAATGAAAAAATAATTTTTAATAAGGCCAAAGACCAATTATTTGACGAAATTAAATACTCTAAAAATTAAAAGGAGGAAATATGACGGCAAAAGATGTTATTAAAGTTGTTTGCGTTTTTTTGCAAAAGGAAGAGCTTTTGGAACTTGAAGACCTTGGAGGAACAGAGGTGGCAACCGAATCTCAAACAAAAGAACTTGAACACATGCTTAGATGTTTAAATCTCGTTGTAAACGAAATTGCATCGGATTACATTCCGCTTTTGTTTAAAGAAACGGTTTTTCCAACGGGCGGCCAAGTTCTGCTTAGTTCGCTTACGAAAAATCCAATTGATATTTTAAGAGTTGAAGACAGGTTTGGAATTAGAGTTAACTATAAGCTCTTTCCAGACTATTTAGAAACAATTGACGGCGAAGTTAAAATTCTTTATTCTTATGAGCCGACGGAGGCCACAGCGCTTTCGCAAACCCTTGAAAACTTTTCACAAAAAATTGGCGAAAGGGTAATTGCATATGGCGTTGCAATGGAATATTGTTTCATATGTGGTCTTCATGACGACGCATCAATTTGGGAGAAACGCTTTAAAGATGCGCTTTTAATTGCATCTAGAAAAAAATCGGAAATTAAGCTTCCGAAACGGAGGTGGAATTGATGTTCTATCAAAATTCTTTGCTTTTAAAAAACAAGTCAACATATAAGCTTTCTCTCTCAACTTTCAAAAACGGAATCAACACTGAAATTGAAGAAAACTCGCTTCCTTTTAAATATGCAAAGGTTACCTACAACTATAATTTTAAAAGAGGCGCTTTGCAAACTGGGCACGGCTTTGACGACCTTTATCTTCCAGAATCCAACAGTGAAAACCCAGTTATGAGAAAGGTTGCCGTTAGCGGAGAATATACAAAGCTCAACCGAATTTGGCTTTTTCCATATTATAACCACATAATGAATGTTCGCGACCACATGCTTCTTCTAAGCCAGGACGACAAGGTTTTGTTTGCTAGAATAATTGCGGTTAATCCATATTTTTATGATGTCAGTTACAGCGGCCAGACCTTTGAGTCCGAGCCAAACGCTGTTTACTATAACATCAATGGCGAAGATGTCATGCTTGTCACGTCTGAAACAGATGGAATGTATGTCTTCTCTCCAACACTTGAAGAAGAAATTTTGGATGAACCAAAAATTATCTCAATCTGTAGGCACTATGAAAGAGTTTTTGCAATTGAGGAAGGAAAGCGGAACAAACTTATTTTCAGCGCAAACTTGGACCCAACAAATTGGAATGTTGACATTGACGAGGCGGGCTATATTGAAATTATTGACGACAGAGGAAGATTGGAAAAGGTTGTTAGTTTTAACGACTATGTTTACATATTCAAAGAATATGGAATTTCAAGGCTTTCAGCATATGGCGATCAAACTGAATTTAGCTTGTCAAGCGTCTTTGTAACAAGCGGGAAGATCTATGCCAATTCTGTTTGTGTTTGTGGAGATAGAATTATGTTCCTTGCGCGCGATGGGATATATTCTTTCAATGGTTACAGTGCAACGAAACTCACGCTAAACATTGAATCTCTTTTTGAGGAACACAACGACAACTGTTGTTCCGCCTACCACAACGGCAAATATTATTTGGGTTGTAAGCTGAAATATGACGACGGAGAAGTTATTGGCTGCGAGGGCTATTCAGACGGCTATGTCAACAACACTTTAATTGAATATGACCTTAAAACGGGCGAAATCAATCTTACGAGAGGAGTTGACCTAAAGTGGCTAATTTCAATTGAATATGACACCGTCAACAAGCTTGCCGCGCTCTTTAACGGCGAGCATAAGAAAAAAATTGGCGAGATGAATGATTCCGGAGAGGTTTTTGGAACGCCGCTAAAAAAGATTTGGACATCTTCATATTCCAACCTTGGCTATCCAGGGAAGATTAAAAAGATTGAAAAGTTTTCATTGATTTCTAAGCACGAATGTAAAATTAAAATTAAAACCGATGTTGAAAGCGAAACATTCGAAGTTAAGGGCAAGGATTCAACAACGACAATTTATCCAAATTTAAAGGGTGAAATGTTTCAATTTTCAATTGAATCGGACGGGTCAGATGCCCATGTTGCATGCCCAGAAATTTCAATTGGGATTAGCCAATGATTTCTCTTTCAAGCGTTAAAAAAATTGTTGATGAAAAAAACAAAAAAAATTTCAATGAGTTAGGAGGAATAAAAATGTATTCTTACAAGACAACCAATTCAGATTCAAATTTTGATGAGGCAAAACAAAATGTTCTAAACAAACTTCAAGAAATTGAAGATAAGTACACTATTTTAGAGTTTGTTCCAGAGGAAACAACCTCTCTTGGCCTTGAGAAACAGGAGTTCACCGCGCCAACGGAGGATGAAATTAGGCTGGAAGCTGAAAAATCTTTAAGCGCTCAAAAAGAAAATGAACGAGAGGAAATTGAAAACACCTATGAAGGCAAGTTCAACAATTTAAACAACGAAGTTGAAGATGTTGCTCTTGAAAGAGACGAGGATGTTGAAGCCGCGGCTTCAAATTTTCGCTCTTCGCTTAGAGATGCAACAAATTCAAGCATCAAACAGGGAATTTCAAGAAGTTCAATTTATGATGAGGCGGTTAAAGCAATTGAGGGCGAGCGAAATTCTTTAATTAGCGCAGCAGAAGAGGAGTTTAATAGGGAAATGAGCAGGCTTGAAAAGGAAATTGACCTTTTGCAAAGACAAAAGGACAACGCCTTAGAGGCCTTTGATATTTCCTATGCAATTAAGCTTGAAGACAAAATTGCAGACATAAACAAGGACATTGCAAACAAACAAAAAGAGGTTGAAAAATATAACGAAAATGTTGACAAGCTTGAAGCGGAAAATTTAAAAGCTCAAGAACAGGCAAACGCTCAAAGGCAACAGGAAATTGAAAAACACAACGAAGAACTTTTAAAGCAAATTGAAAAACTTGGCGAAGCAGGGGTTACCCAACAAAAACTAAGGGAAAGATATCAAGTTGTTTTAGATTTTCTTATGTCAATTCCAAAAGATGTTGCTTTAAGCGAGCTTACAAAAGACAACTATTATGAAACTCTTTTAAGCAATTACTATCCTTCTGTCTACGCTCAAATTTTGCGAAGAGACGACTAAGAGAAAAAATGTGGGAAGACATTTTAAATATAGTAATTTCTAACGGAATTTTCGCAACCCTTTTCGTTGGGCTTTTGCTCTATCTTTTAAAGGACAGCAGCAAGCGTGAGGACAAATATACAAACACAATAAATTCTTTAAATGAAAATTTAAACAACGCCCTTGACATTGGCGAAAAGGTTGACGAGGTTAAAATGAGTGTTGAGGACATGAAGGATGAACTCGACGAAAACAACCAGGAGATTGGAAAGGTTTCGTCAATTGCAAAGGACATTGGCGGAAAGCTTGAGGAAACAACCATTTCACTAAACTCTCTTGACGAAAGCCTTAAAAATCACACAAAAATTATTAAAAAAGTTTCAGCAGATGTTAAGGTTGTTAAAAAGGACGTTAAAGAAATTAAAAAACATGTTTTTCCAAAAGAGGAGGAAACAAAATGAAAGATAGAATAAAATCTTATAGCTTTTGGGTTGGCCTTTCTGGCGCAATTGTTGCGTTTGTTTCTGCAATTGGAAAGGCGGTTGGCTTCATTCCAAACGAGGAACTAATCAGCAGCATAATCTTGGGATTTGCTGGAGTTTTAGTTGCGCTTGGAGTTGTTTCCAAGCCAAAATCGGCAGGGGAGGAAAAAACAGAAGAAACCTTGGCCGAGGAAAACGCCGAAAGCGAAACAAAAGCCGAAGAGGAAACAGGCGAAGGCCAAAGCGAAGAAACAAAAATTAATTAGAAGACGCTAAAATAGTTAAAAGAAGAGGCCAAGTGGCCTCTTTTTTTAAGCAATTGTTTCTGAAACGGTTGTTAAATTAAAACCCTGATCTTTCAATGTTTTAATTATATCTGGAAGGGCGTTTGCTGTTTCTTTGGTTGGGTGCATCAAAATTAAATCTCCGCCTGCTGCGCCTTTAACCGCGCGCGAATATATAAGTTCGCTGTCTTGGTCGCGCCAGTCAATTGTGTCGCGCGTCCACATAATTGTTGTGTATCCAAGTTCTTTGGCAACTTGAAGTGTTGTTTCGCTGTAGGAGCCGCTTGGCGGAGCAAAAAGCGTCATTTCAACGTTTAAAAGCTCTTTTATTATGTCGGTTGTCTTTGAAATTTCGGTTTTGTTTGTTTCAAGGCTTTTTTCCTTAAGGTCTGGGTGAGAATAGGCATGGTTTGCAATTTCGTGGCCGCCATCATAAATTTCCTTTAAAATTTCTGGATAGTCCTCGGCCCAAGAGCCGCCAATGAAAAACGTTGTTTTAACATCGTTTTCTTCAAGCGTTTCGAGCATTTTTGGAATGTATTCATTTCCCCAATAGACATTTATCATGAGGCAGATGTTGTTGGATTCCGTGTTTCCTTGATAGATTGCCTCCTCTTGGGAAGAACTCGTAACATTTAAAATTCCGCCCGCATAGGTTAGTGCAAAAAGCCCGATTAAAACGAAGCCAATTACACAGTTTGCAAAAATATTTCTAAACAAATTTGCCTTGTTCTTTTTGCTGTTATTAAAAAACCCACATATTTTCATACATGGGTAATTTATGCTTTTTATTTCGCTAATAAAACCTATTCTTTTGAAATTTTTTCCAAATATTGTTTAACTGCCTGTGCTGCTTCTTGACTTTTAAAAGACTCTAAAATTTCTTTTGAAGCTTGGAGCTTTATTTTTTTGTCCTTTTCTTTTACAAAGTTGTAAGCAACAAGATTCAGCGGGGCAGAGCAGAACGGACAGAAATTGAAAATTTGATTTGGAACTTCAATCTTTAATTCTTTTCCGCAACTTTTACAGAAACTTTTTTTGTCAACTGTTTCAACACCAAATTTCATTGCTTTCTCCTTATTCAAAAGTATATTGCTCTGTTCTTGGCGAAGGTTTTGTTTCTGGTTGAGCTGGTTTTGAAGTTCTGTAAATTTCAGATTCTTTTGTTTTGTAGGACTTGTCAACATAGAAGTCAATTGATCTTTCAAGGTCTTCTCTCATAACCATGTTTTCAAGCATTACATCGTTTAGCTTTCTGTAAAGTTCTTCGTCAATGTATGTGTCGTGGTTTACGCCAATTGTTAGGCAAATTGCTGTTCTGTCAAATGGGTCATCTTTAATTGTGTTTGTTGTTCTAATTGAATCTTGGTGGAGATCTTGGTTTTTCTCTTCAATTTTAAGTTCAATATACCTTTGGTTGATTCCATATTTATCAACTTTTTGAGAAGGAGCAATTTGAGGCATGTCCGTGTAGCCAGTTGGGCTTATTAGCGTTTGCTCACGGAATTCTGAAATTCCTCTAACTTTTGAAGATGCTGTTATAATTCTCTTTTTTGTGTAGAACCTTGAAGAACTTGTGTCAACAATGAGATGTTTTTCAACATTTGAATTGGAAAGTTTTGTTAACTTTGTTGCAATTGCGTTCGTTGTTGCAGAAATTGGAGCAGTGCTTGTAAAAAGCGAGGTCATATATTTATTTTCGTTTCTAGTAAGTTCGTTGTTGAAAACAAAATTTAGCTCAACTTTTATGTCGCCATAATATCTGTCTAAAATTCCCAAATTTTGTGCAACAAGCCTGCTTGTTTCAATTGGCCATTTTAACTTTCTGTCGTCAAGATATTTTGTTTCTGTAATTCCGTTATACATGAACAAAATTTTTCTTTTATCTGCCTTGCGCAAAACTTCGGAAAGGTCGTTTGCAAAGATTTGAGCATAGTTGGATTTTTCTTCGGTTGTTCCAGCAGGGTAGTAGAACAAATTTCCGCCAAGGAAAAACGCGCCGTCTTCCATATCGTTAATTCTCTTAATCTGATCCAAAAGAATTTCAAGCCTTGGAGGGGTTTGAGGGTTTCCATAGAACAAATTTTGAATTGGAAGAAGCTCAATTTTTCTTTGACCTTTTGGAAGAACAATTGTTCCATAAAGGCCTTTTGCCTTTCTCTCTTCGGAAAGCCTTTGACTATAGGCCTTGTTGAGGACTCGTTGAAGTTTGTCCATTTTTCCCTCCAGTTTTGTAGTAGTTATTAATTAAATCGCGAACGGCTTTTCTATTGCCTGGGTTGAAATTGTTTCTTAGCTCTTCATATTTTTCCTTAAGCCTGTTCGCCTCTTCCATTCCAAACCTCCAAAGTTCGTTTGGAATTGGCCTACAATCACAATAGACAGAGGTTTTGCTAAGGCTGCGCCTTTCTTTTTGGGTTGAACCAAGTAAATGTTCGTTCTTCTTTGTTCCAATTGTTATAAGCTTTAAATCGCTTGGAGCAGCTTCATATCTCTCTTCCAAAGCATACATTTCTTGGCCCATTGTTGCTGGAAGAATTATAACAGAGATGTCATCGTTTATTGATTTTCCAGTTTCTGGGTCAATAACACGTTTGGTTCTATATTCTGCCATCATGTCTTGGTGGACATGGCCAAAGATTGCAACGTTTGCACCTTCGGATTTTGCAAGGTTAAGGCCCTTATCAAGCTTTGTTCCATCTCCGCCTTTTAAGCTGTTTCCGTGGTCTATAAATATTTTAACGTCCTCATAGCCCTTTCTGTTGTCTGCTTTAAGCCTGATTGTTAGAAGCGTTGAAAATCTTGAATATTTTTCATAATAGGGCGTTCCAGCAAAGAAAGTTGCCAAAATATCCGTTCCAAAACTTTGGGTTCGCTTTCCGTTGTCGTGGTTTCCTGAATTTATGAAAAGCGTTTTGCTTTTAACTATTTCGTCCATAAAAATTTCATACCAAAGTTTAAGTTCGATAACAGGAGAAAGAGCGTTGTCCAGCGGGCTGGAAACGCATTCTTCCGTGTTTATTGCATTGTTTCTGTTATCTCCGTTATAACCGAGATAGATGTTTTGACAATATTTTGCAATTAGCTGGGCAACGATTGAGGGCATGAAGTGGGATGAGATTGAACCCCAGTGGTTGTCTGTTAAAACTAAAAGACTGAAGTTGTCTCTGTTAGACATGTCATAGAAAAGGTGGTTGATTTGCTTTGGGGCTTCGTTTTTAATAATTTCGTTATAAGCCTTTGCCGCGGGATATTCCGGAAGTTCATCAGCCCTAAAAATGTTGGAAGTGAACCCTTTTTTTGTTGTAATTTTGGTGTTTTTCGCACCTGAAAAATCTTCAATTGGTGGTGTTGCCATGTGTCCCTCGCTAAGCTTTTTTTCTGAAAATATGATACTATAAATTTAAGAAAAAGTCAATAGTTGTTTTGTTTTGAAGGCGGGATTTGTCGAATTTTGTAGTTTTTAAACAAAATAAAAAAATCCCAAAACAGGCTTAAGTGCCGGCGTTATGGGAAAGTTTAACTGTTTTTGTTTGTTGGATATTCATAAATATTTGCCCGCTTGGTTTCAGCTTCAATGTCAACTTGGCTTTGGTCTACAACAAGCGAGAAAATTTTGTTTGAAAGTTTGCTTTGTTTTGAATGTTCTGCCTCCATAATGTGGTCTAAAAGCCCAGACGAATAGAAACTGAAATATGAATCCTTTGAAATGATAATGTGATCAACAAGGCCAACGCCAAGGACGGAGAGGGCAGAGAAGATTTTTGATGTTGCAGAGATGTCTTCGCCGGAAGGTTGGGGATTTCCGTCTGGGTGGTTGTGGGCAACAATTACAAGGCTTGCGTTGTTTTTTATTGCAAATTCTGAAATTTTTCTGATGTCAAGCGAAATTTTGTTAACTGTTCCATCTGCAATTTTGTCAACTTTAATAAGTTCACTTTTCGGCGTTAGGCTTGCCATGTAAAAATTTTCGTTTGTTTTCTTGTCTAAAAACGCTCTAAAGAAATCTATAATCTGAGCGGGAGTTGAAAGAAGCTGGGTTTGCTTTGTTTTTGTCTGTTCCATGTTGTAGTGAAAAATTTTACAGATTGATTTTAGCGTTCTTGCCGCAACTGGGCCAATTCCTTTGACGCTTAAAATTCTGTCATAGTCCGCTTCTAAAACATCGCCAATTGTTCCAAACTCATCTAAAAGGTTGTGGGCGAGGGGATTTGTGTCCTTCCTTGGAATGCAAAAGGTTAAAATATATTCCAAAATTTGAATTTCGCTCAAATTTTTTAAATCGGAAGTGTAAATCAAATTTTGAAGCCTTTTTCTGTGGTTAGCGTGGATTTGGCTTTTGTTTTTCTCTTTTGTCTCCATTCTTCTTTATTATAACTTAAAGACAAAATTAAACAAAATTTTTAAAGTTTATTTTTTTAATTTGATTAAATTTAAATTTATTATATAATCAAGATATGAGAATTCTTGGAATAGACCCAGGCTATGGAATTGTTGGATTTGGAATTATTGACTATGAAAATTCAAACTACAAAGTTGTTGACTATGGCGTTATTGAAACGCCAAAGGAAGAAGATATTTCCGTTAGGCTTGCAATGATTTACGATGCAATTGGAAAGCTAACAGAAACGTTTAAGCCGGACCAAATTGCCGTTGAGGAGCTTTTTTATTTCAAAAACCAAACGACTGTTATTCCAGTTGCAGAGGCAAGGGGCGTTATTCTTCTTGCGGCCGTTCACAGCTGTGGCGAAATTTTTGAATACACTCCGCTTCAAATTAAACAGGCCCTAACGGGAAATGGGCGAGCAGAAAAAGCCCAAGTTCAGTTCATGGTTAAGGCAATTTTGGGGCTTGAAAAAATTCCAAAGCCAGATGATGCGGCAGACGCTCTTGCAGTTGCAATTTGCCATGCAAACTTTAATCAAACAATTGTTAGATAAAATAAAAGGTGTTATAATTTAGTTATGATTAATTACTTAGTTGGAGAAATTGCTTATAAAAGCGAAAATTTAATTGTTATTGAAATTGGCGGCGTTGGATATGAAATTAGCGTTTCTATGACAACGCTTGACAGCCTTCCTCCGGTTGGTTCTGTTTGCAAGGTTTACACATATCTAAACGTTAGAGAAGACGAACTTAGCCTCTTTGGTTTCTCTTCGGTTGAAGAGAAGGAAATGTTTTTAAAGCTGATTTCAGTTTCTGGAATTGGGCCAAGAGTTGCGCTTTCGATTCTTTCTGGAATTAGGCTTTCGGATTTGGCTGTTGCAATTAAAACTGGCGACACAAAACTTCTTTCAACAATTAAAGGCCTTGGGAAAAAGACTGCAGAGAGAATTGTTTTGGAGCTTAAAGACAAAATTTCTGTCGTTGGCCTCTCTCACGAGCAGTTTGAGGAGCCTTTAAACGAGAGCATGATTGACGAAGCAACAGAGGCGCTAATTTCTCTTGGAATTAACAAAAACGAAGCGTACAGGCTTGCAAGAGAGAACTCAAGCATGTGTCAGACAACAGAGGAAATAATTAGAAAAGTTTTCCAAAATTTGGGATAAGAGGAAAGAGATGGATAACACAAGATTCATAACCAGCACAAAGAACATAACCGACAGCGAAATTGAAAATCGCCTTCGTCCAACAACAATGGACGAATATGTTGGCCAAGAAAAAGTTAAGGCAAATTTGGAGGTTTACATTAAAGCTGCAAAGGAAAGAAAGGAGGCTCTTGACCACGTTCTTCTCTATGGACCTCCTGGCCTTGGAAAGACAACAATTTCCCACATAATTGCAAGTGAACTTGGAAGCCAAATTAAGGTTACTTCTGGTCCTGCAATTGAACATGCAGCTGATTTAGCGGCAATTTTAACCAATTTAAACACCAATGATGTTTTATTCATTGACGAAATCCACAGGCTCAACAAAAGCGTTGAAGAAATTCTATATCCAGCAATGGAGGATTTTGCGCTTGATTTCATCGTTGGAAAGGGCCCTTCTGCGCGAAACATGCGCCTTAAAATCAAACCGTTTACTTTAATTGGCGCAACAACCAGAGCGGGAATGATTTCAAGTCCATTGCGTGATAGGTTTGGCGTTATTGCCCGCCTTGAACTATATTCAGACAAAGAGCTTGCAACAATCGTCTCTCGCTCGGCAAAAATTCTTTCAATTGAAATAGAGCCAGAGGCAACGCTTGAAATTGCAAAAAGAAGCCGTGGAACGCCAAGAATTGCAAACAGGCTTTTAAAGCGAGTTAGAGATTTTGCCCAAGTTATTGGAGAGGGAAAAATAACCTATGAACTTGCAGACAAAGCGCTTGGCCTTATGGAAGTTGACAAGCTTGGGTTGGACCACATTGACAGGCGAATTTTGGAAACAATGATAGACAAGTTTGGCGGCGGCCCGGTTGGCCTTGAAACATTGGCGGCGGCAACGGGAGAGGAAGCCGCAACAATTGAGGACGTCTATGAGCCATATCTAATTCAACTTGGTTACATTGCAAGGACGCCGCGAGGAAGAGTCGTTCTAGAGCCGGCGTATAATCACCTTGGAAAACCATTTCCGCAACAAAATTAACTTAAAAGGAGCGGTCGCGTGGATTTGCGGCAGGGCTTATGAGAGATTACACTAAGAGAGAAACATATAACTATGTTCTTCCAGAAAATTTAATTGCTCAAACTCCCTTGGAGAGGAGAGATTTTTCTAAAATGCTTGTCTTTGACGGAGAAAGGCAAAAGGTTGGCGAGGAAATTGACATTGAAAATTGCAGGCGCCACATTTCTCACAAGCATTTTTATGATATAGTGGATTACCTAAAAGCGGGCGATGTTTTAGTTATCAACAACACGCGTGTTCTTCCCGCAAGGCTTTTTGGCTTTAAAAGGGAAACGGGGGCAAAGATTGAAATTTTGCTTCAAAAAAGGCTAAAATTAAACACGTGGAAGGTAATTGCAAGGCCAACAAAGCGCCTAAAAGTTGGAACAGTTTTAATCTTCAATGAAGAACTTAGCGGAGAAATTTTAAAAATTGGCGAATATGGCGAATGTGAAATCCAATTTAAATTCGATGAAATGAAGGACGGGGTTCACGTTTCGTTTGAGGAAATTTTAGATAGAATTGGCCTTGTTCCTCTTCCTCCATACATTCATGAAAAGTTAAAGGAAAAGGAGAGATATCAAACTGTTTATTCAAAAATAAACGGCTCTAGTGCAGCGCCAACGGCAGGGCTTCATTTTACACCAGAAATTTTGAAAAAACTTTCAGATAAGGGCGTTATAATTGTTGAAATTCTCTTGCATGTTGGGCTTGGAACTTTTAGGCCGGTTAAGGAAGAGAGCATTCTAAACCATAAAATGCATAGCGAGTACATCAAAATTACAAAAGAAGCCGCAGAAGAGGTTTCAAAAGCAAAGAAAGAGGGAAGAAGGGTTTTTGCCGTTGGAACAACTTCAATGCGCGCGCTTGAGAGCATGGCAGAGAAAACAAGCGAAAACGGAAGAGAGTTCTATTGCCTTAAGAGCGGAGAGATGGAAACGGACATATTCATCTATCCACCCTATGAGTTTAAGATTGTTGATTGTTTGCTTACCAATTTCCACCTTCCAGAAAGCACGCTTTTGATGCTTATTTCTGCCTTTATTGGATTGGATAATGTTATGGAAATTTATAAAGAAGCAATTGAGAATAACTATCGTTTCTTTTCATTTGGAGATTGTTGTTTATTTGTTTAGGAGAACATATGGAAAATTTTGAATTTGTTGTTAAGCATGTTTGCAAGCAAAGCGGCGCGAGAATTGGAGAACTTAGAACGCCTCATGGCGTTATTGAAACGCCGGTTTTCATGCCGGTTGGAACGGTTGGAACAGTTAAGGGAGTTAAGCCGGAGGAACTTAAAGAACTTGGCGCGCAGATTATCCTTTCAAACACCTATCATCTTTTTCTTCGCCCGGGCGACAAAACTGTTAAAGCCGCGGGCGGGCTTCACAAGTTTATGAACTGGGACAGGCCAATTTTAACGGACAGCGGCGGCTTTCAAGTTTTTTCGCTTTCGGAGCTTAGAAAAGTTTCGGACGAGGGCGTTGCCTTTCGCTCTCATCTTAGCGGAGAAAAGTTTTTCATAACTCCAGAAAAGTGCATGGAAATTCAAAACAACTTGGGCGCGGACATCATCATGGCTTTTGATGAATGTACCAAGGCGGGGGCAAGTTATGAGCAGGCAAAAAGCGCGTGTGAGAGGACAACAAAGTGGTTAAAGCGATGTTATGACGCGCAAAAAAATCAAAATCAAATGTTGTTTCCAATTATTCAAGGAAATGTTTACAAAGACCTAAGGGAAAAAAGCCTCAGCGAAGTTTTGCCATATGCAAGATGTGGAATTGCAATTGGAGGGCTTTCCGTTGGCGAGCCAAAGGAAGTTATGTATGAAATTTTGGATTTTTTAAAGCCAAAATATCCAGAAAACATGCCGCGCTATTTGATGGGCGTTGGAAGCCCAGATTGCTTCGTCGAGGCGGTTGCAAGAGGCGTTGACATGATGGACTGTGTTCTTCCAACAAGAATTGCAAGAAACGGAACGGCGTTAACGAAGAAGGGGAAAATGATTGTTAGAAATGCATGCTATAAAGAGGACTTTACGCCAATTGAAGACGATTGCGACTGCTATGCTTGCAAAAACTTCACAAAGGCATATATTCGCCACCTTATTTGTTCAGACGAAATGCTTGGGGCTCAGCTTCTTTCAATCCACAACTTAAGATTTTTAACAAGGCTTTCAGAGCAGGTTAAAAAGGCAATTTGGGAGGACAGACTTTTGGACTTCAAAGAGGAATTTTTGAAGGATTTTAAATGGTAATGTCGAATTTAACCTATAATTAAAAAAAACACAGAAAAAAATTTTGATAAAAAGAAATTGTATGTTATAAATTAATAAAAGAAGGAGAAAACAATGATAACAGCTGCGCTTTTAGGATTAACTGCAACACAAATTGTCGTTCCAATTTTGGCCGTTTTGGTTGTTGTCGTTTTGGTTTTTGCATTTTCATTATAGGAGATTTATATGTACTTTTTATTGGATTCAAACCCAGATGGAATAACACAATGGATTTTACCAATTGTTCTTTTGGTTTTAGTTGTTGGAATTTTTGTTTTAAATTATTTTAGAAGCAAAAAAAGCCAAGAGTCAATGAAGAACATGGTTGACAGCCTTAAGGTTGGCGACAATGTCAAAACATACAGTGGCCTTTATGGAAAGATCATCGAAATTGTTGAAACAACGGACGGAAAGGTTGCAATTTTGGAAACTGGAAGCGAGAAAAACAAGGGAATTTTTAGCATTGACATCAATGCAATCTATGGAATAGATGAGAAAAAGCCTGTTGTTTATGATGCTGAAGGCAACATTGTTGACCCAGAGGGCGAGGCAAAAGAGGGCGAGGCTTCGGCCGAAGAAAAGCCAGAACAGCAGCCAAAAGAGGAAAAGAAAAAGGGAAGAAAGAAAAGAGAAGCTGCTGCTGAACCTGTTGTTGCTTTAGAACCGGTTGAAACTGCTAAAGAGGCAGAGCCAGAGGTTGAAAAAGAGCCAGAGGCAGCGGAAACACCCGTTTCAGAAGAAAAGCCAAAAGCAAAGAAAAAATCTAAAAAACAATAAAGCCAATTAGGCTTTATTTTTTTGCAAAAATATTTTTATAAACGCTTGTAAAATGAAAAAATAGTGATAAAATATATCCGTAACAAAGGAGAAGTTTATGGATTGGGGAGAAATTTGGAATACAATTAAAAACTTTTTTACAGACAACGTTTGGAACATAGTTGCATTTTTTGCAGCGCTAATAATTGGCATTATTGTTATAAAACTTTTGCTAAATTTGACAAGAAAACTTTTTAGCAAAACAAGAATGGAAAAAGTTTCGCAAAAATTTTTATATAACATAATAAAATTCTGTTTATATCTTGTTTTAATCTTAATTTTGCTAAGCTTGCTTGGCGTTTCGATGACAGGCGTTTTGGCGGCGGTTAGCGCAGCAGTTTTGGCAATTGGCCTTGCCCTTCAAAACAACATTGCAAACCTTGCAAACGGAATTATAATTGTAACTTCAAAAATGTTTAAAAAGGGAGATTATATTGTTGTTGATGGCGTTGAGGGAAGCGTTGAGGAAATTAACTTTTTGTTTACAACAATTATGACGTCGGACAATAAAAAAATTACAATTCCAAATTCAACAATAATAAACAGTTCTGTTATCAACTCTGGCGCAAACGCAACCAGAAGAATTGACTTAACGTTTAGCGTTGCATATGAAAGCGATGTTGAAAAAGTTAAAAAAATTGTTGTTGATGTTATGAAAAGCGATGGCCGCGTTCTTTTGGAGCCGGCGCCATTTTGCCGCCTTAAAACTCTTGGCGCTAGCAGCATAGATTTTTTTGCAAACTGTTGGGTTGATGGCGAAGATTATTGGGATGTTTATTACTACATTATGGAAACAGTTTACAACGAGTTCAAAAAGAACAAAATTTCAATTCCATATAATCAAATTGAAGTTAGAAACAGAACGGATAAAGTTGTTCTTCCATATGACAAAGAGCCGCTTCAAAAGCGAGTTGAAAAGGTTAGGGTTGAGAAGAAACACAGAATAAACCTTGAAACAGATAGTTTATCTGACATTTTTAAACACAAGAAAAAAGAAAAGAAGAAAAAGGGCAAAGTTCAGGAAGAAAAGTCTTTAAATGAAAAAGAAGAACCTCAGCTTGGAATTTCAAAAATAAACATAGCGCCAGAAGAAAAGAAAGAGAGCGAGAAAGCTCTTGAAACAAAGCCCGAACAAAAAAAGAGAAAAAAGAAAAACGCCAATTAAGGCGTTTTTTACTTATTACTTATAGTTTGACTATTTTTTAATTTACTTCGATTAAAACTGAGATTGGGCCGTCGTTTGTTTGGGTTATTTGCATGTTTGCGCCAAAAACGCCGGAAAAGACGCGTTTAGGGCAGTTTGCTTTCAAAATTTCAACAAACTTTTCAAATAATGGTTTTGCCTTTTCCGGCGAAAGCGCCTGGGAAAAGCTTGGCCTAAAGCCGTGGGAAGTTTGGGCATAAAGAGTGAAGTTTGGGATAATTAAAAAGCTTCCGCTGTTTGGATTGTTTATCTTTCCGTTTTGATCTTGAAAAATTCTAAGCCCCAAAAGTTTGTTTGCAGCGCTTGGAAGATGGCCTTCAAAATCGCCCTCTTTAAAGCCAACATATGCAACAATTCCTCTTTCTATTTGACAAATTTTTTCCCCGCCAATTTCAAGCTTTGCGTTAAGAACTCTTTGAACCAAAATTCTCATCTATTCTCCTAATTTTCAACATACTCTTCAAAAGTGCATTTCTTGTCTATAATTGTGTTCTCGTCGACAATGTCGATTATTCTATTTGCAACTGTTTCAACAATCTCCTGGTCGTGGGAGGCAAAAATCATTACGCCTTTGAAGTTTATCATTCCTTTGTTGAGCGAGGTTATGCTTTCAAGGTCCAAGTGGTTTGTTGGTTCGTCTAAAAGAAGAACATTTCCGCCTTCAAGCATCATCTTTGCCATCATGCATCTAACTTTTTCTCCTCCTGAAAGAACGTTTGCCTCTTTTAAAGCCTCTTCGCCAGAGAAGAGCATTCTTCCAAGCCAGCTTCGAATGTAAGTTTCCGTTTGGTCTTTTGAAAACTGCCTAAGCCAGTCGACAAGAGAAAGCTTGCATCCTTCAAAAAAGCTTCTGTTATCTTGGGGAAGATAGGTTGGTTTTATTGTCTTTCCCCAAGTTACGCTTCCAGAATCTGGCTGTTCAATTCCCATTAATATGTTGAAAAGCGTTGTAACAGCAAGGCCATTTGAACAAAGAATTGCAACTTTGTCGTCCCGGCCAAGCGTGAAGGAAAGGTTGTTGAACATTCCCTTTTTCGTCAAGTTTTTAACATTTAAAATTTCCTTTCCAATTTCTTGGGTATATTCAAAATTGATGTAAGGATATTTTCTTGAAGATGGTTTAAAGTCGTCAATAGTAAGTTTTTCAAGCTCCTTCTTTCTTGAAGTTGCCTGTTTGGACTTTGAGGCATTTGCTGCAAATCGTGCAATGAATTCCTTAAGTTCCTTTGCCCGTTGTTCCGCTTTTTTGTTCTGTTCCTTTGCCTGCCTTGCCATAAGCTGGCTTGTTTCATACCAGAAATCGTAGTTTCCAAGATACATGTTGATTTCGCCAAAGTCAACGTCGCAAGTGTGGGTGCAAACTTTGTTTAAAAAGTGGCGGTTGTGGGAGACGATTATGACGATGTTTTCAAAATTTAAAAGATAGTTTTCAAGCCACCTTGTTGTTTTAAAGTCCAAATTGTTTGTTGGTTCGTCCAAAATTAAAATGTCTGGGTTTAGAAAGAGCGATTGGGCAAGCAAAACTTTAACCTTTTGTTTTGGGTCAATTTCTTTCATCAAAACGTCAAAAAGGTCCTCTGAAATTCCAATTCCAGACAGGAGAGTTTTTGCTTCGCTTTCCGCTTCCCAGCCGCCAAGTTCTGCAAACTCTGTTTCAAGCTCTGCCGCCTTCATTCCGTCTTCTTCGTTAAAATCTGGCTTTGCATAAAGTTCGTCCTTTAATCGTTGAACTTCCATAAGGCGCCTGTGGCCCAAAAGAACTGTTTCAAGAACCGTTTTGTCATCATATTTATTTTGATTTTGTTCCAAAACGGACATTCTTTCGCTTGGGTCAATTAAAACTTCGCCCTTGTTTGGTTCAATTTCTCCCGTTAAAATCTTTAAAAAGGTTGACTTGCCTGCGCCGTTTGCGCCAATTATTCCATAGCAGTTTCCCTTTGAAAACTTTAAATTAACGTCCTTAAACAAGACCCTTCCGCCAAATTGAAGCGTTACGTTAACAACTTGAATCATATTTTCTCCGTGTAAAATTTTGGTTTTTATAAGTATAACATATCCTTTTTTTATAATCAACTTTAAATTGGGCAAAAATTATTTTTTATTTTTCTGCTATTGTGTTAAAATTAGACTATTAGGAGGGGCATTTTAACGTGGAGAAAGATTTTGAAATTCAAAGCGAGCAAACTTTTGAAGGGGAAATTGACCCAAAAAAATATTTTGACGAAATTGAAAAATTGGCAAACGACATGATGACGGAAATTGACTATTCAACCCGTCTTAGAAGCGACATAAGAGAGGAAGCATATATAATTTTGGATGCAATTGTAAACGCGTGCGAAATTCAAAACTTGAAAATTCTAAATGGGCTTGTCGTTGGCTTTGACTATGTTGCTTCCAACATAAAAGCAATTAAATTTTTATATAAGGAAATGAAGAACGTTCTTGTGGATTTCTATGAGGAGCTTCAATCCTAAGGGCGCCGCAGCGTCCTTTTTATTTGAGGAGAAGATGGACACAAAATTTAGTTTAGATGAAATTGAAAAAACATTTGTTAAATTTGGAAAAGAAAAGCTTGTTGAAGGCGTTGTGATTGCAATTCGTCCAGATGGGCTTGTTTTCAACCTTGGCGGGAAAGCAGACGCCTTTATTCCAGTTGGAGAAGTTGAAAATTTTAACGACAGAAAAATTGGAGACAGGTTCAGCGTTGTTACAACCGGGGGGAAGAACGATGAGGGAATGGTTTTATGTTCTCAAATTCGCGCGGCAAAAATTGAACTTGAAAGCCAAAATGCAAGGGCAATCAAGCTTGGGGGAACGTTTCAGGTTGTGATTTCAAAGGTCTTTGAAAGCGGTGCTCTTGGCGGAACGATGGGAGATTTTGAAATTTTCATTCCAGAAGACGAAGTTTCTTCAAGAAATAAAAACCCAAGAAGCTTTTTAAACAAAAAAGTTGAAGCAATTGCAACTTCAATCAATTTGGAAGAAAAGAGGATTGTTGGTTCAATTAAGATTTTAGACGATAAAACTCGCGCTGCAAACGAAGAGGTTTTTTGGAGAACAAACTTCATCAACAAAGTTGTTGACGGAACGGTTAAGCGTTTTGTTCCATATGGCGCGTTTGTTGATGTTGGGGGAGTTAGCTGTCTTCTCCACATTTCCAACATATCTTACAATAAAATCAACTCTCCAGCAGATATTTTGGAAATTGGTAAAACATATAAATTTAGAATTTTGCAGATGGACAGAGATTCCAAAAAAGTTTCGCTTGGATATAAACAACTTCACAAAAAATGATTGAAGGAGAAAGCATGTAAAATAAAAAAATCCTGAAAAGTTCAGGAAGGGATTGGAGCTAACGGCGAGACTCGAACTCGCGACCTATTGATTACGAATCAATTGCTCTACCGCCTGAGCTACGTTAGCAAGCTTAGAATAATATATCACAAAAAAAATTTTTGTCAAACAAAACAGGAGAGATATTATGCCAATTAATATTGCAATTGACGGAACGGCTGGAAGCGGGAAGGGAACGCTTGCCAAGCAGCTTGCAAAAAAACTTGGGTTTGGCTATTTGGACACGGGCGCAATTTATCGAAGCGTTGCATATTACATGATTGAAACTGGCGTTGACCTTTCTAATGGCGAAAACATTGCAAAGGCAGTTAAAAAAATTAACTTCAAAGTCGTCTTTGAAACTGACGAAAACGGAAACAAAGTTCAAAAGAACATTTTAGATGGAACAGATTTGGGCGAAAAAATTAGGACGGAGGAGATTAGCCTTGCCTCTTCAATTGTTTCCCAAGTTAAGGAAGTTAGAGAATTTGCAACAAAAATTCAACACGAAATTGCAAGCAGCTTTGATGTTGTTGTTGAAGGGCGAGACATTGGAACGGTTGTTCTTCCAAACGCAAACTACAAATTTTTTCTAACAGCTTCGCCCCAGGTTAGGGCAAGGCGAAGGCTGAAACAGTTGAACCTTCCGGAAGAAAATTTTGAAAGTGTTCTTGAAGAAATTGTTGAAAGAGATAGGAGAGACACAACACGAGCTCTCTCTCCGCTTAAAGCTGCAGAAGACGCTGTTTATATCGACAACTCAAATCAATTGCCAGAGGAAACCTTAAGGGAAATGTTGTCTTACATTAAATAGCCGCCATCAACAACAATTGTTTGGCCAGTTATATATTTTTGCGTCGCAAGGAAATGGATTGTTTCGGCAACTTCACGCGGAGATCCAAAGCGGCCAAGAGATGTTTCAGATGAGAACATCTCTTTTTCTTCCTTTGAAAGATTTTTGTTCATCTCTGTTTCAATTGCCCCTGGGGCAACGCAGTTAACCAATATGTTGGAAGGGCCAAGTTCCTTGGAGAGGGCAGAACAAAGCCCAATTACGCCCGCTTTAGAGGCGGAATAAAGGCTTTCTAACGCCGCGCCGCTGACACCCCAAATTGAAGAGACGGCAACAATGTTCCCTTCCTTGTTTGAAAGCATCGACGGAACGGTTGCCTTTGTTATGTTGTAAACCCCTTTTAAATTTGTTCCAATAACCCTGTCAAAATCGTCATCGCTTGTGTCTATAAAAAGTTTTGGTTGAGAAATTCCGGCGTTTGCAACAAGAACATCAATCTTTCCAAAGATTGAAAGCCCAAAGGTTATCATTTTTTTGCAATCCTCAAAATTTGTAACATCGCATTTGTAGGCTTCGCAAATGAGGCTTGGGAATTTTTCTTTAATTTCTTGCCTTAGGGCAAAGGCCTCTCTTTCTGAGGTTTTGTAATTTATTAAAACATTGAACCCATTTTCTGCAAAAACTCTTGCACACTCTGCGCCAATTCCCTTGGATGCGCCCGTTATAATTACACTTTTCATATGGCCAATATATCACAAATCGCGCTAATTTCAAATTTATTTAACTAAAATTATGTCACCGTTTATCCATGCCTCAAAGTAAGATTCAAGGCTTACATTTGAGGTTTTTTCAAAGGAGGCAATCAAATGGCTTGGCGTTACGTTTTGAAACTTATATTCCTCAAAGTAGTTCTGCAAACATTTGATAAAGGTCTTTTCGCCCAAAATTTCTCTTAGAGAGTCGAACAAAAGAAGCCCTTTAACATAGGCAATGTAAACATATTCCTGTTCGCTGCCATATTCATCAAGCGGCCTGTTCATTGAGGTGTCAACCTCGCCATAAACGTTTTGATAGAGCCTTACAAAGAGCGAAAAAGTTGAATATGCGTTTGAAATGAGCTTGTCGAAAGAAATGTCATATTCCTCATGTTGCTCAAAGAAGAGAGCAGTTGAATATTCCGTTAACCCTTCGTCCAGCCAGCCATAGTCAAAGGCGCTGCTTCCAACGAGGTTATACCACCACTGGTGTGCAATTTCATGAACAATGACTTGGTTGTATGAAACTCTGTCGGTAACATCGTTTGAAATGTAGACAAGATTTGGAAACTCCATTCCGCCGTGAACAAAGTTCGCCTCAACAACGTTTAGCGTTGGATATGGATAATCTCCAATTGTGTCGTTGAAGAAGGAAAGGGCCTTTGCAGAAATTTCAAGAGATTGGTTTGGCTCTGTGTCGGAAAAATAGTAATAAACAATTTCTGTTTTGCCAACAGTTTTTGAAATTTTTGTAAACTCACTTGATAGAACAATTGCAAAATCCCTAACGGAGTTTGCGCTATATTGGTATGTTGAACTGTTTTCGCCTTGTGTTTGGCCAGTTTGCTTTCCAGTTGAGGCAACAACAAAATTGCTTGGGCAAGTTAAGGTTACGTTGTAGTTTGCCATGTCTGAAAAGAAGGGGTCGCCGTTGTAGTGATATAACTCTTTAACAAAGTCTCCCTCTTGATAGACGCAGGCAATTGGATAGAAATTTGCAAGGTTGACCGTGTTTTCGCCGTAGCCAAAACGGTGGTTTATGTTTGGAAGAACAACTTCGAAATTGATTTCAATTTCTCTTCTTTCGTCTGGATAGAGCGGTGTTTTAAAGATTATATATAGAATGTTCTCGTCCTCGCCGCCAATAAAATATTCATCATTTTGCATAGCACCTGTTTTTGTAAATTCAGCAATTTCACTATATGTTGGTTGTGCTACGCCAATGCTATTACAACATGTTGCGGTATTCTGCAAAACTGAAACGCTAGAGATTGTTATGTTTCCATAACTTTTTCCGTTTGGATAGGCTTTGTGTTGATTTGCCAGGCTAACGGGAGGGGAAATTGATTCTTCTCTAAAAGCATTTGGATATAGATTTAAACACACGAAGTTTAAAGTTGTGTCCGTGTTGTTTTTATAGGAGAGAACTTCGCTGCATAAAAGCGTTTTATTCTCATCGTTATATTCAATTTCAATTTCATAGTTGTTGTAATTTTCGTTGTAAAGCCCAGAATTTGAGCAGCCAACGAAGATTACAACAACAAGCGCAATGATGCTTATGGCGCAGAGCGCCATTAGAGATTTTGCTAAAATTTTTTTAAATTTCATATCGTCACCTAAAACCATGTATATGCTCGGTTCTATTTTCTTATTTCAACAGTTTATTTTTATTTGAAAATTTTTTAGTTTTAGATATAATAATTTTGTGAGAATAGATATTTTAACCCTGTTTCCAAAGATGTTTGCGCCGCTTTTTGAAAGTATAGTTGGGCGCGCTGTTTCAAGCGGAAAAATTGAAATTAACATTATTGACATAAGGGAGTTTTCAAAGGACAAACACAAAAAGTGTGACGATGCGCCGTTTGGTGGCGGAGCGGGAATGGTTATGATGGCCCAGCCAATTTATGATGCAATAAAAAGCGTTTTAAAAGAAGATTCAAAGCTAATCTATCTTTCTCCAAAAGGAAGCATATTTAGCCAAAGCCAAGCGGTTGAGCTTTCAAAGGAGGATCATTTAATTTTGCTTTGTGGCCACTATGAGGGAATTGACGAAAGGATTATTGAAATTTTCAACCCAATTCAAATTTCAATTGGAGATTATGTTTTAACCGGCGGAGAGCTTCCGGCAATGGTTGTTGTTGACGCTGTTTCAAGGTATGTAAGCGGCGTGATTTCAAAGGATTCTCTTGAAGAAGAAAGCCACACAAGCGGGCTTTTGGAATATCCTCAATACACAAGGCCAAACGTGTTTATGGGGCTTGAGGTTCCGCCTGTTTTGCTGAGCGGAAATCACGAGGAGATCCGGAAGTTTAGAAGGCAAGCAGCCTTGGAGGAAACTAAAAAGCGAAGGGAGGACATGTTTGAAAAATGGAAAAAATAAACTGGTTTCCCGGCCACATGAAAAAAGCGCTTGACATGATGAAAAGCGAGGTTTCTAAGGTTGACGTTTTAATTTATGTTTTGGACGGGCGGGCCCCTCTTGCTTGCCTTAATCCAGAGTTTGTTAAGATTATAAACGAAAAGCCAATTTTGTTTGTTTTAAATAAAATTGATATGTCCGATGAAGAAAAGCTTTCGGAGGTTGAAAAATCTCTTTTGGGCGAAAACAGGAAGGTTATTCGGCTTAACAGCACGGCTTCCGGCGCCCAGAAAAAGGTTTTGGAGAAGTTAAAAAAACTTTGCCTTCCGCTTCTTGAAAGGTTTAAGAAAAAGGGAATTTCGGGCTTTATTCGAGCAATGGTTATTGGCGTTCCAAACTGCGGGAAAAGCACGCTTGTCAACAACCTTTGTGGGGCATACAAAGCTCAAACTGGGAACAAGCCGGGGGTTACAAAAACAAAACAGTGGGTTAAACTTCCAGGGAATTTTGAGCTTTTGGATACGCCGGGAACGCTTTGGCCAAACCTGTCCGACCAAAAAGCGGGAATGTTTTTGGCGTTTATTGGAAGCATTAAGGACGAAGTTGTTGCTGTTGAAGAGCTTTCGCTTATGCTTATTGAAAGGCTTGTTTCTGACTATCCAAAACTTTTTGAAGAGAGGTTTGGAAAGGCAAGTGGAACTGGGCTTGAAATTTTGGAGTTTATAGCAACTAGCAGAAAATTTCTTTTAAAGGGAAATGAAATTGATTACACAAGGGCGGCTCGCGCTGTTTTAGACGATTTTAGAAAGGGCCGAATTGGGAAAATAACCTTGATTTAAAGAGAGAAAAATGAACACAAAAATTTTGGGAACAACAGGGGAAGAAATTGCCACAAACTATTTAAAGAAAAGCGGATATAAAATTTTGGCAAGAAACTATTCAAATCAAATTGGCGAAATTGATATAATTGCAAAGGAAAAGGGTACGATTGTTTTTGTTGAAGTTAAGGCGCGCTCTTCTGTTGCTTTTGGTTTTCCGCGCGAAGCTGTTGGAAGCGTTAAGCAAGAGCGAATTAGAAAAATTGCAACCTCATATTTAAAGGAATCAAAGAATATTGGGCTTCCATGCCGCTTTGATGTTGTTGAAATTTTGGGCGAAAAATTAACCCACATTAAGAACGCCTTTTAAAGAAGAAGAAACCCCAGGCCAAGACAGATTACAAAGGTTAAAATGGCGTGGGAAGTTTTTTGAATGAAATAGAATTTTTTTGAAACATCAAAGTTTTTTAAAAACGCAAATGCTTGAAAGGAAATTGCAAGGCCACCAAACGAAATTAAAAGAGAGCAGAGCGCGGTTTTAATGGCAAGGCTTGCCGTAGAAGCTGAAATTAAAAGGCAGCCGTTTGTCATTTCAAAAAGGCCAATTATAACGCCGTTTGAAAGTGCGCTTTCAATTCCAAAATTTTCTAAAAGCCCAGTTAGCGGAGAGAAAATTCCAATGCTCAAAAGAACTTCGCCAATTATAAAGAAAATTGTTATATATCCGCCAATTAAAAGGCAGGAACTGATTGAATTCATCATTGTTTCCGTTAAAAAATCTTCCGTTTCAACCTTTGTTTGAAACTTTTTCCCAGTGGCCGTTTCTCTTGGCGAATAATTTCGGTATAGAAGGCCGTTTATTATCGCGGCCAAAATGTGTGAAATTAAAATTATGTAGCCCGCTTCCTTTGAAAGAAGCATTCCAACTCCAACCGTTCCAACTATAAACATTGGTCCAGAGTTTGAAGTGAAAGAAACAATTCTGTGGGCCTCTGCGCGCGAAATATAGTTTCCAGAATATAAATCTGCTGTCAACTTTGCGCCAAGCGGATAGCCGGAGAGAATGCTCATCAAAAAAACATAGGAGGAAATTCCCGGGGCATGATAAAATTTTTTTGTCATTGGAGAGAAGAGGCGAGAGGCCTCTTTAACATAACCAGTTTCAACCAAAAGCTTTGTAAAGATCATAAATGGAAACAAGGCGGGAAGAATTTGAGTTCCCCAAATTAAAATTCCCTCTAGTGCAACGGAAATATACTTCTCGGGCGAACTTACAATTGCAATAATTAAAACAACTAAAAAAACTGCAAAAAACAATTTTGTGCTGAGTTTAATTTTTGCAAGTTTGCTGAAAAACAAGCGCGCTTTGTTTGACAAATTGGCTTTATTCATTTAAAATAATTTACGAAACTTTTGCTTATTATATGAACAGGAGAAAAAATGTTTAGTGAGAAACAGATTCTAAAGTTTGCAAAGAAGCGCCAAAAATCAATTGTCTTTCCAGAGGCAAGTTTTTCAAATGTTGTCATGGAAGCGGCAATGGCCCTAAACAAGAAAAAAATTGTTAAGGTAATTTTGCTTGGCGATGAAAGTGCGCTTGTTTTGAGATATAAAGAAAAGATCAAGGGAATGACAATCATAAACCCAAAAACTTCAGATGTTTATGAAGACCTTGTTAACATTCTCTATGAGAAAAGAAAGAAAAAGGGGTTAAAGCTTGAAGAGGCGAAACAGCTTGCGCTGGACCCAATTTATTTTGGAACGCTCTTAGTTGAGGCTGGTTTTGCAGACGGAATGGTTGCGGGCGCAGCAACAACAAGCGCCGACGTAATTAGGCCCGCGCTTCAAATCATTAAATCAAAAGCTAGCGATGAAATAGTTTCTTCGTTTATGATTTTCTATGGAAAGGGCGAAATTTTTAAGGAGAATGGGCCAATTTTTGGCGCAGACATAAGCTTGAATGTAAACCCTTCTTCAGAGCAGCTTGCTCAAATTGCAAAACAAACGGCAGAAAGCTATAAAACTTTTGTAAAAGATGAGCCGAAAATTGCAATGCTTTCCTATTCAACTTTGGGTTCTGGAAAGGGAGAGCAGGCCGAAAAAGTTAAAACGGCAACGGCAATTTTAAAACAGAAGACAAAGTTTTTAGTGGATGGAGAAATTCAGCTTGACGCTGCAATTTGCCCAAGAGTTTCCAAAATTAAAGTCCAATCTTCAAATATTCTTGGAAGGGCAAACGTCTTGGTATTTCCAGATTTAAACAGCGGAAACATCTGTTACAAAGCAATTCAATATTTTGGCCAAGTAAAGACAATTGGGCCAATTTTACAAAATTTAAACAAGCCAGTTAACGACCTTTCGCGCGGGGCAACAAAGAAGGATGTTGTTCTTGTTGCGGCAATAACTGCGCTTCAGGCATAGAGAAATGTATTTTGAAAGAGCAAAGGAAAAGTTTGAAAAATTAAGGGAGAAAAATTCCGTTAAAATTTTGGCAATTGAAAGTTCGTGCGACGAAACAAGCATTTCAATTGTTGAAAATGGGCGGAAAATTCTTTCAAACATTGTTGCATCACAAATTGAAATTCACAAGCGCTTTGGCGGGGTTGTTCCAGAAATCGCTTCAAGAAACCACGTTAGTGCAATTTCAAACGTCTATAAAGAGGCGCTAAAAGAGGCGAACCTTTCTGAAAAGGACATAGATGCAATTGCCGTAACCTATGGCGCGGGCCTTGTTGGCGCGCTTTTGGTTGGGGTTAATTTTGCAAAGGCGCTTGCCTTTTCGCTGGATTTGCCGCTTATTGCTGTTAGCCACATAATGGGCCACATTGCGGCCAATTATTTGACCTATCAGGAGCTTGTTCCGCCGTTTATGTGTTTGATGGTTAGCGGGGGGCACACTGCAATTTTGAAAGTAAATTCCTATAACGACCACGAGCTTGTTGGAACAACCGTTGATGACGCGGCGGGAGAGGCTTTTGACAAAGTTGCTCGTGTTTTGGGGCTTGGTTATCCCGGCGGGCCAAGCGTTGATAAATTTGCAAAAGAGGGCAAGGACAACATTAAATTTGTTTCCCACACGCCAATGCAAAACAGCTTCAATTTTAGTTTCAGCGGCCTTAAAACTGCTGTGATAAACTATGTTAACAACCAAAAGCAAAGGGGAAGGGAAATAAGCGTTCCAGACGTTTGCGCAAGTTTTCAAAGCCAGGCAGCAACGGAACTTGTTTCAAAGGCAATTGGCGCAACAAAAAAGTTTGGAGAAAAAAAACTTGTTGTTGCCGGCGGAGTTTCTGCAAATTCATTTCTCAAAGAAATGCTTTCAAAAAGTTGCAACGAAAACGGAATTTCGCTTTACATGCCAAACCTTTCGCTTTGCACGGACAACGCAGCAATGATTGCAAGTGCAGCATATTTCATGCTTAAAGACGGCCTTGGGCTCAGCGACCTTTCACTGACGGCAAAGGCAACAATTCCGCTTTAATTTGGGAATTAAAAAGATAAGTTTTGGAGAAGATATAGATTATGGAAAGTCTATATCTTCTTTTTGTTTTATTTTTCATAGTTCTTCTCGTCTTTCCTTTTACGTTCACGCTTAAATTTGCATATGACGTTAAAAACAACTGTGGCGCAGTTTCACTTGGCCTTTTTTTTAATTTCTTTGTTGCAAAGCTTAAGAGAAAGGGGACGGAAATTCTTTTAATAACGCAAAAGAGGAACACGAACGTCAACCTTGAAGTTGGAGAAAAACAACTTAAATTTGTTAAACACTTTAAGGAAGAAATTCAAAACAAGGTTAAGATAAGAAAAGTTAATGTCTATTCAAAACTTGGCTCGGAAAATCCTTTTGTTGCCTCAATGTTTTCCTCAACCTTTTCAATTGCCGTTTCAATTTTTTTAAGTAGGCTTAAAATCAAACAGCCAACTGGAAGCTTTGTTTACAGGCCAACAACAATTTTTTCAGAGGGTTTTTGCGCGGCGGCGGTAACGGCAAAAGTTTCCGTTTCGCTCTTTGATGTTTTGTTTAGTTTTATCATGGCAGTTTTAAAGACGAGAAAGGATAGAAAACAAGAGGAAAGTTTTAAAAATGTATAAATAAAAATTGGTCATCATGGACAAAATACAATTTGAGGTGAATCATGAAAGAATATGAAAAAACAAGTTCGTTAGACAACATAATTGAAAAGACGCTTTCATCGCTTAAAACAATTGGAGAATGTGAGACAATTTTTGGCAAGCCAACAAGGCTTTTTGATGGAACGGAGGTCATTCCGGTTTCAAAAGTTACAATTGGATTTGTTGTTGGAGGAGGAGAATATTCCGACCTTTCAACAAGGCGCGTTGCAACCCACTATCCAATGGCAGGTGGAAGCGGCGGCGCGGCGGTTCTTTCCCCAGTTGGTTTCTTGGTTTCAACGGAAAGCGAAGTTAAATATATAAGCACAGAAAATGAGGCAAACTATCAAAAAATTTTAGAGCTTTTTGCAAAAGCTTCAACAAAAGTTGCAAAACACATGGCAAAAAAGGAGGAAAAGAGAAGTGAGAACAAAGCAAAAAGTTAGATTTCTAATAATTGCGCTTTTAATTTTTATAATGGTTTCCTCTTACATAACAACAACGGTAATAGCAAAAAAATATATGGAGGTTAGCGCCGAAAAGGCGGAAGGGGCGGCTGTTTTAGATGCAACAACAGCAACAACTTCATACGCTAGCGGAATGGTTGTTATTGAGGCCGAGAGCGGAAGAATTCTATATCAAAAAAACTGCAATGAGCGCCTTGCAATGGCTTCCACAACAAAAATTATGACGGCGCTTTTGGCGCTTGAAAGTGGGCTTGATTTAGACGAGGAATTTACTGTTGACGAGCGCAGCGTTGGAATTGAAGGAACAAGCCTCTACCTTAGAAAAGGAGAGAAGAAAACGCTTAAAGAGCTTTTATATGGGCTTATGTTGCCTTCTGGAAACGATTCGGCTGTTGCAATTGCTTGCCGCGTTAGCGGAGGCGAGGAAGAGTTTGTTAAGCTTATGAATCAAAAGGCAAGTGAACTTGGCCTTAAAAACACGTCCTTTGCAAACGCCCATGGTTTGGACAGCGAAGGACATTACACAAGCGCATATGACCTAGCAATGATAACAGCAGAAGCAATGAAAAACCCAACCTTTTGTGAAATTGTCAAAACAAAGAATGTGACAGTTAGTGGAAACGAGGAGGTTTCTGGAAAGGCGCTTAAAAACAAGAACAAACTTCTTTGGAGCATGGAAGGTTGTGACGGGGTTAAAACCGGGTTCACAGACAATGCAAAGCGCTGCTTTGTTTGCAGCGCAAAGCGCGATGGAATGAGGCTTATTTGCGTTGTTTTGAACTGTGGACCAATGTTTGAAGAGGCAGAAAGGCTTTTGAATATGGGCTTTGACAATTTTAAGAAATACACGCTTCTAAGTTCCTATCAGCCAAATGAAACAGTTCCGGTTAAAGACGGGGTAAGCGAAACAGTTAAAACGCTTACTAGAAGACATTTTTCAATTCCCCTAACAGTTGAGGAGCGCTCGAACGTTGAATATGAAGTTGACCTTCCAAAGGAAATTCAAGCGCCGGTTGAAAAGGAGCAGGAACTTGGCGAGGTTAAAGTTAAACTTGGAGACAAAGTTTTGTTCACGGAAAAGATTTATGCAATGGAAGAAGTTGAGTCAACAAGGTTCTTTGACAAGGTTGAACAGATTACAGATTATTGGAACATTTGATTTTTATTTGCAATTAATTGATAAATCCTTTAAAATATCTTTAAAGGATTTTTTTATGAGGCTTAACAAGTTTTTAAGTTCGTGTGGAATTTCTTCCAGAAGAAAGGCAGAGCAGCTTATTTTAGACGGAAAGGTCAAAGTTAATGGCGTTGTTGTTTCAAGCCTTGGAACTGTTGTTAACGAAGAAAAGGACGAGGTTTTTTGCGAAGGGAAAAAGCTTTCGCTTCCAAATTCCTTTGTTTACTATAAATTGAACAAGCCGAAAGGATATATTTGTTCAAACAGCGATGAAAAGGGGAGAAAGACAATTTTTTCAATTTTGCCCTCCGACCAGCGCCTTTTTTCTGTTGGAAGGTTGGACTATAACACAGAAGGGTTAATTATAATAACTAATGACGGCAACTTTGCAAACGCTTTAATCCACCCAAATGGTGAAATTGAAAAGGAATATATCGTTACAATTGAAGGAAAAATTTCCGAAAGCGAGCTTGCTGTTTTGCGCGCAGGCGTTGTTGAAAAGGGTGTTAGAATGCCAAAGGCAAGGGTTAGCCCAATTAAGTTTGACGGCAAGCTAACACGCCTTTCTGTTGTTATTTTCGAAGGGCAAAACAGGCAAATTAGAAGAATGTTCGAGGCAATTGGAAAAACAATTGTTCTTCTAAAAAGAATTAGAATTGGGAAAATTGTTCTTGGCGGCCTTGTCCGCGGGAAATTCAAGCCTCTTACAAAAGATGAAATTTCTTGGGTTTTAAATTAGGAGAGAATATGCTTATTATTTTAAAAATTTTGTTATTTCCGCTTGTTATTTTGCTTTTCCCAACTGCATTTAAAGGGAACAAAAATATTCCAAAGGGAAAGTGCATTTTTGTTTGCAACCACACTAGCAATGTTGACCCAGTTTTAATGGTTCTTTCAACGTGGAGGAAACAATATTTTCTTGCAAAAAAGGAACTTTTTAAATGCTGGTTTATGCGCCTTATAATGAAAATTGCCCACGGAATTCCAATCGACCGCGGGAAAACGGATTTAAAGGCAATTAAGGAAAGCTTAAAAGTTTTAAACAACGGAAAGGTTTTAACAATTTTTCCGGAGGGGACGAGAAACAAGGAGCAAACAGAACTTGGAGAGGTTAAGGCGGGAGCTGCAATGTTTGCAATTAAAACAAAAACGCCAATTGTTCCCGTTTGGATTTCCAAAAAACCAAGGCTTTTTAGGCCAAACAAGCTAAAGTTTGGAAAGCCGTTTACCCTTGATGAGTTTTACGACAAAAAACTTGATGCGGCCACATTGGAAGAAGCCGGACAAATTGTTGCAAAAAAACTTTTAGAAAACAAATAAAAAAAAGCGGCCGTGGCCGCAACAAAAAAACGGCTTATTAGCCGTTTGCTTTTTTTGCATTGTCCAAAATTTTTGAAAGGCTTGCCTTTTTAGCGTTTGCCTTATTTTTGTGGATTACATTGTCTTTAGCAGCAGTATCTAAAAGAGAAAAAACTTCGCTTAAAAGTTTTGCTGCATCATCAAGCTTTCCTTCTTTAACAGCATTTTTATAGCTTTTTGTGAAGGTTGAAATTTTAGACTTAATCATTCTGTTTTCCAAGTTTTTCTTTTCATTAACAGAAACTCTTTTAATAGCTGATTTAATGTTTGGCACGTTGTTTTCTCCTTAACTGATTTTCTTACTTTGCAAATTCTATCACAAAGCAAATCAAATTGCAAGCAAAAAATATAATATTTTAAAAAATTTTTCAAACACTAACTCTATGAAAAGAAATCTAACAGACATGGCAGACGAGACCCAAGAGGGTTTTACAGAGCAAAAAAATTTTGATTATGGAATTAGCATTAAGCGAAGTAAAAACAAAAAAACTTCCGTTCTAAGCGCAGAGGCGTTAAACCTTTTTGGCGCCAAGTTGGAGGAATATTTAACGGAAATTTTAAAGGAAGAATTGAAGAAAAATTTTAAACTTTCAAAATTTAAAAGAATTTTGGTTGTTGGCCTTGGGAACAAGGATATATTCAATGATTCGCTTGGCCCTCAAACAATTGAAAAACTTTTGGTTTCACGCGGGCTTGATTTAAAGCCAGAGGTTTGTGCAATTGCGCCAAATGTTTTTTCCAACACCGGAATTGAAACATTCGATATAATTAGCAGCGTTGTTAAAGTTGTTGAGCCGGACTTGGTAATTTTAATTGACTCATTGGCAACGCTTTCAGTTGAGCGGCTTTGCACGTGCATTCAGGTTTCAAAAGGCGGCCTTGTTGCAGGAAGCGGAGCCAACTTGAAGAACAAGAAAATTTCGAAAACAAGCTTGAATGTTAAAAATTTAATTTCAATTGGCGTTCCAATGTTAATTTATGCGGAAAACTTATTGAAAGAAACAAAGGGCAGCGCAAGCACAAATTTAATTCTTTCTCCGGTTAACATAAGGAAAAGTTTAACGCTTCTTTCAAACATTATTTCTTCCGCAATCAACGGAGCAATTTTTAAAGGCATGAGTAAGGAGGAGATTGACGCACTAACAAAATAAGTTTTTCATATATAACAACATGTCAAAAATTGTTGTTTTAGACAGTGGTATTGGCGGTGCGAGCATTTTAAAGGCAATAAGAGGGCGAATTCCAAAGGCAAATTATCTATATTTTGCCGATACGTTGAATGCGCCTTATGGCGAGAAAAGCGAGCAGGAGCTTTTTAAAATTTTAACAGGAATAATCGACAAGCTAAACAAAAAAGGCGAAATTTTTGCCCTTGTTTTGGCCTGCAACACGGCGTCAAGCCTTTGCGGCGCGCGGCTTAGGCGGCGCTATGATTTTCCAATCATCTGCGTGGAGCCTCCAATCAAAGTTGCCGCGCAGATGGGTTTTAAAAAAATTTCCGTTCTTGCAACGCCTCAAACTCTCAATACTAATAAAACAATAAAAAAATTTGAACAAGACAAAAATTTAAAAATTGAAAAAGTCCCTTTAAAAAATCTTGCAAAAGAAATAGATGAAAACGCCTTAAATTTAAATTATCTCTTTTTAGAACTTTCAAAATGCTTAAAAGGCGTTAAAACAGAATGTGCGGTAATTGGCTGCACGCACTACAATTTTGTAAAAACCCAGATAGAAACGATTTTAAGATGTAAGGTTGTTTCTTGCGAAGAAGCAGTTGCAATTCAAACAGAAAAAGTTTTGGCGGGAAGCTGCTATTGCTGCGCTAAACCAAAACTAAGGATTGTTTTAAGTAAACCAAACTCTAAAATTCGTCGTTTCCTGAAAACCTATTTGAATTCCGACCAAAGTTAAATCCACCCAAAAACCAAATTAGATTGGGGTTGATGCAAGGTTGACAATTACACTGTTGTGGCGGGCATGGGAAATTTGGCGAGCAATTGCATGGTGGACAGTCAAAACAATCTGGCACACAACAATTTGGCGGACAATCAAAACAATTTGGCGGCGGGCAAGAAAACCTTGGGCAAGGCGTTATGCTTGTTATTGGCCTTAAATTGCAATATGGCTTGTTTATGTAGCCACATTCAAAGCGATTGCAGTTGTCAAACATAGAGACACCTCCTTCGCTTCATACTATGAAAAAAGCCGAACATGTGTTCGGCTAATTTATTTGCACTAGTTTGTTTTCAACAAGGTCACAAGAGGTCAAATAATATTTAACACCTTCCATTTCTGTTATAAATTTAAAGCGGCTTCTATTTCCGTGGAGGTGGCCATAGACAACTGAACTTACGCCATATTTTTTAAACAGGTCTGTAAATGCGCTTCTTTCAAGTTTTGAATTGAAGGGAGGGTAGTGGATCATACAAATAAGCTTGGCGTCCTTTCCTTTTTCTAAAAGTTTTTCCCTTGCTGCGTTTGCACTTGAAAGTGAAAGTTCAAGCCGTATTATTTCGCGGTTAAAAATTTTTTCGTCTTCAGCAGTTTTGAAGTTGTTTTCAGGAACTTGCCAGCCCCTTGTACCGCAAAAAATGTAGTTTTCAATAACAACATGGTCGTTTTGAAGGGCAAAGAAATTTTCCGGAAGAAGCGCCCTTACGCCCGAAATGCTTTTCCACCAATAATCGTGGTTACCTCTGATTATAATTTTCTTCCCTGGCAAGGCGGAAATTAGGTCAATGTCTGGCTTTGCATCTTCCAGTTTCATGGCCCAACTGATATCGCCAGCAATTAAAACAACGTCTTCGTCTGAAACTTTTTCTTTCCAATCTTCAATAATTTTGTCAACATAATTGTCCCAAGCAGGGCCAAAGATGTCCATTGGCTTGGGATTGTTGATGCTAAGGTGCAGATCGCTGATTGAAAAAATTTTCAAGGGAACTCCTAAAATCTTCTTGCAACTTCGCTAACAGTTTTCATGTCGCATTTGCCAGCATAGTTTGCCTTAAAGTGTTTCATGACGCTTGGAATTGATTTGTCTTCCAAAGAGGAAATAACTTCTCTAATTTCCTCTTCGCTCATCATCTTTGGAAGGTATGCTTCAATTATTTCGCGTTGTTTTAAAATGTTGTCTCTTTGTTCAGTGTTTCCAACTTTTTCATAGCCTTCTGCTTCTTCAGTCAATTCTTTGATTGTCTTTTGAATTATTGAAACCATGTCAACATCCGTTAACTCTTCGCCTTTTTCGCGTTTTTTAATTGTTTCTAACATTGCTTTGTTTGAAACAACGCCATAAATTGTCCTTGCAATCGCATTTTTGTCCTTTAACGCCTGAATGTTTGCCTTTTTAATTTCATCTAAAATCATGTTCTTTCTCCTTTTATTTCTTTTTCTTGTTTTTCTTTGTAAGCATAAGTTCAAACTCTTTGTGTTCTTTTTCCTCAAAGGCTCGGCTTTCTGCTTCCAGCGCCCAGCGCTTTTTTGTCCATTCAAGTTTTTTGTTGCCGTGTAAATAGTCATAAGCCGTTACAAAGAAGCCCTGGAAAATGTAGATATAATATGTGAAGAATCTCCAAATCAAAAGCGCCCAGATTAAATCTCCTCCCTCAAAAATTGAGGCGAACAAAACAGAGAAGGAAAGTTCGCTTGCGCCCGTTCCACCAGGAAGAGGAAAGATGCTTGCCGTAAGGTCAATCATCGCGCAGTATATGAAAATTTGGCCAAAAAGCTCAAAATGGAACCCATAGAATGATGCGTGAATTAGGAATGGAATACAATAATGAAGGAAGAAGAAAGAAATTGAAAGGAAAAGTTGAAAGAAAAATGTTCCCTTTTCTTTGGCATATTTTTTCATTGTTGATTGATAGTCTGAAACAACTTTTTGAATTTTGTTGTATTGTTTGTCATAGCTTTTAACTATCCTTATCTTATATAAGAATTTTAAGATGCCAGAAATAAGTTTGTTCCCAATTGTTTTATTAATTGAAACTAATAAAACTATAAAGATTAAAAAGGCATTTAATGCAAAACCAACCCAACTTGTTGCGGTAACAACCGTTCCCCCAATTGTGTTAATTTGAGAAAGTGAAATACTTAAAATCATTACTACGAAAGTAAAAATAGAGTATGCCAATTGATTAGTAATATATCTTCCCATGCAGACAGAAAGCGCATTTGTTCCAGAAAGCCCATGCTTGGCTGTATAATAAATTTGAAAAGGTTCTCCACCAGATGAAAGGGGGGTTATTGAATCATAATACTTTCCAAGAGATACAATTTTATAAGAAAGCGCGGGTCGGCTTGTTCTCGTTGTTGTATAAATTAGGTTCCAAAATTTTGATGATTCAATAAACATTTGTAATATAAAAACTAACATAACTGATAAAAATATGCCCCAATTTATATTACAGAAAAGCGTGCCGATTGAAGTTATATCAACATCTTCATTAATAAATTGATAGGCTAAAATACCCGCAACGACTCCAACATTTATAAGAAAAAAAAGGAAATTTAGCCATTTTTTCTTTTTGGTTCCAAGCTTTTTAACTTTTTCTTCAGCCTCTTCAAGTTGTTCTTGCTCATTTTGTGGGATATATTCTTCTACTTGTTCTTTTTGGGAAGCTGGTAGTGGCTTAGAATTTTCAACTGGGTTTTCGGCGCTGTCCTGGCTTGTTTGCTCTGTGTCAAGAGAAAGCTGCTCAAACTTTTCATTCTTCTTAAATGAAAAATCTTCGGAACTTAACTGTTCCGGTGTTTTTTCAACTTCCTTTCTCTTGCCCTTTAACTTCATTTACATAATATTCTATCAAAAAAAATGTTTTTGTCAAATATATATTTATTAATTTTTAATAAAGTATATTGGCGTGATATTATTTTTTAAATTTTTTCAAAGAATATGCAAGCTCGTTTATGTCTCCAGCGCCCAAAATCAAAACACAGCCAAAATTTTTTGCCTCATTTAAGATTCTTCCCCTTGCTTGGTCGAAGGTTTCGAAATATGAAATTTTTGTTAAATTTGAGTTATATTTTTTGTGTATATTTTGACTAAAATTAATTTTATTGTTTTTTTGTATGAAATATCTATAATTTATAAGTTTATAAATATGGTTACATTTTACATATATTTTGTTTTCATTTTTAAATTTTAAAATTCTATTCTTATTTATAATTTTTTCAAACAAATCCTTTCCAGTTGCGCCTTTAATTTCTTCTTCACGAGCAGGATAGGTTTTGAGAAGTATAAGCTGGTTAGATTGATTAAAGCAGGTTGTAAACTGGCTTAAAAGCTTTTTCGTTCGCGAGAATGTGTGTGGCTGAAAAACAGTTAAAATTCTTCCATAGCGCTTTGCTTGTTCAATTACTTTCTCAATTTCTGTTGGGTGGTGGGCATAGTCGTGAATTACAACAGCGCCAGATATTTTTGTTATTCTTTCAAAGCGCCGTTTAACTCCCTTAAAATTTTTAATTGCGCGTTTGATGGTTTGAATTTTAATTTTATAGAAGTTTGCAACAATTGCTGCAACTAGCGCATTTTTTGCATTGTGTTCGCCTTGAAAGTTTGTTTGAATTCGTCCAATTAAATTTTCATTTTCATAAAAATCAAAGAAAAATCCAATGTCATTTTTTTTGACATTTTTTACAAAATAATATTTTTGAAATTTTTGTGTTTTTAAGCAATATTCAAATTCGTTTATTTTAAACAATTTTGCTTTTGAATTTTCCAAAAATTTATTGAAACTTTGCTTGATTTCTGAAAGGTTTTTAAAAAAATCCAAATGGTCCGGTTCAACGTTTAAAACAACGCCAAGAGAGGGCGAAAGAGTTAAAAAGCTGTTTTTATATTCGCAGGCTTCCGTTATAAAAAACTTCCTGTCGCCAATTAAAAAATTGCTGCAACAGCTTTTTAAAACTCCGCCAATATGAACTGTTGGATGTAAATTTGCCTCTCTCATTATTTCTGAGATTAGAGCAGTTGTTGTTGTCTTCCCGTGGGTTCCGCTGATTGCAATAACGTTTTTAAATCCCTTGCAAATGATAGACAGCGCCTCTGCGCGAGAAATTATCTTTTTTTTCTTTTTGATTGCCCAGGCAAGTTCTGGGTTTTCTTCATTTATTGCCGAGTTATAAACAACTATGTTTGGGTTAAAATCTTTTATGTTTTTCTCATAGTGGCCAATGTTATATTTAATTCCAAACTGGCAAAGGGAACTTAGGTTTTCGCAGTTTTGAAGGTCGCTTCCCTCAACCAAATTTCCCTTAACTGCAAAAAAAACGGCAAGGCTGCTCATGCTGATTCCGCCAATTCCAATAAAATAAATTCGTTTAGGCATATTAATTATTATGAAATCATGGCTAAAATTGTTTTGAGAAATTGCCGTTAAATGTTATTATATAAACGACTTAAAGGCCGGCAGGTTTTAAATTAAGTTAAATTTAAAAAAGGAAGGATAAAAAATTGAAAATAACAGACGTTAGGGTTAGACTTGTTGAAAAAGATGGAAGCAAACTTAAAGCAGTTGCTTCAATGACAATTGATGAGTGTTTTGTTGTTCACGACATCAAAATTATTGAAGGAAAAGATGGCTATTTTATTTCAATGCCAAGCAGAAAAACGCCAGATGGCGAATATCGCGACATTGTACACCCAATCAACACAGAAACACGCGAGCAGGTTATAAGTGAAATTTTAAAAGCTTTTGAAAAGGCTGAGGCTTCTTCATCAGAAGAATAATTTTAAACAGATAAAAAAAGATGTTTTGGGGGAAAATAATAACAATTTCGCCCAGTTTATCTTTCGCTAACAAGGAGAAAAATGGAAAAAGCTCGAACAAACGCAAGAAGATTTATAAAGGCATATAATTCAATAGATTATGCAATTAGAGTTCAACACAACTTTAAAAGAAGCATGAGTTTTTCTGAGGTTGTTCGAAAAGCTGTTCCGCTCAACTATTTAGTTAGAAAATATGAGGACGACTTGGTTGATTTCGGTCGCCTTAGAAACGCAATTATCCACAGTAGCAACGATGAATATGTAATTGCAGAGCCTCATGACGACGTTGTTGAAAAAATTGAACATATAGCAGCGCTTATAACAACGCCGCCAAAGGCAATTGACGCAATTGTTGACAGAAACGTCCTTTGCGTTCAAAATGATGTAACGCTAAGAGATGTAATTCGCCTAATTGCAACATCAAATTACAGCAACATTCCTGTTTTTAAAGACGGGGGACTAATTGGAGTTGCAAATGGTCAAAGAATTCTAGATGCAATTGGAAGGCAAATTGAAAAAAACAACAGTGTTGAAGACTACATAAACACCACCACAATTGAACAAGTTATTTTAGAGCCAGCGCCATATAAAAGTTATGACATAGTTTCAAAAGATGCAACGATTGAAGAGGTTTTAAATCTCTTTAACAGAAACAGAAAGCTTCTTTCCGTTCTCATAACCAAGGGAGGGACAATTAACGAAACTCCAATTGGAATTATAACAGCGGCAGATGTAATCTATCTAAACGATATATTAGATAATTATTGAGATTTTGTTTTGAAGAAACAAGTTTTGTTAAAAGCCATTAAAAAAATGGCTTTTTTTAGTGGGGGGCGAGGGCAATAAAAAAATCTGCGAATTTGCAGATTTCTTATTCTTTTGCAGCTTTTGTCTTTGCCTTTTTCCCAGTTAACGCACGAAGATAGTAAAGCTTTGCTCTTCTTGCCCTTCCGCGGCGCGTTACTTCAACATGGTCGATAAGTGGGCTGTGGTATGGGAAAGTTCTTTCAACCCCAACGCCATAGGAGATTCTTCTAACTGTAAAAGTTTCGCGAACAGAACCGTTTCGCTTTGCAATTACAACACCTTCATAGGCTTGAAGACGCTCTTTATCTCCCTCCTTAATCTTAACGAAAACTTTAACAGTGTCGCCAATGTTAAAAGGAGCAATTTCATTTTTCCTGAGGTTTTCGCTTTCAATTGTGTCGATAATGTTCATTAGCTTTTCCTCCTTACTAAACATAGCGTTCATGATAAAAAATCAGCGGACCGCTCGAAGCCATGATAATTTATAGCACAAATTTATTTTAATTACAAGTGTTTTTAACAATTTTTTTAAAATTTAGTTGAAGCTATTTTGTCGTTTTTTCGTAAATTCATTTTGAAAGAAAAGGCCACATGGGATATAATTAAAAAAACAGAAGAGGAAAAAATGTTATCAAAAGTTTTAAGTTTTGGGCTTTGCGGAATTGATGGTTTTTTGGTCACAAGCGAAATTGACATTTCCGCCGGCCTTCCAAATTTTGAAATTGTTGGCCTTGGCGACACGGCAATTAAGGAGAGTAAAGAAAGAGTTAAGCTTGCAATCAAGAATTCTGGCTTTGACTATCCAATTAACAGAATAACCGTTAACCTTGCCCCTGCGGACACTAAAAAAGAAGGCCCGCTTTTTGACCTTTCAATTGCGGTTGGAATTTTGGGCGCAACAAACCAGCTTCCAGTTGAATCAATTGGAAAAACAATATTTATTGGCGAACTTTCGCTAGACGGAGGAGTTAGGAGAGTTAATGGAGTTTTGCCAATTTTAATTGCGGCAAGAAAAGAGGGATTTAAAAAATTTGTAATTCCATATGAAAACAGAAAGGAAGCCAGCTTTATTGAGGGAATTGAGGTTTATCCAGTTAAAAAACTTTCTGAAGTTGCAAAGTTTTTGAAAAAAGAAATTGAAATTGAGCCTGTTAAAATAACCAACTATCAAACCTTCTCTCGCGAACATCAAACGGGGCTGGATTTTAAATTTGTAAAAGGTCAAAAGAACGCAAAAAGAGCAATGGAAATTGCCGCTGCTGGCGGCCACAACATCTTGATGATTGGCCCTCCGGGAAGCGGAAAGACAATGCTTGCAAAGTGTTTCCCAACAATTCTTCCGGATTTAACGTTTGAAGAAGCGCTTGAAGTAACCAAAATCCACAGCGTTGCCGGAACATTGGACGCACGCGAAGGAATTGTTTGCCGCCGCCCATTTAGAAGCCCACACCACACAGCAACGCTTGTTAGCTTAACTGGCGGTGGAAGGCATGCAAAACCCGGGGAGATAAGCCTTGCCCATAATGGCGTTTTGTTCTTGGACGAAATGCCAGAATATAACAGAAGTGCAATTGAAGCCCTTCGCCAGCCGCTTGAAGACGGCGTTATAACAGTTGCAAGGGCGGAGCTAACAATTACATATCCAGCAAATTTCACGCTCATTGCAAGCATGAACCCATGCCCATGTGGCCACTATGGTTCAAAAGATGCGGAATGTAAATGCACCCAAAGTCAAATCCACAAATACCTTGGAAAACTTTCCGGCCCGCTTATGGATAGAATAGACCTCCACATTGAGGTTGACAATGTAACCTATGAGGAACTTACGGACAAGGTTGACAACGAAGAGCCTTCTGTTGAAATTAAAAAACGCGTTGATGCAGCGCGTGAAATTCAGCTTGAAAGGTTTAAAGGCGACGATTGTTTCTCGAATGCAAGCATGTCTGTTAAACAATGTAAGGAATTTTGTAAGTTGGACGATCAAAGCGAAGAACTTTTAAAAGCGGCCTTCTCAACCCTTAAGCTATCTGCGCGCGCTCACAACAGAATTTTGCGCGTTGCAAGAACAATTGCAGATTTAGATGGAAGCAAAGACATAAAAGTTGAGCATATTGCAGAAGCAATTCAATATCGCTCGCTGGATAAAAAGTATTGGATTTAAAAAAGCCACAAAATGTGGTTTTTTTATGTTATTTTTTTGCGAATGTTTTCAAGGGCATTTTTTTCAAGGCGGCTAACTTGCGCCTGGGAAATTCCAATTTCATGGCTGACTTCCATTTGAGTTTTTCCAATGTAATATCTGAGCATTATAATTTCCTTTTCTCTTTGTGAAAGGTTTGAAAGCGCTTCTTTTAAAGCAAATTGTTCAATTAGAGAATCAACGTCATTTTTGGTGTCTGCAATTTGGTCCATAACTCTAACATTTTCGCCCTTGCTTGCATAAACAGGGTCAGAGAGTGAAACCGTGTCGGAAATTGCGTCAAGGGCAAGGGCAATAGTTTTAACTTCTTCATTCATGTCCTCGGCAATCTCGTCAAGGGTTGGGTCACAATTTTGAGAAGATGTCAACTTTTCTCGGCTTTGAAGCGCGCGATAGGCTATGTCTCTCAAACTTCTTGTAACTCTAACCGGCGTGTTATCTCTTAGATATCTTCTAATTTCGCCAATTATCATTGGAACTGCATAAGTTGAAAATTTAACATTTAAGTCCATGTTAAAATTTTCCATTGCCTTAATCAGTCCAACGCAGCCAACTTGGAACATGTCGTCTGCCTTAGATTTGTTCGAACCAAAGCGCTGAACAACGCTTAGAACAAGTCGCAAGTTTGCAACGATAAATTCATCTCGCGCAAATTCGTCGCCGTCCTTAACTTTTCTTAAAAGCTCCATAAGTTCTGAATTTTTAAGCTTTGGAAGTTTGGACGTGTTAACTCCTGTTACCGAAACTATGTTTGCCATCTATTTACCCCTTGAAACAAAGTCTTCAAGGTATTTTTTCCTTTAAAAATTTTTTTATTCTATTGCAATAAAAAAAGAGGGCAAAGGCCCTCGAATAAATCAAAATAAAATTAATAGTCGCTTCTAAGTTCAATTATGAGAACATTTTCGCGCTTTATTCCAACTTTGCTGCTGAAAATTGCAAATTCAACAACTATGTCATATAGATTAAATCTGTTGATGTAGTCAATAAGCTTTTCAAAGCCAGGAACGTCCCAAAGCCTGTCGTCAAAAAGTTCGCAGTTTAACATGATTTGAGGATTGTCATAAATGTTCCTGTGGTTGGCGGAGGAGTCTTTACTTGCGCTTAGTGAAACCATGTTGTCTTTAACATAGATATCCCCAAGTAAAATTCGGCCGGGAATTGTTCGGAAGGACACGGAAACGCAAAACCTGTCCGCCTTGATTGTTGAAACATATTCCAAACATTCTTCAAGGCCGCTAACGAACTTGTATTTTCCCATTGGAGAAAAAATGTCTCGAACAACATATTCTTTTGCTGGGTTCTTCTTAAAGAAATTTTCAATTCCCTCTGGGTCCGTTTTATCTAAAACAGATTGTGGCATTGAGTTCAGCCCCATTTGCTTAATTAAATTTATGCTGTGTTCTTTGTTTTTAACTTTTATCATACTTTTATAGTATAACACAATTTTCTTTTTTAAAAAATTATTTTTTGGGGGTTTACAAATTATAATTTTTATGTTAAATTTTTTCTAGGAGAATTTATATGAGAAGAGTTTTTATAACAGGGGACATACATTGCGACTTAACAGACCTTTTTGACAGGGTTAAAAATTTAAGCTTAAAGAAGGAAGATGTTCTAATTTTGCTTGGCGACAGCGGGCTTGAATATTATTCTTTCTTTTCCAAACCAAATCTTTCTTCTTGGGACGATCGCGTTCAAAAGAGGCTTAGAGAAATGATTCCTTCAACAATCATATGTGTTCAGGGAAATCATGAAGTTCCTTTTAAAGAAATGCACGGAAATGATTCAAGAATTTTTGGCGCAAGCGCCAAGGAAAGCAACGGAATTTACTTTGTTCACAGCGGCCAAGTTTTATATATCGACGGAAAATCTTTCCTTGTTATCGGCGGGGCATATTCAATTGACAAAGAATATCGCCAAAGAAAGAACCACCCATATTGGGAAGGAGAGGAGCTTTCAAACAATGAAATGAAAGAAATCTTTTCAAAAATTAGAGGAAAGAAGTTCAACTATGTTTTAAGCCATACATCTCCGCGTTCTGTAATGCCAGAGGAGGCTCTTTTCGATTTAAATGAGGAGCCAGAAAACAGGACAGAAAACTTTTTGGAGATTGTTAAAAATAACATTGAATTTGACAGATGGTTTTGCGGGCATTTCCACATTAACAAAACAGAAAATAAATTTAATTTTCTTTCGGACAAAGTTGAAACAATTGTTCTTTCTAAAAACCAAGAACTTTCAGATTAATTGAAGATTGGATTAAATAAAAAAAACTCAGCGGGGGAGCTGAGTTTTTTCTTGGTGATCCCGACGGGATTCGAACCCATGATACCGCCGTGAAAGGGCGGTGTCTTAACCACTTGACCACGGGACCATATTGGTAGCGACGGAAAGATTTGAACCTTCGACCTTTCGGGTATGAACCGAACGCTCTAGCCAACTGAGCTACGTCGCCATCCGGCTTTCGTCTTTTGCCTTAAAATTTGGTTGCGGGAGGAGGATTCGAACCTCCGACCTTCGGGTTATGAGCCCGACGAGCTACCTAGCTGCTCTATCCCGCGACAAGGCTTTTTATATAATAATATAATTAAATCGCTTTGTCAACCATTTTTCCAAAAAAATTTAAAATAAAAACGCTTGAAATTTCTTTGTTTTTGTTATAAACTTATTTTATAAAGTTTTTAAGTGGTGGAGTATGGATAAATTGGTTTCGGAAATTAAATCTAAATTTGAGCAGGCTAGCAGAGTTGCGCTCTTCACGCATGTTAGCTGCGATTGCGATGGAATTGGCTCTATGCTTGGGTTATACAGCTTTTTAACTGAGAATGGAAAAAATGTTAGCCTTTTTTGTGATAGTGATATTCCAGCCCGCCTTTCCTTTTTAAATGGAATTGAAAACATAAACAAAGACGAAAACCCAAGCCAAAATTCATCACTCAAAGAAGAGTTAAAAATTGAACTTGACGTTAATTTTGACAATTTCGATTTGCTTGTTTCTCTTGACACATCAACAGCTTCAAGGCTTGGAAAATATCAGGAGATTTTTGAAAATTTTGAAAACACAATAAACATTGACCACCACATAAGCAATTCAAACTATGCAAAAATTAATTATGTTAAACCATATTCGTCCTGCGGAGAGGTTGTTTATGAGCTTTTAAAAGAAGCCGGCTGTAAAATTGAGCCAAATGTTGCAACTTGCCTTTTTGCAGCAATTAGCTCTGACACAAATTGTTTTACAAACGCCAACATCTCTTCGCGAACCCACTTTTGTGCTGGAGAGCTTTTGGACCTTGGGGCGGACCACAATTTGGTAAATCTTTCTCTCCACAAAAACAAAAGCAAGAACCAATTAAGGCTAATTGCTTACATGGCAAAAAATCTTAAGTTTTATAAGGGTATAACATATTTTTATTCAAGCTTAAAAATGCTTAAAAAACTTGGCGTAAAATCAAACGATGTTTCAACTTTTATGCATGTTATTTGCAACACTGCTGAGTCTAAAATTAACATTATAATTAAGGAGCGTGGAAACGGCGAATATAGGCTTAGTTTGCGCTCTGTTGGAGATTATGATGTAAACAGGGTTACAAAAATCTTTGGCGGCGGAGGCCATAAAAACGCCGGGGGTTGTGTTCTTAAAGGCAATTTCAAGAAGGAATTTAAAAAGCTTGTTTCCGAATGTCTCGCGGAAATAAAACGAGTTGATTTAAAACCATAATTTTTTGGGGGATTTGTGAACGGAATAATTGTTGTTAACAAACCGGCAGGGCTAAGCTCCAACACAGTAGTTGGAATAGTTAAAAAAGCTGTTGGCGCAAAAAAGGCCGGCCATTTGGGAACTCTTGACGTTTTGGGGGACGGAGTTCTTCCGGTTACAATTGGAAAGGCAACGCGCCTTTTCGACTTTTTTTTATCTAAATCTAAAACATATGTTGCAACGTTTGTCTTTGGCTTTGAAACAGAAACGCTTGACGCCGAGGGAAGAATTGTTAAAACATGCGAAAGAGGAGTTGAACTTGACGACATTCAAGATGCACTTTGCAAGTTTGTTGGAAAACAGCTTCAACTTCCGCCGCAATTTAGCAGCAAGAAAATTGGAGGTAAATCGGCCTACCTTTTGGCAAGAAAGGGGGAGGAGGTTTTGCTAAAAGAAAAAGAAATTGAAATTTTTTCCTTTAAATTTTTGGGCGAAGCCAGAGAAGAGGAGCGCAAAATTCTTTTAGAAAGGTTTTCAAAGTTTCATAGCGATGATGAGCTTAAAAAATTAAACTTATTGCCAATCTACAAGTTTGAAATCTCATGCAGCGCCGGAACATATATTAGAAGTTTGTGTCGAGATTTTGCACAGCACCTCGGAACATGTGGTACTATGCTTAGCATAACACGCACAAGATGTGGTGTTTTTGACCTTTCTGGCGCATCTTCGCTTGAAGATGTTAAAAATGGGAACTATGTTCTTGTCAAGCCCGAAGAGGCCGTTGACCTTCCTTCAATAGAAATTTCATCTGAGCAAAAAAGAGATCTTTTGAATGGAAAAATTGTTACAATTGAAAAACCCTCCGGCCAATTTAAGCTTTTTTGCGGAGGAGACTTTTTGGGAATTGTTGAAGTTAAAAACTTTAACTTAAAAATTAAAACTTTTCTTTTGGAGGAGGAAAATGAACAAGGTTAAATTTGGCCCGTCTGGGAACAGTGAGCTATTCTATCAACTTGGATACAAGTCAAGCGTAGAGGCGCCGGCTTGGCTTAGGTCGCTTGGCCTTAGCGCATATGAATATTCCTTTGGCCGAGGCTATAACATGAGCCAGGAAAAGGCAATTGAAATTGGAAGAGAGGCAAGCGCCAACGAAATTGAAATTAGCGTTCATGCGCCATATTACATTAACTTTGCCAATGAAAGCGAGGAGATGGTTGAAAAGTCCTATAACTATGTTTTAACAGGGCTTAAAATGCTTAGGGCAATGGGCGGGAAACACCTTGTTTTTCACGCAAGCTCCCAGGGCAAACTTTCAAGAGAAAGGGCCCTTGAGCTGACGCGTGAAAGGCTTAAAATTCTTGCAAAAAAGGTTTATGAAAGCGGATATTCGGATATGATGCTTTGCCCAGAAACAATGGGAAAGCCGCTTCAAATTGGAACGTTTAAAGAGATCGTTGACCTATGCACAGTTGACAAAATTTTTGTTCCAACTTTTGACTTTGGCCACATCTATTCTCTTTCTCTTGGAAAGTTCGGAAGCTATGAGGATTATGTTGAGGTTTTTTCGTATGCGCTTGAAAAACTTGGCGAAAGAGCAAGGTTTTGCCACATCCACTTTTCTCAGATTGAATATGGGCAAAAGGGAGAAGTTAGGCATTTAAATTTTGGGAATGGAAAGTTTGGCCCTGCTTTTGAGCCGATGTTAAAAGCAATTTCGGACCTTGGCCTCTTTCCAACAGTTATTTGCGAAAGCCACAGCAACATGGCAACAGATGCGCTTGAAATGAAACAGTTCTTTGAAAAAATTTAAAGTTTTTTCTTTACAAAAGATTGGCTTTGTGTTAAACTCAATTAAGATTACATTTTAAGGAGATTTTATGATTACAGCAGGAGATTTTAGAAAGGGAGTTACTTTTGAAATGGATGGAAGCATCTATTTGGTTGTTGATTTCCTTCATGTTAAGCCAGGAAAGGGTTCTCCGTTCGTCAGGGCAAAGATTAAAAACATTGTAACCGGCCAAGTTTTGGAAAGAACTTTTAACCCATCTGACAAATTCCAAGTTGCAGTTATTGAAAGAAAAGAAATGCAATATCTTTACAACGAGGGCGGAATTTACTATTTCATGGACATGGAGACATATGACCAAATTCCTCTCAACAAAAGCCAAGTTGAAGATGCGTTAAACTTCATAACAGAAAACATGATGGCAAACATTCAATTCTACAAAGGAGCAGCTTTTTCTGTTGAGCCACCAAACTTTGTTGAACTAACAATTACAAACTGCGAACCAGGAATTCAGGGGGACACTTCTAAAGCCGGCTATAAGCCAGCAACGCTTGAAACTGGATATACGCTAAACGTTCCTCTTTTCGTCAACCAGGGCGATAGAATTAGGGTTGACACTAGAACTGGAACATACATGGAGAGGATTAAGTAATTTTAAAAAAACTTTAAACAAAAAACTGCGAAATAAACCAAATTTCGCAGTTTTTTTTATATGCAAAAAAAATATCTTACAATATGACAACAAACAGCGAAGAGAAAAGAATTTTTGCTTCAATTTTGCCGCCCAAAATTTTTTCTCCACTAATTGAAAAAATCAACTATTCTCAGTTGAATGAAATTAGGCTTAGAGCAAACAAGCCGATAACAATTTCACTTGGCGGGCGAACATATTTTCTTGGCGAAAGCGGAATTACAAACAATCTAAGCGAGGCAATCTATTGCACGAAACAAGACATTGAAAACATTGTCTTTCGCGCAAGCGAATGTTCAATTTATGCCGTCAATGAACAAATTAAACAGGGCTTTTTAACAATTGGAATGGGAATTAGAATTGGGCTTGCGGGCGTTGTTGTTTGCGAGGGAGAGGAAGTTAAAACAATTAAAAACTTCTCCTCGCTTGTTATAAGAATCCCACACAGAGTTAGAAATTGCAGCCTTAGCGCCTTCAAGCATATTTTAAAGGAAGACAAGTTTTGTAACACGCTGATAATTTCTCCGCCAGGGTGTGGAAAGACAACATTTTTAAGGGACATTCTCTTCCAGCTTTCCTCGCGAAACATTTGTTTTAATGTTTTGGTTTTAGATGAGCGGGGGGAAATTTTCGGCAACAGCGAATCCAACCTTTTGGAAAGCAATTTTTGCGATGTTTTGTCCTTCATTTCAAAGCCAGAAGGCTTTTTGTTTGGAATTAGGGCGCTTTCGCCTTCGCTTATTTTTTGTGATGAAATTGGGGCCAAGCGCGACGCCGAGGCAATTGAGTTCGCCTCAAACTCTGGCGTTGGCGTTGTTGCAACAGTCCATGGCGCTGACCTTTTTGACATAAAGCAAAAAAAGAATTTTAAAGAGATTTTAGACAAGAAAGTTTTCGAGCGCTATGTTGTTCTCTCTTCAAGAGAGGGGCCGGGAACAATTGAGGCAATCTATGATGAAAACTTTGGGCTGATTTCAGTTTAGGGAGGGAGAGGTGAAATTTATCTTAGTTGCAATTGTTGTAATTGGAATGGGCTACATCGGTTTTGGGCTTTCAAAATACTATCGAAAACGAAAGCGTTTTTTTGAGGATTTAATTTTGCTGTGCGAAAAACTTTGCGTTGAAATTAGTTTTTCAAAGGAGAATTTAAGCTCAATTATTTCCTCAAACCTATCCTATTTTTCAAAGGACTTTGTTGAGGTTTTAAACGCATATTTAAACTATCTAAACAACAACGGTCAAACAATTTCTTCCGAGGCTTTTTTTAAAAAATCAACGCTGATAAAAGAGGAGGAAAAAGAGGCTATAACAGTTTTTTTTAAAAGCCTTGGAAGGCTTGATGCAACTAGCCAAGTTTCAGAAATTCAAAACTTTAAAACAAAGTTTTCAGATTTCAAAATGCTTGCAGAAGAGGAGAACAAAAAGTTTGGTTCGCTTTCACTAAAACTAATGATTTTACTTGGCCTTTTGGTTGTTATCATCTTGATTTAAGGAGGGAGGAATGGGCGTTGAAATAATTTTTAAAATTGCTGCGGTTGGAATTTTAACAGCTGTTGTCAACCAGGTTTTAAAACACGCAAACAAGGAAGAGATTGCAACACTAACAACGCTTGCAGGGCTGATTGTTGTTCTTTTGATGGTTCTCAATTTAATTGCAACGCTTTTTGACACTGTTAGAACAATGTTTAACCTTTGATTGGAGAAGAACGCTTGGACATTTTTAAGATTATTGGAGTTGGAATTATAACGGCGATAACTGCGCTAATTGTCCGGCAAATTAAGCCGGAAGTTTCTGTTATTATAACAATTTCCGGCGGGATTATCATGCTTCTTATGATGGTTCAGTCGCTAACATCAATTTTTTCTGCGTTCAATTCAATTGTTGAAAAAAGCGGGTTGACGTCTGGGCTTTTTACAACAATTTTAAAGATAATTGGAGTTGGCTATATAACAGAATTTTCCGCAAATCTATGTGCAGACAGCGGTGCATCTTCAATTGCAGACAAAATTCTTTTGGCGGGAAAAATCATAATTTTGGTTTTAGCGCTTCCAATTGTAACTAACATAATCGACATAATTTCGGGGCTGTTGCCATGATGCTCAACATAAAATCAAAAAAATTTAAATTGACAAGAAACTTTCTAATTTGCATTTGCATATTAGCAATTTTTCTCTGCCAATTCATGCTGCCATCGCTAACAGTCCATGCAGATGACGGCATGGCAAGCGAGCTTGAAAGCAAGCTTGAGAAAAACGTTGCCTCTCAACTTGAAAAATTAAACTTTTCAGAGATGGAAAAAATTCTTTCAAGTCTTGGAAATTATGAAACGGAAATCTTTGGAGATAACTCGTTTTCAGGAAAGGTTGAAAGCATAATAAATGGAACATTTGCAAGCGGCCAAAGTTCGGTTTTTTCTGCAATAGTAAACTTGGTCTTCGACGACATTTTAAAATTTATTCCGCTTCTAGCTTCAATAATTGTAATTGCAATAATTTGTGGCTTTGTTTCAAACATTAAAAGTGAGAATAATTCCAAATCTGTTGGAGACATAATCCATTTCGTCTGCTATGGTGTGATAATTGTTCTTGTTATGATGGGCGTTGTAAATTTAATCAAAGTAACGTCCAGTTCAATCCAGTCAATTAAGGGCCAAATGGAAATTGTCTTTCCAATTCTTCTAACACTTATGACGGCAATTGGCGGCTCTGCTTCAGTTGCGGTCTATCAGCCTGCGGTTGCCTTTCTTTCAAGTTTTATCATGCAAGTTTTCACGTCCGTTCTTATGCCAATTTTCATTTTTATTTTGGTTTTTACAATTGTTTCAAATTTAACTTCAACAGTTAAACTTGAAAAATTTACAAAGTTTTTTGGCTCTGCATACAAGTGGATTGTTGGAACGGTTTTTACAATTTTTATGGCCTTTTTGGCAATTCAAGGGATAACGGCAAGCTCTTATGACGGCGTTTCAATTCGAACAGCAAAATATGCAATTCGCTCCTATATTCCGCTTCTTGGCGGCTATCTTTCAGAGGGGTTTGATGTAATTATGGCGTCAAGCATGCTAATTAAAAATGCGGTTGGTGCAAGTGCGCTTGTTTTGATGTTTGCCTCTGTAATTTCGCCAATCGTTCAAATTGTTGTTTTCTCGCTGATATTAAAACTTGCCGCGGCAATTTTAGAGCCGCTTACCGATTCTAGGATTTCGGATTTTATCTATTCAATAGGAAAGTCGCTGACGCTTCTTGTAACAATGATAATTGGCGTTGCGTTTATGTACTTAATAACAACAGGGCTAATTATGTGCACGGCAAACTATATTTAAGAGGGAGGAAAATGGAAGGAATTTCTGGTTGGATTTTAGCGGTTGCAGGAATTTGTGTTCTTGGTGTTTTAGTTGACCTTGTTTTGCCAAACGGCCAAACAAAAAAATATATCAAGGGAATTTTTGCATTCTTCGTTGTCCTTGTAATAATCTCTCCGCTTCCGTCAATTTTGGGAAAAGAATTTTCAATTGATGACATCTTTGAGGAGAACGCAATTGTAATTCAAGAGGATTTTATCTACCAGGTTAATCGCGACAGGCTTGATGTTTTGGAAGACATGGTTTTAGCCGACCTTGAGGAGCAGGGAGTTTCGGGCGTAAGCATAATTATAAGCGCCAATGTTTTTACTGAAAAAATGACGATAGACGCTGTTTTTGTCGATTTAAGTCAGGTTGTAATTAAAGGAAATTTGGAGCATATAGATATTAATGAACTTGTTGCAGAAAGCGTTTTAAAATATGTTTCAGTTCAAAAATCTAGCATAATTTTCAACTAGTTTAAAGCGCTTAGCAAGGAGGTTTGTGTGGAGGAAAAATTGGACGAAAAAAAGGAAAAGAAAGGCCTTGGAAATTTAAAACTTTTCCAAAAGCTAAAGAGCATAAAGCACATTGAAATTATAATAGCAGTAATCTTGGGCGCAATTGTTCTTTTAATTTACTTTTCCACATTTAACACTTCTTCTTCAGAAACTTCCTTCGAGGCAACATCAACAACCGAATATGCGGCAATGCTGGAGTCTAAACTTGAAAATGTTATTAAGCAAATCAGCGGCGTTGGAAATGTTTCGGTTATGGTAACTCTCTCAAGCGGGCCGGAATACATCTATGCAACAAGTGAAGAAGAAAAAATTAACGAGAACCAAGGAAGCGGCTCAACAACAACCTCAACAACGATAACAAAAGAACCTGTCATAATCTCTGGCGACATAGTTGTTGTTAAGGAAATTATGCCAACAGTTTCTGGAATTGTTGTTGTTGCGGGCGGAGCAGAAGACACAAGAGTTAAACTTGAAATCATTAAAGCGATTCAAGCACTGCTAGATGTCCCACAAGCAAACATTGAAGTTTTGGTTGGGAAATAATTTAAAAGGAGATTTAATTATGTTTAGCAAAAAGAAAAAGATTATAATCTTAACAATTATGGTTGCGCTATTGGTTGTTACGGGATATCTTAATATCGCTTTGAATAATAATGTTACGCAACCAACCTCAACAACTGCAACTATGGATTTCTATGATAGTTACAGGGCAGAGAGAGAAAGCTCGAGAGAAAGTTCAATTCTCTATTATGAGGGAATAATTGCAGATTCAACAAGCAGCCAAGAGGCAAAGGAAATTGCTGAAACAAAGCGCCAGGAACTTATTGAAGCGCTTGAAACAGAACTTGTTGTTGAAGGGCTTATCAAGGGTCTTGGCTTTGAAGACGTTGTTTTAACATCAACAAGCGATAAATTAAACATTGTAATCAAAGCTTCAGTTGAAGATTTGACGGCAACTCAAAGGGCTCAAATTCTTCAAATCATCAAAGAGCAGACAAACAACACGGCAGACGACGTTAGGATTATTCCTTCAAATTAAAATAATAGGCGTTTTTAAAGGCTCCAAGTAATTGGAGCTTTTTTTAATAATCTCTTGAATTGGAGAATATAAATATGTTAATAATTTATTTGATTTTTTGCTTAAAATGAGTTATCATATAAGCGTAAAATTTTTTAAAAGGGCGGCAAATGACGGATAATAAAAACAACATAACTCGCTACAAGGGTAAAATAACCTGTGATAGAAGCATTCTTCTTTCGATTATAGACCTTGCAACAAGGGAAATTTGCGGCGTAAGCGGCCTTGCAACCTCGCTTAAAGCAAAAATTGCAAGCGTTTTTGCAAAGACAAAAAACCCCGGCGTTAGAATTAGATTTAATCCAAATGGTTCGCTTGCTGTTGACGTATATGTAAGGCTTTATTATGGCTACAGCGTTCCAGACATTGCATATAAAATTCAAGAAAACATAAAAAACGGAATTTCAGCAATGGTTGACATGAGAACAACAAAGGTCAATGTCCACGTTATGGGTGTTGATTTTGAACCAGAAGAAGCGCCTGTTAGCGCATAGCCGAGGGGGGAACAGATGAGAAAAATCGCAAGAGAGCTTGCCTTTATGTTAATTTATGAAGGCCTGTTTAACAAGGAACGAGACGCAGATGTTTCCTTTGATTTCTTTTCTAAAGAAAGGGAAATTTTGGGTGACAATGCGCTTGACTTTGAAGATGAAATTTATGTTAAACAAATTGTTTGCCTCTATGATGCAAACAAGGAACACATTGAAACAATGATCAATAACAACCTCTTTGGATATGAGCCCGAAAGGGTTTACAAAATGGATAAGGCGCTTTTGTGTCTTGCAATAACGGAAATCTATCATTACAAGACTCCTGCGCCAGTTGTTGTAAATGAAGTTGTTGAACTTGCAAAAAAATATTCAACAGAAAATAGTGCGAAGTTCATAAACGGAATTTTGGGGGCAATCATTAAAGAAAATCCAATTGAGGAATAGTTTGGAACAAAAGGCAATTTCAGTCTCGCAACTAAGCGGATATATCAAAGGAATTTTTGATGCGGAAGAACTTCTGCATAATATTTCCGTCTATGGCGAAATTTCTGGGCTTTCCTTTCTTAGAGGAAACGCATATTTTTCGCTTAAAGATGAGGATGCGCTTTTGCAGTGCGTCTATTTTGGTGCGGAGGAAAACAGTTTTAAAAATGGAGATTTGATTGTTGCAACGGGAACTCCAAGATATTATACAAAGGGCGGAAAGTTAAATTTTAATGTTTCGCGCGTTGAGCCATATGGCGTTGGAGAACTTTTTCGAAGATTTTTGGAAACAAAATCCAAGCTTGAGCAGGAGGGGCTTTTTAATCCTCTTGCAAAAAAAGAAATTCCAAAAGATGTCAAAAAAATTGGCGTTGTAACTTCCGAAAAGGGCGCTGTTATAAGGGACATAATAAACGTTTCAACAAGGCGAAACGCAGGAATTAACATTGTTATTTATCCTGCCAGAGTTCAAGGGGAGGGCGCAGAGGCAGATTTAATTGATGGCGTTCAGTTTTTTGACACGAAATCAGACGTTGATGTAATTGTTGTTGCAAGGGGCGGCGGCTCATTTGAAGATTTGATGCCGTTCAACAGTGAAAAGCTTGCTCGCGCCGTCTTTGCCTGTAAGAAACCGGTTGTTTCCGCAGTCGGCCATGAAACGGATTTTACAATTATAGACTTTGTTTCAGATTTAAGGGCGCCAACACCCTCCGCCGCGGCGGAGCTTATTGTCAGTGAGAAAAGGGAGAAAGTTTCAAATTTAATTTCAATTTTTACGCAACTTTCTTCGCAAATTTTGGAGGAGCTAAACTACAAGTTTTCTTCAGCGATTGATTTCAAAAGGAGTTTGGATCAGGCGCTTAAAGAAAAACTTAGCGAAACGGAGTATAACCTTTCAATGAAAATTCAAGCGCTGGAAAACCTAAACCCCAAAAAAGTTTTGGAGAGAGGGTTTGCAAAAATTGAAAGCAGAGGAAGAAACATATCTTCAATTAAAGCTATTTCTGTTAAAGATGACTTGGAAATATATTTAAAAGATGGTAAAATTGTTGCACAAACAATTTCTTTGGAGGAGAAGTAATGGAAGAGTTGACATTTGAGGCAGCTGAAAAAGAGCTTGGAGAAATCGTTTCGAAAATGGAGGATAGCAATATTCCGTTTTCAAAGGCCCAAGAACTTTATGAGCGAGGAAGCCAATTGATTAAATTTTGTCTTTCATCATTAGAGCAGGCAAAGGGAAAAATTAGCATAATCAAAAAGGACTTGGACACCTTCATTGAAGAGAAATTTGAATAGCATAGCACTTTATATTTGGTGCTATGCAAACAGAGGACACACAACATATAGAATTAAGGAGTTAATATGGCTAAAAATTTTGTTGAGAACATTGCAGATATGGAAGCGGATTTTCCACAGTGGTATACGGACGTTGTTACGAAAACAGAGCTTGTTGACTATGGCCCAGTTAAGGGAACAATGGTAATTCGTCCATATGGCTATGAAATTTGGGAGAACATTCAAAATTATTTAAATAAGGAATTTAAGAAGAAAGGCGTTAAAAACGCATACTTTCCAATGTTCATTCCAGAAAGCTTTTTAAAGCGCGAGGCAGAACATGTTGAGGGATTTGCGCCAGAGGTTGCAGTTGTTACATATGCCGGCGGGAAGGAACTTGACGAAAAACTTGTTGTTCGCCCAACAAGCGAAACAATTATTTGTGAAATGTATTCCAAATGGATAAATAGTTACAGAGACCTTCCGGTTAAAATGAATCAGTGGTGCAACATCGTAAGATGGGAGAAAACGACAAGGCCTTTCCTTAGAACAAGCGAATTTTTGTGGCAGGAGGGCCACACCGTTTATTCAACAGCGGAAGGGGCAAAGGAAGACGCTTTAAGGATGCTTGACGTTTACAGAAGACTTGGAGAGGAGTGTTTGGCAATTCCTTTTTTCACAGGGAAAAAGACAGAGAGCGAGAAATTTCCTGGGGCGCTAGAAACTTACACAATTGAGGCAATGATGCATGACGGAAAAAGCCTTCAGTCTGGAACATCACACAACTTGGGGCAAAATTTTGCAAAAGCCTTTAATATTAAATTCTTAAATAAAGAAGGCGTTCTTGAATATGGCTATTCAAGCTCTTGGGGCGTTTCAACGCGCCTAATTGGTGCGCTTATCATGGTTCACGGAGATAATCGCGGCCTTGTTTTGCCTCCGCGAGTTGCGCCAATTCAAGTTGTAATTGTTCCAATTGGCGGGGAGAACGAACAAGTTTTGCTTGCAACTAAAGAACTTGAAGAAAAGCTTTCGGAAGGCGGATTTAGGGTTTACACAGACAGAACCGAAAATTCTCCTGGCTGGAAGTTCAACCAATGGGAGATGAAGGGCGTTCCAATTAGAATTGAAGTCGGCCCAAGGGATTTGGCCGCTGGTCAGGTTACAATTTTTAGAAGAGATGAGCTAACAAAACAACAAGTAAGGCTTGAAGATGCCGCTGAATTTGCAACAAAACTGCTTGATGAAATTCACACAAACATGTTTGAGAAGGCCAAGAAATTTAGAGATGAAAGGATTGAAAGAGCAAACAGCGTTGAAGAAATTTTAAAGGTTGTTGACGATAAGAAATTTGCTCGCGTTGACATATGTGAAGATGAAAATTGTTGTCTCAAAGTTAAAGAAAAAACAACTGCGACGTCAAGAATGATTGAAGAGGAGAATATAAGCGGAAAGAACTGCGCTGTTTGCGGCAAAAAGGCAACGAGAACAGTTTTGTTTGCAAGGTCTTATTAAAATTTTAAAATTATAGTGAAAAAACAGTTGCAAAAACTGTTTTTTTGTGCTATCATTGTAAAGCAAAAGGGCTTTACAAAGTGGTTGAAATTGAAAAAACAGTTTATTTTGGAAATCTTTTAGAGCTTTATGGAAAGCTTTTAAGCCCTGTTCAGCAAAAAGTTATGTTCGACTATTATGAGCAGGACTTAACTTTGAGTGAAATTGCAGAAAACAACAATATTTCGCGCCAAGCAGTCTATGACGCCGCAAGAAAAGCCCAAAACAAGTTGTTGGACTTTGAAGAAAAAGTTGGCGCGCTAAAACAAATTGAAAAATTGAAGGAAAGGATAGATGGCAATATTTGAAAGTTTAACTGAAAAACTTAACCACGCGTTTAGTAAAATCATTAACCGCGGAAAGTTAACTTCGCTTGAAATCAAAGAGGCGATGAGAGATGTTAAAATGGCGCTGTTAGAGGCGGACGTCAACTATCTTGTTGTTAAGAAATTCATTTCAGATGTTTCTGAAAAGGCGAGCGGGGACGAAGTTTTAAAAAGCTTAACGCCAGCTCAAACCGTTATTAAAATTGTTAGGGACGAGCTTGTTAAGCTAATGGGAAGCACAAACTCAAAGCTTGAAGTAAGCCCAAAACTTCCAACAGTTATAATGATGTGTGGTCTTCAAGGCGCGGGAAAGACAACAATGTGTGGAAAGCTTGCTGTCTACCTGAAAAAAAGCGGTAAGAGGCCGCTTTTAGCCGCTTGCGACGTCTACCGACCAGCTGCAATTGAACAGCTTAAAATTGTTGGCAAGCAGGCTGGGGCAGAAGTTTTCGAAAGAGGAACTTCAAACCCAGTTAAAATTGCAAAGGAAGCAGTTGAATATGCTAAAAAACAAGGCTATGACACTGTTATTTTGGACACAGCTGGGCGCCTTCACATTGACGAAAAGCTAATGGAAGAACTTGAGGACATCAAAAAGGAAACAACCCCAACTGAAATTCTTCTAACAGTTGATGCAATGATTGGTCAAGACGCGGTTACAACAGCCGAAGAGTTCAATAATAAGTTGGACATAACCGGGGTTATTCTAACAAAATTGGATGGAGACACGAGGGGCGGCGCTGCGCTTTCAATTAAAGCAATAACAGGAAAGCCAATTAAATTTTCTGGTGTTGGAGAAAAACTTGGAGATTTAGAGCCTTTCCATCCAGACAGAATTGCAAGCAGAATTCTTGGAATGGGCGATGTTCTAACGCTTATAGAGCGCGCAGAGCAAGCAATTTCAGAAGACCAAGCCAAGGAGCTTGAAAAAAAGTTTAGGCAGAATAAGTTTGACTTTGAGGACTATTTAACTCAAATGGAAAACCTTAAGAAAATGGGGAACATAAAGGACCTTTTGGGAATGATTCCCGGACTTGGTTCCAAGATTAAGGCGGTTGAGATTGATGAAAAACAACTTTTAAGGCAAAAGGCAATAATCCAATCCATGACGCCCTATGAAAGAAAAAATCCGGAGGTTATAAAGGCAAGCCAAAGGAAACGAATTGCAGAGGGAAGCGGAACGGGAATTCAAGATGTCAACCAACTTCTAAAGCAGCTTGAAAAGAGCAAGGAAATGATGAAAATGCTTAAAAACAAAAAAGGATTTGGAATTTAAGGATATTACATTCGAAAGAATTTAATATAAAAATTTAACAGGAGGAAGAGAAAATGGCAGTTAAAATTAGGCTTACAAGACTTGGGGATAAAAAGAGCCCATTCTATCGTGTGATCGTTGCAGATTCTCGCAGCCCAAGAGACGGAAGATTCATTGATTTGATTGGAACTTACAATCCGCTTGTTGACCCAGCTGAAATTAAAATTGACGCAGAGAAGGCAAAGAAATGGCTTGCTAACGGCGCTCAACCAACAGACACGGCTAGGGCATTGCTTGTTAAATCTGGAATAATTGAAAAGAAATAAGGAGTAAACATGAAAGACATAGTTGAGTATATTGTCAAAGCTCTTTGCGATTATCCAGACCAAGTTTCAGTTAAAGAAGAATCTGACAGAGGGGCAGAAATCATCAAAATTTCTGTTGCTCCGTCGGACATGGGAAAGGTCATTGGCCGAAATGGAAAAATTGCAACAAGCATTAGAACAATTGTTAAATCACTTTCAAACAAGCAACATAAAAAGTTTATTGTTAAAATTGAAGAGAACGCATGATTGAAATTGGAAAAATTGTTAAACCCCAGGGAATTAAGGGCGAGCTTAAGGTTGTTTTAGATTCCGACTTTTCTCGCCTTTCATCTCTAAAAAAAGTTTATATTTCCGGAAAGGAGTTTGAAGTTCAATCTCTTTCTTTTAGAGATGCGCTCTATTTAAAGCTCTTTGGCGTTGAAAACAGAAACGAGGCGGAACTTCTTCGGGGTGAAAGCGTCTTTGCAGATGAAGAAAGTCTTTTGCCGCTTGAGGAAGGACAGTTCTATTTTAAAGACTTAATCGGACTTAAAGTTGTTGACGAAAAAGGCGAAGAAATTGGAAAGATTGAGGACATAGAGCAATTTGGGGCGGCGGACATAATTGTTGTAAGAGAGCGAAACATGCTTTTTTCAGTTCCATTTTTGGGTTCAATCTTTTTAAAAATTGAAGGAGAAAAGGCAATTGTTTCAAGGCAAGAATATGACAATTTAAAAATTAACGGCTAGCGCCGTTTTTTTGTTTAAAAACAATTGCACAACTTTTTTTTATGTGATAAAATTAAAGCCAAACGGAGGATAAAATGGGCTTTTGCAAATTTTCGGCTCAAAGCATAATAAATAATAAAACCGAAGTTGATAACATCTTTATCAACGATTTTTTACCCTATGCGCCGGAAAACGCAGTTAAAGTTTATCTCTATGGCCTTTACAAATGTTCGAGTTCCTCCTATGACAACACAATTGAAAGTTTTTCAAAAGTTTTAAAAATTCCCGAAGATGAAATTTTGGAAATTTATAAGTTTTGGGAGGCAGAAGGCCTTGTTCAAGTTATAAACTCAATTCCTGTTGAAATTAGGTATATGCCGCTTAAAAACGTTGTTAACAACACGAAAAAATATAACGTTTCTAAATATGGAAATTTCTCAGACAAAGCCCAAGAAATAATTGAGGGGCGAATGATAAGCCCAAATGAATATAGCGAATATTTTGACACAATTGAAACCTTCCACATTGAGCCAGAGGCAATGCTAATGATTATGAAATATTGCGTTAACACAAAGGGCGGAAATGTTGGTTATCCATATATAATTGCAGTTGCTAAAAATTGGGCATACGACGGCGTTAGAACGGTTTCTGATGTTGAAGAAAGGCTTATAACCTACGAGCAAAACAGCGAAGAATTAAAGCTTGTTTTAAAAGCTCTTGGAACAAAAAGGGTGGTTTCAATTGAGGAGAGAGAGCTTTATTTAAAATGGACGCGCGAGTTTGGCTTTGAAAACAACTTTATTATTGAAGCAATAAAGCAAAACAAAAAACCGGGCTCAAAACTTTCTTTTTCAAAGCTAGATGAAATTTTAACAAGTTATTATGAAATGAAAATTTCGTCGCCGCAGGAAATTGAACAATTTGAAAGTAATCGTCAAAACCTTATTAAATTTGCAAAGAAAGTTTGCAAAGAACTTGGTTTATATTATGAAAGCGTTGATAAAATTGTTGAAACTTACATTTCAAAGTGGATTGCAATGGGCTTTAGCGAGGGCGCAATTTTAAAAATTGCACAATATTGTTTCAGCTGCTCAATCCGAAAATTTGAAGGGATGAACGACTATGTTAAAAAGTTTTATAAATTGGGGCTTTTAACAGAGGAAAATTTGGACGACTATTTTTCAAAAGTTATCGAAGAAGACCAAGAAATTAAAGAAGTTCTCTTGGCTCTTGGCCTTAGCAGGGCGGTTAATTCCTATGACCGCGAGTTTTATAAGAACTGGAAATACAACTGGAAAATGCCGAAAGATGTAATTTTGTTTGGCGCGTCACTATCCTTAGATAAAGCGCAACCAATGAAGTATTTGAGCGGGATTTTGGCTAACTGGCACGAAAAAAACGTTGGAACTGTTGACCAGGCAAAGAACTTTGCAAATCCGCAAAGCGAGGAGAGAAAAGTTGACGGAAAAATCAAAACAAGAAATTACTCCAAGCAAGATTTGAATGCGCTTTTTGACAGCCTTGAAGAAGTTGAAATTTAAGGGGCGAGAACATGAAAAAATTGGACAGTGAAGTTAAAGAAATTTTAAAAGCTCGCCACGAAAAGGCTGTTAAGGTGGCCGAGCAAAATTTGGCAATTGCAAGAAAGGACGAAAGGTTTAGGCAGCTTGAAGAAAGGCAGGGCGAACTTTGCTTTGAAATTGCAAATTTAATTGCAGACGGCAAAGATGTTTCTTCATTAAATGATAAACTGAAGGAAATAAAAAAAGAAAGAGAAAAAATTCTAAAGGAAATTGGCCTCAGCGAGAAAGATTTACTTCCAAACTTTACTTGCAAAAAATGTTTGGACACGGGGAAGGACGCTTGCAAGTGCGCAAAAAAAATTAAATCGCTTCTGCTGCTGAAAAAATGCAACTTAGGGCAAGAGCTTGAGGATTTTAAAGAGGCAAAAAGAACAACAAAAACTTTTTCGCTTGCGCTCGACAAGTTGCAACAGTGGTCCGAAAAATTTCCAGATGTGAAACAAAAGTCAATTTTCATCTCTGGCCAGACGGGAACTGGGAAGACTTTTCTTTCAAGATGCGTGATTAAAAAGCTTTTGGAAAGGGAATTTTTTGTACTGTACACAACTGCTTTTTCATTGAACCAACAATTTCTCTCATATATCAAAGATGAAACAGCGTTGGAAGATGTTTTAGGCTGTGACCTTTTAGTAATAGACGACCTTGGAACAGAGCCAATTTTAAACAATGTAACGCTCAACTATCTATATTTAACCCTAAACGAACGGGCGGTTAGAGGAAAGTCAACACTAATAAACTCAAACCTTGGGCCAGAGGAAATTTTGGACAGATATGGAGAAAGAATCTTTTCAAGGATATTTAACAAACGAGATGGCCTTGCAATTAAACTTGAGGGCGAAGATTTGAGATTAAAAAAACAGGAGGGATAACTATGTTGTATGATGTCTTAATTATTGGCGGCGGCCCAGCGGCTTTAACTGCGGCAATTTATTCAAGGCGCGCAGGTAAAAGTGTTTTAATTATAGAAAGAATGGTTCCAGGAGGCCAAGTTGCGCTAACCAGCACAGTTGAAAACTATCCTGGAATCAAGAAAATTGATGGAGTAACGCTTGCAACAAACATGTTCGACCACGCCTCTTCGCTAGGTGCTGAGTTTGTTTTTAGCGATGTTTTAGAGTTTAATTTAAAGGACAAAGTTAAAAGCGTTAGAACCCACGAAGGAACATTCGAAGGGAAGACAATCATATTATGTTTAGGAGCCTCTGCAAAACAACTAAACCTTGAAAATGAGAAGAAATTTGTTGGAAGAGGGGTTAGTTATTGTGCAACTTGCGACGGCGCTCTTTACAAAGACGGAACTGTTGCAATTGTTGGCGGCGGGAACACATCGCTTGAAGATTCGCTCTATCTTGCAGGGCTTGCGAAGAAAGTTTATTTAATCCACAGAAGAGATCAGTTTAAAGGAGACCAAATTTTGGTCAATCAGTTGAAAGCAGAGCTTAACAAGCAATCTAGCCCAATTGAAGTTCTTTTAAACTCTCATGTAATAAAGATTGACGGACAAGACAAGATTGAAACAATAACTGTTGAAAATTGCGCCTCTAAAGAAACAAAAACATTAAAAGTTGACGCACTTTTCATAGCAATTGGAAGAAAGCCAGACACGGAGCTTTTGGACGGCGTTGAGCTTGATAAAAATGGATATATAATAACAAACGAAAAGATGGAAACGAACATTCCTGGCGTTTATGCAGCGGGAGATGTTCGCCAGAAGCAACTTAGACAAATTGTTACGGCATGTAGCGACGGAGCTATTGCATCAATAAACACCAATGAGTATATACTGAAAAATTTTGGGAGTTAAATTTGTTTAAAAAGCTCTTTGGAACAGATGGAATTAGAGGTCAGTGGGGGGACAAAATAACCCCAGAACTTGCCTTTGAAATTGGAAAAGCAGTTGCAACGATTTTTAGACGCGAAGGAGAGCAAAATTCAGTTATAGTTGGAAAGGACACGCGACTTTCTTGCGATGTTTTGGAAGCTAGTTTAATTTCGGGAATAACCTCAATGGGAACAGATGTTATAAAAATTGGCGTTGTTCCAACCGCGGTTGTTCCTTTTTCTATTTCATACTATAAAGTTAACGCAGCAATTATGATAACTGCTTCCCACAATCCGGCTTCGGACAACGGGTTTAAGTTCTTCAATGGAAATGGGTTTAGAATTTCAGACGAGCAAGAGAGCCACATTGAGCATCTAATTTCCAACTCATCAGACTATGCGCTCTTTCCCTTTGACAAACTGGGAAGAGTTCACTTTAGCAGAGCAAGCTTGAATGCTTACATAAACATGGTTAAATCCGAACTAAAGTTTAAAAAGAAGTTTAAAATTTTGTTTGACTGTGCAAACGGGTCTTCAAGCAGCGTCGTTAAAAAAATCTTTAAAGGTTATAATTGCACGTTCATTTCCTCTTCGCCAAACGGCCTCAATATAAACGACCATTGCGGTGCAACGTCAATGGAAAATATAATTGAAAAAATGAAAACCAAAAAATTTGACGTTGGTTTTTCGTTTGACGGAGATGCGGACAGGGTTAGAATTGTTTTGGGCGGCGGCAAAGTTGTTTCGGGAGAGGACATAATTTATCATCTAACAAAGTATAACAACTTCTCTTCCGTTGTTACAACAAAGATGAGCAACATGGCGCTTTCAAACCAGCTTGAAAGCGAGGGAATAAAGTGTGTTGTTGTTGACATTGGAGAAAGCGCGGTTATTAACGGGCTTTTGCAAACTCCAAGCAAACTTGGAGGCGAGAACAATGGCCACTTTCTTTTGCTTGAAAAAGGGCCATGCAGCGATGGAATTTTGGTTGCAGCTCAAATTCTTTCGATTATGGAAAAACATCCAAAACTGGATGTTCCATATGTCAAATATTCTCAGTTTGAAAAAGCTGTTAAGGTTAAGAACAAGGAGGATATAATTAGGAATTCGTTTATCAGAGAAAAAATTGAACTTTGCGAAAGTTTGCTTGCAGAGAAGGGAAGAATTTTGGTTAGAGCTAGCGGAACAGAGGAGGTCATTCGAATTTTGGTTGAGGGAGAGGACAGCAACCTTGTTGAGGAAATTGGAAGAGAAATAGAAGAGAACATATTGAAACTTGCATGATTGGGGTTGACAAAAGAGATAACCTTTGATAGAATACTCTAAGAGGTTAAATATGGTTGTTAATTTCAAAGGAAAAGAATATAAGCTTTCAGATGAAGCTAAAAAAGTTTTGGTTGAAAAAGATGCTGGAGGAAACCCACATTTAATAAGATATTTTAAAGACGAAAAAGCCCACCAAATTGCAATGTCTATGGAAGCTTTTGTTGAAAGCCTTTCGGTTGCAAACAAAGAACTTTTTACAAACAGTTTTGTAAAAAGCCTTTCAGAGCCAATGGAGCTTCTTTCAAAGAAAAAAATTTTTGAAGAAGTTAAAGAATTCTATGGCGCAGTAAACGACATTATTTCTGCGAAAGAAAGGCAAAATAAGCTCTCTGGCCAAGCGCTCTCTCAGGCAGCTTCAAGCTCAAATGTAAGCGCAAAAGAAATTAAAATTTTTGGGAAAAATCAATAGTATTTACAAAAAAAGTCAAACAACAATAAAATTTTGTTTGATTTTTTTTATAAATAGGTTACAATTACTTTGTAAGTTTAATTAGAAACTAAATTTTAGTTTTAAAATATATACAAAAATTATATTCCTTAAAAAGGTTAATTTTGGCAAGTTTTTAATTAAATTTAACTTTAAAATTTTGGAGAAGAAATATGACAATATCGCTATTGGGCGTTTCTTCACTTGCGGCAGCTTTTATTGGTTTAGGCTGTGGGATTGTTGGAATTGTTGGCGGAATTTTTGCCGCATATTTCCTTCTTTCCAAGAAGATTGGAAAGACTAAAACTAAGGCTGCTAAGATAATTGAAGAAGCGTATGCGGAGGCTAAAACCGCAAAGAAAGAGGCAATTTTAGAAGCCAAGGAAGAGGTTCATAAACTTCGTTTTGACTTCGACAAAGAGGTTAAAGACAGAAGAAATGAAATTCAGCGCTCGGAGGACAGGCTTTCTCAGCGCGAGGAGTTCATTGAGAAAAAAGAACTTTCCTTGGACAAAAGGCAAGAGCAACTTGAGCAGGCAAAGGAAAGGCTTTCGGCAAAAGAAGTTGAAATCGAATCTATCAAAGAAGAGGAAAACAAAATTCTTTCTTCAATGAGAGATGAGCTTGAAAAAGTTGCAAGAATGACCAAAGAAGAGGCGAAGAAATCCTTGATGGATTCCATGGTTGAAGATGCAAGGATTGACGCAGCAAAGACGGTTAAAGAGATTGAAGAATCTGCAAGAAATGACGGCCAAAAGAAGGCGCAGGAGATAATTGCTTCTGTAATTCAAAAGTGCGCAACAGACATGACAAGCGAGCTAACAGTTACATCTGTTGCACTTCCAAACGACGAGCTTAAGGGAAGAATTATTGGCCGCGAAGGAAGGAACATTAGGGCGCTTGAAGCAGCAACTGGCGTTGATTTAATTGTTGACGACACGCCAGAAACAATAACTCTCTCATGTTTCGACCCAATCAGAAGAGAAGTTGCGCGCGTAGCGCTTGAAAAACTCATCATGGATGGAAGAATCCACCCAACAAGAATTGAAGAGCTTGTTTCAAAGGCTCAAAAGGACATTGACCAAAAAATTAAGGAAGCCGGTGAAAACGCAGCAAACGAAGCTGGAATTTTCAATCTTCATCCAGAGCTTATTAAAATTTTGGGAAGGTTGAAATATAGAACAAGTTACGGCCAAAATTGTTTGAAACATAGCTTGGAAACCTCTTACATTGCCGGGCTTTTGGCGGCAGAGCTTGGGGCAGATGAGAAAGTTGCAAGGCGAGGAGGTCTCCTTCATGACATTGGAAAGGCCTTGGATCACGAGATGGAAGGAACTCACGTTCAAATTGGTGTTGAACTTGCAAAGAAATATAAGGAAAGCCCAGCGGTTGTTCACTGCATTGAAGCTCACCACTTTAATGTTGAGTTTGAAAGTGTTGAAGCTGTCCTAGTTCAAGTTGCAGATGCAATTTCAAGCAGCAGGCCGGGAGCAAGGCGCGAAACAATTGAAGCATATGTTAAGCGTTTGGAGAAGCTTGAAGAGATTGCAAACTCATTTAAAGGCGTTGATAAATCATATGCTGTTCAAGCGGGACGAGAGGTTAGAATAATTGTTAAACCAGAAGAAATTTCGGACGAACTTGCAGTTTTCATGGCAAAGGACATTGCAAAGAAAATTGAAGATGAAATGGAATATCCTGGCCAAATTAAGGTTAATGTCATTAGAGAAAGCAGGTTTACTGAAATTGCAAAATAATAGTTAAGGCAGCGCAAAAGCGCTGCTTTTTATTTGCATTGTTATTAAGTTTTATTTTTGTTTAAATTATGTTAAAATGAAAGCATATGAAAGAGATTGAAATTTACACAGATGGCGCGTGCAGCGGAAATCCCGGCGTTGGAGGCTGGGCTGCAATTTTAATTTACAGAGGGAAAGAGAAGGAAATTAGCGGCTCTGAGCTTGAAACAACAAACAACAGAATGGAACTTAAAGCTGTTATAATGGGGCTTACGGCGCTTAAAGAAAAGTGCAGCGTTAAGCTTTACAGCGACTCTGCGTATGTTGTCAACTCAATTAACAATGGCTGGCTTTTTTCTTGGGCGCTTAATAACTGGAAAACTGCGGGAAAGGATCCTGTTGCGAACAGAGACCTTTGGGAGCAACTTTTAGAGCTAACAAAAAAACACCCCACAACTTTTATAAAAGTTAAGGGGCATTCTGATAATGAGTTTAACAACAGGTGTGACAAACTTGCAGTTTCTGAAATTAAAAAGCTTAAAAGCGATATTTAAATTTTTCTCTAATTTTCCTAATTGATGCGGCAATTGCCTTTGTTGTGTATGGAATTGCGCCAAAGTGGAATGAGAGAATTATTGGATAGATTAAAATTGGGAAATATTCAATTGCTTTTCCAGCTCTGAAGCCCAAAATTAAATTTATACCAATTATAACTAAAATTAGTGCAACAGCGGCCATTGGAAGAACAAGAGATGAAGTGTCTTCCTTTTTTATTTGAATAATTCCTCTAAATCTTTCTTTTCGATATAGGACGAAGTAGATGATAAAAGCAACGAGCGCTAGGGCAGGAACTATTATGTAAATAATCTCTCCAATTGAACCTGAGCCAAGCCCAAAATAGAAGGAAATTGAAAGAACAAGTGAGAAAACAAAGAAAATAAAGCTTCTAACGAGTCTAACTAACATTGGGTTAACATAAAAATTGGATGCAGAATCCTTTGCTTCATATTGTTTAAAGCCAATTCCCTTTGACGTGTAATAGCCTTCAAGGCTTTTGTAGCTGCTGAAAATTTTAGATTGAGAAGGTTCTCTCTCATATGTATTTTCAACTCTGTTAAATTCTTCTTTTTTTATTTGTTTAACTTGAGGCTGCTCGGGAACTTTTTTAACTTCCTTCTGCTTTCTTTCGGCCTCAAATTTGTCAATTTTATGTTGAATTTTTGCCATTGACTTTTCATGGTCATATGGCAAGTTTAAGTTTGCAATTAGCATGTCGGACATTTTTTCTTGAACGGGCTTTGCGTCCGCTTTTGGCTTTTCTTTTATCTTTGCGTTTAAATAGCTTGTATCGCGTGCCTCAATGTTTAAAGATGCAGGTTCAAACTTTTGAACTTTAGGAAAGTTATAGTCCTCAATTGTTTCCGTTATAAACCTTCCGTCGTCACGGGCCATGTCAACTTCTTTAAAGAGATTGTATTGGCCGTCCTGAGGCTCTTCTTTTTTCTCTTCAACTTTTTCTTGTTGAACTTCTTTTTTGGCCATTGTGAACATGTTTTCTTGTTCCGCAAGTTTAATTGGCTCTTCAACTTTGCTTTCCAAAATTTTTGGCGTTGCCTCTGAATTTTGTTTTTTTTGTTTTTCAAAAAGAGAGTAGTCAACAGGGTTTTCTTCCAAATATTTTCTTCCCTCAGCTGTTAGACAATAGTAATGCCTCTTGCCGCCAATTGCGCTGTCTCGCCAATATGAGGAAACAAGTTTTTGAGTTTCCATTCTTTTCAAGCTGCTATACAAGCTTGGCTGTTTAATTTCAATTCCAGTTTTATCTTTGATTTCATCAATGATTTCATAGCCATATTTATCCCCGTCTATCATAGTTGAAAGAATTGTTGGATTTAATTGGCCTCTTGGTAGTTCATTTAATTCCATAAATTTTACCTCTAGATAAAAAATATCAAAATTCGCCATAAAAGTCAAATATTTTACATGTGCTATGCAAATTAAATTGCGTATCTATGCAGACATAATACACAATATATTGTGTTTTTATTGTTGTTTAACTTTTTATGAAATGGAAATAATCAAAAAAGCAAAAACAAGGAGGAATTTTTATGAACCCACTTTCTGTTGAAACAAAAAAGGTCACAGATTATTTTATGGATTGGGAAATGCTGTATCCAAAAGCCTACAACAAGAAAACAGCTTCGCCTTTTACAAAGGTTAGGGTTATTTTAATGAACGGAACCGAGTTTGAGTCCACATGGTTTTTACACCAGTTTGCAAGAAACTGTAACGACCAAGATTTAAAGAGAAAAATTGCACTTGTTCGCGCCCAGGAGCAACAACAGCAAAAGAGAATTGGAGCGTTAAAACCTAAAAATGAAAATGTTTTGGAAACAACAATTTCCTATGAACAGCTTGCAATTGAACTGACGGCAATTTTGGCTATGCACGAAAAGAACAAAAACAACAAGGAGGCGTTGAATTTTGCTTTGCTTGAAGATTTCGACCATCTTTATAGATTCGGAAATCTTTTAAAAATGGATTTTGGAATTGATGCAGAAAACCTTGTTGGGAAATACACCGAAATTACGCCAGGGAGGCCAACAATTTCAGAGCATAGATGTCCAATGGACAATGTTAAACGAGCGTTAAACAGCAAAACGGCCGATCTGTTTTCAAATTTGGTTGCATCGATAATAACGGCGGCAGAGCAACAAACAATGAATTTTTATATGAATATGGCTGCCTTCTATAAAAATGATATTGGAAGAAAATTGTTCTCTGAAATTGGAATGATTGAAGAGCAACATGTCACGCAATATGAGAGCTTAAAAGATCCAAACTGCACATGGCTTGAAAATTGGGTAATGCATGAGTACACTGAGGCGTATTTGTACTATTCAATGTTTTGCGATGAGAGCGATAAAAACATCAAACAAATTTGGAAAGAGCATTTTGAAATGGAAGTTGCCCACTTGAAACTTGCAATAGATTGTTTAATGAAATATGAAAACAAAGATTACACAACAGTCCTTCCAAAGCCAGAATTTCCAAAGCTTATTCAATTTGGGGGGAACAAAGAATATATAAGAGAAGTTCTTGAAAGAACTGTCAATTTGACCTCTGAAAAAGAAAAATATGTTGAGGTTAACAAACTTCCAAAGACGGCAAATTTCTTTGCTTTTCAAGGGAAGGTTAACAAAAACGTTGAAGCTGTTCCAAGCCACGCAGTTGTTGTTTCTGCAATTTCTAAGCTTGGAAAAGATTATCGCTATGAAGACAAGCCAAACCCTGTTAAAGCCCTTCAAAACAGAAAGAAAGACAACACGTCGGTTGGAAGAGAATAAAATTTCTATTATGTATATAAAACCACTTGTGCTGAGAAGTGGTTTTATTTTTAAAGGGAGAAACAAATTAATAGCAAAGATTTTTTGCTTCCAAGTTTGAAAAGTTAATGTAAGTAAAGTCATTACAGGAAAGTTTAAAAAACTTGACACGTTGGCAGAAGGATAGTATAATAAAAAAGTTAAAAAAAAAGATTGTTTAAACTAAAAAACATTTTATTTTTGTTTTGTTTAATACTAAAAGGAAGAATCTTAAAAGGAGAAACATTATGAGCTTGAAAGCAAAAATAATTTTGGGAGTTGCCGCTGTTATTTTGGCGCTAGCGATTGTTGCAATAGTTGTTTGGGCAGTGAACAGAACAAGCGATTCACTTACTGGAACAATCAAATTTGAAGACACAAACGTTCATGCTCAAGTTAGTGGAGAATTTGTTGGAATGGACTCCAATCCAACGCTTCCAGCATTAATCTTCTCCGAGGGCGACGACGCTTCATCTCAAGAGGATATTGACAAATGGGCGGACACGGCGCTTTCCTTTGCAAATTCAAACACTTCAATTCAACTTGAGATCACGGTTGAAAATTTAAGTGAAAAGCTGCTATATGTAAAAATTGATGACAAGGCAGGCGAGATTGCAGACCTAACAAAAAGTGTTGTTTTAAATTCACAAGATGCGCTGGGGAAATATGTGGAAGTTCCCGGATATTCTTCAATTACATATACAATAACACTTTCCTTAATAGAGCAAAGCAAAGTTGCTGATGGAGAGTGTGAATATTTAATTACCCTTCTTGATCAAAGAAAAATAGAAAACACATTAGTTAATATCCAAGCTGCTGCTAATCAAATTGAACTGGGCTCAGTTTCTGGCGATGGGGTATATGAACTTGGTGAAACTGTAACCTTAACCGCAAGGCGCTCTGGCTCCAATTCCTTTCTTGCCTGGACAACTTCTTTAGATCCAAATACAATGGAAATTCTATCAACTTCATCAACATATTCCTTTGAGCTTTCGCAGGGCAGCCCAAGAACATATTATGCTCTCTTTAATCAAACCTCAACTAACCAAACAATTGGAGATTTGTCCTATACATTCTATAACGAAGCAAAACTTGCAAGCGTTACAGATGCAGAAGAATCAATTTCAGGCAATTTTACAATTCCTTCGGTCGTTACAAGTGAGAGTAATGATAAATTCAAAATTTTCTCAATTGGCGAATGGGCGTTTATGACGTGTGATGGTTTAACATCAATAACAATTCCAGAAGGAGTAACATCAATTGGCGAAAGAGCTTTCGCTAATTGCAGTAATTTAACATCAGTAACAATTCCAGAAGGGATAACTAAAATTGGCACTTCTGCTTTCATAATGTGCCATAGTTTAGAGTTTTTATATGGGCCAGGAAACAGTTATTATTTCATAGACAATAATAGAGCGCTAGTTATTGATGGTGGCAAAACATTGATTGCTTATGCAGTTGCAAATTCTGAATCATCTTATTCAATTCCAGAAGAAGTAACGACAATTAGCTCTGATGTTTTTTATAATTGCAATTCTTTAACAACAATTACGATTCCAGAAGGAGTAACATCAATTGGAAATTCTGCTTTTCAATTTTGTGGCAACTTAACTACAGTAATTTTTGAAGGAGAAAGCCAATTGACTTCAATCGGCTATGATGCTTTTTCTGTTTGTAGCAGCTTAATTTCGATAGTCATCCCAGAAAGTGTAACTAATATTGGATCACGGGCATTTGGCCCTTGCAATAGTTTGGCAGAAATTACAATAAATGGAAACGTTTCAAACTTAGATTCAAATACCTTCCAAAATTGCTCAAATTTAGTGAAGTTAACCTTTGGTGCAAACGTTACAAACATTCCAAGCGGCTTGTTTGCGAATAATAATTTACTTAACCTAACCGAAATTGTTGTTGAAGCGGGTTCAACTTTAAGCGAAGCTCTTCCAACCTATGGAACATGGGTTAAGGATGGGGGAAGCACTGTTACAAACTTCTTTGGCGCTGGAACTTACACAAGGACGGACGTTTAGGGTTTAATATTAAAATAAAAAGAGCAGCTTTTAAGTTGCTCTTTTTTTTAGCCTGGTTTATACTTCAAATTTTGAAGATTAATAGGACAGGTTTTTTTTGTTTTAAAATTATTGTTCCTTATCTTTATTTTGTTTTTTAAGCTCTTCAAGAATTTGAGCTAAAAGTATCTTTAAAAAACTCTTTAACTTTTTTCATTTGTAATTCTCCTAGAAACTATCATATATTTTTAGGAAAAAAATTCAAAGTGTTTTTATTTAAATTTTTTTATTTTTTCCCATGGAAATTCTTCTCTTCCAAAGTGCCCAAAGCATGCAGTTTGTTTATAAATTGGCTTTAGAAGATCCAATTCTTTGATTATGTTGGAAGGGGAGAAGTTGAAGTTTTTTTCAACAAACTTATAAATCTCTTTGAGCGGGACTGTTTCGCTTCCAAAGGTTTCAATATACATTGAGATTGGCTTTGAAAGACCAATTCCATAGGAAACTTGAATTTCACATCTTTTTGCAAGGCCATTTGCAACAATGTTTTTTGCAACATATCTTGCATAGTAGGCGGCGCTTCTGTCAACCTTACTTGCATTTTTGCTTGAAAAACAACCCCCGCCAACGCGGCTGGCTCCACCATATGTGTCAACAACAATCTTTCTTCCAACGCACCCGCTGTCGCCAAAGCTTCCCCAAATTGTAAATTTCCCACTTGGGTTTATTATAAGCTCTGTGTCTTTGTAAAGTTTTTTGTATTCATTTAAAACTGGTTCAATTACATTTTCTTTTATTTCGCCCTCAATTTCTTGGTGAGTTAGATATTTAGAATGAGAAACCGAAATTAAAATTGTTTTAATTTTTGTTGGTTTGTCATTTGTATATTCAACTGAAACTTGGCTCTTTGCATCTGCAAAGAAGCAATCTGTTTTTCGCCTAAACTCGTCATATTTTTTCATAAGCTTTTGTGCAACAACAATTGGAAGAGGCATAAATTCTTTTGTTTCATCTGTTGCATATCCGAAGCACATTCCTTGGTCATTTGCGCCAAGCTCTTCCTTGACGACCGCTTGGTTTATATCCGGGCTTTGCTCGCTTATTTCTTTTACTATTTTAAATTTGTTTTTATAGCCAATGTCTTTTAAAATTTCTTTTGCAATTTTTTCATAGTTTATTTTTGCCTTTGTTGTTGCCTCGCCATATATGAATAATTTATTGTTTTTAATTGCACATTCCACAGCCATCATTGAATTTGGGTCTTGCTTTAACGCCTCATCTAAAAAGGCGTCTGCAATTGTGTCGCATGTTTTGTCTGGGTGGCCAATGTTTACACTTTCACTTGTTATTATCTTCTTCATATTCTTTTCCTTTTAAAAAATCCTGCTTAGAGGCAGGATTTTGTTTTTCCCATCGCTAAGCCTTTAGCACCTTGCTTTTGCAGGTTGCTGTGTGGTCATTGGGGCTTTCCCTCGCACACTCTTCATGGTACATTTTATTAGATTTTTATATTTTTAGTTATTAATTTGTTGGAGTAATGTTAATATTTGCGCCGTTATAGGCAAAAGATAGATTGCCATCGACATATTGCGTAAACCCTGTTTCAGAAGAACCTGAACCGGTTATCACTTCTGGCAACTCAAACTCAATCATACGATTATTTTCATCGAAGTAGTAAGCTAAAATAGAGTAGTCGTGGGTTGGAATGTATGTAATGTTTAAAACTATTGACTCTTCTGTTGTTGATTGAGAAAAATATGAAGGAATTTCGCTTGGAGTTCCATAAACCCAATCTCTGTCTGAAACTTGAACAAAGATTTCTCTTCCAGAGCGGGCCACTTTTGAAAGGTCAAAAGTAACTGTTGTTTGCCATGTTTCAAATTCAACTTCTCCGTTATCTACAAATTCAATTTCTTTTATTATTGTTGAATTGGTTGTTCCCATTGTTGAAGATTTAGCAGTTAAAATTATATATGTCGTCCCTTTGCTTGCCTTGGTCAAATCTATACAAACGCTGCCATAGCCATATCTTGTTCCCTGGTTGTTGCTAGTTAACCTAACTTCAAGGGCATCATCTGGCAAAACTTCTTGATTTGTCGAACGAACTGTTACGGTTGGCGACCAAACTCCACCTCCAGAAAAGTTAAAGTATATATACTGGTTTGCATATTGTGTTCCTTCTTCTGGCAGCCCAATTTGATTTGGAACAGACTCTCTCCAATATGTTCCATCACTTTCCAAAACTTCTTGATATGTTCTTTCTTTTGTTGTTACATTTATTGTAACATCTTGTGCTGGCATAACGAATGAATAGGAATTGCCGTCTTTTTCTAAAGCTGTTTCATTTGCAAAAACAGAATCAATTTCAAGGTTTTCATTTGTAATTGTCACCTCTAAAGTTACTGTTTCGCCTTCAGTTGCTTTTTGATGGCTGGAAGTAATTTCAAAATCACTTGAAGTCTCTAAAGTTATATTGTACTGCTCAGGTGGAGGAGGGTTATCTTCTCCACAAGCAGAAAGCAAAATTCCGCCGCTTAGAAAAATTGCACAAAGAGCAAACATTAAGAAAAACTTCTTCATAAAACCTCCTAGTAACATTATATCTTTTATATGTAGAGTTAGTCAAATGTTTTAAAAGCGTTTCCAGCCCCACCAATTGGGGTAGACATCTTCCAATTTAAAGGTTGTTCGCGTTTCAAATCCGTTAAAATTTCCATGTCCTTGTTTTTCGTTGAAAGTTGCATAAAGAATTCTCTGCAAGCGCCGCAGGGCATTCCTCCGTCTTTAGGAGGCTTATCTCTGAACGCAATAAGCCTTTTTACAACAGTTTGTCCGCTTTGAATGTACATATTTAAAGCTGCAACACGTTCGGCGCAAAGGCTCATTACGCCGCAGGCTCCTTCTATGCAAAAACCAGTGTAAATTTTCCCGTATTCTGCTTCAATTGCGCAAACAACATGATGTGCGTCAATGAATGGAGAAACAGCTTCTGGATGATATTCTTTTTTTGCAATGTCATACATCTTTTCCCAAATATCCATTTTGCCTCCTAAAAAAAATATACCATAAATCCTTCCAGGAGCATATTAATAATTTAAAATCTTAAAATTTTTCGATAAAAAAATGCACAAAATGTGTGCATCAATATTTTCTTTGGCGGAGAGTTAGGGATTCGAACCCCAGGAAGCTTTCACTTCAACGGTTTTCAAGACCGCCGCTTTCGACCGCTCAGCCAACTCTCCAAACGCTGATATATAATTTATCATAAAAATTTTAGAATTGCAAGCATTTTTTACGTTCGTGTTGGAGAAAATAAATTTTCCAGCTTGTTGCTTTTATAAGTCAGTATATCTTCTAAGATTTCAACGGAATACATTGCATTTAAAATTCCGTTTGCGCCACAGCTAATAAAATATAGGATGTCTTCATCTTCGCTTTTTCCCATTAGACCAAGGTTGTTATCTGTGCTTCCAAAACTTCCACAAAATTTGAATTCAATTTCAATTTTGTCTTTAATATTCGGAAAAAGTTTGTACAGATGTTTTTCAAGTTTTTTATACTTTTTCTGTGCCAGTTTTTCATCAATTCCATTTTCATTATAAACAGTGTCCTCGCCGCCAATTATGATTCTGTTGTTTGGAAGCAGTCTTAGATAGTGATATGGAGAGTTTGCATCTTGAATTAAGGTTTTTTGTTGCCAAGAAAAGTTTTTCAAAGGCTTTGTAACTAGGCTGTATGTTATCGTTCTTTCGCAGAGGTTTGTTTTATTTATAACCTCCCAATTGAAGCCTGTTGCGATTATAATTTTTTTGCATTTAATCGTTGGACCAAAATGAGTTTTTGCCAAAAAGCCATCACTTGTTTTTTCAATTTCTTTGATTTTAGTGTTTTCAAAAATTTTGTCTTGGTTTTTTGAGTTTTCGATTAGCTGTTTAGTAAAAAGATATGGGTCCAATTCTGCGCCGCCATCTTGGCAAAAAATCCCAGTTTTGATTTTAAAAGGAAAGGGGTTGTTTTCCTTTGTTATTAGTTCGCAATTAAATCCGTTTTTTACTCTAAAATCAAATTCCTTTTCAAGCTTTTTAGAGTTAAATATGTTTGGAGTGTACATAAGCGATGGGCGCTTGGCAAAGTTGCAGTGATTTCCAAATTCTTTTACAAAGCCCTCAATTTTTTCAATTGCATACAAGCCCATTTTGTATGCGTCAACAATTTCACTTTCGCTCATAAATTCTTTTAAGTCTTCGGCAAAGTCGTCAAGTTGGTATTCCAAAAGAGCAGTTGCACAGCTTGTGCAGCAAAAGCCAATCTTGCTACTGTCAACAGTTATTACATCAAAATTTTGTGAAAGATAAAAATTTGCAATTGCGCCGTCAATTCCACAGCCAATAATTAAAATGTCGCTTTCAACGTCTTTGTCTAGATAGGGAAAGCTTTTTAAAATGTTTGTGTCTATGCAGAAAAATGGCCGGCCTTTAACATAATCCATGTTTCTAGTATTAGAAAAAATTTTAAATTTATTTAATTAAAATTCTGTATTCAATATTTGGATTTAAATTTTCTAAGAAAGTTTTTTCTGCCTCTTTTCCTGCCGTTCCTTCAATTTTGGCATAGTGAACTGGAATTACAATTTTTGGCATAACTTTGTTTGCAAGATTTGCGCCCTGAACAGCGTCCATTGTGTATGTTCCTCCAATTGGAACAAACAAGATGTCTGGCCTTTGTTTCCTTAGCTCAGGAGTGTCGTCCGTATCTCCGCAAATTGTGTATGAAGTTCCGTTGAGGCTAAGAGTGTAGCCAACAAAGCCGTTTTCAATTGGGTGATATTTTCCAAAGTTATATGACGGAAAGGTTTTGAATTCGACGTTATCAACTGTTCTTTTTTCATCTGGAGAAACCACAATAATTTTATTTGCAAATTGTTTTAATCCTTTTAGGCAACTTTTGGGGCAAACAATTATTGTTTCTGAATTTATGACATTCTTAATTGAAGATGGGTCAAGGTGGTCAAAGTGTGGGTGAGTCAAAAAGACAATCTTTGCATTTTGTTTCTTTTCTTTTATGAGAAAAGGGTCAAAGTAATATGCATCGTCTATACAAATTGAACTGTGGCAGTTTATTTTTATGTTTTCCATTGCTATTCTCCTTTAAATTGCGCGTTTTCATGATTTAGTAAAAATATTTTTTTCTCAATTCCGCCCGAAAAGCCGGTTAACTTTCCGTTTGAACCAATTACGCGATGGCAAGGGATTATAATTGGAATTGGATTTTTGGAAATGGCGCCTCCAACAGCGCGAGCAGCCATTTTTTTGTTTGGCGAAACAATTTCTGAAATTTCCTTATAGCTTTTTGTTTTTCCATAGGGAATTTTTAAAATAGCTTCCCAAACTTTCTTCCTAAAAGGGCTTCCGAAAGGCTCTAGATTAAGTTCGCTAGGAAGCGGTTTTTCCCCCTTAAAATATCTTGAAAGCCAATTTTTGGTTTGTTTGAAAATTTCCAAGTTTTCATTGTTGGTTAGCCCTTCCATTTCAACTTTTCCAAAAATTAGTTCAACAAGGCTTTTTCCGTTGCTAACAAGAGTTAGCTCGCCAATTGGCGAATTTAAAAAACAAAAATATTCCATGGCAAAATGATATCACAAAAAGCAAAATGTCAAAAAAATTTTTTAAAACATATAATAAAATGCTTGACAATTGAATGGCCGTTCAACTATAATATGATTGAATAATTATTCAACTAAAAGGGTGTTTATGGGAAAATCTGAGGCAACGTGCGATTGCGATGTAATTCATAGTGAAACTGTTGAACTGGTTAAAGAAAGAGTTTTAGATGAAGAAAGTCTTCTTTTGATGGCAGACTTTTACAAGGCGCTTTCGGACAGCACTAGAATTAAAATTATAAATGTTTTAGATGAGGGGGAGCTTTGCGTCTGTGATATTTCAGTTTTGCTCAATATGACGAAGTCTGCTGTTTCTCATCAGCTTAAATATCTTAGGGAGATGAATTTGATCTCTTCAACGAAAAGGGGAAAGGAAGTTTTTTACAGGCTTGCAGACAACCATGTTAAAGAGGTCTTTGAGATAAGTAAAGAACATATTTTTGAGGAAAGAAATGAAGAAAGTTGTAAAGATTGAGGGGCTAGACTGTCCAAACTGCGCAAGGGCGCTTGAAAAGGAAATTAACAAGATTGAAAGCGTTAAAGAGGCAAAGATTGATTTTGTTGCTTCAAAGCTAATTTATGAAAGCGACGATGAAAACGCCTTAGATGAAATTGTTGAGCTTTCTAAAAAAATTGAACCAAACGCAAGAATTTTGGAGCAAAAAGAGAAGAAAATTAACAAAAAATTTGTTCTAGATCTTAGCTTGCTTTTGGCTGGAATTGCAATTGGAGTTTGCGTTCTAACAATTAGCATGCCAATTTGGCTGTATTGGACGCTTTTTGTTATAAGTGCGCTTTTGATGGGCTATAAAACATATTTAAAAGCGATTGTTCTTTTGTTTAGAGGAACAATTAATGAAAATCTTTTAATAACTCTATCTGTAATTGGCGCGGCAGCTGTTGGCCAGTCGATGGAGTCGTTGATGGTTATCGGCCTTTATTCAATTGGAAAAATTTTGGAAGGATTTGCAGTTGACAAATCCAGAAAATCAATTGAAAGTATTGTAAACCTAAGGCCGGAATTTGCGCTTGTTTTAAGAAATGGGGCGGAGGAAAGAATCTCTCCACAAGATGTCAAAATTGGGGAAACAATTTTGGTTAAACCAGGCGAGCGTGTTCCAATTGATGGAAGAATTTTGGAGGGAACTTCCATGGTTGACCTCCAAAGCTTAACAGGAGAAAGCGTTCCCGTTTCTCTAAAAGTTGGAGATGAAATTCTTTCCGGGGCAATTGTTTTAGATGGGCTTGTTCAAATTGAAACAACTAAGAAATATGAAGATAGCGCAGTTAGCAAAATTTTAAATCTAATTGAGAATGCACAGGAAAAAAAGAGCAAGACTGAAACACTGATTTCAAAGATAACTAAGTGGTATACGCTTGGCGTGATTGTTTGTTCTCTTTTGGTTTTTGGAATTGTTTATGGAGTTGTTGGCGACCTTTCAGAGGCAATTTATCGTGGGCTTATTTTCCTTGTTGTATCGTGCCCGTGTGCCTTCGCAATTTCAGTTCCACTCTCATATTTTTCTGGAATTGGAAACGCCTCCAAGAGAGGAATTTTAATCAAGGGGTCAAATTACTTGGATGCCTGTGCAAAACTAAATGTTGTTGCATTTGACAAAACGGGGACGCTAACAACAGGCGAGTTTGAAGTTGAAAAAGTTGTTTGTTTAAAGGACGGGCTTTCGGAAAATCAGCTTGTGTTTCTTGCCGCTCTTGGCGAACAAAATTCGCTCCACCCGCTTGCAAAATCAATTCTATCCTACAATACAAAAAAACTTAGGAAAGTTAAAAACGTAAAAGAAATTGCGGGCCATGGCGTCTATTTTGAATTTAACAAAAATAAATATTTTGTTGGCAAAACGGAAAACGAAAGTAAAAACACAATTGTTGGAGTTTATGAAAACGAATTAAAAATTGGCGAAATCGAACTTAAGGATAAAATTAAGGAAACTTCATTTGATGCAATTAAAAGCTTGAACGAACTTGGCGTTAAAACAGTTTTGCTATCCGGAGATAACAAGGAAATCGTTGAAGAAGTTAGCAAAAAGTTAAATGTTAGCACCTTTGTTTCAAATCTCTTGCCAGAGGACAAATTTGAGTATATTCAAAACCTTAAAAAGAACAATAAGAACTTAATTGGCTATGTTGGCGACGGAATTAACGATGCGCCGTCGCTGACGCTTGCAGATGTTGGATTCAGCATGGGAATTGGCGGAAGCCCTGCAAGCGTTGAGGCTTCGGACATTGTTTTGGTGGACGATAACCCTAAAAAAGTTTCATCTGCAATTAAAATTTCAAAATTTACGAGAAAAATTGTTTGGGAAGACATAATTCTCTCTGCCGGAGTTAAATTTTGTTTCTTGCTTTTGGGTGCAATTGGAATTACAGGAATGCTTAGCGCTGTCTTTGCCGATGTTGGAGTAACTGTGTTGGCAATTTTAAACAGCATAAGAGCGCTTAAATACAACCCTAAATAACAAATTAAATGCATGCAACATAAAATGGAGTGAGTTTAAATATTCAAAGGAGGAAAAATTTTATGGCATGCAATTTTTTTGGAAACAACTGTAGGCCAACGAATTGTTGCAGACAAAGGAATTTAATTGCTAGAGTAACTGGTCCAACAGGTCCAACCGGACCGACAGGCCCAACTGGCCCAACGGGTCCAACTGGTCCAACAGGCCCAACAGGTCCAACGGGAGCAACTGTTACAACTGTTGAAGTTATTGGAACAACAACACTTGCAGCTGGAAGCCAAGCTTCTGTTGTTCAAAGCGGAACAGGCTCGACAGCAGATTTAACTTTCTTTATCCCTGAAGGCCCAACCGGCCCAACGGGTGCAACAGGAGCAACAGGAGCAGCTGGTGCAACAGGAGCAACTGGTGCATCCGGAGCAGCCGGAGCAGCAGGAGCAACTGGAGCTACGGGGCCAACAGGTCCAACTGGTGCAACAGGACCGACAGGGCCAACAGGTCCAACTGGGCCAACAGGAACTGCAGGAGCAACAGGTGCAGCTGGGGCAACTGGCGCAGCAGGAGCAACTGGAGCAACGGGCCCAACGGGGCCAACAGGGCCAACAGGAGACACAGGTGCAACTGGCTTAACGGGCGACACAGGGGCAACAGGGCCAACAGGTCCAACTGGGCCAACAGGAGCTGCAGGAGCAACAGGTGCAGCTGGGGCAACTGGCGCAGCAGGAGCAGCTGGAGCAACAGGCCCAACCGGACCGACAGGTCCAACTGGAGCAACAGGCCCAACGGGGCCAACAGGGCCAACTGGAGACACAGGTGCAACTGGTTTAACGGGCGACACAGGGGCAACAGGGGCAACCGGCCCAACAGGACCAACGGGTCCAACTGGAGCAACAGGCCCAACGGGTCCAACAGGTCCGACCGGAGACACAGGGGCAACTGGCTTAACGGGCGACACAGGGGCAACCGGCCCAACAGGTCCAACGGGTCCAACTGGGGCAACGGGAGCGACGGGTGCAAGTGCAGTTGGTTTGGCAGCATATGGTGGACTATATAACAATGCTTCTCAAACGCCAACATTGACAACTGCAAACACCTACACTCAAGTTGAACTTAACACGGAAATGCCGCTTGAAAACACAACCACAGCAACTAATCAAATTACTGTTCTTGAAGCTGGTGACTATGAAATTACTTTCCATGTTCAAGTAAATTCAACAACAGAGTTGACATTTAATGTAACCGCAAGAAACAACACAACGCCAATTGATTCATCAACCGTTGAGAAAACCGCTCTTGAAACAACAACAGGTGGAACATTTATTGCAGACTGCAACAACTCGGTTATCGTAACGCTTGCAGCAAACGATGTAATTGACCTTGCAATTGCGGCAACAACAGACCCGTCAAGTGCAACTGTTACAATTCCTGAAAACGGCGATGCAACGTTAGTTGTAAAAAAGCTTAACACTTGATTTAGGCTTATGGGAGAATAAATCACCAATTAATCTTGGTGATTTATTTTTTTTATTTAAAGTTTTGTAATATAATTAAATTTAATTAGAAGTGCAGAGGATAGATATGACGGATATTGAAATTTCAAGAAGTTCAAAATTAAAAAATATTGTAAAAATTGCAAAGCAATTAAAGTTAAAGAAAAAGGACTTGTTTTTGTATGGAAACAAATTTGCAAAGATTTTAAACTTTAAAAAAGGAAATCAAAACGCAAAGCTTGTTTTAGTTACTGCAATAAACCCAACGTCAAGCGGAATTGGAAAGACAACAGTTTCAATTGGCCTGGCAGATGCTTTAAAAATTTTAAACAAGAAAGTTTGTCTTTCTCTTAGAGAGCCTTCGCTTGGGCCCGTCTTTGGAATTAAGGGCGGAGCAACGGGCGGCGGCTTTAGCCAAGTTGTTCCAATGGAAGATATAAACTTGCATTTTACTGGGGATTTTCATGCAATTACAAGCGCCAACAACCTTCTTTCAAGTTTGATTGATAACCACATTTTTCAAGGCAACGCACTTGGGTTTAAAAAGGTTGTATTTAAAAGGTGTTTGGATTTAAACGACAGGGCTTTAAGAGAAGTTGTCGTTTCAAAGAGCAATGGTGCAAAACCGCGAGAAGAGGAGTTTACAATAACTGCGGCAAGTGAGGTTATGGCAATTCTTAGTTTAGCAAAGGATTTAGAAGACCTTAAACTTAGGCTTGGGAATATTCTTGTTGGCTATAACAAGAAAAACTTGCCAATTTTTGCAAGAGACCTTTGCGCTGAGGACGCAATGGCAATTTTGCTAAAAGATGCAATAAAGCCAAATTTGGCTCAAACACTTGGTGGGGCGCCGGCTGTTATTCACTGTGGGCCTTTTGCAAACATAGCCCATGGCTGTAGCAGTTTAATTGCAACAAACTTTGCCGTTAAGAACAGCGAATTTGCAATAACTGAGGCTGGGTTTGGAAGCGATCTTGGCGCTGAAAAGTTCTTTGACATTGTTTGCAGAGAGGGGAATTTGTCGCCCTCTTGTGTCGTTTTGGTTGCAACGCTAAGGGCGCTTAAACTTCATGGCGGCGCAAGCTTAAGTGAACTTTCAAAACCAAACCTAAAAGCGCTTAAAAGCGGACTTGGAAACCTTGGTTCTCACATCAACATATTGAAAAACTTTAACGTTCCAATTGTTGTTAGTTTAAATTTATTTAGCGATGATTCCGAGAATGAAGTCGAAGTTGTTAAAAATTTTGCGCTTGTAAAAGGCGTCAGTTTTGAAACGTGCAAGGTTTGGGAGAAAGGCGGCAAGGGTGCGCTTGACCTTGCAAAAAGAGTTGTTTCTCTTTCAGAGAAGCCTTCCAAATTAAATTTGATTTATAACCTTGAGGATTCTGTTAAAACAAAAATTGAAAAACTTGCGCTCAAAGTTTATGGAGCCGGGGGAGTTGAATATTCTAAAGAAGCGGAAAAATCAATTAAATTAATTGAAAAAAACAATTTCTCAAAGCTTCCAGTTTGTGTTGCCAAAACGCAATATAGCCTTTCGGACGACAAAAACTTAATTGGCGCGCCGAGCGGCTTTAAGATTACAGTTAGAGATGTTGAAATTCGAAGCGGAGCAGGGTTTTTGGTTGTCTTGCTTGGAGAAATGCTTTTGATGCCAGGGCTTGGGAAAGCCCCCGCTGCTTGTAAAATGAAAATTGACGAAAACGAAGTTATTGAGGGGATTTTTTAACAAACAACTTGAATCTAAAAAAAAGGAACTTAACCATTATTAAGTTCCTTTATTTTAACTTATCTAAATTTTAATGTAGATATTTTTTCTTCTGAGCAACCAGTTCATAATTGTTAGCCCAGCAAGCAAAACAAGAACGATTGGAATTGCCGCCCAGATGCTAAGTGTTGTTAATTGGTCTCCCAATAGGCCGCCAAACAACATTCCAACAACAAATATTGTTGTTATATAGGTTAGAATTGCGTTGCTTCCCCAAATTTCAAAGAAATCGAACTTAGGTTTCCAATTGTTAATGCAGTTCAATCCTCCCCAAATCATTGCTGCAATTGCAATACAGAACATTGCATAAACAGGCGTGCAACCTCTTTTAGCTGCGATAAAATCAAACGCAACAATTAAAACAACTGAAACAAGCAAGATCAAAGAAGCTAGCGTCCAATATTTTTTGTTGTCATCTTTAAGCTCAAAGAAGATTGAGCCCATAAGTAGAATGCATGCCCAGCTGAATCCGCCAATTATTCCGCCTTCCAAAATTGAGTTAGCAAGTGGGAAAAGGCCGTTTTGCATTAAAATTGTTAATACTGTGAAAGCAATGACAACAATTGCAAACTTTCCACCTTTCTTAAACTTAACAAATGGAAGGGCAAGAAGACCTGCAAGCCCAATGTTTTGAAGCGTGTCCCATTCCCAGCCGCCATATCTTTCGCCTGTTTCTGGAAGGGTAATCTTTTCCGCTGTTGCAACTAAAATGAAGAATAAAGCTAAAATGCCGGCAATTGCAAGTGTGTATTTGAACAAGCATTCTGCAACAATTTTAAACTTTTCGTTTTTAACAAATTTAGAAACGATGTAAACGATTAAAAGAGCAATTGCAATCCAAAACATTACTGAATAAATTTGAATTTGAATTGAAAGTTCTGAAAATGTTTTATCTCCAAGGAAAATGTCAACCCAGCCGTTTTCGAAGCCGTTGAACAAAATTCCAATTCCAATTAGGCATAAAAACCTTAGCGCAAGTTGGAAATATGCTCTTGCTGTTCCAAATTTTTCTTCTCTTGCTTTAAAGCTTTTGCAAATTGTAAGGCCAATGACAAAGATGAACATTGCAGCGAACAAATCGGCAAAAGAAATTCCAGGCAAAATTTGAAATCCTTTATCTCCATGTTCAACAACTGGCGCTAAGAAGTCGAAACATGAAAAGAGCGGAAAGATAAAAGAGCAGGCCATAAGGAACATGCAAAGTCCTCTGAATCTATCGATTGAAAGGATTCGTTCCTTCTTAACAACAACTCCCGCATTTTTATCCGCAATCACTTGCTTAGCAGAAACTTCTTGCTTGTCTTCATTTTGCAAAGCAGAATTTTCGGCAACTTCTGTTTTTTCATTTATTTTTTCTTCCAAGTTTTTTCCTCCTTTTATAAACTTATTGATTTTTTCTTTTTCGCAAGTAGGAATGCAAAGGCCGTCAATCCAACAATTGCTATTATGGCTTGAATGATGGCAAGCCAAACAGGTGCGCCGCCAAGTGCAGATTCCGGCATTAAAGAAGTGTAAACGCCTATCACGAAAAATTCAACCAAGAACATTATTATTGGGTTTTTGCCCCACCAAACAAGAGGATCAAATTTTGATCTATGAAATTTGTCCAACAAATCGAAAACAACAAAAATCAAACCGCTCAGCCCAACTCCAACTAATATAAATGTTGGAGAACAGCTTCCCATGTTGATTGTTCCAAGCCACTGTGTTAGGAAAACACCAATTGCACAGAATAGAGCAGAAACAATTAGGGCGTTATATTTTTTCTTGAAATAAAGGTCTGCAATAAACATGTCGAAAATCAACATCGCGCCCCAACCAAAGCCGCCAACAACTCCGCCGTGGACAATTGCATCAAGAAGTTCTCTGTTATTTCCAAGCTGATGATAAACAGTAAACAAAATCGTTATGACTGTTGCGCCTAAAAATTTAACCCACGTTTTTGCCTTAACAAAGGGAAGGGCAATTAAAATTGCAAAACCAATTCCTTGAAGAGTTACCCAATAGCTGTAAATTACTCCCTGGCCGCTAACAACGCTTGCATAGTCAATTGAGGTGATTATAATATTCATAATTCCAAGGCAGGAAAGGGCAACATAGAAAATTTGTTCGCTAACAACTGAAAGCTTTCTCTTCCAGGAAGGAATTAAAGCAAGAAGTCTTAAAATCAATCCAAGAATTGCAATAATCGAAAATGCAGTTACAACCCAATCAAAAGCGTTAAAAGTATAATCTCCGCCGAACATGGACAGAAATTTATTACACAAATCTAAAAATGTTCCAACGCCAATTATCGCAAGGGCTCTTTCAAGATAGTGAATTATTGCATGTTTAGTTCCATAAAGCCTTTGCCACTTGTTGAAGGAAAGCGCAAAGGTTAGACCAATTGCGAAAATGAAGGCCGGGGCAATGATGTCCGCAAGAGTCATTCCAGGCAAAATCACAATTCCGTTTTCAAGAGAGTGATCTGCAAGGCGCGATAAAAAGCCCAAACTTTTAAAGTTTTTCAAAAATTGAAAAATTAACATTGCAAAAACGCAAAAGCCTCTAAATCTGTCAATGCTTTTAATTCTTTTTTCTTCTTTAACAACCTCTTCACTTTTGTTAGAAGAGGCTTGCAATTTATTTTCGCTTATTTCCTTTGTGTTAGCTTCCATAACTTTCTCCTTAAAGTATTTCAAATTTTTTATAATCAACCTTTCCAAAGCTAGTTCTTGGCATTTCATCAATAATTTCAATTAGCCTTGGCCAAGAATATTTAATTAAGTTTTTAAAACATAAGTCAAAGAGTTCTCGCTTTATTTTTTCTTTATTAAACTCTTTAATTTTTAAAGATACATAAAGTTTTATATATGTTTTTTCGTTATAGTGATATGGAACTGCACAAGCTTCGTCAACATCTGGGTGGGTTTTAACTAGGTTTTCTATTTCAGATGGAAAAATGTTTATTGCGTTAATTTTGATTGACCTCTTTTTTCTGTCCAATATAAATAAAAAGCCTTCTTTATCCATATATCCAAGGTCGCCAGTTTTAACCCAGATTTTGTCGTCTTTAACAACATAGCCTAAGTCATCCAGGTAACCCTCCATAACAGAAGGAGAGTTTACAACAACTTCGCCAATTGTATTTGGTTTTAATGGTTTATCCTTTTCATCCCAAATTTGAATTGTTGTGTTTGGAATTGGTTTCCCGCAGCTGTATTTTTTATAGTTTTCAAAAGTATTAACGGCGCAAACGCTGCAAACTTCTGTTAATCCATAGCCTCTCATCAATCTTGCAGGAGCTTTAAATCTTTCCATAATCGTGTCAAAGTGTTCAACAAAAGATTCGTTAAGAACATCGCCGCCACACCATAAATCCTGCAATTTTGAAAGATGCTTTCCATAGAAATTTTTATGTTCAATCATTTTCTTAAACATTATAGGAACACCAGCCATGAATGTTACGTTGTGGTGTCTGATATAATTATTTATCTGCTTTGGTAAGAATTTGGGAGCAAGAATCAAGCTGTATTTGTTGGTTAAACAAGTGTGAACGGCAACTCCAAGACCATACGCATGGAACATTGGCAGTGCAACAAGGCCAAACTCTGTTCCTCTCTCTTTTCTTGTATACATTTTTTCAAGTGAAACACTTAAATTGTTTAGTGCATTATTTGATAACTTAACAATCTTTGGTTCGCCGCTAGTTCCGCCGCTGTGCATAGTGCAAACAACGTCGCTTCCTTTTCCACCAACTCTTAAGAAATTTAATGGAGACTGAGTTGTTTTGTGGTTTATAAGCTTTGAATATTTGAGGGCTTTGGTGCAAGCCTTAGTTTTAATTTTTACATAAAGTGAATAGATTCCCTTTCTAAAAACAACATAGTTTGAAATTGAACAGTTTATTAAAATTTGGTTCAAATTCGCAAGTTGTTTTTGATCTTTAATCAACAGATCATAAAACATCAAAGCTTTGGACTTTGTCTGTTTTAAATTTTCTTTTAAATTGTCTATTGGCATAAGCGGGTGGACAATGTTTGCAATTGCGCCAATCTTTGAACAAGCGTAAAAAGCAACAATGGCCTGGGGGCAGGTTGGGAGATAAATTGTTAAAACATCTCCTTTTTTAAAACCCAACTCAATTAACGAAAGAGAAAATTCGTTAATATCCTTAATAAATTTATGTAATGTAATTTTATGCCCATTGAATAAAATTGAACCTTTTTTCAGGTCGCAGTTATTAATTAGCATTTCGTAACATGTTTGATTTTCCATACTTTATCACAACAAATTCAAGAATATCACACTTTGTCGAATTTACAAAAGAAATTACTATTATTGTTGCTAACTAATATAAAATTATTACAACAAGCTGTAAAAAAAACAAGAAGGCCGTATTGTCTCGGTTTTAAGTTTTCTCAAAAAAGAATGACAATTTGTTATACCGCTCAAAATTAAATAATAAAATACCATATGAGATTTTTCGTTATCAAAAGGAAGTCGTTGTGTATTGGGCTTGTTATTTTGCTTGCCTTTGCAAGCATTGTTTCTTTTGCAGTTACAGCTGCAACGGCAACGCCCAAGCCGCAGTATACAATTATCATTGATGCCGGCCATGGTGGAATTGACCCTGGATGCGAAGGAACGCTTGAGGGGAGCAATGAAAGAGAGCTAAATCTTCAATATGCAAAAACGCTTAAAAGATATTTTGAAACTTATGGATTCAATGTTGTCATGACAAGAACTACAACAGATGGGCTTTATTCTTCCTTTGCTCAAAATAAGAAAAAGGATGACATGCAAAAACGAAAGGAAATTATTGATAAAGCTGATGCAGATTTGATTTTGAGCATTCACATGAACGCCTTTCCTCAAACATCTGTTAGAGGAGCCCAAGTTTATTACAACCCAGAAAGTGAGGTCTCAACAAATTTGGCACAGTCAATTCAAGAGACTTTTGTTTCTGATCTTCCACAGGCAAAGAAAAACCCTGGGATAGGGGATTATTACATTTTAAACTGTTCCAACACGCCGGCGGTTATTGTTGAATGTGGTTTTTTAAGTAATCCAGAAGAGGAAAAGTTGCTTCTTTCTCAAGATTATCAAGAGAAAGTTTGTTATTCAATTTTATGTGGTGTAATTAAATATTTTGGATAAAAGTTTTGAAAAAAGATATAATTGTGTTATAGTTACAATGCTAACAGAACGGAGGACATATGAAAAAAGAAAAAATTAGAAACACTTGTGACAATGTTTTTACCAAAGACACGACGATTGGTGAGGTTATCTCAACTAATTCTGATTTAACAAAAATTCTTGAAGGTTTTGGGCTTCATTGTCTAGGGTGTCCAATGAGTCAAATGGAAACTCTTGAGCAGGCAAGCGATGTTCATGGAATTGACCTTGATTTTATGCTTGAAAAACTTAATCAAAACAAATAAAGCCGGATAACCGGTTTTTTTAAAAATGAATAGTACACTATATGTTGTGGTGTTATGTGAGGTAGTATGAACGATATACGTGAAAAAAGTCAAAACGAAGAAATGAAGCAAAAGAAAAAGAAATGGCTTTTGCTATCCTCTCTTTTATTCCTTTCTTTGGTTGTTGTTGCAGCGGCGATTCTAATTCCAATTGCGCTAACACGAGATTCCGAAGATAAGTTGAAAGTTGTTGGCCTATATTTTGAAAGGGTTGAAGCAAGTTTTGACTATGATGAAGATGTTTTGTCAACAAATTTAATTGTTGTTTATGAAGATAAAACGCAATCAACTGTTAAACTTGTTGATGCAATTAGTGAGGCAGATAAACAACTTTTATCTTCTGTCGGGACTCATAGTGTTACGCTTTCCTATAGGGGATTTTCAGAGAAAGTTAGCGTTACAATTGAGCCAAAGGAGTACACTGACGCAGAAATTGAAGCCTTTGACGCGCATTATAAAGAATATTCTTACAGCGAAGAGGGCTATCCAATAACTCTTCAAAATATTCCTCAAGATGCCAGCGTAATCTACTATGTGAATGGTCTTTCCATTTCAGAACCAGAAACTTATGTTGTTGCGCCGGGCTCATATCAAATAACAGCCGTCATAACACGGGCGGGCTATGAAGAATTAACATTAACCTATACAATTAAGATTATTGAATAAAAAGCCGCCAAACATGGCGGTTTTTTTTATATGTAAGTAATTGGTGCCATTACAACGAAACAAATGATAGGAATTAATACGGCGACGGCAACTGTAACCCCAAAAGTAATTCCCCAAGCTTTAATGAAGGTCTTTCTTGCAACTGTTCCTTCTGGATATATACAAATTCCGATAATCAGGCCAATCAGTCCTAAAAACAAGCCGAGAAGAACGCCAATTCCCGTCTTTGGTTCGTCATACTCTTGAGATTTTTCTGGTTCCTTTTTAACAGAGCAGCCACAGTTTACGCATACGACGGCATCGTTATTAATTTCCTTGCCACACTTTGGACAAAACATCTTTTTTCCTCCTTTGTTAAAAGTAAATAGAAATCTATTCCTGCCCAAATTGTATCAGAACAAAATGTTCCATGTCAAATATTTTTGAACAATTTGTTCTAAACTATATGTGTGAACAAATTTTCAGAAAGAATTAGGGAACTTCGCTTTGAAAAGGGGCTGTCAAGGAAGCAGCTTGCCCAGGCCCTTTTTATCAGCGAAAGGCTTGTTTCTTATTGGGAAAATAATGAAAGAGAATGCGATTTTGATATGCTTATAAAAATTGCAAAATTTTTTAATGTCAGCATTGACTATCTTCTTGGAAATTCTAATTATTAAAAAACCGCCTTAGTAAGGCAGTTTATTTTTATCAATAAAATTGGCGGAAAGGGCGGGATTTGAACCCGCGGAGGCTTTTGACCTCACCGGTTTTCGAGACCAGCACATTCGACCACTCTGACACCTTTCCAAATCTGAAAGCTATTTTACATTAATTTGAAGATAAAATCAAGTAAAAACTTTGGTAAATTGATATTAAATTTTTAATATTTGTGTTATACTATTTTCATGAAAAAATTGTTGAAACTTAATAAATCAATTTTAAGTTTAACTATCCTTTTACTTCTCTTGGTTTCTTGCTGCTTGATTTTCTCTGCATGTGGAGAGGAACCGGCGTCTCGCGATGAGAGAAAAGTTCTTTCTTACAGCATGATTCAGGAAATTGAAGAGGTCTTTTATAACGGAGAAAGGTTGGAGCCAGAAGTTGTTTTAATGGACGGCGAAACCCCTTTGGTTAAAGGTGTTGACTATCAGCTAACATATGCGAACAACATCGAACCGGGAACGGGAATTGTTTATATAACAGGAATTGGAAAATATCGTCAAACTGTTCAGGCCAACTTCACAATTCTTGCCTCCTTTCAGGAGAAATTAAACACAATGGCTCCTGGCGAAACAATTTCATTAGGGCAAAATTACACGGGGAATTTAACAATTCCAGAGGGCGTTATTCTTAAAATTGAAAGCGGAAGCGTTGTTTATCTAGAGGGGCAAACAACTCTTTTGGAAGATGCCCAGTTGATCAACGGTGGAACGATTGTTGTTAGAAGCGGCGCAACATTGAATTTGGGTGTTGGTGCTTTGACAAACAACAATCAAATTACAATTGCGGGTGTTCTTTTAGAAGGAGAGGGCGGAACGCTTAATAACAATGGAACCATAACCTTGAATGGAGGTGAAGTTGACATTTCAAATGCGCTGGAAAATCAAGGAACTTTCTCTTTAACTTTTGGAAGCGTTTTCAATATTGACAATCTTAAAATGTTAAATCTTGCCCAGCAAATAATTCAGTCCTCTAGTGTTTCAGAGAATACGATTCGTTTAAATAATAATTTGGATTTGGACGGTGGAACTCTTTCAATTGGAAGGAATAACACGCTTGATATGCAGGGCTACTTGCTTTCAAACGGAACGATTGAAAACAGGGGGACAATTTGTGTTCAGTCATATTCTGGACTAATTAGTGCGCTTAGTTATTGTCAAGGCGATGGAACGGTTAAACTATCTGGGGTTTCTCAAATTGCTTTGACAAATATTTTAACCGTTCCGGCGGGTGTTTCACTTTACTTTGAGGAGGACATTTCAATTTCATCGCAAGATCCTGAGCTGTATTACATCAATGTTCAAGGGCAAATTGTTGGCCAAAACAATGTCCAAATTAATTTGCTTGGAGAAAAAATAATTGTTGGGGCAAGCAACATATTTCATGGCGACGTAATGTTTGTTAATGTTCGCGAGGGGATTTATTACTGGAATCAAAACTCTGCAAGGTGGAATTATATTCCACAGGTTTAACATGGAAAAGACAAGTAAAAAACGGTTTGCAAAAGAAAGGCTTTTTGGCGGAGGGAGTGACGAAATTTGGGTCACATTTCTTGACGCTAACGGAAGAATAACAACTCTTCCAAAGGAGCAATTTCTTGAAATTTCAAAAAACCAGCCTTGGAAAATAAAAAAATTATAAAACGTTTAAAAAAGGCCTTTTCAAAAGACTTTTTTTGTTATATAATATAATAGCGCGAAAAGAGGGGAAAATTATGAATACAAATAGACTTGGAGTTTTTTGCTGTGTTAAAGAAAAGGACGGAAGTTCAACTTACGTTTTTAATGTATATGAAAGGCTTGGAAAGAATAAAGACGGAAAGGAAATTTTAAAAGAGCTTGGCCAGGACGAAAGTGAAGGGTGAGCTTGAATTTCTTAAAAAATATGTAACAAAGGGTTTAACAATGATAACCTTTCACAATGGAGATGAGGTTGTTTCAAGGCTTAGATATCTTGGTGCAAACTTGGGCGACGGTTTTGGGAAAGACGTTGTTGAAAGTGCAAGGGATTTGGAAAGGTTCATCTCTTCAAATGAAGATGTCTTTGCAAGAAATGTTGCTAAAATTGAGGTTCTTGGAGAGATTGCGTCAACCTTTGGCGATGGAATGGAGTAGACCTGTTTGCATTTTTTTATAAAATGTAGTATAATATATGTGCGAAGGTGCAGTATTCTAGTCGGACGAACTTGCTTGGAAGGCGTTAAAAGCGCTAAATGGCACATCGATGAAGTTTCTGGTGTTGGCTTTGGTTGCCCAAACCGGGGCTTATGCTGGAAGTTAAGATTTTTGGGAGCGCTGTAATGGCATACAGAGGTAAGCCCAATTATCGCGGAGACCCATACCGGTGGTTTCGTTAGAGATGGCACTGATTGGGGATGAACCTGCATTGCGGTAAAAAAATTGCTGTGTGCAGCGTAGCCAGCCTTGAGTGGGACTGTTGGAATTAAGTTTATTTAAAATGGTTTTGGCCGAAACTATTTTAAAGCAAAAAAGCAGACTTATGAAATTCACCCTGCAAAAAAGGATAAGAGCAAATTTCGTGCGTTTGAGAAAATCTCTAGACTGTTCGCTTGCGATTCACTTTGAGGATTATAGTGTGGTCTAAGTGGCGATTCGGTGATGTCCTCCCCTTAAAAGGAAACTGCTTTTACGGCGACGGAAAGTGTGGGAAGGCGGGAAATCCAACCGAACCTATGCTGCAAGGTTTACTTAAAGTGAAGCCTTTGCAAGAAGGTTAGCAATAACCTTCTTTTTTTATGTTTGTGATATATTAAATTTTGTGTTATTATAATATATGTATGGAAGAAAATAATTCAGAAAAGGAAATTGAGAAGGAGCAGGAAAGTTCTCAGGATTCCAAGGTTAAGAAGTCGGATTTGAAATCCGCAGCAAATAAGGCAATCAAAAAGAAGGTTCAGCCATGGTGGGTTTGGCCAGTTAAAATTTTGGTTATAACCCTTTTTCTTTCGCTAACGTTCAGTGTGCTCAGCGAGCTTTTGATGTCAAATGTCGGAATTGCCGTTTCACTAATTGTAATCGTCTTTCTTCTCGTTTTGGGAATAGTGTCGGACATGATTGGGGTTGCGACAACAGCCTGCCAACTTGAGCCCTTTGCCGCAATGCGTTCAAGAAAGGTTAGAGGAGCAAAAGTTGCGATGACGCTTGTTAAACACGCGGAAAAAGTGTCAAGCATTTGCAACGACGTTATTGGAGACATCTGTGGAATTCTATCTGGAGCTGCGGGCGCCGCAATCACAGCAAAATTTATAGTTGATGGAATGGGGAATTCAATTCAAATTTTAATCGCCGGGGCGGTCAGCGCAACAATTGCAGGATTAACAATTTTTGGAAAGGCAATCTTTAAAAAATATGCTCTGGACAACTGTACTAAAATTGTACTTGGCGTTGGAAAGTGTTTGAGCATATTTTCAAGAAGAGAAAAGAAATAGGCAAGCTTTAAGTTTGTTTTGGCAGGGGAAGTTCCCTTGCCGTTTTTTTTGTGATAGAACTATTAAAGCATAGACCTTCGCTAAGGTTCTTTCTGGGGTTATTCTCTTAAAAAAGAGAATGTATAACGATTTATATTTATAAATTTGTTTTGTATGTAAATTCAAAACCTTAATTTTTATAAAAAATCGCGTGAATAAATATGCAAAAATCGCTTGCATAATTATAAATTGTATTGTATAATAATTCCAAACCTCAATCAAAAGCTTGAATATTTATGAATTTATAAATATTCAAAATCGCTACAGTGCCCTAAAATAGGCGTGTATAGCGATTTGGCAGTTAGATGATTGAGGCTAAGTGAAAATGTTGCAAAAGGAGCAAGCGAAAGAAAAAATGGCAAGGTCAGTTAGGCAATCCAAAATTTTAGAGCTTATTTCAACAAGAGAAATTGAAACTCAAGACGAACTTGTTGAATGCTTGCGCGCAGCAAATTTTGATATAACCCAGGCAACAATTTCAAGGGATATCAAAGAACTTGGCTTAATAAAAATTCTAAGCGCAGAAACTGGAAAATATAAATATTCTCTTGTTGATTCTGGAGAACAAGCGGTTTCTAACAAGTACATATCAATTTTTAAAGAAGCCGTAATTTCAATTAAAACTGCTCAAAACCTTGTTGTTTTAAAGACCATTAGGGCTATGGCAAATTCAATTTGCGGGCTTATTGACAAGCTTAATTTGGATTCTGTTCTTGGCGCAGTTGCCGGCGACGACACTGTTATGGTAATTCTTCCAACAAACGAGCAAGCCCAAAAGGTTGCAACAACAATTGAGGCGTTAATTCATTTTTAAAAAAAACAACTCGCTAGGTTAAGTTGTTTTTTTTTTAAAGAGAAGAGGTTTGTGATTTGTGTTGGGCCTTTAACTAAATAGAAAGAACTCTATATATCAGAGTTCTTTTTATCAATTCCTTACTTATACTGGCCATTGATTTTTCTTGCTATCTAAGTTTAACCTTTGTTGAGGCGTTTCGGCGAATATCTTCGTCAATTGCGGCGTAGTGCTTCTTTGTTGTGTTAACATCCTTATGCCCCAGAACATCGGCAACGATGTAGATGTCCTGCGTTTCGCGGTAAAGGCTTGTTCCATAGGTGCTTCTAAGCTTGTGTGGAGAGATTTTCTTAAGAGGCGTAACCGCTTGGCTATATTTTTTAACCAGGTTTTCAACTGCGCGTGGGGTTATTCTTTTTCTTTGAAGGGAAAGGAAGAGCGCGGGTTCATCTTTATCCAAAGTTTCGATTTTCTCTCTGACATTTAGCCATTGAATAAGGGCATCTTTAACTTCGTTTGAGAAGTATAAAACGACCTCATTTCCGCCTTTTCTCGTTATTTTAAAGCTGTTATCTGTTAGATTGAGGTCCGAAACGTTTAGGCCAACGCATTCGCTAATTCGAATTCCCGTTCCCAAAAACAGGGTTAACATTGCAACATCTCTTTCCTTGGTTCTTCTGTTGTATGTAATTTCCCTTCTGGTCAAGTTTTCAGGGGCTTCGGCCTCGTCTAGAAGCTTTGCAACTTCGTCTGGCTCAAGCCTTATGATCTCTTTTTCATGAATTTTGGGCGTTGTAATTTTGGAAACTACATTTGAGCTGATTAAATCGCTTTTAAACAAGAATTTAAAGAGGCTTCTAATTGCGGAAAGCTTTCTTGCTTTGCCTTTTTCTTTATTTATATGTACTTTTCCGTCTCTTTCAAAATAGGAAACATAGCTTAAAAAGCGCTCAATGTCCCTTGCCTTTATGGAATCTAGGTCTGAAAGGGTTATTTCCTTGGGGGATTTTGAAAGATTATTTGCAAGATATATAAAGAAAAGCTTTAAATCTGCAAGATAATTGACTCTGGTAAGCGACGATGTGTTGTTTTCAATTGAAATAATAAAGTCTTGAACATATCCTGGGAAGAAGGAGAGTTCTTGCATGATTTTCTTTTGATTCTTTAAATCCATTTCGGTGTGGTAACTAACTTTAGCCATATGATTATTATCTCTAAAAAGGAAGTAAATGTCAAATAAATAATAAAAAAATTTGCATAGTATGTGCATAATACGCTTTATTTTGTGTGCTATGCATGCATAGTATTACTTTTCCTACAAAATATGTTAAACTTTGTTTTTTATGCGTTTGCAAAAAAATTTGAATGTGGGTATAATATTATTATTACTTATAAAGGAGCAAGAAAATGATTTCAATAGACATGATTAAAAATGACCAAGAAAAAGTCGAGCGCGCAATTGAAAAGCGTGGGATGAAAATAGATTTTAAACCACTGTTTGAGCTAGATTCAAAGCGAAGAGAACTTTTAAACAAAGTTGATGTTTTAAAGTCCAAAAGGAACCAGGAAAGTGCAAAAGTTCCGGCTTTGAAAAAAGAGGGGAAGGATTGCAGCGAAATATTTAAAGAAATGAAAATGCTTGGCGAGGAAATTTCTTCCTTGGACGAACAAGTTTCAAGGGTTGAAGAAGAAATTTTTAACTTCCTTGCGCCAATTCCAAATTTGGTTGATGAAGATGTTGTTCCAGGAGGAAAGGAAGCAAATCGGGAAATTAGGAGCTTTGGAGAAAAGCCAACCTTTTCCTTCGAGCCGCTTTCCCATATTGACCTTTGCAAAATAAACGGGTTTATTGATTATCAAGCCGGCGCAAAGCTCTCTGGAAATGGCCACTGGATTTATACCGGCGAAGGGGCAGAGCTTGAATGGGCGCTCATTAATTACTTCATTAATCAACACCTTGAAGACGGATATAAATTCATTTTGCCACCTCACATGCTTGGGTATAAATGTGGGTTCATTGCAGGACAATTCCCAAAATTTGACGATGAAGTTTATTGGCTTGACGAAAAATCTAAAACTGGGAAATTCTTGCTTCCAACAGCAGAAACTCCGCTTGCAAGCATGTATCAGGACACAATTATCCCAGAGCAGGAACTTCCAATTAAGATGTTTGCATACACGCCTTGCTATCGCCGCGAAGCTGGAAGCTATCGAACGGAAGAGCGCGGAATGATTAGGGGCCACCAATTTAACAAAGTTGAAATGTTCCAAATAACAACGCCAGAGGGGTCTGACGCCGCTTTTGAGGAGCTTGTTTCTAAGGCCGAGAAGTTGGTTAAGGGGCTTGGCCTTCACTTTAGAACAACAAAACTTGCCGCAGAAGATGTTAGTGCAACAATGGCAAGAACCTATGACATAGAAATTTGGATTCCAAGCATGGGGATTTATAAGGAAGTTAGTTCGGCTTCTAATGCAAGAGATTATCAAGCAAGGCGAGGGAATATAAAATATCGAGATTCTAAAACGCAAAAAACGCTTTTTGTAAACACTTTAAATGCAAGTGGTCTTGCAACAAGCCGCCTGTTCCCAGCGCTTTTAGAACAATATCAAAATGAGGATGGAACAATTCGTGTTCCAGAGGTTTTACAACCTTTCATGAGGGGAAAAACTGTTATAGGAAAAGGAAAATAATTTGAAGAAAGGAAAGATTTTAGACAAGGGAATGATTGAAGACTTTGCGCAAAAGGTTAGTGATGATTCTGCGCGAAAGGTTTTCTATCTAATATCTGAATATGTTGATGAAATCGCAACATCACTTTCTCAAACAAATCCGATTTTAAATGTTCAAAACATTGAGCTTTTGATGGCAGGGGATTTGCTTACAGGAACATTTATAAGCGTTTCCGAGCCAGAATTCTACCTTTCTGTTCGCTCTGCACAAATTGAAATCAATTCTGTTGGGCCAATGGAAAACAAGTTTAGAATCATGTGGAACAGGTTTAAATCCGCTTGGGCAACGAGAAACAAAAACACAAGAAGATATCAGAAAAAAGAAAAGAAAAAGGCTTTAAAGAAAAGCTCTGAGATAACCGAAAAACAGCTTTTAGAAAAAAAGGAAAAGCCATATTCTCTTTTGAATTTCAAAGATGATTTTTTTGAGGGGCTTGTTCAAAACATGACCAACATGACGGTTTTGTACAATACTCCAAGTAAAATTAGAATTTTGGGAAGGGATGAATTTGGGTTTAGAATCAATATAAATCCAGTAATCAAGCACGATGATTACTATAAAGTTTGGAACCCCAATTCAAACAAGTTTATTGAAATATATCTGGATAAGGCAAAAAAGCTTTTAGAAGAGAAAGCAGTCGAAATTTCAAAGCTGAATTCCGTTGATTTTAATGACGAAGATTTGCTTTATAAAATTATAAGAATATTTAAAAATTTGTATTACAATCTTTGCCAATCATATAACTATCAGTTCGTTGAAAGCTTGATTTACGCTTGTCCAAGCTCACTCTTTAAAACAAAGGAAGAAGAAAATTATGTCTACAATGTCTTTCTAAAAGTTTTGAACTACTTAAACAATGTTTCGCTTGCTGAAATAAGGTCCATCTACAACCAAGAAGTCAATCTTTATAAACAACACAACATTTCAGTTTTTCAAATTAAAACATTTTTAAAAGATATAAAAAACTATTTAGATTAGGGGAGAAGAATGAAGAGTTACCGAAAAGAGCTTTGGTTCAACATTCCAAAGCGCCGTGGCCTTGTTAACATAACAGAAGATGTTCAAAAGGCAGTTACTGAAAGTCAAATAAAAGAGGGGCTTGTTTTAGTCAATGCAATGAATATAACAGCAAGCGTTTTTATAAACGACGACGAAAGCGGTCTTCATCAAGATTTTGAAACATGGCTTGAAAAACTTGCGCCAGAAAAGCCTTATAGCCAATATCATCACAATGGTTATGAAGACAATGCAGATGCCCATCTTAAAAGAACAATTATGGGCAGGGAAGTTGTTGTTGCAATAACAAATGGTAGATTAGATTTTGGAACTTGGGAACAAATTTTTTATTATGAACTTGACGGATTAAGAAATAAACATGTCTTGATAAAAATAATTGGAGAGTAGCAACAAATTGCGGTATTATATATTTATAACACACAATATCTAGTTAAATTAAAAAAAGAATAACACGTGATTATTCTTTTTTTTTGGTGCGGAAAACAGGATTTGAACCTGCAAGGAATTGCTTCCACTAGAACCTGAATCTAGCGCGTCTACCAATTTCGCCATTTCCGCAAAGTTTTTGTTGAAGGCTATTCCGCTTCAACAATCAAGGTGAAATTCGCTGAAATCTCGGGATAAACTTTAGCAGTTATCGTGTAGTTTCCAACTGATTTAATGGGTGAGGGGAGCACAATTTTTTTCTTATCTAAATTAATTCCTTCCTTCGAAAGGGCGTTTGAAATTTCTTGGCTTGTTATTCCGCCAAAGATTTTTCCATTCTCTCCAGCTTTAACTGTTAAGCAAAGTGTTTTGGTTTTTAAAAGTGCTGCAAGTTCTTTTGCCTCTTTAATTTCAACAGATTTATGATAGGCCATTGCTTCTTTTTGCTGTTTGTTTTCGTTTAGAGCGGCAGAAGTTGCTTCCTTTGCAAGGCCTTGTTTTAAAAGGAAATTCCTTGCATAACCGTCTGAAACATTGACGATTTCTCCCTTTTTCCCGCTTCCTTTGACGTCTTTAAGTAAAACAACTTGCATAAAAACACCTCACGCATTGTTATTTTATCCAATCTAAGCCGAATTGTCAAGGAAAAGAGCAGAGGTTTAGAATATTCTTGTTTATTTAAGGGAAAATATATATTGAGGAAATTTATGGATATTAGATGTAGAAAGACAACATGTAAATATAACAAGGACCACACTTGCCTTGCAAAATCAATTTTAGTTGATAGAAAGGTTTTGTGTTCAACATATCAGCTTTCGGAGGCCCTTAAAGGGAAAAACAGACAGCAAGGTCTTTTAGACAAAGCGGAGGATTATTCAAAGAGGATGTTTGAAAAACCTCCTAAAAATGCACCGATGAGAAACAGAAAGAAAATTGAAATTTCCTGCAAGGCGGACTGCCTTTTCAACAACAACGGAATTTGCAGAGCCAATGGGATTACTGTTAACGATGTAAACTGTCCGGTTTGCATGGGCTATTTGCCGAAATAGGGGAACTATTTTATCAAAAAAAGAGGCTTTTAACTATTCGCAAAAGACACATTTTGCGAATAGTTAAGGCCATTTTCGGCGGGTTTTTGGGATATTATGCATTTTTCTTATAATTTGTTTCGTTTTAAAAAATTGGTTTTGATTATGATTTAACAAGCTATGCAAATATAATCCTATTCTAAAAAAAAGAACCTATGTTTATTTTATAGGTTCTATTCTGGTTTTCTTAAAATTCCTTCGATGATTTCAATTGTCTTGTCCAAATTGTCGTTTTGAATTATCAAATTATAATTTGGCCTATGGGCGCTTTCAAATTCAAAGCGTTCCATTCTTTTATCTATGTTCTTTTCGCCTCTAAGTTTTAATCTTTTAATAAGCTCGTGTTTTGGAACATCTAAAAAGATTGAAACAATTTTAACCTTGTTTCCAAGGCGCTCTGTCATGTTCTTTTGGCCTAAAACGCCAATATCTTTAACATAATTTGTTCCTGAAAAAACGTCGTCTATCGAGCTTTTTAAAATTCCGTAATAATTTCCATGGATTTCTTCATATTCAAACAATTCGTTGTTTTTAATTTTGTCTTCAAATTCTTCTTTTGTTAGGAATATGTATGAATCCGTTTCATCATCGCGGTTTTCTTTGTTTCTTGAGGTGCAAGATTTTAGATATTTTAAATCTGGGTTTTTCCTTAAGAGATGGTTTATAACTGTGTTTTTGCCTGCCCCTGAACAGCCTGAAATTAAAATTAGCATGTAATAATTTCTCCTTACATGCTAATTTTAAATGTTTTAAAATCTTTTGTCAAACAATTATGTTTGATTTTACCAGTTCTTTATAATTTCTTTCAAGCTTTCACCGTATGTGATTGCAGGAACATCTGTTCCAACAATTGCGTCAATTGTCTTTATAATAACGCCGTCTTTGCTTATGGAAACGGTTCCAACTTTTTCTCCCGAAGCTAGTGGCGCACAAATTTTTTCATCTATTTCAACGGTGACGGCATATTGGGCGCCATCTCCCTTTCTTGAAACAACATAGAAATCTTCTGCTGCATAAACTGGAATGGTTTTTACTTTGCTTCGCAAAATTTCAGCTTCAATCAAGCTTTCGCCCGATGAAATTATTTGTTTGTTTTCAAAGTTTGCAAATCCATATGTTAAAAGTTTTGAAGTTTCATTAAACCTAAGTGTTGCATCTTTTGCCCCTAAAACAACGGCTATAAGCCTCATTCCGCCCCTCTCAGCTGTTGCTGTTAAACAATAGCCAGCTTCGTCAGTTGAGCCTGTTTTTCCGCCATCACAGCCCTTAAAATACCTTATTAATTTATTTGTGTTTACAACCTCTGTTTCTCTTCCAGAAGGATGCGTTAACTTGTCCATCCAAATTGTGCTGTAATTAAAATAATCCTTAATTTTTAAAACTTCCTTTGTAAGTTTTGCAACATCCCTTGCCGTTGAATATTGTCCAGGCTCTGGAAGGCCGCTTGCATTTACATAAACAGTGTCATTTAGCCCAAGTTCTTTTGCCCTTTGGTTCATTTTCTTAACAAAGGCTTCCTCTGTTCCTGAAATTTTTTCAGCCAAGGCAACGCTAGCATCGTTTGCAGAGGCAACTATAACGCTTTTTAACATGTCTTCAACGCTGTAATCAACAAAGGGGTCAATAAAAACTTGGCTCCCGCCCATTGAAGACGCATTTTCTGTTGTTGTCAACATTTCGTCAAGGCTTAAATTTCCGGCTTCAATTTCTTCAAATGTAAGCAAAATTGTCATAAGTTTTACAATTGATGCAACTTGAACTTTCTCATCTGGATTCTGCTCAAAAAGAACTTCGCCGCTGTCATAATCAATCAAAATTGCAGACTTTGCATCAACTGATAAATCTGCGCTTTCTGCACTTGCAAAATCAATTCTAAAACTAGATAATGCGCATGCTATGCACATAATACCGCAAAATATTGCGAAACCAAACTTTTTCATAGACTTTCAATGCTCCTTTTAATCTACTTTAGTTTGGCTATCCGTTCGAAAAATATTCTATAAAACCAAAATTATTTTGCTTGAGAAAAAGTATAGAAGCAAGGTTTCAATTCCGTTTAAAATTACAAGTGCAATGAATGTAATTAAAAATTTATCCCAAATTTTACATGTTGAGCCATATCTTCGCTTTAACACTGCCCTTTTGCAACTAAACGAGCAGAATAGACAAATTATAAGTAAACTTATTACTTGGCAAGGGAAAATTATTAGAAGGCATGTTACAAATCCGCCAAGGCCGTTTACAATTATTATTAACGAGCAGTTTAAAGTTAACAAATACGCGCGGTATGTAACTAAAATAAAATTAACTGGAATTAGAAAAATTGAAAAGGAACAAATTAAAGTTAAAACAACAATAACACTTGTTGAAAGCAGCCTTGAAAAGAAAAGGTCGCCCGTTCCAAGTTCTCCTGAAAGATATTGAGAGAGAGAAAAATCGTTGAAATTGATGAGCGAGGCTCCGTTTGAATATCTTATTGCAGTAAAAATTCCAGTTAGAAGACCAATTAAACAAAAGATAATAAGAAACAAGGTTGTCTTCTTGTTTTCTTTAAAAGTGTCGAAAAGCTTGTATTTAAGCCCGCCAAATCTCCGCGAAAAGCTTGGATTTTTCATGGTTTAATATATTCACTTTTTCGACATAAAATTACAAAATTATGCAGCAAGCATCCAATCTATATAAACTCCATATCCTTTTGTTGGGTCGGAAACAAAGACATGGGTAACTGCGCCAACAACTTTTCCGTTTTGCATGATTGGGCTTCCGCTCATTCCCTGAATAATTCCTCCAGTTAAGTTTAAAAGCCGTTTGTCTGTAACTCTAAAAACAAAGCTTTTGTCGCTTGAAGAAGGCTGATAGTTTGCCTTTATTATTTCAATTTCATATTCTTCACTAACGCCGCTTATCGAGCTTATCAATGTTGCCTTTCCTGGCTTCATCGTTAGGCGGCTTGCAACTTCTGCCGTCTTGTTTAAATCTATAATTTTTGATTTGTCTGTTATATTTCCAAAAACGCCAAATTCCGTATTCTTTTCAATTGTTCCCTTTTGGCTTTTCCCTTGCATAAAAACGCCTTTAATTTCTCCTGGGCTTCCCTTCTCGCCCTTCTCTAAACCAACGACGTTGCACGGGTAAACCTTTCCGCTTTTTGCTGGAACAAATGCCCCTGTTTCATAGTCTGTTATTGGATGGCCAAGAGCGCCAAAATCAAGCGTATCGGCCTCAACATAGGTCAAAGTTCCAACCCCCGCGGCGTCGTTTTTAACCCACAGGCCAAGTTTATATTCTCCGTCCTCCTTGTCCAGAACCGGTTTAAGCGAAAGATCAAGCATTTCCTTGTTTCTTAAAACACACAATTTTAACTCTTCTCCATCAAAAGAATCGGAATTTAAAACCTCTTCAAGATCTTCAATTGTTGAAACCTTTTTGTCATTGATTGAAAGAATAATGTCGCCGCGCTTCAACTTTGAATTTTGAAGCGTGTCAACTGCGCCATTTTCTGTTAGAACACTGTTGTTTCCAAGGACTATCAACCCGTCAACATCAATTGAAAGTCCAATCGGACAACCTCCAAGATAAACCTCTTGTTCGTCTATTAAATTTGCTTCAACAGTTTTAATTGGAATTAGGCCAAAAAGCCTAAAAACAAGCGTTTTAATGCTAAACTTTTCGCCTCCAACATTAACTGTTTTTTCTTCAATGTTGGCCGAAATGTTGCTTCCAAAAATATTGTCCTCATTAATCTTTTCAACGTCTGAATATGTAATTGGAAGCGACTGGGGAAGATTGTAAATATTTAAAAGTTCACTGTTCAAAAAAAGAAGCAAAAGCGAAAGTCCAATAACACCTAGAAAAACCGCTAAACTAATTTTTTTCTTCATCTCAATCCCTCGTCAAAACTTTTTTTAGTTTGCGCGGAATTGATTTGGTTTATTCTATTGTGGCTTTAAACTTGCTGTTTGACTCCAAAAGTTCTTGGGTTAGCTCAAGCTTTTTATCGTCATAACTTCCATAAGTCAATTTTGCAATTTCTTGGCAAATTTGTTCGCTTGAAAGCTGCTTAGCTTCCGTTTCCGTTCTTCCATCTTTTTCAGATTTTGAAACCAAAAAGAAACTGTCGCCCATTGCGGCAACTTGTGGAAGGTGTGTTATGCAAAGAAGCTGGAAGCTTTTTGAAAGCTTTGCAATTTTTTTCGCAACGGCGTTTGCAATTTTACCGCTTATTCCAGAATCAACTTCATCTAAAATCAGGGTTTGGCTACTGTTTTGGCTTGCTATTATATTTTTAAAAACAAGCATGAATCTGCTTAGCTCTCCTCCGGAAATTGTTTTTGCAAGCGGTTTTAATTGTTCTCCAAAGTTTGCACTAAACAAAAATTCAACGTCTTCAAGACAATTTATCGAATAGGAAGAAACATCAAAAATTGAATCATAAAGCTTTATGAAATTTATCTTAAATTTTGCCTTTTCAATTCCAAGTTCTCCAAGGCCATTTTCAATTTTTTCTTCAAGTTCGGTTGCACACTTTCGGCGATATTGCCCAAGCTCCAGAAGCTTTTTCTCCGCCTGAATTAAAAGGTTTTGTTTTTCTTCCTCTTTTTCTTTTAAAATTTCCTCTGCGTTTTCAAGTTTTATAAGCTCCTCGCTTGCACTTTGAAGATAGGCAATAACATCTTCAATTGTTGAGCCATATTTTCTCTTTAAATTGTCCAACATGTCTTTTCTTTCAATTAGCTTGTCAATTGAATTTTCGTCTAAAACATAGTCCTCTGAAAGCGAAAAAAGCCCGTCTGATGCGCCCTCTAAATTGGCCAAGCCCTCTTCAAGCGATGTTAAAATCTCTGAAACTTTTTCGTCATATTTTTCAACTGATTTGAGGCTTGAAATAGCGCCTCTTAAAAGCGAAAGGCTTCCATTTTCGCTGTTTAAATATTCTTCCGAACTTGCAATGGCCTCAGAAATTTTTTCAAAATTTGAAAGCTTTAAAAGCCTTTCATTAAGCAAGGTGTCTTCGCCTGCTTTAAGATCGGCCTTTTCAATTTCATCAATTTGATATTTTAAAAGGTCAATTTGCCTTTCTCTGTTTGCCTCGCTTCCTCCAAGCGCTTGGATTTCTTTGGTAACATTGTTTAAACGCTGAATTAACTCCTCTGCCTCATGAAACAGGGGTTGATTTGGCTTATATGAGTCCAACAAAGAAAGATGATTTTTTTGCTTTAAAAGCGAAACTCCCTCATTTTGGCCATAGGAATCAACAAGTGCTTCTCCAAGTTGTTTTAGCATTGAAAGAGGCGCAATTTCGCCGTTTATTTTAACATCTCCCTTTCCGCTTGTTGAATATGTTCTTGAAATAAAAATTTCTTCGCCGCAAGGAATGTCATAGTTTGAAAGAATTTCGCAGGCAGCGCTGCTTGGAGAAGAAAAAATTGCCGAAACTTTCATGCTTTCTTCTCCTGCGCGAATAAGAGTTTTATCCGCCTTTTCTCCAAGCACAAAATTTAATGCATCAAAAATAATGCTCTTACCTGCGCCAGTTTCGCCAAGAACAACGTTAAAGCCGCTTGAAAAATTAATTTCAAGCGATTTGATAAGTGCAACATTGTTTATCTTTAGTTTCTCTAACATATTTTCCTATCTATAATTGTCTGGAAGGTCATTTTCAAAAAGAATGACATCGCCCTCCTTTGCAATTTCTTTAAGTTTAATTCTAGCTTCAATCAACGATGCTGCAAAAAGAATGTTTTCGCTGTTGAAGTTTTCGCCAAGAAGCCCCCCGTTAATTGCGTCCATATTGGTTTTATTAACTATAATAACAATATCTGCAACCGAGGCCATTTTCCTTCCAAAATTGACGTTTTCTTCCCTTTCCTTTTGGCCAAGCTCAACAAGCCCTGGGGTTACAATTATTTTTCTTCCGCCTTTAAAAAGCTTTAAAACTTCAAGCGCGCGCTCAGAGCCCTCAACGTTTGAATTATAGGCGTCGTCAATTATAACAAGGCCATTTTCTCTTTTAACTTCAAGCCTGTGGTTAATTGGAACAAGCTTTGAAATTCCAATTTTAATCTGTTCCATGCTCAGGCCAAGATTGTATGCAAGCGCAGCACAAACCAAAATGTTTTCAAGGTTATGTCTGCCAATCAATTTTGTTTTACACTGAACTTCGTTTTCTTCAACTACCAAAACAAAGGAAATTCCGCTGCTTGAAACTTTGATATCCTTAGCATGGGCAAAGGCCTTTGGATTGGAAACTCCCGTTATATATTTTCTAATTTCACATTGCTCATAAAGTTTAACGCAACCTTCATTGTCGCCGTTGAATATTGCAATTCCGTCTTCTGGAAGAGCTTTGATAAGCTCATTTTTTGTCTTTGCAATGTTTTCAAGGCTTCCAAATGTTGCAAGGTGTTGGCTTCCAACTGAAGTTAGAATTCCATATTGAGGTTTGACTATGTCGCAAAGATATTTTATGTCTCCAACTTGTTTTGCGCCCATTTCTGTTATCAAAACATCGTGATTTGGCTTTAGGTAATCCAAAACAACTCGCGTAATTCCCATTGGCGTGTTGAAGCTGTGTGGCGTTATGCAAACGCTGTAATTTTCTGAAAGGACTGTGTTTAAAATATACTTTGTGCTTGTTTTGCCATAGCTTCCTGTAATTCCAATTTTAATTAAATTTGGAAATTTCTTTAGTTTTCTTTTGGTTTTGCTAATATAGCGCTTGCAATTCAAATTTTCAAATGGAACTAAAATTCCGTGGGCAATTGGAACTGTTAGCGGAAGCAAAAGCGGAGTTAGTGAAATGCTTGCAAATCTAACATATGGAATGAACTCCGTTGTAAAGTAAATTATAACAAAAGTCAGCCCTGCCATCAAAAGTCCGTGAACGATGCAAAGCCTTGTCATTCTATAAGTTTGAACAAGCGGCGTCTTTTGAGGGACTTGGTACATGTTGACGATGAAAACAATTGTAAAATAAAAATAGAAAATTAACCCTAAATAAGAAAAGTAACTGTCTCGGCTAATATAGGAGTCAAACAAGGCAACTGTTACAAGCATACAGGCCAAGCTCATAAAGGAAAGAAGCGCAATTCTACCAATATATTTAGCATGAGTGTCTTTTAGCCAAACTTTGTAGCCCTGAATTTTATAGCCAGAAAGCTGAAGAACATGCAAAAATTTATATCCACAAAAACAAAGCATAACGCCGTTGACAACAGAAAGCGCAATTGCTATGTATAAATTTGGGTTTGATGCATCAAAAAAAGCCATACTATCCCTTTTATATGAAAATAATCAAGTTTTAGTATACTACTAAATGAAAATTTTTAAAAGCAAATTAAACATCTTCGCCCAGAAGAAAGTTTAAAATTGCAAGGTTGGTTTCACGCGGCTTTTTTAAGTAAACAAAATGGTCACCACCTTCAATTACAACAAGGGTGCTGTTTGGAAGTAGTTTTCGAAGTTTTTTTGCCATATAAAGCGGCGTTTCGCTATCCAAATTTCCCGAAATAATCAATGTTTTAGCCTCAATATGCTTACAAATTTTTGACAGATCTTCAGCAATTATGTTGTTAAAGGTTTGTTTCATAATTGGAGAAAGAATTTTGTAATCCGGAGAGCCAAAATTTCCAGCTTTTTTGCTGCCAATTTTTTTGTAAAACTTATATAAAAGAACTTTCCCCTTTGTTTTAAAAGAAAACCTTGGCTTTAGCCCCGCAGAAGATATTAAAACAAGAAAATCTGCCATATAAGCAAGCTTAATTGCAACCCGACCGCCAAAAGAATGGCCAAAAAGAACAACCCGCTTAACCGCAATCCCGTTATTTTTTGAGACTTCTTTTGCAATTGAAATAATCTCACTTGTCAAATTGCAATAATCATCTAAATTCCAAGGCGAAGTTGGCTCAACATCGCTCTTCCCAAATGGCGGAAAATCAATTAAAAGAATGGACTTATCTTTAAATTGTCTGGAAAGCGGTTTCATAAGGTTTAAATTTGAGCCCCAGCCATGAAGAAAAACAAAAAGGCTTCCTCCGGCAATTTCAAGCTCATAATTAACCTTAACTTTTTTGTATATATGTTCCATGTAAATTGGTATGAAAAAAAGCACAATAATGTGCTTTTAGTGCTATGCAAAACAATATGTTGTGTATTATGCGTGCATACTATTCCATATTTAAGGCCTTTCTAACCTTTCCTTCAATTTCATCAAGAAGGGCTTTATCCGCAGCGAGATATGCTTTTGCGCTCTCTCTTCCCTGGCCAATTTTGTTGCCCTCATAGGAATACCAAGCCCCTGTTTTTTGAACAATGTCCTTCTCAACTGCAAGGTCTAAAACGTTTCCTTCTCTTGAAATTCCCTTTCCAAAGACAATTTCAAAATCTGCTGTTTTAAATGGTGGAGCAAGTTTGTTCTTAACTACCTTAACCCTTGTTTTAGAGGCAATAACTTGATTTGAAGAATCTTTAATTGATTCAATCTTTCTAACATCAAGGCGAAGACTTGCATAGAATTTAAGAGCTTTTCCGCCTGTTGTTGTTTCTGGTGTTCCGCCAAAGCCCATTGTGTTAAGCTTTTCTCTAAGTTGATTGATAAAGATTATGCAAGTGTTGCTTTTGCTTGTTATAGCCGTGATTTTCCTAAGCGCCTGGCTCATTAGCCTTGCTTGAAGCCCCATGTGTGAATCGCCCATATCTCCGTTTATTTCAGCCTTTGGAGTTAAAGCTGCAACGGAGTCAATTACAATTATGTCAACCGCACCGCTCTTAACAAGCGCCTCACAAATTTCAAGCGCTTGCTCGCCGTTGTCCGGTTGGGAAACATAAAGTTCTGATATGTTGACGCCAAGTTTTTCTGCATATGTTGGGTCAAGCGCATGCTCTGCATCAATGAAGGCAGCAGTTCCGCCAGCCTTTTGACATTCCGCCAAAATGTGAAGAGAAACTGTTGTCTTTCCAGAAGATTCTGGGCCATAGATTTCTATAATTCTTCCCTTTGGAACGCCTCCAATTCCAAGCGCATAGTCAAGAGACAGGCAACCCGTTGGAATTACATCAACTTTTTGAATTGGTGCATCTCCAAGTTTCATAATTGCGCCTTTTCCAAATTGTTTTTCAATTTGGCTGATTGCAAGATCTAAATTGCTTGATTTATCTGTTGTTTTTTCTGCCATAAATTTCTCCTTTAACTCCTTTATTATAACTCATTTTCTTCCAAATAGAAATCGTTTTTACGCAATTTTTTAACAAGATAGAACAAGGCCGCCTGCGCTGCTGTTTCAATTACCTCTTCTCTTGTTCCAACAAACTTATTTTTAAAAATATCAATTCTGTTCTTGTTTCCGATTGCAATAAAAACAAGGCCAGCATCTTCGCTTTGGTTTACAGAGGAGGCAAATCCAGTTGTTGCAATTGCAATGTTTGCTCCGCTTGTTTCTAAAAGGCCCTTTGCCATGTCGTATGTTGTTTGAACGCTAACGCTTGTGTATCTTTCAAGTGTTTCTCTTGAAACGCAAAGGCGGTTTTCTTTTGCTTGGTTGGAATAGGTAACCACGCCCTCCAAAACAACCTCGCTTGCACCAAGATTTTTCTTTATAAGGCTGCTTACAATTTGGCCGCCAGTTATGCTTTCTGCTGTTGCCAAGGTTAATTTATTAATTTTCAAAAGCTCAAAAGCAACTTGTTCCAGTGAAATATCGCTTTCGGCATATATATATGGGTTTAATTTTTCAAAAATTTCTCTTGTAAATTCATAAAAATAAACATTATTATCCCCGGCCTTAAGAGAAACGTCAACTAAAAGCCCATTTCCACTGAACTCAACAAGTGTTCCATGGCTGTCTGCAATAAGTGAGGATAAAAGCGACATTGCGTCGCTTTTCGAAATTCCAAAACATTTAAAGATGTTACTTTTCAATTTCTTCCTTTCCTTTCTTGGATTTTCCGCTTACAACTTCCCAGTTTTTAACAAGATAATTTATTCCTGAGAGAATTGTTAGAAGTGTTGCAAGGCCAAGTAAAACCCAGTTTATTATTTCAAAAACAAATAACCCTGTTCCAGTTACAACGCCACTTGTATAGAAATATGAAAGAAGGAAGAGCGCAGGAATTGAAACATCTTGAACAATTGCTTTAATTTTTCCAAACCAATCGGCGGCCATAACAAAGTTCTTTGTTGCGGCAACTTGCCTAAAGGCGCTTATAATAAGCTCTCTCCCAATTATGATTATTCCAGCGATAACGCCATATGGCGCAGGAACTGTTAAATCACACAAAACTAAAAGCAACGCGGAAGTTACTAAAAGCTTGTCTGCAATTGGGTCCAAAAACTTTCCAAGGTCAGTAACAAGGTTTCGCCTCCTTGCAATTTGGCCGTCCAACATGTCCGTTAGCGCCGCAACAACAAAAATTACAAGCGCAACAATCTTTCCCCAGCCGTCTGGAATAAAACTTGCAAGATAGAAAAAGATCATAAACGGAATTAAAATAATTCTCACAATAGTTATTTTATTTGGCAAATTCATAATCAAATCTCCTTGTTTTTTATTATACTTTAAAGCCTAAAAATTTCAAAGTGTTTTATCTTCATCTAAAACTTTTGCAGTGAAAAAGTAATTTTCAAAACCTGTTAGAACAACTTTATAAAATTTTCCAGCTTCAACCTTCTCGCTTGAATCTAGTTTAACGCAAAAGTCAACATCTGGCGACATCTGTGCCGTTCTACACTCAAAATATCCCTCTTCGGGAATAAACCTGTCAACAACAATTTCCTCCGTTCTTCCAATTTTTGAAAGGTTATTTTCAAGGGCAATTTTGCTTTGAACCTCCTGGATTTTTTTAAGCCTTTTCCTCTTGATAAATTCTGGAATTTGACCCTTCATATAAAAAGCTTTCGTCCCTTCCTCTCTTGAATATGCAAAGAAACCAACGTTATCCAATTTTGCTTCGTTTAAAAATTCAACAAGTTTTTTAAATTGTTTTCTGCTCTCCCCAGGAAAGCCAACTATAAAAGTTGATCGAATTAAAATTTGTGGATAATTTGTTTTAATATTTTTAATAAGCTGTCTTGTTTCCTCTTCTCCACACCTTCTGTTCATGTCTTTCAAAACTTTGTCGTCAATGTGTTGAAGCGGAATATCCAAATATTTGCAGATTTTTGGCTGAGAGGCTATGTAAGCCAGAAGCTGGTCCGAGACCAGCTCTGGATAGCAATAGTGCAACCTAATCCACTTTAAATCCTTAATTTTAACAAGTTCTTCAAGCAGTTCAATTAGTTTAACTTCACCATATTGATCCATTCCATATCTTGTTACATCCTGCGCAACAACAATAAGCTCTTTTGCGCCCTTTGAAACAAGTTGTTTTGCGCGACCTACAACTTCAGGGATCGTCTTAGAAATGTATCTCCCTCTGATCCTTGGAATTGTGCAGTACGCACACGCATTGTTACAGCCATCTGCAATTTTTAAAAAGGCGTAGTGTGATGGCGGAATTATAAATTGATTGCTCTCATAGTTGTATTTGACTTCAACGCCATATAAATCTGCGATAATTTGAACAATGTTTTTGTTGTCCTTAATTTGAACAAACTTATCAACTTCTGGAAGAAATTTTTCAAGCTCTTCCAAATATCTTTGAGGAAGACAACCAGTTACAATGATCTTTTCAATTTGGCCATTTGCTTTTAGTTGTGCCATTTCCAAAATGTTGTCAATTGCCTCTTTTCTGGCAGAAAGAATGAAGGCACACGTATTAATTATAACAATCTGAGCTTTGCCAGAATTTGCAAAAGAAAAGCCAAATTTGGAAAGATTGTGCATCATCTCTTCCAAGTCAACTTTGTTCTTGTCGCAACCAAGTGATATGAAGGCAATTTTCTTTTGTTTTAAATCCATCTATTCAACATCTCCAAAAATTTCTCGATATTCTTCCATTGTCATAAACACTGGGCGCTGTTTAGAGCCCTCTGCCGGGCCAACATAGCCCTTCTGCTCCATTTCATCAACAAGGTTAGCCGCGCGCGAAAAACCAATTCTAAACCTTCTTTGAAGCATTGTAATTGATGCTTGGCCGTTTTCAATAAACAACTTTAACGCATATGGCAAAAGTTCGTCGCTTTGATCTGGGTTGTGAGCAAATGGATTTCCGCCATATCCTTTTGGTGCATTTACAACATCGTTTGCAACTTCCATATCAAAATCATAGTTGTTGTTAGATTTAACAAATTCAACAACATTTTCAACTTCCTTTCCATCGATGTAGCAGCCCTGAATTCTCGTTGGTTCTGCTTGGTCGCTTGGTGCATAAAGCATGTCGCCCTTGCCCAAAAGTTTTTCTGCCCCAGCAGAATCTAAGATTGTTTTAGAGTCAACAAAGCTTGTAACGGCAAAGGCAATTCTTGATGGGAAGTTTGCCTTAATTGTTCCGGTAATTACGTTAACAGACGGCCTTTGCGTTGCCAAAATTAAGTGAATTCCCGCTGCTCTTGCCTTTTGAGCGAGGCGCATAATTTTTTCTTCAATCTCCTTTTTAGCAAGCATCATCAAATCTGCAAGCTCGTCAATTATGATGACAATTAGCGGAAGTTTTTCGGCTTGGCCAGAGAGAACTTGTTGGGTTGAATTATATTCTGCAAGGTTTCTTGCCTTTGCCTCTTGAAAAAGCCCAAATCTTCTTTCCATTTCATTTATTGCCCATGTTAAAGAATTAACTGCCTTTTCAGTTTCTGTTATAACATTTGGAAGCATTAAGTGTGGAAGACCGTTATACATTGAAAACTCAACGCGTTTTGGGTCAATTAAAATAAGTTTTAAATCTTCCGGCGAAGCTTTATAAAGCATTGATATAATGATTGAATTCAAGCAGACGCTCTTTCCAGAACCCGTTGCGCCCGCAACTAAAAGGTGCGGCATCTTCTCCAAATTGCAAATTCTTATTGCCCCGCTAATTTCCTTTCCAAGTGCAAATGAAAGCGGGCTTTTTGCTTCTTGGAATTCTTTGCTTGAAAGAATTTCTTTAATTCCAATTGTTGTAATTTTGTCGTTTGGAACTTCAATTCCAACAACGCTTCGCCCAGGAATTGGCGCCTCAATTCTTATGTCTCCGTTAGAAGCAAGGTTTAGCGCAATGTCATCTTGATGGGCAAGAATTTTCTTAACAGGAACGCCAACTGGCATTTCAAGCTCATATCTGGTAACAGAAGGGCCAACAACAATTCGAGTAACTTTTGCGTTGATGTTGAAAGTTTCAAGCGCAGCCTCCAAAACTTGGGCCTTCTTTTGAACGCTTTCTTGAAGTTCTGTGTTATCACTTTTAACGTCAAACAAAAGGTCTAGCGTTGGCGCAACATATCTGTGATGCTCTTTAATTTTTGGCTTTTCAGCCCTGCTTTCAGGCTGCTTTGCAGCTGGTTTTAGCTTTTCTGCGCTGATGTTGATGTTTGGCTCATCTTTCATAATCTTTTCAATTATGTCGCCAGCAACAGCTTTGCTCTCTGGAGAGTTAAACGAACTGTCGTCATCTAAGTCTACAAAGGCAGAAGACAAAGTTTCTGGCTCTTGCGAAATTTGTGGCTTTTGTTCAACAATTTCTGGCTGAGCTGAAAAATCCTCAATCATGTCTGCCTCTTGCTTAATTGCAGAAATGTTTTCTTCAACTTCGCGAGCAAAATCTGTTTTATTTTGCTGGCTGTTTTCCCTTTTCTCAAAAATTTTCATCTCAGTCAGCTGAGGCGGTGTTAAAAGATATTCCTTTCGCGAAAGTTCGTTCCTTTCAAATTTTTCTCTAAGCGAAGGCTCTTTTTTAACTGGTTCAGAAGAGGCAATAACCTCACCGTTTCTAATTAAGCCAAGGCGCTTTCGCGCGCTAGAAGCCTTTTCTTCCTCAATTTTTTGTTCCTCAATTTTTCCGTCCAAAGTAATTTTTGGCTTATTCTTTTTTCTTTCAATTGCTGCGTCAATTTTTGCAAGTGTTTTCTCGTTTCCGTCTGTTCCATTAGATGCAGAAAAAAGTTCTCCGTCCTTTCCAACCAAGTTTCCTTCTCTGTCTAAAATCCACTCGCTTTTTGGAGCATTTTTCTGAATTTTTGCCTCATACTTCTCCTGCTGTTTTTTAAGTTTCAGCTCTTCTTTTTGCCTTTGAAGTTTAAGCGGTGCATTTTCTGCCGCTTTCTTTTTAACATATAGAAGATAGTCTGCAATCAAACAAGAAAAAACAACAAGCGAAATTGCGAAAATTGCATAAACTCCAGCTGTTCCAAAGGCATATTTGAACGGAGAAATTATTAGCCCAATAATGATTCCCCCGGGCGTTAATTGCGCCGTGTAGTTATAGCCCAAAAACTCAAAAAAACCGCCAGAAAAATTTCCAACAATTATGTTTTGAATTATTGCAAGAAGAGAAACTAGCGCGCAAATAATATAGGCCGTGTATTTAACTGGCAAAACATATTTTTTCTTGTTGATAAGCGCAAGGCCAACAAAGAACAAAATGATAAAAATTGGATAGGCAAAAAGACCAAAAGTTCCAAGCAAAAAATATCTAAGCGGCTTTATAAGCCCAGTAAACAAAACTAAAAAGGCAAAGGAACACAAAACAATTAGCCCAATTCCAATTCCCAAAACAAGTTTTCTTTTATTTTCATAGGATAGTTTAATCATACCCAATAATTATAACACAAAGAAAACAAAGATAAAATAGAAAAATTGAATTTTTTATATTTTTTTCGCAGCAAATGAATAAAGTTTGATTTACTGCACAATATAAAGGCGTAAAGAAAAGCTTCCAGGCTTTTTGGAAAAACTTTCTTTACCGTAGCAAAAGCTGCCGCAGTTATCAGTTTGCGGCAGCTTTTGCATTATTTTAAAATCTTTAAAATCTCTTTTTTAATATTGGAAACAGAGAACCCATATTTTTTATAAACTTCCGTTCCGCGCCCGCTCTTTCCAAATTTTGTTACATTTATAAGTTTCCCTTTTTCGCCGATGTATTTATACCAAATTGGGTCGGACGAAGCTTCAATTGCAACTCTTGCCTTAACATCTTTGAACAAGACAGAGTTTTTATATTGTTCGCTTTGCCTTTCGAATTCCTCCAAGCAAGGAAAGGAAACAACGGCAACTTTAACGCCGCTTTTATTCATTTCGCGCTTAACGCTCATTGCAAGTTCAACTTCGCTTCCCGTTGCATACAAAACTAAATTAACCTTCCCGGGGTCTTTTTCAAGAACATATCCCCCTCGGCTTGCCTGTTCAATTGTCCCTTTCTGTTCAAACAAATCTTGCTTTGAAAGAACAAAACATGTTGGAGATTCAGTGTTTAAAGCCAAATTATATGAGGCAATAAGCTCACTAACATCGCACGGCCTGCAAACATTTACATTTGGAATTTGTCTAATTGTTCCAAGCTGTTCAACAGGCTGGTGAGTTTCGCCATCTTCTCCAACAAGAAGTGAATCATGGGTAAAGAAATACAAAACCGGTTGATTCATAAGCGCGCTCATTCTAAGCGCTGGAAGAAGATAATTTGAAAAAACAAAGAAAGTTGAAACAAAAGGCCTAAGCCCCGCATAAAGAGAAATTCCGTTTGCAATTGCCGCCATGGCGTGCTCTCTAATTCCAAAGGCAATGTTTCGCCCGCGCCTATTTTCTGGGGTATAAATTCCCCCATCTTCAATAAAGGCTTTTGTTGACGCTGCAACATCGGCAGCCCCGCCAACAAAATTTGGATATCTTTCCGCAATCAGATTTAAAATTCTAAAGTTTGCCTCTCTTCCGCTAATCTTTTTCTCTTTAATCTTGTTCCCAACAATTTTTTCAACGTCAATTGGCTTTTTATCCAAAAATTGAGAAAGTTGTTTGTATAATTCAGGGTTTGTCTTTGAATATAGGTTGACTTTTCTTCTCCACTCCATCTCAATTTCAAAGTTCTTGTCCGTTGTTATTTTACAAAATTCCTTGAGATCATCTGGAACGACAAACGGTTCGCTTGTAATTTGAAGAGATTTCTTATAGACCTCAAGCTCTTCTTGGCTCAGCGGCCTTCCGTGGATTGCCGGCTTTCCAGCATATGGAGTTCCAAAGCCAATTACAGTGTCAAAGATTATAATAGTTGGTTTTGTTGCGCTTTGCTTTGCATGGGAAATTGCCCGCGTAACTGCACGATAGTTGTTTCCGTTTGGGCAGTGAATAACATTCCAGCCTTGCGCCTCGAATTTGGCTGCAACATTTTCAGTGTTGGAAATATTTAAATCTCCGTCAATTGTAATTGAATTTCTGTCGTAAAGCAAAATTAGATCTTTTAATTTTAGCGTTCCAGCAAGGCTGATTGCCTCAAGCGCAACGCCTTCCATTAAACATCCGTCGCCCGCAAGCACATATGTTTTATTTGAAAAAATTGGGTCGTCTAAAACATTAAATCGTTCAGCAAGCAAGCTTTGAGCAATTGCAAGGCCAACGGCGTTTGCAACCCCTTGGCCAAGCGGGCCTGTTGAAACCTCAACTGCTGGTGTTTCTCCAAAATGTGGATGCCCAGGGGTTATGCTTCCATATTTTCGATAGTTTTTTAAATCTTCGGCGCTAATTGGAAAACCAAACATGTGTTCAATTGTGTAAAGAAGCGGACAAAGATGGCCGGCAGAGAGAACAAAACGATCTCTGTTTAAAAACTCTCTATCTGAAGACGAAAAAATTAAATGATCTTTGAAAAGCGCAAACAAAATTGTTGCTGCACCAACAGAAGAGCCAGTGTGGCCAGAATTTGCATTCGTGATTGTTTCGGCCGTTATTGCCCTTGCAACATTAATACATTTTTGTTCAATTTTCATTCTTTCTCCAAAATTTGATCTTCCAAGTTCTCAATCAAACTATCTAATTTAGATATATCATATTTTACAATTAAATTGCAATTTTTTTTAAGGAAATTATCCCTTTGATTAAAAACAAGCCTTGATATTTCATAATTATGCAAGTTTTCTGTTTCAATTCCTGAATTTAACAATTCTTCAACTCTTTTGTTAAACTGGCCTTCCATTTGCCTTAGATAAATAATTGTGTTGCTTGAAGAAATTGCATCAAAATTGTTTGAAAAGGTTTCATAGGACATTGAAAGGACGGTTCTTTCAAAAGTGTTCAAGCCAAAAACAACCTTTCGCTCCTCTTCTTTCATATAGTTAATTCCACAAACCTTTTCCATTTTTGCTTTGTCGAAAAGAGAATAGGAAATCATCTCCTCCGAGTTCAAATAAAAAAACTCCAGCCTTTGGGCAAGCAAAAGGCCAATTTTTTTCAAGTCTTCTTCAATTAAGCCAACTAAAAGAACATTGTTCATATTCTAAACCTTTGCTATAGTTTAGCATAAAATTAATTTTTTAAAAAAAGAATTTTATTTTTTTTCAAAAAGAAGTTAACGAAAAATAAACGGGCTATGCCCGTTTATTATTCCCTAATCTAAGCTTCTTAAAAAAGAATTTTTAACATATTTTTTTGCAATTTCAAGCGCGCGAAAGAAATCTTCTCTTTTATGAGGAATTGTTATATATGGCTTATCCAAAAATTCTGGCGGATTATATTTTTGAATTGCATATGCTTTTGCGCCGCAAATCAATTTCCCAATTTCCTCAATGTCCAAAAGCGAAACATCAGGTGCGAAGGTCGTTCTAAACTCATAATCAATGTTGGAATTTTTTAAAAGGTCAATTGTTTTGACAATCTTTTCAAAGTCAACTTCTCTTCCAACAAGTTTGTTGTAATTCTCCTTTGAAGTTTTAACATCCATCGCAACAAAATCTAGTAAATTATCATTCAATAATTTTTCCACAACGTCCGGATTTGTTCCATTTGTGTCCAATTTGACTTTAAATCCCAATTCTTTAACTTTTCTTATGAAGCTTTCAAGTTCAGCGCTAAGCGTTGGCTCTCCCCCAGAGATGACAAGCCCATCTATAAAACCCTTTCTCTTAGCAAGAAAATTTAAAACTGCTTCCTCAGAAATAACTTCGCTTGATTTGTCTTCAATAATTCTTCTGTTATGGCAATACCAACAATTAAAGTTGCAGCCAAAGGTAAAGACAACTGCGCTGATATAATTTGGATAGTCTACAAAGGAATTTTTTATAAACCCAGAAAATTTCAATCTCTTCTCCTTAAACTATTTGATCCTCTTTAATGACAAATTTCTTTCTGAGGTCATATTCCTCGCGTTTAGAGTCATTAAAGTCTTGAACCATTCTCAAATATCCAACAACTCTGCTCCAAACTTCTGTTTTTTCGCCACATTCAGGACATTCAAAATGCTCGCCCGCAATGTAGCCGTGGTTTTGGCAAATGCTGAATGTTGGAGTTATTGAAATGTAAGGCATTTTGTTGTTATTAAATATCTTTTGAATAAGTTTTTTAGCAATCTCTTTATCTTCAATTTTCTCGCCCAAATACAGGTGGAGAACTGTTCCGCCGGTGTAAAGCGATTGCAATTCATCTTGAAGTCTGACAACTTCAAAGATATCATCGGTAAATTCAACAGGAATCTGAGTTGAATTGGTGTAGCACGGCTCTTTTTGGCCTGCTGTTATGATGTTTGGGAAACGCTTTTTATCAATTCTTGCAAGTCTTGCACTTGTTCCTTCCGCTGGTGTTGCTTCAAGGTTGTAGCTGTTTCCTGTTTCCTTTTGATATTCAACCATTTTCTCTCTTAGGTGGTTCATAACCCTAATTGCAAATTCTTGGCCCTTTTCCGTTGTTATGTTTTCATCTTTTCCGAACAAGTTCATAATCGCTTCGTTCATTCCAACGATTCCAATTGTGTTGAAGTGGTTTGCCCAATATGTGCCAGAGCGCTTTTTAACATCTCTTAAATAGAACTTGCAATATGGATACAATCCATCTTCCGTTTGTTTTTCAATGATCTTTCTCTTAATTTCCAATGAAACTTTTGCAGCATCTGCAAGTTTATCAAGCCTTTGCATAAACTCTTCTTCGTTTGAAGAAAGATAGCCAAGCCTTGGAAGATTTATTGTTACAACGCCAATTGAACCAGTTAGTGGGTTTGAACCAAAGAGTCCACCGCCACGCTTTTTAAGTTCGCTGACATCAAGCCTCAGCCTGCAACACATTGAAACTGCGTCTTCTGGCGAAAGGTCGCTTGTTACATAGTTTGCAAAGTATGGAATTCCATATTTGCATGTCATGTCCATAATTTTGTCAACAACTTCGCTGTTCCAATCCAAGTTCTTTGTAACGTTGATTGTTGGAATTGGGAAAGTGAAAACTCTTCCCTTGCTGTCTCCTTCAAGCATAACATCGCAGAAGGCTTTGTTGAACAAATCCATTTCCTCTTGATAGTCGCCATAAGTTGTATCCTGAGGAACTCCGCCGATTATAACTGGCTGGTCTTTTAAAGTTTTTGGAACTTTAATGTCAAGAGTAACATTTGAAAATGGACATTGAAAACCAACTCTCGTTGGAACATTCATGTTGAAAACAAACTCTTGAATTGCTTGTTTAACTTGGCTGTATGATAGGTTGTCTGCGCGAATAAATGGAGCGCTGTAAGTGTCAAAACTGCTCCATGCCTGAGCGCCAGCAGTTTCGCCCTGGGTTGTAAAAGTTGCATTGACAATTTGACCCAAGAACGAGCGAAGGTGTTTTGGAGGCGAAGAACTAACCTTTCCAGCAACGCCTGTAAAACCATCAACTAAAATTGCTCTCAAATCCCAACCAACGCAGTATGCGCCAAAGAATCCAAGGTCATGGATGTGAATTGCGCCGCTGGTGTGAAGATCTCTTATGTAATCTGGATAGATTTCGTTTAGCCAATAGCTTTTTGTAAAAGCTTCTCTGACGTAGTTGTTAAGACCAGCAATGCTTCTTTGCATGTTGGCGTTTTCCTTAACCGCCCAATCCTTCTCTGCTAAATAGTTGTCAAACATGTCAATTGTTGCGCCGATCAGCGCGTTTTGTTCCCTTGCTTGTTTCCTTTTTTCTCTGTAGAGAATGTAGGACTTTGCAACTTGGGCGTGGCGGTTTTCAATTAAAACTTTTTCAACGCAGTTTTGAATTTCTTCAACAGTTGGAATTTTGTTTCCAAACATCTGTTCAAGCTTTTCAGAAACTTCGCTTGCAAGTTTTTCTGCTGTTTCGCGGTCGTCCCCCCCGCAGGCTCTTGCCGCTTTGAAAATTGCATCTGCAATTTTCTTCTCGTCAAAGTTTTGAAATGTTCCGTCGCGCTTGTAAACTTGTGTTATCATATTCGCTCCTTTAATTTTTTTCTTCACAACCTATATATAGTTTTTGTGATTGCACATTTATGCTATCACAACACAATATCTTGTGTCAACTTTTTGTTGCAATTTTTTTAAATAACTAAATTTTTTGTTTAAAAATGCCATAATTTTTGAAGGAAAAAAAACATAAATTTGGCTTAATCTTTCGGCTGTGTGGCAACATTTAATAATTAAGTATTTTTAAGAAAATCATATATTTAAAAAATCAAAAATTGGTCACAATTTGTCAAAATTCGACACTCTTCGGCATATAAATACATGCAAGACGGAGCAACTTTTTATGATTTTTGAAAATTTTATAACCTTTATAAATAAAATTTTGGTTTTTTCATCGTTTGTAAACACAGCCTCTGGTTTTCCAAAGCCGCTAACTCTTGAGGAGGAAAAGGAATATTTTAAAAGATTTAAAGAAGGAGACAAAGAGGCTAAAGATATTTTAATTAGCCACAATCTCCGCTTGGTTGCCCACATTGTAAAAAAATATTCAGGGGCCGGAGAGGCAGACGATCTAATCTCCGTTGGCTCAATTGGCCTTATTAAGGCCATAAACAGCTTTGAATATAGCAAGGGAACCCAACTTTCAACCTACGCAGCAAGATGCATTGAAAATGAAATTTTGATGCTAATAAGATTAAATAAAAAACATCGTCAAACAATGTCTCTTCAAGAAACGCTTGGCCAGGATAAAGAGGGAAACGACATTGAGCTTATGGACATAATTCCAGGAATTGAAGATGAAGTTGTCGAGCTTGTTGAAAGCAATATTCTAACGGAAAAAATGGGAGAAATTATAAAAAACTCCCTTTCAGAAAGAGAGTATGAAATTATTAAATTAAGATATGGCCTTTTTGGAAACAAACCTCTAACCCAAAGAGAAGTTGCAAGTAGGCTTGGAATTTCTAGATCCTACATATCTCGCCTTGAAACAAAAGCAATGGAAACAATAAAGGAGGAAATAACCAAGAGAAACTTGCTGGTTTAGTCCACAATCTGACCAAAGTCCTTAATTCTCGTTGCTGTTGCTTTAATTTCAAAGGTGACTCTTCCCCGCTCTGTTCTCATTAAAACTGTTATTTCATCGTCCAATTCGGCATAGGAAGAAATTATGTCTGCTATCTCACTTTTTAAAATGTTTAAAATTCGCGCGGGGCTTTGATTTTTGTCGCGAACTAAAACGTTTATTAATCTGTCATTCCCAATTTCTGCAATTGTTTTCATTAAATTTTCCTTTTAAGGTTTCGCCTAAAATTTCCAAACAGGCCGCGATATTTCATTGTGTAATCATAGATTTTTTTTGTTCCTTCGTGAAGATTTTCACAAAGAATTGTAAACGCTCGCCCGCTGATGCTTGCCCCTGCAAGGCCGCCAACTGTTGAAAGTGCGGTTATATCATCATCTTCTGGAATGACGCCCAAAAGCGGCGTTTTAAGCGCCCTAACAATTTCGTCCGCAGAAAGCATTTCTCCGCTTAAAACAAGGTCTCCTCTGATTCTGTTTACAACAATTGATTTGTGAATTAAATCATAGCCAGAAAGGATTGAAAGAACTTTGTCTGCATCTCTAACGCTTGAAATATGAGGGGTTACAACAACAATGGCCTCGCTGGCGCAGTAAACTGCTCTGTGGAAGCCGGCCTCAACGCCTGCTGGGCAATCAATTAATATGTAATCAAAATTTCCGTCAAGCGCGGAAACAACTTCCTTAATCTTTTCTCCCGTAACATTGCTTGTGCTGTAACTGTGGGCGGAAGGCATGACATAAAGCGATTGAATTCGCCTGTCTTGAACAAGCGCCTGTTTGGGACGACATCTCCCCTCAATTACGTCGACAATATCAAACATAACGCGCTTTTCAATTCCCATAACAACATCTAAGTTGTTAAGGCCAATGTCAACGTCCATCAGACAAACTCTAAAACCAAGCGTGGCAAGCCGCGCGCCAAGATTGGCACAAATTGTTGTTTTTCCAACGCCACCCTTGCCGCTTGTTATAACAATTTTTCTAGCCATATTAAAATTTTATTTAATGCATTAGATAACGCAAAAGCCTTTTGTGGCGAAATATGGCTTTTTTTAAATATTTTTATAAAGTTTAGTTATTTCTTTGAGAGAGAAGTTTTAGGAAATTTCTCCTGGCAATTGCCTCTTGTTTAGCCTTTTCAAAAAGCTCTTTAGAAAGCTCTGGATTTGCCTTTGCAAGAGAGGAAAACCTCGTTTCGCCAGAGATGAATTCTTCATAGGAAATTGTTGGCTCGCCGCTGTCTAGCAAAAGCGTGTTTGTTTTTGGATTAAATCTAAAAAGTTCCCAATATCCGCTTTCAACAGCTCGCCTCATCTCCGTGAACGTCTTTTCCAAATTTATTCCGTGGTTGACGCAGGGCGCATAGGCAATTATAATGCTTGGCCCGTCAAATTCCTCTGCCTCCTTAAAGGCCTTGATTGCCTGTTCATAATTTGCTCCAAGAGAAATTTTTGCAACATATGCATTGTTGCTCATAATTGCAATTGCGCCAAGATCTTTCTTTGCTGTTTTCTTTCCGCCCGAAGCAAACTTTGCAACTGCGCCACTTGGCGTTGATTTTGAGGACTGACCGCCCGTGTTTGAATAAACTTCTGTATCCAAAACCAAAATGTTAACATTTTCATTGCTGTGAAGAACATGGTCCAGCCCGCCATAGCCGATGTCATAGGCCCAGCCATCGCCCCCAATTATCCAAACATTGCTCTTTTCCTTCCCTTCTTCAACAATATTTCGGCCGAGTTTAATTCCATAGCCAAACTCCGCATTGTCTTCAAACAAACTATTTGCCCAAGCAGGCCCATTTCCATTTTCGTCCTTTGAATATGGGCAAGATGGAAAGGAGCCGCCATAGATACTTGAACAACCTGTTGCGTTTGCAATGATTATATTTTCTCCATAAAGCTGACTTAAGAGTTTTATATATGGAGTTTCGCCGCAACCGCCACAAGCTCCGCTAAACTCAAAATATGGCCTATAAAATTGAAGACCTTTGGTTGAAAATTTATTAAAAGGCGAAGTTGTTTGTTTCAAAGTTTTGCTGTAGTTGTAATTTTCAATCTCATTCGACAAGTCCGGAGCAACTTCCATTTTAAGCGCCTTGTCCTTTGCAATGCAAACATTTGCGCAAACTCCGCAACCAGTGCAATCCAATGGACTTACCTGAATTCGATATTTTGCACCCTTAACTCCAATTGCATCTTTAGTTATAAACCCCTCTGGCGCATCTTTAATTTCGTTTTCGTCAACCAAAACTGCCCTAATTGCAGCGTGAGGACAAGCCATAACGCAACGCCCGCATTGAACGCAAAGATCGCTGTTCCAATTTGGACACCTAAGCGCAATTCCTCTCTTTTCAAATTGTGATGTACCTGTTGGAACGCGGCCATCTGGCGCAAAGGCCGAAACTTTCAAATTGTTTCCCTCTCTAAGCGAAATTGGCCTCATAACTTCATTTGCAAATTTAATCTCATTTTCACAGCCAATGCAATTTACACAATCGCTGTTGCAGCCGTCAGAGCCAAAATTTTTGGGCTCGTCTTCAAAGGTTTTTTCTGAAAGAAGAGAAAGCGGAACAAATTCAAGCCTATCAAAAGATAAAACTGCCCTCTCATTGGCCTTGACAACGCTTTCGCCCTTTCTCATGTATGTTTTTCTTGCAGCTTCAATCATCTGATTCTTCGCGCTTTCAAAGTCAATAATATTTGAAACTTTGAAGAATGCAGATTGCATAATTGTGTTAATTTTGTTTCCAAGCCCAACCTCGCTTGCAATGTTTTGGGCGTCTATTATATAAAGTTTTGCGTTTTTCTTGATCAAATCTTGCTTAAAGAAAATTGGGAGTTTTTTGTCCAGTTCCTCAGACTTTAAAACCGTGTTTAAAAGAACAACTCCGTTTTGTTTCAAATGTTTTAAAATATTAAATCTTGAAATGAAACTATAATTGTGAATCGCAATGAAATCCGCCCTTTCAATTTCATATGGCATCAAAATTTCCCTATCTGAAATTCTCAAATGAGAAACGGTTAAACTTCCGGATTTTTTAGAGTCATATTCAAAATAGCCCTGAACAAATTTATCCGTGCTGTTTCCAATAATTTTAATGCTGTTTTTATTTGCGCTGATTGTTCCGTCTGAGCCAAGCCCAAAGAACATCATTTGATAGCAATCTTTTTCAATTGTTGAATTGATTAAATCTGCCAGCTTTGAATTGAGATTGAGCGAAGTGTTGGTAACGTCATCTTCTATTCCAACCGTGAAAGAGTTTTTTTGCTCTCTGGCCAAATTTTCAAATACGGCAATTGCGCAAGAAGGCGTAAACTCCTTGCTTCCAAGGCCATATCTTCCGCCAACAACCTTAATTTCCCTTCCAACTTTGTTCAGTGCTGTGCAAACATCAACATACAAAGGCTCTCCAACTGAGCCAGATTCCTTTGTTCTATCTAAAACACAAATTCTTTTGGTGGTCTTTGGAAGGCAAGCGGCAAACGCCTGGCTGTTAAAAGGCCTGTATAATCTAACATTTAAAACGCCAATTTTTCCAAGTGAAGAAAATTTTTCTTTTTCCTTTTCAATTTTAGAAATTACATCTTTAATTGTTTGGCTTGCGCTGCCCATTACAACAACAACGTTTTCAGCGTCGCTGTCTCCATAATATTCAAAAGGACGATAGCTCCTTTTAATTTCCTTCTCAACGTCCAACATCGTTTGATTGATAATTTCATACGCATTGTCATAAAAGCTGTTGGAAGCCTCTCTATTTTGGAAGAAAACGTCCGGGTTTTGCGCCGTTCCAGATTGATGGGGATTCTTTGGAGAAAGCGCCCTGTTTCTAAACTTTTCAATTTCTTCCTTTGGAAGAAGCTTAAAAAGCGTTTGGTCTGAAATGTCCTCAATTTTTTGAATTTCATGAGAAGTTCTAAATCCATCAAAAAAATGTATGAACGGAAGGCTTGTTCTAAGCGAAGCAATGTGGGCGATAAGCGCACAATCTTGGGCTTCTTGAACACTTGAGGAAGCAAGCATCAAAAATCCAGTTGAACGTGCCGCCATAACATCTGAATGATCTCCAAAAATTGAAAGCGCGTGGGTTGCAACCGCCCTAGCTGAAACGTGAAAAACAGTTGGCAAAAGTTCGCCAGCAATTTTAAACATGTTTGGAATCATAAGCATAAGCCCTTGGCTGCATGTAAAAGTTGTTGTAAGCGCGCCGGCTTTTAAACTTCCGTGAACTGCGCCAGCAACGCCAGCTTCAGACTGCATTTCAACAAGTTTTAACGGTTTTCCAAAAAGATTTTTTTCGCCCGCTAAAACCATTTCATCACACGCCTCTGCCATTGGGCTTGACGGCGTGATTGGATAGATTGCGCTAACTTCACTAAGTTTATATGCAACGCGCGCGCAGGCAACGTTTCCGTCCACACAAATTTTGCTCATTTTAACCTCACAATTAAGACAATTATAGACATTTTTCAAATTTTCTCCAATCGTTTTGTAAAATTAAAATAAAAAATAAATTAAAAATTGTTGTTTTTTTTGAATATCGTGATAAAATACCATGTAATATGTGGCATGAGGTATATCACGCATTTATAGAAACACTTAGGATAGTTCCAATTTTATTCTTGGTCTATCTTTTAATTTCATACCTAACCCACCATAAAGAGGACCCATACAAATTTTTAACGAAAAAAAGCAAGCGCTTTGGCCCGCTTTTTGGCTCACTTTTAGGAACAATCCCACAGTGTGGCTTTTCCGCAGTTATGGCGGATTTATTTTCAAAAAGAGCGATAACTCTTGGAACGCTATTTGCAGTTTTTCTTGCAACAAGCGACGAAGCAATTCCAATTTTAATTTCAAACCCAAGCTGGTATGCCGAACTTGGAATTATAATTGGTGTTAAATTTTTGATTGGAATAATCTTTGGCTATGCAATAGATTTCATTCTTGAACTAATTGAAAAAAACAATGGAAAAACAAAGGTTGCAAAAATTTTAAAGGAAGAAGCGATGGAGGTTCATGGCAGTCTCAACGTTGTTGAAATGCATCACGAACACGACCACGAAAAAGCGTGTTCCTGCCATGTTCATGAAGATTCAGATAAAACACACTATCACAACCACAACTCCTCTTGCTGCTCGGATAACATATTTTTTGACGCTCTGATTCACACGCTGAAAATTTCTGGCTTTATTTTACTTATCAATGTAATTTTAAACGTTGTGATTTACTATGTTGGAATGGAAAATTTTATTGGCTTTGTTTCAATCAACGAATATCTCCAACCTCTTGTAACTTCGCTTATTGGGCTGATTCCAAACTGCGCGGCATCTGTCTTTTTAATTGAGCTTATGATGGAAGGCGGAATAACCTTGTCGTCAACAATTGCAGGCCTTTGCATTGGAAGCGGAGTTGGGCTAATTGTTCTTTTTAAAAACAACAAGAACATCAAACAAAACCTTTTAATTGTTGTTCTTCTATATGTAATTTCAGTTTGTGTTGGCCTTGCCTTGACACCAATTTTGCATTAAAAAAACAAGCAGTTTGCTTGTTTTTTTTGTTAACTAAAAATTTTGATCCGAAGTCTTTTGCGATGCTGGCGCATTTCCGGAAGCAAGAGCTGCCTGAGCAAGCGGAATTAAAAGCTCTTCCGTGTTTGCATAGCCATGGATAATTGGCTTGCCGCCAGAATATGCTTTAGCTGGCTTAAATTCGCCTTGGGAAATGGTTTCTAAGAAATCAGTGTTTCCCATTGTTATTGCATCAACTTCATAGCCATTTTCTTTCATTGAGCTTGAAATTGAATTTGCTGCCCTGATCAAACATTTTTTAAATTCAGTTGGATTGTTTCTAACAATCTCTTTTGCTGACTCTGGAATTTCAATGTTGTCGAAGCATATCTTTTTTATGTCTTTGTTATACCAAACCCATGTTTGGCCAATTATTCTGTCTTCAAATTCAAAGATGATAAAACCGCCATTTGGATCAGTTATTCCGTGTTTTACAACATAGCTCTCTTCAGGATATGTCATGTTGTTAATTGTTTGATTAGAGTTTGTAATGTTTCCCAAAACTGCTCCAAGAGGATCACTTTTGTCTAAAAGTTTAAACTTGATTGGGCTTTTTGAAGCATCCGCCTTTGCAGATATTATGCTTCCATATTCACTTCCAGTTTTATACCATTTTTGAAGAGTTTGGAATTCAGACTGTGTGTATCCATAAATGTTGACGGTTTTAGCCAAATCCGTGTTTTCAGCATATTTATAGTCCGGAGTGTTAAGGAACTTCTTAACGTCATCTGGCGTAAGCCTATCACTTTCAACATCTGTTATAACTCTCTTATTTGGATACGCCTTTAAAATTAGGTTGAAATAATTATAAGCATTGTCAATTCCCGTTCCAAATGTTGGCCCATAATTTATGCCTGTTATCCTTTCATCATCCAAAAATCTAAGCCCTTTCCAATTTTTGATTACAAAATCTGCAAAGTCTTTGTTATAGCCATTTTTTCTGGTGTATAGTTCATCAAAATGACAGAACCGATCTTGAACAAATGGTCCAACTATTGGAAGCTCGTTGATAACTTCTCTAATAAATTTCTCTGCTCTTTCTTGCTCGCCTTTATTTCCAGAAAAGAGACCAAATGCATAACAAACTTTTAAATAGATATCTTCAAAGACCTTGCTTCCACCTTTTTCATTTAACAATCGGTTATATGCTTCTGAGTTTTGGAAGAAATATCTCATATCTTTTGGTTGAATGTTCATGTAAACAAATCTATCTGGCATAAATGGAACATCCGAACCATCTTTCATAGCTTCTGAGAAAAATCTTATAACTTCAATAGTTTGATTTAAATCTTCAATGTAAGTAGTTCTTCTACAAAAATCTCTTCCTTTCATAACCTGAAAATACTTGAAATCTCTATAATTTACAAAGCAGGTGTTTTTAGAAACTTCTGGGTTATAAATCAATTCAAATTTATCTCTGGTTTTATCCGGAAGAATTGTAATTTTAAGCGGTTTTTTTCTTGGTTTATAAGCTCCTTCCAGATTATCTTCGAAATTAACAACATATTCGCCAATTTCACAAGGCGCCATAAACTTTAGTTCAACCAAGTTGTCTGAATATGCAAAAGCATAAGAACCAACTTTTTTAACGGTTTTTGGAATTATAATTTTACTCCCTAAAAACTGCTTAAATGCTCCAGGACCAATTTCCTCAATATGGCTTGGAATATCCAAAGTTTTAAAATTGCAAGCACTAAAACAATCTTGCGGAATTTTTGTTATTGCTTTTGGAAACTTTGGCAAGATTGTAAAGCCAGCTCCCGAAAAACACCCATCACCAATTTTTTCAAGGCTTTCTGGCAATTTAATAGAAGTTAAATTTTCGCAGTCTTCAAAAGCGTAGCCTCCAATTATTTTAAGACCCTCTGACAATTTAATTGAGGTTAAATTTTCGCAGTCGCTAAAAGCACCGTTTCCTATTACTTTTACGCTGCTAGGAAGAGCAATTGACTTCAATTTGTTGCAAGAACTAAAAGCTTTTTCGCCAATTTGGGTTACACTTTCTGGAATCACAAATTCTTCAATGTTTGAGTATTCAAAAGCTGCCTTCGGAATCTCTTTAATTCTAGCTGGAATGACAATTGATTTAAGGTTATGGCAGCCTGAAAATGCCTCCTTCCCAAATGACTTTAGGCTTGTTGGCAAATTAATTGATTCAATTCCGCTGCGCTCAAAAGCCCAATCTCCAATAAATTCAAGCCCCTCTGGTAATGTTACAGATTTTAAAGACTTTGCAAAATAAAAAACTCCCTGTTCAAGCTCTTTTATTTTACTTGGAATAACGATAGATTCCAACTTTCCGCAGCTCTTAAACGCCGCTTTCCCAAGCCTTTCAAGAGATTCTGGAAGATTGATTGAAACAAGCTCGTTTGCCCTGGAAAAAGCCCAAGCGCCAATTTCTCTTAACCCCTCTGGCAATTCAACAGTTTGAAGGCTGCTGCAGCCTAAAAAAGCCTCGTTTTCAATTTTTCTAACGCCTTGTGGAACAACAATTGACCTTATATTAAGATCTTTAAAAGCCCCTTCTCCAATAACAGAAACACCTTCCCAAAACTTCTTTGGGTTTTTCATTAAAATGTCAAGATCATAGTTGGTAACATTCTTTAAAACGCCGTTTTCAACCTTCATAATTCACCTCGCAAAAGAGTATATCATAGTAACAAATCATTTTCAAGCCCCAATTTTTAATTATATTATAAAATATCTTGTTTAACACAATCTTTAAAAATTTGAGCTGTTCCAGCTGAAACAGCTGCCTGAGCAAGCGGAATTAAAAGCTCGCCGGAGTTTATGTCGGTGTAACCTCTTGGCGCGCCACCAGAAAGTTTTTTAACTGGCTTAAATTCCTTGTCTGAAAGCACCCTTAGAAAATCGTTATAGCCCTTTCCCATTGTAATAATTTCAACTTCATTTCCATTTTCTTTCATGGAGTTTGAAATTGAGTTTGCTGCTCTAATTAAACATTTCTTAAATTCCGTTGAATTTTTCCTAACCAAATCTTTTGCCGAATTTGGAACCTCAATGTTGTCAAAGCAAAGTTTTTTCATTTTCTTGTTATACCAAACCCATGACTGGCCAATTATTCTATCCTCATATTTAAACACAACAAATCCGCCATTTGGGTCAGTCATCCCATGTCTAAGACAGCTTTCTCCAGCTGAATTTAAGATTTGGCAACAGTCTGTAATCTCTCCCAAAACTGCTCCAAGTGGATCGTCCTTGGCTAAAAGTTTAAACTTTATTGGGCAGCTTGCTTCATCTGGAAATGAGGTAATGTTGCTTCCGTTTTTTATTCCTATTTTAAACCATCTTTGAAGTTTATCAAAGTCTTCTTGAGAATAACCATACTTACTAATAGTCAAAGCCAAATTTGGAAATTCAACATCTTCAAATTTTTTAGATAAAACAATTGAAACAGCATCTAAAAGCGTTAATTTGTCTCTTCTTGTGTTTGTTATAATTTCTTTGTTTGGATGTGCTTTTAGAATTTCGTTAAATTCATTGTAAATTTTTGCAACCAAGTTCCCAGCCAAATTTTCCCGAATATCATAACTATTTTCAAAGAAGAAATCTGCAAATTGCTTCATATATCCAAATTTTAAAGTGTTAAAACCAGAAAAAATTTGGTGAAATGTTTCCTCTAAAATATCGGAATTATGTTCTCTAACAAATTTTTCTGCCCGTTTGCGGTTAAATTTATCATCGGAAAAAAGACCAAGAGCATAGCAAGCCTTGAAACGATCGTTTTCAATTTCATCTTCAATTTTATCGCTGCCAACTCTGCTGTTTACAATATCGCGATACAATTGGGCATATTGGAAAAAGTTGTTTAAATCCTCAACTTTTATGTTGCTGTAAACAGCTTTGCTTGGAAGAAATTTAAATTTTGCTTCACTGTTAGCAAGTTTGGAAACAAAATTTATTAAATGTGAATCAAATTCCTCTCCAATTTCTTTAATAATCTTATCGTTGAAAAAGAGCTTCCAGTTTCCATTGTCCAACTTAACTTCAAAATTTTTCAGCCCCTTAATTTTAATTGAAAAAGGATTATGGCAACATCCAAACAATAAATCATTTTCAATGTTAACTTCGCCATTAAAAATTACGCTATTTAAGTTTTGACCGTTCCAAAAACAATCACTTAAAGAACAATTTTTTGGAATTGTAATCTCCCTCAAATTTAAACAGTTTGTAAATGCCGCCTCTCCAATTTTTGTTACCCCTTCTGGAATTATAACAGAAGTTAAACTCTCACAGCTAAAAAAGGCATTATGTTTAATTAACTCAACGCCAACAGGGATATCAACTCTTTCAAGATTCTTGCAAAATCCGAAAGCATATTCATCAATAGATTTAATACCCTCTGGAATTTTAATTTCTTTAAGTTTTTTGCAAAAAACAAAAGCAGCATTACCAATGCCTTTTAGGCTTGCTGGCAATTTAAGCTCCTCTAAATTAGTGCAACTCATAAATGCACCAGCCTCAATATATTCAAGCCCTTCAGGAAGTTTGACGGATTTTAAATTTTTGCATTCTGAAAACGCTAAGTCGCCTATGATTTTAACCCCTTTCGGAATTTCAATCGAGGAAATTTCTGTTTGAGCAAATACAGAATTTCCAATTTCTGTTATACCCTTCCAAAATTCATTTGGCTCATTTGCCAAAAATTCTAAGTCATCATTCTTAATCGAAACTAAAACGCCGCCTATAACAATCATTAAAAAAACCTCGAAACATTAAACTACAATAAATAATATCACAGCCTAATTTAAATTTCAAGGTCTGATTGCTGATTTAAAACTTTCTTTACTGCGAAGGCTCCAGAAGAGATAGCAGCCTGAGCAAGCGGAATTAAAAGTTCGCCAACATTTATATCGGTGTACCCTCTTGGCGCTCCGCCATAAAAGCCGTTTTTTATTTTCGTAAATTCACCTTCAGAGATTGACTCTAAAAGGTCGTTATAGCCCTTTCCCATCGTAACGAGTGAAACCTTGTGGCCGGCTTTGGCCATTGATTCAGAAATGGATTTTGCCGCTCTTGTCAAACAGTCCTTAAATTCTTTTCCGTTTTTCCTGACAAAACCCTTTGCAGAATTTGGAATTTCAATGTTGTCGAAACAGAGTTTTCCCATACTTTTGTTATACCAAACCCATGCCTGGCCTATTACTTTATTTTCGTCTCTAAAAACAACAAACCCGCCGTTTGGGTTGCTCATGCCATGTTCAACGCAGCTTTCGCCCGCGTCATCAATTCTTTGGCAGCAGTTTGTAATATTGCCCAAAACTGCCCCAAGAGGATTGTTTTTTTTCAAAAGCTCAAACTTAATTTTTCCTTCTGAATTGTCTGGGAAAGCCGAAAGGTTGCTTCCTTTTTGTATTCCCTTTTCAAACCAGCTTTGAAGAGTTTCAAACTGCTCTTGGCTGTAGCCATATCTTCCAACAACTTCGGCTAAGTTCCCATATCTAACATTGTCATATTTGGTGTTTTGCAAAAATGAGATAACATCTTTTTCTGTTAACCTATCTCTATCCGTGTTGGTTCTAATTTCTGAGTTTGGGAAGTTATTTAAAACTTCATTAAACCTGTTATATGCTGCCGAAAAACAATTTATTGTAATATTATCAAGCAGTAAAAAATTTTCATGAAAATTTTCAATTAAAAATTCTGCAAATTTTGGGTTAAATCCATTCTGCTTTGTGTTTAATCCAGAAAACTTTTCATGTAGTTTGTCTTCTGAATAATTTGGAATAATTTTTTCTCTGATAAATTTTTCTGCCGCTAACCTTTCCTTAGAATTTTTTGAAAACAGGCCGGAAATATAGCATAGTTTAAAAAAATCATCTCGTGGCTCTTTTTTTAATGAATTCAACGATAATTTATCCTTTCCATTTTTCTTGGCAAATTCTTCTAAAAGAGAATTATATGTCTTTGAATTCGCGAAAAACAAGGTAACATCATCGCTCTTTAAGTTTTCAACAACCGATTGGTGTGGAACAAATGGAAGGTTTATGTTTCTTCTCTGTGCATTTTTAATAAAAGTTATTATTGAACCAAAACTTGGCATATTTGGATGGCAATTGAATTTAAGAAGTTTACCATTGTATTTTACAACCCAATTGAAGTCTTTATATTCAAAGGTTAAATTGCCATATTCAATTCTTTTTAATGAAGAGATGTTAAAAACTCTCTTTCCAATTGAAGTTACGCTATCTGGGATTACTATTGAAGTTAAATTTGTGCCAGAAAACGCATCTTCGCCAATTGAGGTTACTCCGTCTAAAATTATTACAGATTTCAATTGAGAGCACCCAGAAAATGCCTCCTTTCCAATTATATACACACTAGCAGGAATCGTGATAGAATTTAAACTTCTACAGTTCAAAAAGGCCTGCTCACCAATCGAATTTACAGTATTTGGAATTGTTACTGATTTTAAGTTGCGACAGCCAATAAAAGCTCCATTTCCAATCGAAGTTAACCCATCTGAAAAGGTAATTGAAGTTAAGCCTTCACATCCGTCAAAAGCATGCCGTCCAATTGATTTTACTTTTTCTGGAATTATGATTGAGGTTAAGCTACTGCACCCAGAGAAAGCCAAGTTATAAATTGCTCTTAAACCCTTTGGAAGAATAACTGAGGTTAAACTTTCGCAGCCATAAAAGGCAGATTCTCCAATTGAAGCTACGCCATCTGGAATTGTTATTGATTCTAAGCTTCTGCAACCCTTGAAAGCAAAATCTCCAATTGCCCCTATGTTTTCTGAAAAAGTTATTGATTTTAAATTACTACAGCCACTAAATGCCTCATCATAGATATAACTGTCTATTTGATCCGGGATAACAATTGAAGTTAAATTTGTAACGTTCTTAAAAGCCCTAAAATCAATCATAGTTACCCTACGCCAAAACTTGCGAGGGTTTTTCTCCAACAATTCAATATCTTCATTATTTACCGAAGCTAAAATACCGTATCTTTTTTTCATATTCTTCTAAGCCAATTGTATATCAAAATGAAAGTAATGTCAACATTAAAGTTTTTTCTTTATGTATTTTTTTAAATCGTTGCTGTAAGCTGGGTCTTTTAGCGCAAAATCAAAAACAGCAGTTAAATAGCCAAATTTGTTGCCAATGTCATATCTAACGCCATCTATGTCATATGCCAAAACATCTCCTCTGCGCGAAAGAACATCAAAAGCGTCTGTTATTATTTTCTCGCCGCCCTTCTCTTCAAGCTCCTCGCAAGCTTCGAAGATGTTTGGTTTTAATATGTATCGCCCAAGGCAAGAAAGCGTTGATTTAACGTCTTCAAGTTTTGGTTTTTCTGTTATCTTTGTAACAGTGTAAACCCTTCCGTCCTTATTTGAATATTCAACTGAGCAATATTTTGTTATTGCCTCCCTGGAAACGTTCATGCAACCCATGATTGATTTTCCAGTTTTGTTATAAACATCAATAAGTTGTTTAGCAACTGGCTTTTCGTTGCCAACAAAAAGGTCATCTGCAAACATCAAAAGAAAGGGCTGATCTCCAACAAATTCTTTCGCAAGCATAATTGCCCCGCCCGTTCCATTTAAAACTTTTTGTTCAACAAACTTAATGTTCTTTAAATTTGTTTTCTCAAGAATTTCAACAAATTCCCTGTTTTTTTCAACCTTTTTTTGCAAATTTTCATCCTTAGAAAAATGCCTTATAATTGCATCCTTGTTTGCGCCAACTATTATAAGAATTTCGTCAATGCCGCTCTCCAAAGCTTCTTCAACAATCAATTGAATTGTTGGTTTATCTAGTATAGGAAGCATTGTTTTTGAAACGGCTTTTGTAAAAGGAAGAAACCTAGTTCCATATCCTGCCGCCATGATAACTGCTCTCATAAAATCCTCCTAAGTTAATTATATCAAAATTAAATAAAAAAGAAAAAAGATTAAGGAACGTTCCTTAATCATTTTCGTTATAAAAATCAAAAGATTTCATAATTTCTTCAAGGTCTTCTTTTGGATTTATTGCTTCGTTTAAATCAAACTTTCCATCACCCTTTGAATAATCCGGAACATTTAAAAGTTTTGAATATTTTTCGTCAACTTCATCATCACTTGAAAGAAATTTGTCAACAGGGTTTTCATAGTTTTCGCCTTCGTCTATTTTAACGTTTGCTATTGGCTTAATTTGGCTTGCCCTTTCTTCGAGTTTTTCAAATTCCGTCTTTTGAGAAAGCGTTGGACTAACTTTTCTTTGAATTATCTTTGCCTTTGGGTCGGAAAGCGTTGCCTCTGCCTTCATTCCAGTTAACCTGTTTAAAAGCATTCTAATTGGATCTGTTGCAGGAGTTTTTGTCATAAGTTCAATGTTAAAATCGTCTTTCAAGGCGGTTTTAATTGATGACTTTAAATTTTCCATATCTTCTTTTATATTTGAAACATCTTTGATGTCCGCATTTTTTTTAATCATTTCATTGAGCAAAATTTCCCACTTCGTATAAAGCATTCCAAGTTGCTCAAGCTTTAATTTATAAATTTTCTGCGAGCTCTCCTCAATTTCTTTTGCCTTATCAACAGCGGCGGTTAAAGCCAAATTTATTGACTTTTCCTTTGATTTAACCGCTTCAATTTCAGCAGTTAGCTTTGCAATTTTCTGGTCTCTTTCCATTAGCTCACGCTGAAAGGACAAGTTTGCCGACCTTATGTAATTGTCAACTTCTTCTTCATTATATCCATTTTTTTGTTTTGAAAAATTCATACTTTCCTCGTGTTAGATTTAATTGAAAAAATAATTCCAATTAGCGCAAAGATTAAACAAACCGAAATCAAGCTAATAAACGTCCAAAGAGCCAAAAGTTTTTCGGAATATAACACTAGTAATATAGCACATAGCGCAAAAAAAGCAAAGACTTTAAGGTGAAATTTTTGTCGAAAAACAATAAAAATTGAAAGAGATGCAAGGCTAATTCCGCCCAGATAAAGAGCAATCAACAAGGCAAGATTAAATGAAAAATAATAATTTAAAACGCCGCACGCGCCAAACAAAGTTAAAACAGCGCCAAGATAGAGGCTTGAGTCAATTTTATAACACAAAAACCTTGTTAAATTCGAAAGTCCAAGCGCAACTAAAAACCCAGAGAACCAAAATTGATAAAAATCAATCTCGCCAATAAAAAAACTTAAAGTTAAAAGGACAAAATATCTAACAAATAAAAAAAGCGTTACTCCTCTAAAAACATATGTTCGTTTCACGCTTTTATTATTTCCGTTTTAAATTGTTTTAGCAATTTTGTTAATTTCGTTTACAATAAATTCATCATTTCTTTGGCTTTCAAAGGCAACGGAATGAGTTGTTATAGTTAAGTCCTTGGAAATTGCCTTCCCCATTCCAACAAGTTTTTTAACAAGCTGAACGCCCGAAATATTGTGACCCATGTAGCTTGCCATTTGGCTTGCAAAATGTTGATCAAGCCTTGTAACAAGGCCCATAATATCAAATATGAACATTCGAACACTTTTTCCTTCTTTCAGCGTTGAATTGCAGAAGTTAATTGCATTTATAATTGCATTATAGCTTTCATCAAGATTGTTGTAATATGTTGTTGCAAACGTTTCAAGGTTTTTGTTTAACCTTCCATAATAAATTACCTCTGGCGCAAGTTCAATTCCAACAAAAACCAATTTTTCGTCCAAGTTATTGTTTCTTGAAAGGTTTTCAATTTCCTTAACAATTGCCAAAATTGCGTCCTCGTCATTTTGGAAATATGAAATCGTTCTCTCCCCTTTCTTAATATTTTTTCCAAAAACAACAGTGTCAACGCTTGGAATGTCAAAGGCAGAAATATCATAGACCTTTCGTTTTGAATTCCAATTTGAAACATCAACGTCGTTGATTTTTAAAACTTCTTCCAAAATTCCACAGTCATAATTATCCGAAATTTTTCCGTATGCTAAAACCTTGTCCCCCTCTCTCAAATTATATTTGCTTATAATTTCATCTGGAACATAGAAGGTTATAAACTTAAAAAGTTCATTGTTCTTTAAGTTATTTAAATAGAAATGGCCGTTAATTGAATCTAAATATCCAAAAATTTGCTTGTTAACATTTGAATTAATTTGGCCATAAATTGACGGATTTTGAGCAAGCATTAAGATGTTTGAATAAGATTCCCTTTCAATTGGCTTTTGAAGTTTTAAAATTTCTGGCGGAATATAATCTTTAACCATGGTTGTTATCTTTGTTATTGTTTTTGGCGGACGGCCCTTTTTATTCTGCTTCGCTTCAACTTTAACAGCCCCAGAGGAAATGTCTAAAATCTCTGTGCAAAGCTGTTCTCTTTTTTTTGTTGTTGGCGAAGAAACGCCAATTGACCGTGCAAGTTCGCGAAGTTCATATATTCCAAGTGTGTTTAATATTTCTGGTGAAATAACCTTTTCGCTGGAATTCCTCATGTTAGACATTATACCCTATTTTTTTACAAAATACAACAATTTTTATAAAAAATTGGAAATTCCGAAAAATTTCCAATTTTTTCTAACTTTTGCTAATTCTTACTTATTAACTTCAATTAAGCCATATTCGCCATTTTTTCTTCTGTAGAGAATGTTAATTTTTCCTGTTTCAGCGTTTAAGAAAACATAGAAGTCATGGTCAATTGCTTCAAGCATGAAGATTGCGTCTTCCTCAGTAATTGGGTCAAGCGAGAAGCTTTTTCTCTTTGAAATTTTAGATGGCCCTTCTTCCTCTGGAAGCTCTTCCAAAAATAAAAGGTCTGAAACAACATCTGGAATTTTAAAGTCCTTTCTCTTTTCTTTAAATTTGATGATTTGTTTTTCAAGTTTTGGAAGCGCAATGTCCAAGTTGTTATACATGTTTTCGCCAATCACCTCTGAACGGAAGAAGCAATTCTTCGCAGAAATGCTTATTTCAAGCTTAAACATGTTTCCTTCTTTTTTGCAAACAACTTTGCAGTTTGCGCCCTTTCCAAAGTATTTTTCAAGTTTTCCAACTTTTTTCTCAATAAGCCCTTGAAGCCTTGCTCCAACATCATAATTTTTTTCAACGATTTCAATATTCATATTTCCCTCCTATAAATAATATATCATTTAAAAAATGTTTACCAAAACAATTTTTAAAGATTTCCTTGAAAGAGTTTTATCTTTGAGATAACCAAATTTTTCATCTCTTCGCGCGCGTCTGAAAGGAAAAATCTTGGGTTAATTTCTTTTGGACTTGCCTTTAAGTTCTTTCTCAAAGAAGCAATAAAACAGAGCCTCAAATCTGTGTCAACATTAACTTTGCAAACATTGTGCTCGCTGCAAATTAGTGCAAGTTCCTTTGGCGAAACGCCCTTTGCACCCTTAATTTTTCCGCCTCTTGCGTTAATTTGCCTTACAATCTTTGCGTCAACTGTTGAAGCTCCGTGGAGAACGATTGGAAATTTTCCAAGCTCTTTTTCAATTTCGGAAAGAATGTCAATCCTAAGCTTTGGTTCGCCAGAAAATTTATACGCCCCATGACTTGTCCCAATTGCAACCGCAACAGAATTTACGCCCGTTTGCATAACAAATTGTTTTGCTTCCTTTGGATTTGTAAACCTAGCATCTTTATCTTCAACTTCAACGTTATCTTCAATTCCAGAAAGCGTTCCAATTTCGCCTTCAACAAAAACACCATGTTTGTCTGCATATTTAACAACACGTTTTGTCAGTTTAACATTTTCATCAAATGGAAGAGAACTTCCGTCTATCATAACAGAGTCAAACCCAGCGTCAATTGCCTTTCTGCAAACTTCAAAGGATTTTCCATGGTCTAAATGCAAATATGCTGGATATTTTTTCTTCTCCGTCAGCGCATCAAACATCATAACCGTTGCATCAATTCCCATATATTTTAGCGCCCCTTCCGAAACGCTGCAAATAACAGGGCTTGCCATTGCCTCGCCCGCCTCCAAAATTGCCTGAAGGGTTTCAAGGTTGTAGAAATTAAATGCACCAATTGCGAAGCGCTTTTTTAGCGCCTTTTCAAAAGTTATAAAAATTGTGTCTGGCTTTCTTTTCATAATTCACCATAATTTTATCAAATTTTACATAAATAGCAAAATGATTTGATATTTTCAACCATAAATTTATTGTGAGGTGGAAGATATGAAAAAATATTTAGCTATTTTTCTTTGCTTAGCGGTTGTTGCCTTTGCTTCGGTTATGTTTGTTGGCTGCAATCAAACGACAACAGAAGATCTAATTTCTGATGCTCGCTATGGTATTTATGATGGCCAAACTGAGGGATTTAATGCAACTTTCGTCTATGGTCTTAGAGAAGATCCATATAAAATGGACGGAATTTCCAACAAAAAAGTTGAGTTCGGGGTTGTAAGTGTTGTTTTCAATTCTGACCTTTCAGAGGAAGATGAAATTAATTACACGCTCACAATTGGGGAAGAAACATATAGCGGAACTTTAGAAAAAAGCCCATATTCAAACGAATATATGGCTAACATTGGAAAATCTTGTGATGACAATAGTACAATTTCGCTTTCAGTCACACTAAACAGCGAGCAGCCAGTTACAATTGAGATGCAAAATAAAAATTCAACTTGGAACATCAATTTTGAGCGGGCAAAGGAAATTGGCCTTGAAGCACTAAAAGATGACATAGCGGAAATTGAGGACAAAGGCGAAAGCTATGAAATCTATGTTAAAATTGTTGGAAATCAAAGTTCAAACTTTGGAACATATTACTGGATTGTAAGCGTTGTTTCTCCCTCAACGCGCCACAATGTAACAATTTCTCCAACAAGCGAAGAAATTTTGGTTAAGAATTAAAATTCGGGAAATAAAAGCCATGGAATGTTCCATGGCTTTTTATATCTCAATAATTTCAATTTTATTTAGCGCATCTTCAACAAGCTCTTCAATGTTCAAGAAGCTTTCTTCTCTTTCAACAAGGTCAATCTTCGGCTTAATAATTGGATTTTTGGGAAGAAAAACCGTGCAACAATCTTCATAGGGCAAAATTGAAGTTTCATATGTTTCAATAGCCCGGCTAAGTTTGATTATCTCTATTTTATCAAAGCCAATTAGCGGCCTAAAAACAGGAAGATTTTTCAAAACACTTTCAGTGCTCGTCATGCTTTCAACTGTTTGAGATGCAACTTGGCCAAGGTTCTCGCCCGTTATAATTGCTTGGAAACCAAATTTCTCCGAAAGTTTTTCGCAAATTCTCATCATAATTCTTCTCATAATTGTAATCATGTAAGCGCTTTTACAATTTTTGTGAATTTCTTCTTGAATTTTAGTAAACGAAACGACATAGAGTTTTAAACTTCCGGTGTACTTTGAAACAATTTTAGCAAGCTGAACAACTTTTTCCTTTGCCTGTTCGCTTGTGTACGGAAATGAATGGAAGTGAACCGCGCTAAGCTTCATCCCGCGCTTTGCCATTAGATATGCCGCAACTGGACTGTCAATTCCTCCAGAAAGCATAACAAGCCCCTTTCCGCTTGTTCCAACAGGAATTCCGCCTGCCCCTTGAATTTTGTCCATGAAAATATAAGCTTTCTTATTCTCTCTAATGTCAACAAAAATTGTTTTCTCTGGCAGAGAGAGGTTAACTTTTAAATTCGGAAAGAAATCCAAAACAATTCCGCCAAGTTGCCTTTCAAAATCTGTTGAGTGAATTGGAAATGACTTGTCCGCGCGAGAAACCTCAACTTTAAACGTTTTTGCAGAAAAGAGATTAAGCTCCTCATTTTCCAAAAGGTTTTTAAGCGACTTTTCTATTGCTTCTGGGCTGCTTTCAACCTCTGTTGCAACTGAAAGAGAAACAAGGCCAAAAATTTTTGTTGAACTGTGAACAATCAAATCTAGATTGTCCTCGTTAAAATCATAAAGGAGATATCTTCCGCCAATTTTCTTAAGTTTAACGTTTTCATCAACCTTTAAAAGGCTTTCCATTATGTTATCGATAAGCTGTTTTTCAAAAAGCCCGCGATTTTTTCCCTTTAAATGAATTTCACCATATCTAAGTAGAACAACTTTTTTCATAATTACCTCAATTTTTCAAGCAAAGTTTTATATCCTTCTTCAATTATTTCACACGCTTTTAAAACTTCGTCTTCCTTATTCTCATGTGAAAAACTAATTCTAATTGCTCCTTCAATTTGCTCGCGCGAAAGCCCAATTGCCTCAAGCGTTCTGTTTGTTGTTTTCTTGCTTGAACAAGCGCTTCCTGTCCCGACAATAACGCCTTTTTCTTCCAATATATGAACAAGTGTTTCTCCGCGAACGCCTTCAAAAGAAAGGCTTAAAATATATGGGCTAGCGGACTTTGGAGAATTTATTGTTATCCCCTCTTTTCCTTCAAAATAATTTCTTACAATGTTTGAAAGTTTTTTTACATATTCAAAGTTTTTTTCAATTTCAAAGGTACCAACAACTTTGGAAAGAGCCAAGATGTAGGCCGTGTTTTCAGTTCCACTTCTAATTCCAAACTCCTGTCCTCCGCCAAAGATTATTGGCTTAAGCTTTGTAATGTTTTTAACATAAAGCGCGCCAATTCCCTTTGGCCCGCCAACTTTATGCCCACTGATTGAATAAAGATCGACACCAAGTTTTAGAACATTTGTTTGAATTTTTCCAAACGCTTGAACTCCGTCTGAATGGAAAATTGCGTTTGGCCAAAGATTTTTAACAAGCATTGAAATTTTTGAAATGTCGTTAATTGCGCCCGTTTCATTGCTTACATGCATGATTGAAACAAAGGCCGTTGGTTTTTGCAAAATTTCTTTTAACTTGTCTAAATCAACTTCTCCAAACTTATTGAGAGGCGCAAAGACAACATTATAGCCTCTTAACTTTAGCTCGTTTGCGCTTGCAAAAACCGCTTGATGCTCGCCCGCGCCAAAGACAAACTGGTCGCCCGTTTTTTTTGCACTTCCAAAAATTGCAAGATTGTCTGCCTCTGTTGCACTTCCAGTTATGATTAAGTTGTTATTATAGTCAACCCCAAGAGCTTTGCAGATTTTTTGTTTTGCTCCGTCAATTTCTCTTCTAACTTCAAGAGATTTTCCAGAAAGCGCAGACGGATTATAAAACAAAGCGTGAGATCTTTCAATCTCACTAATGGCCTCTGGCCTTATCTTTGTTGTGCTTGCGTTGTCTAAAAAAATCATTTTTCTCCTATCTCAGCTTTGCGCCAAAATTTTCTTCCGCTCTCTTTAGAATTTTATTTATAATTTTGCTTATGTCCTCTTCAGAAAGCGTTTTTTCATCTGAAATAAGTTTAATTCTAAATGCAATGCTCTTTTTGCCCTCAAGCTGCTTGCTTCTATAGATGTCAAAAGTGCAAAGCTCTTCTAAATATTTTCCACAACATTGCCTAATTAAATTTTCAAGTTCGCCAACTGTTACAGCCTCATCAACAACAAGAGCAAGGTCGCGCTCAACTGCTGGGAATTTTGAAATTTTCTTAACTTCAAACTTTTTCTCTGGAAGAGTTAAAATTTCGTTGCAGAAAATCTCACCATAGAAAATATTTTCTGGAACATCATAGTTTTTTGCAACAACTGGATTGATTTTTCCAAATCTAGCAACAAGTTTTTCTCCCGCAAATAAATCTGCGCTAATTCCTGGGTGGAGAAAACTTGCGCTTGAATACTTTAAAGAAAAACTAACGTCATATTTCGAAACAATATTTTCAACAATTCCTTTGAAAGTGAAAAAGTCGTCGGACGAGCACGTTGATGCAAAGGCAAGAACATCTTTTTCAACAGGAAGCTCAGAAATCGGATTTGACTTTGCGTGGAATGTTCTTCCCGCTTCATAAATTTTAATTTCTTTGTTGTTTCTGTTGAAATTATAATTTATGTTTGTAAGCAAATTGTGGCAAAGCGAAACTCTAAGCGCGCCAAGCTCATCGCTAAACGGATTTTTAACTTTAACAACCTCTTCGCTCAAATTTACAAGCCCAAGTTTTTCATGAGCATTCAATGGAACTAAGGAATAGCTGTTAATTTCATAGAAACCATGGTCAATTAAAAGGCCTTTAATTTCTCTTTGAAGCTTTAAAACAGGATCATATTTTCCAATTGTTTCGCTGGTCTTTCGCTCGCCTTTTTGACAATTGTCATAGATGTCATAACCATACATTCTGATAACTTCTTCTGCAACATCATTGTCATTTTCAATGTCCAATCTAAAAGCTGGAACATTTAAAATTAAAGTGTCGCCCTCAATTTTGCAGCCAATTCCCAAGCTTTCCAAAATTTCTTTTACGTCTTTTTGGTTGACACTAACCCCTAAAATTGAGTCAATTTTATTTTTTGAAACAACAACTTCTCTTTCCCTTGCCTCTTCCTTCCTTTCGTCAACTATTCCCTCTGCAATTTCGCCGCATCCAAGTTTTGAAATTAAGCTTAAGGCCCTTTTCATTCCAACTTCTTGGCTTGCCGTGTCAACGCCCTTTTCAAAGCGCGCGCTGGAATCCGTTCTAACGCCAAAAGCCCTTGAGGTTCGCCTTATGCTAGAACGCTCGAAACATGCAGATTCAAAGATAACCGTTTTTGTTCCGTCATTTATGCAAGAATTTAGCCCGCCAATAACTCCCGCAATAACAACAGGTTTTTTAGCGTCTGCAATAACTAAATTCGAACTGGAAAGTTTGTAAGTGTTCCCATTTAAACAGGAAATCTCTTCGCCGGCTTCCGCCCTTCTAACAACAATTTTTTTGCCTTCCAAGAGGCTTGCATCAAACGCATGCATTGGCTGGCCATATTCGAAGAGAACATAGTTTGTTATATCAACAATGTTGTTAATTGGATGGACGTCACAGCAAAAAAGCCTTGCCCTAATAAAAAGCGGGCTTCTTTCTATTTTAACATTTTCAACCGCGCTTGCCATGTATCTTGGGCAAAGGTCAAAAGCCCTGTCATCAACAGAAACAAAATCTTCAACACTTTTCTTTGTTGTTTTATACGACAAATCTTGCTTCAAAATTTTTGTCCTGTAAATTGCGCAAATTTCCCTTGCAATTCCAACAACGCTCATTGCGTCTGGCCTGTTTGGAGTTATTGAAACATCTAAAACAACATCGTCAAGCAAAAGCACATCTTCAACTTTTGCTCCCGGCTCAAAATCATCTTTAAAGATTAAAATTCCGTTTACGCTTGCCCCTTCATAAAAGCCCTCTGAAATTCCAAGCTCTTCTCCGCTGCAAAACATTCCCTCAGAAAGTTCGCCCCTTATTTTTGAGCTTTTAATTTTAATTCCGTTTGCTAGGTCTGCTCCGTCCAATGCAACAGGAACCAAAGCCCCCTCAAAAACGTTTGTTGCCGAGGTTATAATTTGAACATCTCTATTGCCTATATTGACTTTGCAAACAAAAAGCCTTTCAGCATCTTTGTGTTTTTCAATTTTTAAAATTTTTCCAACAACAACATTTTTAAGGTATTTGGAACAGTCCAAAATTTCTTCAACTTCAAAGCCAACGCCTGTTAGACGGTCCGCCAAAACATTTGCAAGCTCCTGCTTTGAAGAAACATTCTCCTTCTTTGAAATTTCTTTTAGATCAACGAAATCATTTAACCAATTTAGTGATATTTTCATAGTTTTTCCTCTTACTTAACTTGTTTTAAAAATCTCATATCATTTTCAAAAAGCATTCTCATGTGTGGAATTTTGTCCATGACCATTGTCAATCTGTCAACGCCAAAGCCGAATGCAAAACCAGAATAAATTTTTGGGTCAATGTTGCAATTTTCCAAAACCTTTGGATTTACAATTCCTGCGCCCAAAAGCTCCATCCAACCCGTTTTCTTGCAAAGATAACAACCTTCGCCCTTGCAGTTTGGGCAGGAAATATCAACTTCAACACTTGGCTCGGTAAAAGGGAAATATGATGGTCTAAACCTAATTTTTGTTTCCTTGCCAAACAAAATTTGAAGAAGGTCTGTTAAAATATTTTTTAAATCCAACAAACTGATGTCTTTGTCAACAACAAGCCCTTCAAGCTGGTGGAAAACTGGCGAATGGGTTGCATCGCTGTCTGAACGATATGTTTTTCCTGGGCTAACAATTTTAATTGGAGGTTTTCTGTTCTCCATTGTTCTAACCTGAACAGAAGAGGTTTGGGTTCTAAGAACAATGTCGTCTGTTACATAAAATGTGTCTTGCATGTCACGCGCCGGATGGTCCTTTGGAACATTCAAAAGTTCGAAGTTATATTTATCAAGCTCAACTTCTGGGCCAGTAACCACTTCAAACCCCATTGCAACGCATGCATCTAATAGCTTGTTGAAAGTTCTTTGAATTGGGTGAAAAATTCCCCTTTCGCTGTTTTTTGAAGGCTCTGTTATGTCAATTTTTTCGCCCTTTAATTTTTCGTTTAATTTTTCAAGGCTAAGCTTTTTTTCAAGGCTTTCAATTTCGCCTTCAACAAAAGTTCTAACCTCGTTTACAAGCGCGCCAAGGGCCGGCCTTTCCTCTTTTGGAACGTCCCTCATTCCCCTCATAACTTCCGTTAGAAGCCCGCTTTTTCCGGCATATTTAACCCTAAAATTGTTCAATTCTTCAAGCGAGGAAACGTTTTTTATTTCTTCCTCTGCGCTCTTTTTAATTTCTAAAATCTTTTCCTTCATAGTTCTCCTCAAATGCTGAGAGAAATTATAACACAACTTAAACTAAATTTAAAAGTATTTTAATAAAAAAATTTTTTTAACTAAAAATATAAAAAAGGAGAAGAAAATGGCATATTCATACAAGGGAAGCATATCTTTCGGCCTCGTTTACATTCCAATAACACTTCACAGTTCTGTTAAGGACAACGATATAAGTTTTAACATGTTGGACAGAAAAAGCATGAGCAGAATTAAATATAAAAAAACTTGTGTCGATTGCGACAACAAGGAAGTTAAAAATGAGGATATTGTCAAAGGTTTTGAATATGAAGACGGAAAATATGTAATTTTCGACGACAAAGATTTTGAAAAGTTGAAAACTAAAAAAGATAAAAACATAAATATCGAATGTTTTGTAAATTTAGATGAAATTGACCCTCTTTATTTCGACCGCCCCTTTTATGTAAACCCAACGGGCGCAGAAAAAGCCTTCAAAATTTTGCTTAAAGCAATGGAAGAAGAAAACAAGGCGGCGATTGCAAAAACTGTTCTTGGAACAAAGGAAAGTTTAATTGCAATTCGAGCAAAGGACGGCCAAATGCTTTTAAACACTCTTTTCTTCCAAGAGGAAGTTCAAGAAAATCCGGCTGAGGATTTAGATCTTTCAATTCCCTCCTCTGCCGCCGAGCTAAAGATGGCAAAGACAATAATTTCGGAAATGACAGAAAAGTTTCAGCCAGAAAAATATCACGATGAATACCGCCAGCGGCTTTTAAAAGCAATTGACCAAAAAATTTCTGGAAAACAAATTGTTCGCCCAAAAGAAAAAGCGCCCGTTAAAATTGCAAATCTTTTAGACGCCTTAAAGCTCAGCCTAGAAAATGTTGAAATAAATAAAAAGGAAAAATCAAAAAAAATTAATTTGTCAAAAGCCAAAAAAATAAAAAACAAAAAATAAACAATCTATCCATTAAAAAATTGACAACAAAACAATTTTGTTGTATCATTTTTCACGGCTAGATGCTCCGCTATAACACAAAGGCCTTCGGGTTGAAATTCTCGTTGTTTAAAAAATTATCATTTTGCTCTCGTGGTGTAACGGATAACACAATGGTCTTCGGAACACATATCTTGGGGTTCGATAATCCCCATAAAAAAATTATCATTTTGCTCCACTAGCTCAACTGTATAGAGCATCGGTCTTCGGAACCGAGGGTTGGGGGTTAGAATCCCTCGTGGAGCACCATAAAATCCTTTATTTTAGGGACTTCTAGCGATTTTAGGTTTCGCTAGATTTTTTTATTTATTAAAAAAAAATAACCCACAAATCAAGACTTAAATCTTAACTTGTGGGTTCAAATTTTATCTTCAAGTATTATCAACTTTTTTCATAACTTTGTTAAACAATGACCATTTAACATTAAATTTTTTTAAATATTCTATAAAATCATTAATTTCTTTATTAGAAGTCGACCATGAAGTCATTAATCTGCAACATGATTTTTCGTCATCATAAGCACCTAGTTTATATTCTTTTTTTAAATATTCAATTTGCTCATTAGAGAAATTAGCAAAAACAGCGTTGCTTTGAACAGGATAAGCCAAAGATACACCAACTTTTTTTAATTCTTGTTCAAAATATAAGGCCATGTCATTCGCATGTTTTGCGTTTTTGTACCAAATATTATCTTTTAGCATAACTAAAAACTGACAACTTAAAAATCTTGTTTTTGAAAACAGTTGCATACTTTGTTTTTGATTAAGAATAAAGTTTTTGGCAAAAATTGGATTTAAAACAATTATCATTTCGCCAAACATCGCCCCATTTTTATTTGCTCCAAAACTTGCTATATCTACTCCTGTGTCTTCTAAAATTTCCTTAAATCCTACATTTAAAAATGCCATAGCATTTGCAAGTCTAGCCCCATCTACATAAACATATAAATCGTTTTTGTGGCAAAATTCACATATTTCCTTTAATTCTTGCAATGTATAACAAGTGCCCAGTTCGGTTACTTCACTTAAAACTACTATTTTAGGATAAGCATAATTAAAATTGTTTTTTGAAGTTAATTTCTTTTTTATCATATCGATAGTCAATTTGGCATCTTCGCTATGACATGCAACAATTTTGCAACCAGTATTATATTCTGTTCCGCCTACTTCATATCTATTAATATGAGTGTCACCGCAACAAATTATAGAGCTATAATTATCTTTCATTGCTTTGATGGAAAGGATGTTTGCACCACTACCACTTACATTAAAAAAACATTCTATAGGTTTTGAAAAATAACTTTGCATTATTTTTCTTACTTCTTGCGAATATTTGTCTTGGTTATAGCCCAGCATATAATCTTCTTCTTTAGCAACTGCACAAATCTTTTCTAAAATTTCTGGGCATACACTTGCGGTAGTATCGCTGTTAAAATTTACTTTAATCATTTTCTTTGTCCTCTAATTTTTCTTTGCTCAATTTATTAACTATTTCACACACTTCAATCCAACAAGAAGCATATTGATTAAGAGTGCTTTGATAATTTCTTAATTCTTCAGGATAATATTTTGGATTATAATTATTATTAAATGTTATAGTTTTTATCCCTTTGTCATTACATTGTTTAATGTATTTTAAATTATCATCTATCATCAGATCTATATTATTTTCTAGACAATAATCTCCTTTATTACCACTATTTGCGACACATCTTGTATATTTTATGCCATATTTGTTTAACCATTTTTTAGTTTCCTGTAATGCATTGCCCCAATATTTGTCTCCTCTGCTAGTCAAAATTGTTATATCATGACCATTATTTAATAATTTATTAATGATTTTATCAGAAAAAATTTTTGGCTTTATCAAATCTTGTTCTACACACAATTTTCTTTGAAAAATATAAAAATCATCATCTTGTTGTTTAGTAAAACCAAAAATAGTTGGTGCATTGTGATAATCATTTACATATTCTTTATTATCGTTTGGATTAATTATTTTATTGTATTTCCAACATGTGGCAAAATCAACCTCTGCGGTATTAGATATACAATCATCTACGTCAATTGCGATTTTCATAAATTCCTTCTAATTAAACTAAATTTTTGACTATTTATTTCGGATACAGTATAAACGAAGCATTTTAAAAAGTCAATACTTTTTTAAATTTAAAGGTATATTTTCAAAATTCATTAATATCGACTTCGGAACACATATTTTGGGGTTCGATAATCCCCATAAAAAAATTATCAGTTTT
>ERZ1643251.64-NODE-64-length-191336-cov-45.477000_pt1 | contig 191336 bp, 172 predicted proteins | sample MGYA00579261_ERZ1643251 | MGnify/ENA primary metagenome ERZ1643251 (study PRJEB29033, sample SAMEA4952267) | chicken gut metagenome | biome: Broiler Chicken; feature: Gastrointestinal Tract; material: Caecum | place: Ireland | collected 2018 | study: Broiler... | reverse complement strand
AGCTTTGGATAACAAATCTCCACTGCCTGTTTGTGTATCTTTGCCTGTGTAGGAATTTTGACGGGTCATCCATATAGTGATACTATTAGAACCCATTATCTCGTCTGTTAATTTTAAACCTGTAGTACCGCCGGTGATAGTGGCTGGGTCTTTTCTCTGCTGTGATGGGTCATTCTTGAGAGTAGACATTGTAGCCATACCGACTACACGGCCAAAGTCACCTGTTGTGCCGTCATCATTTTTCAAAATATTTATGCTAAGGTCAAACGGACCGACTGCACGTGAAGTGAACACAAATTTTCCATCTTTTATATCAGCACGCACATACCAGTTTGAATTGTTGACAGCATCCATTACATCCTGCAGTGTCTGACCTGTTTTGAAGCTAAAGACCTGTGATGTAACATTTACACCGGCATCGTTGACGTAAGACAAAGTAAACTGTGTATCGGTAATTTGTGTATTTGCTGTGACGTTATTGGTACCAGTGATATTACTGAAAGTTTGTTTGGAGACATCACCGTCACCTGTTGTACCTGTAATTGTATAGTTTCCAAGGCCTGTAACTCTGCCGAGGTCGCCTGTACCGCCTATTTCTATACCTATACTGCGTACTGTATCTGTTGTCGCAGTAAGCTGCAATGAACCATCTGTAGTCAATTTGGCTTCGATATTAGTTTTTGACGTCATTGAGTTGATTTTTGAAATCAAATCGCCGATAGTTGTGATACTGCTGACGCCGATATCTGTTTTTGTAACTGCGCCTGTTTCTGCATCTACTGTAGACAACACAAGAGAGCTGCCTGTCAAAATTTGTGAATAGTTATCAAGACCTGTTACACCGCCGGTTACGCTTGCATAAATTTTTTCTACCTGAGAATTTGAGCCTGCTGTTGTTGTATAAGATCCCATACCAATTACACGGCTCAGGTCACCTGATTTTATTTGTACGGTAACGTCAACTGCGCCGTATTCGATAGCACGGAAGGTCAGCTGATTTTCTGTATTTATATAAGCTTCTACGCCTGTATCTGCGCTATGTGCGTTTATTGTATTGATTACGTCACGGATTGTTCCGGAGACGTTTATATCTGTGCCGTTTATATTAATTGTAGATTCGCTGATTTGTGTTGCATTATTGACTTCTCGTGAAGAAATAACCATTGAACGGGTTGCACCGTATTTTTCTTCTTCACCTGCAGTTACTGTATATCCGATTATACCAGTGATTGCGCCAAAATTGCCGCTCATATCTTCGACAGTAATAGGCAAGGCTCCGTTTCTGGTTTCTGTCAAAACAAGTTTTCCATCTTTTAGTGATGCGGTTACATTTGTAAACTCGCTGGCAGCATTAATATTTTCTATTGCACTTTCGATTGTGCCTTCTGCGATATTTACGATAGTGCCGTTAATTTTTATTGAAGATGAAGAAACTGCAGTGTTTAGCTCTATATCTTCCGTACCGGTCATTGTTGATGCAGAACCTGCACTGCCTACTGTAGAAGTGGCAGCATTTTTGCTTTCTGTTGTAAGACCAGTGATTGCGCCAAAGTTACTTGTACCGCCTTCAATATACAATGGAGCAGTACCAGTCAGTCTGTTTCGCAAGACAACTTTTCCGTCTTTTAGTTCTGCGACGACACCGATTTCTTCGCTAAATTGATTGATTTGAGCGATAGCATCGTTTATGCTGCCGCCTGTGAGTTCAATTGTTTTTCCGTTGATTTTGAAAGAACCTGCGGTAACAACGTTTGCGGCATCAGGGTCTGCGATGTTTTTTGTACCGTTGATATGAGTAAAATAATCAGCGTCCAAACCAGGTGAGAGAATGCCCGTAGATTGTTCCTTATCGGTAAAGCCTGTTTTTTCGGTAAAGTCGCTGGAACCGGCTTCTACAACGATATTGTAGCCTGTGCCGACTTCGTTTTGTGACAATTCCAGTTTTCCGTTTTTAATAGAAGCTGTTATGCCAAGGTCGCTATCATTGATTTTTGCAATAATATCAGCAAGAGTATCTGTTGCTTCTACCTGAAATTCTACGGTTTTTGAATCACCGTTGTGAGTTGTTGTGATTTTAAAGTTGCCTGCGCTAAAGCCTGTCATACCTTCTGTAACGGAAGCTGAGCCTGTAAGAGTTTGTTTTTTACCTCCCGAGCCGATAACCAAATTGTCGGTACGCATTGTACCGCCGGATGTAAAGCCTATTGCGTTAGTAAAGTTGCTCGACCCTTTGTCTATTTCTATTAAGACGTTGCCTGTTTGGTTGGCTATGAGTTGAATTTTGCCGTCTACAAAGGTAGCTCCGACACCGTATTTATCGTCGGAATTGATTGTATTTAACAGAGAATCTAATGTTGTATCATCATTGATATATATTTCCTGCCCGTTTATTGAAAAACTTCCGCCTGAAACAGTAAGACCCATTATCTCAGCAAAGTTTGTATTCTGGTTTCTGATAGCAAGAGATTCAGTTGAAGATGTGATATAGAATTTGTTTTCGGCGTCAAAGCCTGCTTCGTACCCCTGGACACGAAGTTTTTCTATAACATCATCAACAGTGTCAGAGCCGTTGACAGTGATTGTGTGTCCGCCAATTTCAAATGAACCTGTTGTAACACCAAGCTGTGACATTGTAGTCTTTCCATTTATGTCGCTTCGTGTACCTGTGACTTTTGTTCCGTCGTATGCACCGGCAAACAAATCTTTAATTTTTGTTTGTAAATCTACACTTACGCCTTTTAGTGCATTACTTGTTGCTGTTGTTGCTGTTGCTACTTGAATTATGTTGTAATCGATTCTCTGTGATGTGGTATTGTTATTAAAAATATCAACATCAATTGCATTTGAATTTGTGTTTGTATAGTCATAGATTGAATTAGATGTAGAATTTTTAATATTGTTAATAAAACTGTCAAGTGTGGAAGATGTTGTGTTGAATGAGCTTTTTAAAGCAGTCATTTCTGCCAGCCTGCTTGTTGCTGAGCCTGCTTGATTTGTCAGCGAATCTATAGACTGTTGAAGACTGTTAATATATGATGCATAAGATGAATCGATACTGTTTGTACTATTAGAAAAAGATTCTATTGTATTAAGAGAACTTCTTTGCAGCGCAATATCAGAAGAAGAGACATTGACTCCGCTTCTTTTTGAAATAAGATCACTGACCAGAGATGACAAAGACTGCATTCTGGCTGAGTTTGCACCATTAATCGATAAGTCCATATCCGGTTATCCTTTCTGATATGTCCATACCAGCGCAAACTGTTCTATATATATAGAAGTTGTTTCGGTAGTATATAGTCATATATCAAACTCACAACAGCTAACATCTTATATCATCATTATATCACATTGACATAACATTGCAATATCAATAATAATTAATTAAAGAATTGTTAAAATTATTATAACACTTTATTAAGTTATTTACAGTGCAAAAAATAGTATACCAATACACATACAAATTAAATATTATTGAAATAAATATTTCTTCAAATTTTACAATATTAATTTGTACTTTTTTATTTTGTAGTTATAATTTTTATTGGAAGTATTTGAGATAGGAATTCAACAATTTCAGTTGTTAAGAATATATTAACTGTTATATTTTTGTCTTTAGGACTGTTTTTATTACAAACATGCCCAGCTTATGCTGCCGGCTCAAAATGGTCTAAATTAAAATTTTGGGAAAGACACAAAAACAATACTGAACAAACTATCCCTGACGGCTCACAAGACTCAGGCGACAGTCTGATGGAAAAATTTCAGCAGGATACAAAAAATCTGCAAGCCGAAAAAACTCAAGTTACTTCTGATATAAAGGTTCAATCTGTTGAAATATACGGCAATAATCTTGTAACAACTTCCGAAATTATGGAACACGTCACTATAAAACCCGGTGACCCGTACAGTGTAGAAGCGATTCAACAAAACCTTAAAGCAATTTATGACATGGGATATTTCAGCGAAAAAATGAAAGCTATCCCGGTAAAAATTGATGACAAAAATATTAAACTTAAAATTGTAGTACAAGAAAATATTCCTATCACCGACTTCAACATTACAGGCAACAACTCTGTAGCCACAGGCGATTTGCTCCAGATACTGGACTCATTACTCAACAAGCCGCAAAACATTTTAAAACTCAATGATGCTATTACAGAAATTCAAGAATATTATGCAAGCCAGGGCTATATTCTTGCCAGAGTAACGAGCGTAACCGACGATCCCGATGGTATGGTTAACATCAACATTGATGAAGGGAAAATAGGCTCTATCATCATCGAAGGCAACAAAAAGACAAAAGAATTTGTTGTAAGAAGAAACGTACTCACACAGCCGGGAACAATTTATAACGAAAACTTGATAAAACAGGATTTGATGCGTTTGTACGGTACACAGGCCTTTAAAGACGTAAAAAGGACAATTGAACGTGATGAAGAGAATCCAGACCTTTACAATGTCACAATACATCTTGAAGAACAAAGAACCGGGACAATCTCAGTGGGCGGCGGTCTTGATACTGCGACAGGTTTGTTTGGTACAGCCGGATTTACTGACAGCAACTTTAGAGGATTGGGACAGAGAGTTTCTCTTAACTTCTTAGCCGGTACAGGTGTCGTTATGGCTGACAGCTCTATGCTCAACAGAGCAAACCTGCAGGCTGAAATCAGCTGGTTTGAGCCAAAACTCAAAGGTACTGACAACTCGCTTATGATTAAGGCATTTGGACGTGACTTTGCCAGCTATCAGATTCCGTTGGCCGTTGAACAGAGATTCGGTATTGAATCAACTATTTCAAGAGCGTTTACAAATTATCCTCACCTTATCGGATCATTTGGTATCGGTATTGAAAATGTTCACGTAAAAGAAGGCGACGCTTCACAAATTGCAAACCTTTATGCAGCGCACAATATTCCTATATCAGAACGTGCAAAACAATTGCAGGGAGGATTGTTCCTAACATTGTCACCAAGTTTAACTTATGACACAAGAGATAATGCGACATTACCGAGAAGCGGCGTTTTTGCTAACGTAAGATTTGATGAAGCACTGGCGGTAGACGAGTTTGAAAACACATTTGGAAAACTTTCAGGAAGTATCAAAAAATACTATCCTGTAGCAAAAAAATCATCAGTATCACTTGCCTTCAGAGCCGGTGGCAAAATCCACGGGGATATGCCTGAGGTAATGGCATACCGTTTGGGTGGTCCATATACTGTCAGAGGTTTTAGAATGAGCGGTATAGGTACTGGTTCCGGCTTTATGATGGGTTCTGCAGAATTCCAGACACCAATTCCATTCATCGACAGAATCACGGATGCAAAATTCTTAGACAACATAAGAATTGCGGCCTTTGTTGATGCAGGTCAGATATACGGGTCAACCGTTACCAATGAAATATACAACAGACCTATCCACGCAATTACTGCAGGTGTTGGTGTAAGAGTATTTGTTCCGGGTGTTGGCCCGTTGAGTATCGACTGGGGTTATCCGCTCACAGGTATACCTGACGGCAACTCTAAAGGTGCATTTACCTTCGGTGTAGGCGAATTCTATTAATAAGCTATACTGATAGATAATTAACATAAAATGAACATTATAATAAAATATTCGTTAAATATAATAAATTTATAATACGGAGGACTAAATATGATGAATAATAAAACCAGCAAATTACTTTCTGCATTTGTTCTCGCATCACTGTTAACAACAGGTACAGGAATATTTAGTATCAATAATTTTTCATTACCGGCACAGGCAAACACGACACAGATGCAGCCGCTGCAAGGCAAAGTAGTATATGTCCCTTCAGGAACAGCATTTCCGGCTACAGCTACTATGGAGCTTTCTTCTGAAAACCTTTCTCTGGGACAAAGCGTTTGCATAGCATTATCAAATAATTTTTATTATAACAACACACTGATTGCGCCTATTGGCAGCTCAGTGAACGGTACTGTTATACAGGTAAAAAAAGCAGGCAGAGCAGGCATCAACGGTCAATTAATGGTTAAATTTACAAATATTGTAACTCCATACGGACAAATGATACCTATCTCAGGAAAAATCCAAACAGAAGACGGTACAGGACTGCTCAAAGGCGGGACAAAAATGGATTCTGCAAAAGACTACGCAAAAGATATTGCAGTCGGAACAGCAGCCGGCGCAGTTGCTGGCGTGATTATGGGGCCTTTGTCCGGCGGCAAAGTGGGCAAAGGAGCTGCTTACGGAACAGCTGTCGGCGCAGGTGCAGGTCTTGCAAAATCACTGTGGGATAAAGGCGAACCCGCAACTATACCAGCCGGCACTGCAATAAACATTGTGCTAGACCAGCAGATTACATTTACGCCGCAGCAAAGTTACCAATACTAACCGGTAAATCGGGTAATTTGTTTTATTGTTTGGCTTTTGCTAAACTATATGACAAAAGAGATTTGGGGAAGACATGACATTACTAGGTGACATTGATTTATACGAAGATGAAGACGAAAGCCTTCAGAATTCAAAATATACATACGGGATTTATAATAAGGATGATAAAAATGATATTTCCTTAAAAAAGTGTTTCGTATTTTCAGCCATACTTCATCCGATTGTTGTTGGATTAATATGGCTGACTATATTTATTCTTGCACTTTTAGGGATAACTTTTTCTGTATTTGAAAAACCCCAGCAAAAGCCAAAGGATATTGAGTTCGTGCTTGTAAATAAAGAAGCAGAGCCAATAAATAAAAATACAAAATTCAGAGCTGACAGAAATTCACGTGCCGGTGGTATACATGACCCCAAACGTGCAGTTTCGCAGCCGCAGGCAGCATCACAGGCCAGCGCACCTCAACAGGCTGCTCCTGTTCAAAAGCAACAACAAAAAGCAACACCAAAAAAGGTTCAACAGCCACAGCAGCAAAAAAAGCCTGTGCAAAAACAACAACCTAAGCAACAGCCAAAACCTGCTTTAAAAATGCCTTGGGCGCCAAAACAGACTACAAAGGCTCCAACGCCTCAAGGCCAGCCTAAAGCACCGGCTGTAGCACCAAGACCTGCATTAAAGCCAAGCGCACCAAAGGTTAATAAACCAAAAAGCAGTTTTAACATGCCTGTACCAAAAGTCGCAGCACCAAAAGTTGCAGGGCCTTCAGGCGGGCCGATTACCGGCTCAAAAACAGGCTCAGGCTCAAAAAGCGGTTCTTCAGGTTCTGGAAAAAGTTCTGCTCCGGCACCGAGCTTTTCACCCAGCGGAACCAGCAGAGCCACAGGCGGACGTTTTTCTCCGGGTTCAACAGGCAGAGGCGGCAATGTCGGCAATCCCGGGCCGGGAAATCCTAAAGGCGCACCGGGTATAGATGCATTAAAAGAACCCGATTTTGGCCCTTATATGAGAGAGCTTCAAAGACGTATAAAAATGAACTGGGAGCCTCCAAAAGGGAATGAAAGCAAAAGAGTAGTGCTGTTATTCAAAATAGCAAGAGACGGCAGACTAATTTCACACAGGGTATACAAGTCCTCCGGACTGCCGGCTGCAGACAGAGCAGCAATGCATGCCGTTGAGTTGACAGCACCATTCAAACCGCTACCGCCTGAGTACAAAGGAGATAGTGTAGACATACAATTTACTTTTGACTACAACGTATTTGGCGCAACAAGTTACTAATCAACAAACAAAAAGCAATAATTAATTTAAATAGAAAGAGGATTGACAAATGGAATTACTATTAAAAGCAGCTATTGAAGATTTATGGATAATTGCACCTATCCTTATTTGTTCCTTCTTGACGATAGCAGTAGCCATTAACAGATTTTATTACTACAGCAAAAACAAACGTGACGTAGTACTTTTTATTCCAAAACTGCAAAAAGAACTTGCGAGAAACAATCTTGATTCAGCGCAAAGCCTCAGCGTACAACTCGGCGGTATTATTGGAGAAGTTTCGGAAGAAGCTGTAAGAATATTTTCAGAACAAAAGAACGGTTTTTCTCGTTCATTTGACATTGCATCAAGCCTTGCAACAAGAAAACTGGAATCACATCTTACAATTCTCGGTACAATAGGCGGTGTATGTCCGTTCTTAGGTTTGTTCGGTACTGTTGTTAGAATTTTGTACACATTTCAGGATTTGGCTGTACAGGGCAACCAGTCTGCAGCAGTTGCATCAGGTATTGCATCAGCATTGATTGCTACAGCTCTCGGTCTTGGTGTTGCTATTGTTGCAGTTGTTTTATACAACTACTTCCAGTCAATGGTAAAAAGATTTGAAGACGATTTTCAGTTAATCAAATTACTCTTCTTAAGCTTTGTAGACAGCAATGAAGAAGTTGTTATGAACCAACCTACAAATATTGCATTATAGACAATTTCAACAAAGGTAAAAACAGACAATGGCTTTTAAAACAGCAAAAGGAAAAGAAGCTCTTTTTACAGAGATTAATATTACACCGCTCACAGATATTTTTCTGGTACTGCTCATTATTATGATGGTGATTGCACCTACTTTCCAATCAAATGACAGCAGCATAAAAGTGCCGGAAATCAACAGCGGTCTGTCGGTTGAACAGAAAAATGCAACTATTTCCGTTACAAAAGAAGGGCAATTTTTTGTCAACGGCACACAAATCCAAGAGGATGACATATACAATCAGCTCATCGCTATGAAACCTAAACTTGAAAAAAAAGAGGTTGTTGTAAAAGCTGATGAAAGCGTCAAAAGCAGAGAAATAATGAAAATTATGAAAGCTGCACAGGATGCTGAATTTGATAAACTAATCATTGCCGGTGAGCCATTGTCAAAAAAAGAACAAAAGAAACTGCAAACAACAACACAGCCGCCTCAACAAGAACAAAAAACTTCAACAGAGGATAATGAATACAGACAAACTGTAGGTGAAATTCCAACAGAAGAATAAAGGATAAAAAATGTCTAGAGAAAGAAACACCTTTAACGAAATAAATATTACACCGCTCACGGATATTTTTCTGGTACTGCTCATTATTATGATGGTGATTGCGCCATTACTTGACCAGCAGGGGCTTAATCTCGCTGTACCTAACAATGTTGAAGTTCAGGATGTAAAACAGGAAAACAAACTCATTTCCGTAACTGTGAGCGACGATGACAAATATTATATCGACAGTCAGGAAATAGATGTTTCTCAACTGGAATCAACCATCCAGAGCAAAATCAAAGACTTTCCGGAAGGTTTGTTAATACTGGCTCAGCCTGAGGCCTCTCATGGTGCTGTAGTAAAACTAATGGACAAAGCAAGAAATGTGGGCGTAACTAATATTTCTATATCAGAATCATAAAATTAACGTATATTTAATAAAAAAGCTTTACGCACACAGGAATTAACAATATAATGGATTTATGGCAGAAGGGTTAACAACAAAATTTTTAAAACAGGCATTTCAGCTTCAGGAAGAAAAGCACTACAAACAGGCTATAGAAGCTTTGTACAAAGCCCTGTGCATTGAAAGTGACAATATTGAGATACTCGCTCAAATATCACATTTGTATTTTTTGATGAACAATTTTGAGCGCTCACTTGAATATGCAGAAAAGATTCTTGATATTGACCCAAACCATATAGATACATTAAAAATCGTTGTTAACATAAATAAAGTAACTAAAAAATATGCAAAAGCACTGCAGTTTGCAGAAAAATTATACAGATTGTCACCGGATATAGACAACTTTGTCACTTATCTGGAAATGCTCACTGAGTGCAACCAGCATAATACTGTAATAAATGAAATTGAAAATTCAAAATTTAACTACGAAGAAAGAAAAAATGAAAAACTTCTGCTAATTGAAGGCTATTCCAGACTAAAACTGAACCAGATTTTTAAAGCAATCGGAATCTTTCAGGAAATAATAAAGCTTTATCCAAGCAATACAGATGCAAGATTTTATCTTGGCGTAATATACTATCAAAAACACCAAGAAGCTGATGCGGAAAAACTATTTAACAGCGTACTGGATGAAATACAGTGCGACAGAACATACAATTATCTCGGGCTTTTAAAGCTTGATCAGCATAAAATAGCAGATGCAATAAATTATTTTCAATTTGCAATAAAAATAGAACAGAACAACCCTCTGTATTATTACAACCTCGGTACGGCTTATTCCTTAAACGGATGGCTAATCGAGGCAGAAAATTCGTTCAAACATGCTGTTTTTCTGGAACCTGACAATATAATTTACAACTATTCACTTGCTTACTTGTATTATGAACGTCACGATTTAAAAAAAGCACTTGAAAATATTGACCACATTCTGCAAATAAAACCCGATTACGCTGATGCAATTATCTTAAAAGCACTGATTAATGCCAAAAACGGCGACCTAATAGGCGCAAAAAATACACTGACAAATCTTGCTGAAAAAGTAACTAACAACGATTTTCTGTATTATGCAATGGCAAAAATATACAAAGAAATCCCCATGTACAAAGAGGCTATAGACAGCTTGCAGCAGGCTCTGTTCATAAAACCTGAATCTCTTGAATACTTGAGCGAGCTGGCTGACTGTTACTGTGAACTCGGAAAATATCAGGTCGCACAGGATATTATCACAAAGGTGCTTTACCTTAACAAACATTTTATCTTTGCTTACCTGTTACAAGCTAAAATGAACATAAAACAAAACAAGTACACAGAAGCAGCCAAAATAGTAGACAATACAATAAAACTGGACAGCAGCTGCGCTGAAGCTTATAAATACATGGCCGTAATATGTGCGGCTCAGGGTTTAAAAAACAAATCCATAGAAAATGCAAAAATTGCAGTGTCTTTACAACCATCAAACCACAAATATTACGCATTTCTGGGCAAGCTTTATTTTGATGCACAGGAATATGACAGCGCATTTTTATATTACAAAGAAGCATCAATGCTCGACGAACTTAATGTAGATTACCTTTATAATGCGGCCCTTGCAGCTGACAAAGACGATGATTTTATAAACGCATCGAACTACTATTCTTATGCACTCAGACAGGATCCTTATAACAACTTGATTATTTATGAATATGTGGATCTTTTAAAACGACACAACAAATTAAAACAAGCCCTGAGCCTTTTAAAATCAAAAATAGAAACAGTTGAGTCAGAAAATGTCGCAAAGGTGCTTGAACAAAAATATAAAGAACTTAAAGAAGAAGACGAACAGCCTCTAATCCAAAAAATCGGTACATTTATAAACAACTTAAAACCGAAAAAATAGAATTGTTCACGTAAAAAACAGGCAGATTTTACCAGAAGGCAGCACCATATTTTTCCCACGGTTTGATTTTTTCGTTGATAAAATCTTTCATCTCTTTTACTGTCTTATTTCGTTCCGGCAAAACATAGCTGTCAGGCAGACACTCAAGCTCCATCAAATATTCTTTGAGCTTTCTGACAGAGGCTTTGACCTTTTCTTTTTGCTGGAATTGCCAGCCTTTGAACCCGCATCCCGGCGGAAACAACGACCATCCGTTACGAGGCGCACGCCTGCAGCAATCCGGTCTTGTCGGGTGAATAGCACATTTGTTTTCTTCAGTAAGATGAGGACAATGATAAAAAGTAACCTTTGACTCATCAAGATTTGGATTATTTTTTCTAAGCTGGTTCAATATATTTTCAACATGATCAGGAACAGCTGCTCTTGCCTCATCAACGGAATTGTATCTTTGAAAAATTTCAACAAAGACTTTTGCCTCTTCCTGTCCTTGATTTGCAAGCTCAACAAGTTCTTCATAAGAATAAGGTGTAGTGATTGCTTTACAGCACTTGCCGCACATATGGCACAAATGCTGAGGAAAATCACTCGTATAAAGAACAGGCTCTTTTGAAATTTCTACATCCATAGTTCAATTATAGTTAAACAAAAAATTTTTTACAAACAAAACAGCAGGAATATAATGTTCCTGCTGTTTTTATATTAATAGATAATTACCTTAGATATTAGGCATTATTCTCAGCCTTTTTTGTTTGTGCTTCTTCATACAGCTTGTCAAATTCGTCAAAGAATTTATTTGTAATATCAGCTGTATTAACTCTATAAATATCAGCGAAAACTTTAGCAAAAACGCCTTTTTTGTTTGAGCCGACTGATTCCAGAGAATTTAAGGTATTTAAAATAGCCTGATCCACAAGATCATTTATTGTAGATGAATTGTACTCAGATCCAAGTTGTGATCTCAATTGAGATTTAAGCTGAGTTGCAACAATCTGCAACTGTGTTTTTGCTTCGAGTTTTGCTTGACCAAAACCTTTAATTGTTTTGGAAGATTTATCTTGGTAAGCATCAGCAAGTGTAGTATCTGCCATTACGGATTCTCTGTCTACAGGATTCTTTGTAGGATCTGTTTCACCTGCCTGATTTGCTGACAACTGTTGGAATTTTGTCAAGAAAGCATCAACAATTTCTTTTATATTTACGGTGCCACGTCTTTTTAAAAGACCTGATTTTCTTGTACCAAAGCCGGATTCTGTAAAATCATTTATAGTTTGATAAATTGCATCATCTAACAGACTGTTAATTTTGTCTTCATCATAGTCAGCACCCATCTGTTCTTTCAGCATAGCCATCAACTGGGGTTTCAATGCTTCCAGCTGTTGTTTTGCCAGGTCTTGAATAGCATCTTTTGCACTGTCTGATTTTCTATATCTGCCTGTTTCCCAGCTATCGCCATTATCATAGCCAGGGATAGATGAAGTAAATTTTTCATAATCGACATCAGATATAGTTATGGCAGGCATTTTTTGATTTTTTACACCGTCAGCGATTTTTTCTGCACCAACTTCTTTCATCATATCATTAATGAGCTGTTTTGCTTTTTCCAAATCTTCTGCCGGTGTACCGGACGTAGATATGTTTTCAAGAAGTGATTTGGCCTCGACAAATTTTTCATTAGAAGCATATCCCGGTAACACTGATTCTAAGAGTGCAATATCAGAAATGCCCTGCGCAAGCTGATTAATGATAAAATCAGATGCTGTATTTACAATTTCTTCTGCTTCACTGTCACTTATATATGTACCTGTTGAATTAATAACATCCTTAAGTTCTGTGTATTTGTCAGCAGAACTTGTATTTGTCAACTCGCCAAGTTCTTCTTGAACATCTTCAGCATCAGCCATAGCACCATTTACAAACGCTCTGAATTCACGTTCGATATTTGTACCATCGCCTGTATATTCTTCTAAAAATGCAGTCATCATATTATTAAGTTGAGCTGCGTACTTATCTACATCTTCTTCAGTAGGCAATTCATTTTTATACCAATTACCACCGGCATTTGAATAACTTTCGACCATTTGATCAACAACTTGACCTAACTGTTCTTTATACTCAGCTGCCTGGGCAGTTTTTTCATTATCTGCAATTTTTTGGTCATTTGCGATAACCGCATCATTCAATTTTGATGTACCGTCAAGATTTTGAGTACCGATTAAATTGCCTATTGCAGATTTAGCTTTTTCGAGAGCTTCTTGAATTTTTACCGGATCAGTTTCACTGTTTATTGTGTTAATTGCTTCCATTGCAGCTTGGTAATTTGAATTGTTTTTATAATCAGCGTTCAAGGAAGCCAAAAAGTCTGTATCTTCAGCCCCATTGAGCATTGTACCCAACAAATAAGCTGTAGCCTGTTCTTTCATTTGCTCATATTCAGCTCCAGTTACATAATCATTGTCCGCAGCGTCTGTATATTGTGACAATGCTTCATAATTTGAATCTACATTATTTTTATAATTGTCTAATGTAGCATTTGTTTCAGTGATATCAGCTGCTCTTTGCTGCACTGCCGTATCCAAAAATGCAGTCATTTCTGCGGTTATTGCATCAGTATCAACAACACTATTACTCATTGTTGCAATTGTATTAATATATTCAGCACTTTCTGTTTTAATAAACGTAATTAGTGATGACTTTTCAGCCTGTGACAATTCAGGATGCTGCTGCATATAAGCTTCAATATATTGATCTACAGCTGCATTCAATTCTTCAGTTAAATCAGAAGTACCTGTTGTACCAGATGAAGAATTTGTATTGCCAGTGCCGGTAACACCATCTGTATTTTCATCACCGATTGCTATATCGCCTTCTTCATCAACGCTTTGAGATGATAACCAGGACATGTTATCTTTTAATTCACTAGAAGAAACGACACCGTCTTTGTTTGTGTCGAGTTGATTAATTTCATCAGTTGAAAAAACTTTTCCTGTAAACGGATTAAAATTTACGCCATCTACCATTTTCTAATACTCCTTTTCATTATTAATTAATTTTCCCTGTAACCAACTATTCGACATTTGTTTATATAAACTTTAGTATAAATATTCAAATGTTAATTTTTTGTTACAAAGAGATTAAAAATAGCACTTATCTAAAACAAATTACGTTTATATATACAGAAAAGTGTAAGGTGAAAGTATGCAAAATTATCCAGTAGGTTACAAACCTCAAATACAAACACAGACGATTCCTGCGCAGAACAATCAAACTGCGACAGGTGCTACTTTCAATATTGGAACAGGAGGAGCAAACTCCATACCTGCAGGTGCAAGCGGAGTCACAATAAATATTCTTGGTGCATCCGTAAATCCTAACGGTGCAAACATTAATAACACATACAATACAACTCAGGCACCAGCACCTACACAGGCTTATGACAAAAGTTATTATCTAAATCCGCCGCAATACAACGGCCCTGTTTACAATGGCCCGACATATCCCGCACCGACAGTTCCTGTAGGGGCTGCAAGCTTGAATGGCGGCAAAACAGAAGAAAAAGAAAAACCTAAAAAAGATGTTGTTCTTTTAACGGATGATTATATAAAAACTCTTGAAAATTACATAAGAAATGACAACCCGGATATTAAATTAATGGGTGCAAAAGAGCTTATGAAAAGATTCAGAGAAGATGAATCAAGAAAAAATGATCCTGCATTAACAGCATTATTGAATTTGACATTGCAGAGCAAATATTCTAACGTCAAAATGGTAGGTCTTGGAATATTACAAAACGGATGGGCGCAGGGAGATGCGTTTACACAACAGCTTCTTGCTCAAATTCAACAATCCAACACAGGCTACGGACTGGATGCATTGGATGCAGCAGATGCAGCACTAAAAACAGCAGGACAGACAGTAAAAGTGGTAGACAACAATCCACCAAAAGAAAAGACACAAACTACAGAAAAGAAATAAAAAGGCCACAAAATGAATAAATGGAATGTAGCATCAAAAATCGCAGGCGGTCTGACAGCGGGCATGGTTTTGTACAATGCTCACGATGTCGGGAAAAAGCATTCTGAAGAGCATGTAAAAATGACGTCGTCCGAAAGGCTGACTAAGCTTTATATGCGTTCAAGACGTGTAGATGACCTTAACCCCACAACCAGCAAACTAAAAGACAAATATTTTCTGAGTAATGCTGACTGGAACCTGCCGGATAAATTCCATGCTGTCACAGGTTATGTAAAAGGTGCTTTTGAACAAATGGCATCAGATATCATACCTGCATCTCTGGCAACAGGCGCATTATTATCCAAAAAGCACTCCAAGATATTCGGTACAGGTCTTGTAATATACGGAATAAAATATCTTATCTGTGATGTACTTGATCTTGGCAGGCCAAATTACTTGAAGGGCAGTGAATAACACCCTTGCTGCTGACAATAGCATCAACAGCCAAATCATGTGATTCAACAGGGACAGACTCAAATATAAGTTCTGAAAATATTGGAACAATCCTGCTGCAGTTTTTGTTTAGCAAATTTAAAAACCTGTCATAATACCCTTTCCCGTAGCCGAGTCTATAACCCTTCAAATCAACAGCAAGAGCAGGGACAAAAACAATATCAAGCTTCTTGATATCTACTGATTCATTTCCTGCAGGCTCATTTATTCCGAATGCACCTTTAACAAAGCCTGATTCTTTATCATATTTTACAGGGAACATATTATCCCCTTTGACGACCGGAAAAAAGAAATTTTTATCCTCAAAACTCAACAAGTGTAAAAGAGAACACTCTGACCCTATAGGATAAAACAGCATAATATTTTTTGCTTTTTGAAAAACGTCCCAACGTGAAATAAGGCCGCAAATTACAGCTGATTCCGAAGTATAATCCAAACCTGCCCTGATTAGTTTTGCTCTGGCTCTCATCTCATTTTTTAAAGCTTTCATAATAAAAATTATACTCAAAAACTGCTTGGTAGCATATTATTCTTTACACCCGTGTAATTTAACATTATAATAATTTTCAAATTATTAAAAGGAAAGCAGCCGGCAAATAATGACTACGTGTGACGACAATAATAAACTATACAATCCGGAATTTTTACAGCACGGCTACATTCAGGTTTATACCGGCAACGGCAAGGGAAAAACAACAGCTTCACTGGGGCTTGCAATGAGAGCATTAGGCAGAGGATGGCGTGTGCTTATTGTAATGTTTACAAAAGGCGGAAACGACTATGGAGAGCTGATATCATTTTCTCAATTATGCCCTGATTTAAAAGACAAAGTAAAAATTGTACAGGCAGGTCTTGATAGAATCGTATATTCAACAAACATTTCAGACGCCGATAAAAAACAAATACAAAAAGGATGGCAAATAGCTAAAGAGGCTATAAAAAATGATGAATACCAGCTTATTATCCTTGATGAAGCTAATATAGCCATTGATTTGAATCTTATTGATTTGCAGGAGATGCTGGACGTCCTGCAAAACAAGCCTGATGAGATGGAAATAGTTTTGACAGGAAGAAACGCAAAACAGGAAATCATTGATATAGCTCATCTGGTTTCGGAGATTATCCCTGTAAAACACTATTGGGATAAAGGAGTGCAAGCGAGAAAGGGTATAGAATTTTAATATTGCTATTTTGCGATATTTGACTTAAATTAATATAATATATAGAGGATTTAAGGAGAAAAATTATGGCTCAGCAATTTCCGCCGCAGCAATTCAAAACAAGATTGGCGTTATTAGTGTTTTTAAAAGGTGCATCAGCTCCTATGGTTTTATATTTTGAAGACCCCAGAGCAGTTTTTGATGAAATTCTGCCTCTCATAAAAACACAAAGTGCTGTAGGAAAACTTATCGAAAAAGAACCTACAGGCCCTATTAAAAAAGTGGCAATTATGTCCAATCAGATTGCTTCAATTGCTCTTCAAGAAGAAGTATGCCAGTAGTTACGAAAATATAAAATATCCGGTACATTAATTGATGAAATTAGTTGAAATCAAAAATAGCTTAGCAAAATTATATTACCAGCCTGCAGATTTTCCGCTGGTATTATCAGATTTTTTGACTATTGATGACACAAATCAAAAATTACTTTCTCAGGTAGTTTCTATAGAATCTACGAGCAAAGAAAATACAAACTGCGCTATTTTAAAATTTTCACTGGATTTGTCAGAACAAAACATTCCGTCAACATATAGCGGATACACACCTGCACTGGATGCAAAAGTACAAAAAACACCGGCTGATGTATTGAACAAAATTTTTGCAAACGGCGCAAAAACAATAAATCTCGGACAATTAACAAATACATCAAACTGCTGTCTTGAACTCAATTCATCACTTCTGGACAAATATCTGTATATTCAGGCAGACAGACAGGATGAGGCAAAAAAGCTTGTTGAAAAAATCACTGCTTTTAATAATGAGAAAAAGCAAAAAACTCTAATTATAGATTTTGAAAACGCTGCAGAGTATACGGATGCAAATATTCTGGAACTCGGGAAAGAATTCAAGCTGCCGATTGATAACAATACGCTCAATTATATATACGAAAACGACCTGACCGGTCTGACAGTTGAGCAAAAAACAATTGTTCAGGACATTATTTTAGAAATTCAAGACTACATTGATTCTATTGATACAGGATACATTCCTTTTGACACGCTTTTGTCTGTTGTAAATGAAATATATGAAACAGACAAATCCGTAGGTGTGATACTTTTTAGAAACAAACTTTTAAAATATCACCAGACAAACATCTTTGCCTCAAAACAAGAGGAAATAGATGCTCTTGAACAATCAATAAAAAACAATGTAGTGACTGTACTGAAAGCGACAAACATCAGCACAAACTGGCAGAAAGAGGCTCTGGCATTTGTTGTAAATTGCATAGACGACGGTTTTTATCTTGTGTTTAAAGCCTCTGAAGAATACACAGACAAACAAATTCTAAACAAAATCGCAAAAGCAGAAAATATCAGACCAGTCATAATATCAAAATACGATTATGACTATGCATCTGCAATAAAAGCTGTTGCGCAAAATTTAATTCTTTTCCGTCCGGAAGAACAACAACGTGCATTTGCTACGTACAATTCTTTTCTGCTAAAACTTGCACAAAAAGAATTTATTGTTTCCGGTGAAGCATCTTTTTACACACCGCTGATAGTAAAAGAAGCTCCGGAACACATAGAAGAAAAAGAAAATATACTCCCTGCAGCTGTTTCATCAACAGAGGATAACAATCAAGATACTGCTTCTATAAATACTGCTGCAGAAGAACAAATTTCACTGCAAGAATCTGAACCGGCAGAAATCAAAGAAAAAGAGATTATAGACGAACTCGAGGCAATAACTGACGATGACGAACACAAGGTGGAAGAAGTTGAACTGCTTTCACCGGAAGAAGACGGCCTTGAGCTGTTAGAAGACTTGCCGGAGCTGGAAGAAGTAAACGAAGAATCCAGCGAATTAAAAAATATTTTTGAAGAATCCCTCGAACAGGAGATTGCAAAAGACGTTGACCAGATGTTCTATGCCGACACATCTTCAAATGACGCAGAAGAAGAAATTTCGAAAGAACCTGAATTAGAGGCCGAAACAGAAACAACACCTGATGAAGAAGTCAACTACAATGATATGCTTGAGGACAGCGATCTTGATTTGCTGGATGATTTAAACAACGAATCAGAGCAGCCACAAGAAACAGCAGAACCTGAACAAGAAGCATCTCTCTTAGATCTTTCAGAAGATGTACCGGCTCTTGAAGAAGAGGATCTCAATATTCTTGATGATTTTGACCCGTTAGAAGAACTTATGGCGGAAGAACCATTACCTGAACCGGAATTGAAACTTGATGACACTGAAAACAGTGAACAAACGGAACAATCCGAACAGGCTGATTCTCAAGAAGATTTTTTAATAAATGATGAAGAACCTCAAGAAGAATTTGAAGAAAATAACAATAATGATTTTCTTGATATAAAACAGGAAGAAAATGTTTCCGGTATACCGATATACAAAACAGAACTCGATGACAAAGCCCCGACAGACGAAAATATAAAAGTCGGTGAAGGCAATATAGTCTACCACGAAAAATACGGCAGAGGGGTTGTCGAAGAGCTATTCAAATATGGAAAACGCACACTGTGTTCAATTCAATTTGACAATGTAGGCAGAAGACTTCTTGATCCGAATTTGGCTGAACTTAAACAAATGTAGTATCTATAATTGATAGACTTATATAAATTAATATGCTAAATTTATTATAAGAGAACAGCCTATGAATCCATATTTAAAACAATATAGACAAACACAAATTGCCACAACGCCAAAAGAACAAATACTGCTGATGCTTTATGACGGAGCAGTCAGGTTTTTGCGTCAGGCAAAAGAAGGTTTTGCTGAAAAAGATATTGAAAAAATCCACAATAACATTATAAAAGTTCAAAATATTATTACGGAATTTGAATCTACTCTCGATATGAAAAACGGTGGAGAATTTGCACAAAACCTCTATGCACTATATGAGTTTATGTACAGACAACTTGTTGAAGCGAACATAAGAAAAAATGAAAACGCTCTTGATATTGTTATAAAACATATGACCGAGCTTAGAGATACTTGGAAAGAAGCGGTAAAACAATATAAAGCTTCTGGACAAACTATGCTGGAAAACGAAGTAGACAAATACAGTACACAACGCAACAACGAAGAAACCGTAGAAGAAGATGAAGAAATTTCTACAGGAAAAGACATTGGAGAGTACATATAAAAATGAGCAAAGATTTAGACAATCTTGAATTGACATATAAAAAAATAGCAGAAATTTCCTGCCAGATTGCACAACTTGTTGAAAGAGAACTGTACACAGAGATAGTTACTTACGTTAAGAAAAAAGAACAACTGCTAAAAGAAGCCCAAGTTCTTGTTGACAGAATAAAAAACACAAAGGAAGATGCCTCTCGTTTGAAAGAATTGTGCCTAAAAATAAATAATCAAGAAAAAGAAAATATAAAAAAATTATCAGAGCTTCGTGCTGATATAAAAAAAGAACTCAGTCAAACAGTAAAAAACAAAAAACTACTAAGTGCATATTCCTCTTTTGAAAAGAAAAACGGGAATATTCTGGACTACACACAATAATGATAAAAAGTCTTTTTTACAATAAAAAAATAGCAGCGTCACTTTCCGTAACATCAAATTTGTGCCTGATAATAATAAAACTTATTACAGGCTTTGTATCAGGGAGCGTGAGTATAATATCAGAAGCAATTCACTCGGCGAGTGATTTTCTGGCGTCTGTTATTACGCTTTTTGCTGTTCACAAAGCAGAAAAACCAGCAGACAAAGACCACCAGTTCGGTCACGGAAAATATGAAGATGTTGCAGGATTTGTCGAAGGCTGTCTGATAATACTTGCAGCACTGTATATTATATACGAAGCAGGTAAAAAACTAACAGGACAAGTAGAACCTATAGACAACTCTACGCTTGGTATAATCGTTATGTTTGTTTCTGTTTTGACAAACATTGCGGTGAGCGCATATCTTCACATTGTAGCAAAAAACACTGATTCAATAGCACTGTATTCTGATTCAGAACATTTAAGAACAGATGTTCTTTCCTCCTTAACTGTTTGTATTGGGTTAGTTATTATAGAATACACGGGTTTTCATTTTATAGATTCACTTATTGCAGTAATAGTTGCAATGATTATATTATTCACAGGTGCAAAAATCTGTAAAACTTCGATGAACAATATTCTTGACGGTTCACTCCCGCAGAGTGATTTAGATACAATAAAAAACATCCTTGTATCACATACAGAAAAAGGGTTTGCCGGCATAAAAGAAATCAAAACGAGAAAAGCCGGCAAAGATAAAGATATCATCATATCAATATTTGTTGACGGAAACATGACTGTAAGAAACGCTCATGAACTGTGCGATTTACTAGAATCACAAATTGAAAACGCACTGGGAAACACAAGAATAACAATCCACACAGAACCTGCTGACTGCAAGTGCGTTTCTTGCAAAAAAGCCAACATATAAGTACAATTAACTTATGAACAAAAAAAAGTTGCTTGTACTGTTTATTATATCTTTTATTAGTGTCTTATACACGGCAAATAGCCTCTGTGACAAATATATAGACACAAGAATTAACAACGTATTTATTCAAAAGAATATTCAACAAGAATCAATTCAGCAAAAAATTGTATTGAATAAACACGCAAAACTGTTAATTACAATATCAGCAGCACTGGTAAGCCTTGCTGTATTTGTCTTTGCAACAAGAATAGCGGCAATGGCATATCTGGTATTTTTTATAATTGCATATTTTATTTCTTACAAAATCGCCCTCAACAATTTTGTCTTCATAAATATTGCGGGTGTTTTTCTGGCAATATTGTTTGCTAAATATTTTGCAGACATCTATATACATTTATTCAAAGAAAATGTAAACAAAAAAATTGAGAATGTTCTCGGAAAATACATCTCTAGTGATATTAAAAACAAAATTCTAAAAAGCAGTACCGAAGTTGCACTGGGCGGCAAAAGGCAGGAAATAACAATAATGTTTGCCGATATCAGAGGTTTCACCTCTCTTTCCGAAAGCAGAAAAGCAGAAGAAGTTTCCCAGCTGCTAAACGAATACTTTAGCGAACTTGAGCCTATTATTACAAAGTACAAAGGTGTAATTAACAAATTCATAGGAGATGCTGTGCTAGTGGTATTCGGCGACCCTTCTGCCGACAAGATGCATGCCAAAAATGCAGTAAAATGCGCCTATGAATTGAGAAACAAAGTTAAAGAAATAAAACAAAAATGGATAGAAGAAGGCAAGCCTAAAATAGATATCGGAATAGGTATAAACACAGGCGAGGCCTTTATAGGTAATGTCGGAACAAAAAACAGATTTGAATACACTGTAATAGGCGACACTGTCAACATTGCCAGCAGAATCGAAGACTACAACAAAATCTACAAGACACATATTCTCATAAGCGAAAACACTTACAACAAAATTTCACAAATTGTAGATGTAATAAAAATAAGAGAAGTATCAATAAAAGGCAAAAGCCATAAAATCAATATTTATGAAGTTTTAAGAATAACCGAATGATGATTAATAATTTAGAGCAGATAAAACAGGCTATAGAGGTTGAACAAAAAAATCTGTATATAGATATAAAAGGCAGGCATGATTCGTTTTCCGGTTTTATATTAAAACAGCTCCACAAGCTATATTCAAAATCAAAAAAAAATCCGAAATGGATAATGCTCATAAAAGAATTTGAAACATATTCGATTTCTACAATGCCGACAAGAAGAAAGTCGGTACAAAGGCTTGTTTATACCCTAAGACAGGAAATTAATACAGACGGCGAAATTAAACAAACAGATGTAAACACAATTTCAAAAGACCCGTCAAAAACAGACGTAATGTATGTAAAAGGAGTCGGGCCAAAAATAGGCAGCCTGATGCACAAGCTCAACATATTTACTGCCAGAGATTTACTGTTTTACTTTCCCAAAAGACATGTTGATTATTCCTCAAGAACCTTTATAAAAGACCTTAAAGAAGGGATGAATGCGACAGTAATAGGCACAATAAAATCAATAAGCGCACACAACACTAAAAACAACCTCGGAATTATTGGAGTATCTGTTGTTGACGAAACAGGAATAATAAAACTGAATTTCTTTTATGCAAAAGCCAGCAAATTTTTGCTGGAACGCTACAAATCCCAATTTGTAAAAGGTTCCAACATAATCATATCTGGCAAAGCAAAAATTGATAAATACTCAGGGACCTATACAATAGACAAACCCGAATTCCAGGTACTTTCAGGAGAATTTGAATCCGGCAAAAACCTCAACCTCGCAAGAATAGTACCCGTATACCAGCTTGTGGACGGATTGAACATAAAAACACTGAGAAGAGCAATATACAATGCTATTGAACAATTCAGCCCAGTAATAAATAATGTTATTCCTCAAGATATCAGAGAAAGACACAACCTTCTTGACAGAAACAAAGCAATAAGACAAATCCATTTCCCCGAAAACGAAGATACTCTCGAAAGAGCCAGATACACACTGGTTTTTGAAGAATTTTTCCTTCTTCAGTTAAAACTGGCTATGCTAAGAGAAGAAAATACTCAAAAAATCAAAGCTATCCCACTGAAAATAAAAAAAGACGGTCTGGTACAAAAATTTATAGACTCTCTTCCATTTACGCTGACAAACGGGCAGAATAGAGCTGTAAAAGAAATTCTAAAAGATATTTCATCAGAAACCCCAATGCAAAGACTATTGCAGGGGGATGTAGGCAGCGGGAAAACTGTTGTAGCCTGCATAATGCTGCTTTCTGCAGTAGAAAACGGATATCAAGGTGTTTTAATGGCTCCTACAGAAATTTTGGCTCAGCAACATTTTAACAACTTTATAAGCTGGCTGACGCCATTTGGACTAAGTGTAGGTCTGTTTACAGGCACCAATGGAATAAAAGTCCGCAGAAAGCTCGAGACTGACCTTAAAAACGGTCAAATAAATATTGCGATAGGAACACATGCGCTCATTCAAGACGGAATAGAATTTCAAAATCTCGGCGCAATTGTCATAGATGAGCAGCACCGTTTCGGAGTAAAGCAACGCTCACAGCTTATGACCAAAGGGAAAAATCCTCAAGTATTAACAATGACAGCGACCCCTATACCGAGAACACTTGCACTGACAACACAGGGAGATTTGGACTTTTCTATAATAGATGAAATGCCGAAAAACAGAAAACCGATAAAAACCTTTGTAATAAAACAATCACAGCGAAAACAAGCCTACAAAATGCTGCAAAAAGAAATAGACGACGGGCATCAATGCTACATTGTTTATCCTCTGATTGACGAAAGCGAAACACTTTCTGCCAAAGCTGCCTCGAAAGAAGCAGAAAGACTCCAGACAGAAGTGTTTCCGCATTTAAAAATAGGTTTGCTGCACGGAAAACTCTCCAATGCAGAAAAAGACGATGTAATGACAAAATTCAAAAACAAAGAGTTTGATATTCTTGTCAGCACAACTGTTGTGGAGGTTGGGGTAGACGTACCGAATGCTACGGTAATGATGATAGAAAATGCAGAAAGATTCGGACTTTCACAACTACACCAGCTCAGAGGCCGTGTAGGGCGTTCAGATTTGCAATCCTACTGCATACTCGTGCCTGCTGGCAACAGCACAACCACTATTGAACGTTTAAAAATTATGGAACAAACAAACAACGGGTTTATCATTTCAGAAAAAGACTTAGAACTAAGAGGCCCCGGAGAATTTTTGGGAACAAGGCAGAGCGGTATGGTGAACTTTGCACTTGCAGACATACTAAAAGACACAAAAATACTGGAACAGGCAAGAGCAGAAGCTTTTAATCTTATTCAAGCCGTGTCCGAAAACAAAGCTGTTATACCAAAAGAATTAAATGAAGAACTCGATGAAAAGTTTAAAACAGTCCCAGATCTCGCAAAACTTGATTAGAACGAGAAGCGGAAGAACTGTTGATAGAGTCTTTCATTTGCACGATATATTCTGCGTCGGCATATTTTTGTTTTGCCCGCACATAGTTTTCTGCGTTATTTCGAGGTAGCAAGCTGCGTAAGCGGAAACTTACGTCTATGTTGTTGATTTTCATTTCTCTTCAGAACCCCAATTCTAGGTTTCTATTGGCTTTTATCTATTTATCAGTGGAAAGTAACTTATAATATTATTGGTGTATAATAATATATATATCATAAAAAAAAAATTTCAAGGGAGAATTGCTAAAAATGGCAGAACAAATTATTATACTTTCCGGAAAACAGTACAGCGGGAAGGATACAGTAGCAAAAATTTTGTTAGAAAACTTAACAAATTTTAAAAGAATCGGGCTAGGAGATGCTATAAAAATAGAATACGGAGAACAAAAAGGGCTTTCTTTTGAAGAAATTGAACAGAATAAAGCCCAATACAGACAGGATTTGATAAATCTTGGCAACAAAAGAAGAAGCGAAGATAAAGACTACTGGATAAAAAAAGTAATAAAAATGCCAGGAAACATAATAGTACCGGATGTAAGAGTAAAAAGAGAACTCGAATTTTTTAAAGAAGCAAACGCTTTCACTATCCGTGTAGAAGCCTCAAGAGAAACAAGAAGCCAGCGAGGACAGCTCGTAGGAGAAACAGATGTCACAGAAGTGGATCTGGATGACATAAAAGACTGGGATTACGTTATAGAAAACAACTCTACATATGAAAATTTGCAAGCCAAATCAATTGAACTTGCAAAAGAAATAAAGAGTTTTTTGAACAAAAATAAATCAGAGAAATAACTAGACGTAATTTTTCAGATAATCTTCAAAATTATAATCACCGTATTTGAAAGTATAAGGCTGGTGGTTATATTCAGGTGTTTTGTAAAGACTGTTGCTTGCAATCATAAATATCTTGTTGTGCGAAAACAGAAAAGAATTCATTTCCGAATACTCGCACATCATTTCTTCAAGTTCATTCACACCGTCTATAATTTTGTTAATCACTTCACATATCCTTTATTATCATCCACATTATAATATTCGGCAGAGCATGGAGATTACTTTAAAGTTTTAAGAAACAAATTAACATATTTTTACAATAATATGTTATAGTTTAAGAAAAATGGAGAAGCTAATGAAAAAAATCATAATCGGCAGCGACCACGCAGGTTTTAGACTCAAAAACATAATCATAAATCATCTTACACAAAAATACGATGTAGAAGATGCAGGCACACACTCTCAAGAATCCTGCGACTATCCGCTGATTGCAAAAAAAGTAGCAAACAAAGTAGCAGACGGCACCTACACACAGGGTATTCTTATCTGCGGCACAGGTATAGGCATGTCCATTGCAGCCAACAAAATAAAAGGGATAAGAGCTGCTGTAGTTTCAGACACTTGTTCTGCAAAAATGTCACGACTTCACAACAATGCCAACATCCTCTGCTTTGGAGAGAGAATTGTCGGAGAAGAACTGGCTAAAGACATTACAGATATATGGCTTTCTACAGAATTTTTGGGAGAAAGACATGCAAAAAGAGTCGATATGATAGAGGATTGATGATTAGCCCTCTAATTTGCTCACAGCAAGGTCTACGCTATTATATATAGGAATCAAAGTATCTAAAAATGCATCTGTCAGTGCAGCTCTAACTGATTCTGAAATTTTAACCAGCATAAACTGACCGCCTTTTTCTTTACACATTTTATACAATGTTGTAAACACTGTAGTATACTCATCATCAAAAATTTTGACATTTTCCATATTGAAAATGATATTTGTAAAACCTGTATAAAGGCTTGTTGTAACGTCTTTTATCAACAAATCAATATGCTTCTGGCTATTGAACTTGTTGATAGTATAGCAGCAGATATTGTCATTTATTGAATACTTGAAAAAATCTTCATGCTGTTTTGAAGTAAGAGAACTTGTTATAAATTTAAGAATCTGATCATGCCAATTGCTGCTTTTGGGGACAAATTCATCTATCCCGAGTTTGTAGCATTTTTCTATCAAATCTTTATCGTCAGTTCCTGACATTACAATGATTTTATTTGTGCGTTTTGCTTCTCTGAGTTTTATACACTCTTCTATAAGCTCAAGACCGTCTGTTGCATCGGGCAAAAACAGGTCAACGACTATATAATCAAATTTTTTCTTCTTTAATTCAGCAAGTGCCTCTATCTTGTTTCTTGCAACAGTCGGTACAATACCAACCTTTTTGAGAAGCTGGTTAAATTGATAAATGGAAAGCTCTAAGTCATCAACAATTAATATATTAAATTCTGCAGGTACAGTCATGACATCGTTTGGTGACATAGACACAAACTTACGCTCGATAAGGATTAAAGCTTTGTTAATATCATCAGAATTTGCCTCTTCTGCTACAGCATCAAGACCTGCCAAATCAAATAGCTTTTTTAATTGTTCGTTATTTATTTCCATAATTACCAAAACCCAATTCTGTATCTAATAAATTATACACTTTAAGCATACAATTAAAGCTCTTTTAAAACCTCATTCAAAAGTTTTATATCATATTTATTATTGCAGTTTTTTTTGAAATTATCAAATAAATCTCTTCTTTTTTTATATGTAACTATAAACTGTTGTTTTCTACGCCATTTTGCAATTTCCTGATGGTTTCCGCCGAGCAAAACCTCAGGAACCTCAAGCCCGCAATACTCACGTGGCTTTGTATATTGAGGATACTCCAACAAACCGTCTGAAAACGAATCAAAATGAGCAGAATCCATCTTGCCAAGAAATCCCTCTATGTTTCTGGAAATTGAGTCAATCATGCACAATGCAGGCAGCTCTCCGCCTGTTAAAACATAATCGCCTATAGAAACTTCTCTGGCTTTTGTATACTGTTTTATGCGTTCGTCAAAACCCTCATAATGACCGCAAATAAAAACAATTTGTTTTTTCTTTGCAAGCTCCATTGACAACTGCTGATTAAAGACCTCTCCCTGAGGAGACAAAATAATAACCTCCGAGTCAGCATCTTTATCAATAGCATCAAAACAATCAAAATAAGGCTGGCACATCAAAACCATTCCTGCTCCGCCGCCAAAAGGAGTGTCATCGACTTTTTTATGTTTATCTTTGGTGTAATCACGTGGATTGAAAGTATTTACCTCAATAACACCGCTGTCTATCCCTCTTGCAATGATACTGTGAGAGCAAGCCTGATTTATCATATCAGGAAAAAGTGTAACTACATCAAACCTCATTTTTCCACTCCGGTGTCAGAAGCTGAAGAATCTATCCCTTCTATCATATTTACAACAATTTTTTTGCCGTCCAAATCAACTTCCGGAACCCATTCTTTGACAAACGGAACCATAAACTTAAGCCCGTTCAATTTTTCAATTTCTATCAGATTAGATGCTTTATTTTCACCTATATCATTGACTTTGCCGATTTTTTCACCATTGGTATCAAAAACCTCAAGCCCTACAAGGTCGCTTATCAAAAATTCATCCTTCTGCAGTTTTGATTTTAAAAACTCTTCAGGAACATGAACAAGCAGCCCCTTTATTTTCATTACATCATCTATTGAATTTATGCCGTCAAATTTTACAATAGCAAAATTCTTATGAAATCTTACAGAAGACACACTAAACTCGACCTTATTGTTATCAACAAAGAGGTAAACTTTTTTTAAACTCTTAATAAGGTTTTCTTTTCCTGCTGTAAAGCCAAGTTTAATTTCACCTTTTATTCCGTGAAAATTCAGGACTTTACCAATAGAAATTAACTTACTCATCTTCTTTTACAGGTTCAGCATCTGCTTCTGCAGCTTTTTTTCTTCCACGTTTTTTAGGTTTTTCTTCAGCTTGTTCTGCAGGAGCAGTCTCTTCTTTTTTAGAATCAACAGCTTTTTCTGTCTGTGCAGCCTGTTTAAACTCTTCAGGAGCATCTGCTCTTTCAGGGTTCCAACGGTCAAGGCCGAGTTGTTTTCTAATAAGGCCGATTCCGACATGCACACGCCATTCATCAATTTTCAACTGTGCGGCAATAATTTTGTGACAGCCGATAGGCGGCAGCGGTAATAACGGTTCATACAGCATTTTAATAGCTGTCAGCTGATCCGGAGATACAGCCAGTTTTCTTTTCGGGAAAGCAAGCTTTGGCAGCATCATTTTTTGTCTTACAAGATTTATACCAAAGAATACCTTTCTTGCTTCCAGACCGATTTGCTCTGCAATAACCTCATGCGCATCCGGATTAGGCAGAGGCAGCATCTTTTTGTACAATTCTTCAATTTGTGCCAATTGCTCCTTATTAACAAGCAGTTGTTTTGGCGGTCTTTGCGGACGGCCTGCAGGTCTTCTGTTATTTTGAGGTCTGTTACCCTGAGGACGATTATATCCGCCGCCTTGCTGCGGACGATTATACCCGCCTTGAGGTCTGTTATATCCACCCTGCTGCGGTCTTTGGTATCCGCCTTGATTTCTATCGTATGGTCGAGGACTTCTCGGTCTTTGATATCCGCCTTGCTGCGGACGATTATACCCGCCTTGCGGTCTTTGATATCCACCCTGCTGCGGTCTTTGATATCCGCCGTCATATCTCGGTCTGTCCTGCTGATAAGAACGTTCTTCTCTTCTTTGATAACCGTTATCATAAGAATAACCGCCTGCGCTGTAAGAAGCAGGTCTTTCGTAAGAAGAATCTGAATTATTTTGGTCAGCAGAATGATTGTGTCCAGTATCTTCATTATCTGAGCCAGTTTCGGCACCCGGTTTTTTGTCGGGGTATAAACAATTAGGACAAATTACCCTTTTAGGGTTTTTAGTTTCAAATTCCGCACCACATTTAGTACACTTATTTACATACATTTTTGACTACCCTTTTAAATAAAAGGCGAAAGGCTATTTTAATTATTAGCTCCTCGACATGTTTTACATACAAATTATGATAAATTCTAATATCTTTTAATATTTTAAATGCAAACATAATATATGGCAAGCTTTTTTCTAAATTAATTTGCATTATTTTGTTAAAACAAAAGTAACAGGCCCGTCATTGACTAGCGAAACCTGCATCATTGCGCCAAATACACCTGTTTGAACATTCAGTCCGGATTTTTTTAATAAAGACACAAATTCTTCATACATTTTATTTGCTATTTCAGGCTTTTGCGCATTATCAAAACTCGGCCTTGTGCCTTTTTTACAGTCCGCTGCCAGTGTAAACTGTGATACGACAAGTATTTCGCCGTTGATATCAACAATGGACCTGTTCATTTTATTATTTTCATCTTCAAAAAGCCTTAGAGAAAGGATTTTTGAGGCCATCCACTCCAATTTGTCAGGTGTATCGTCTTTTTCTACGCAAAACAAAATCAGCATGCCTGTATTTATCGAAGAATAGACTTTTTCATCAATAGTGACAGAGGCATCTTTAACTCTTTGCAACACTGCTTTCATTTTTCATTTTCTCCAGATATCGAACTAACAAAGCTGTTGTTTTAACCGCTTTTTCATACACATTTTTAAAATATGCATTGTATGCGGCAGAAAACTCTAATGCTGCTTTGTAATCAGTATTTTCAGAATATTCTCTCATAAGATAAGAAAGTTCAAAATACTCTTCTACAGAAATTATCTTATAGATTCTATGCTTTAACATTACATTGTTAACAAGGTCAGCATAAATATTAGTACATCTTTGCATAAGAGTCATTGCTTTTTCATAATAACCCTTTGTTCTGGAAAGCTCTTTTGCCAGATTCTGGGCAATTACAGAGCCTTTTTCAAGCTCCTGCTGAACATGTTTTAAAATATTTATATCATCGCTTATAGACGAAATACACTTGCTAATATCAAAAGAAGAGGGCAATTTGTTCTCTCCAATAATAGCCTTTTTATCCAGAGTGCAAAGCCCGAGCTTCTCTGCAGCCTGTTCCAGAGGTAAAAGCTCAAACCCTTTTATATCCGCACCGCCTATAGATGTATTTATAAGAGTCCTTTCTTTTGCATGTTTCTGTGCAAATTCCTGCATATATTGCAAAAACAGATAATAAACAGAACTTGTCGGCAGCTTCTCGCCATTTTGACCAGAAACCGTAAAAATATTTTTGTTTACGCTCTCGAGATGTTTTTCCACAAGTTTTGCTTTTTGCTCATAAGTCCAGGTTTTTAGTGAGGCGCAATAAATTTCTACATAATCTTCAAAGTCTTTAGGATAGATTTCATATTTTTGTTTGTCATTATTAAATTCACAAACAAGCCCGTCAAATTTAGAACCCGAGCTGTAACAATGACCGTCTGAATAAGCCAAATCCTGCCCTATTAAGATTATCGGATTGCAGCCCAGATAATAAGCAGAAGACAGGGCATGATAAGCAACTGTTCCTTTTGCTTCAAAATACTGAAGTTCTTTGTCAGCCTTTTCCAAAAACCATCTTGCGGCATCAGATTCTACAGATGCTGTCACAAAAATATTCTTGAAATTTAGGTTAAAATAACTCGGCTCTGTATAAGGCTCTACTATCAAATTTACATCGTCTGCAAACTGAAAATTGTAATGCTGGAAGGTGTTACGTCTTTCTATAACATTTATAAAATCAGGTTTTATTCCGTTTTTATACAAAACCGGTACAGCTGTACCAACACAAAATATGAGTGCTTTGTCCTGTATTTTCTTTAAAGCTTCAATATTCTTGCTCAAAGACGGGCCTGCAGAAACAATTATTGCAGGTTTGTCCTTGTACACATCTTTATAATCCGAAAGCAAAGGCAGCTGATATTTTTTGTCCAACTCTCTCATTGAAGAATTAAAAAATGTAAGCATTGTCTTTGCCTGCAGCATATAATTGTGTGTATTTATATCGACATATCTTTGCAATACGTCTTTAAAGCTGTTAAAAAGTGATTTGTAAGCAGAAAGATAATAATTGAGAGCAGAAATAGAAACCTTGGATTTATATTTAAAAACAAGGTCAAGAACATTTTCCATTTCGGCAAAATCTGAAACAATATACAGTCTTTGGCTCTGCATATATTTAGAAAAATCAACCGCAGACAATACTACAAAAAGAGTTTCTAAATCAGGTTCAAAAACAACCATCTTTCCTTTTGAGCCTTCAAAAATTTCATCCACCAGATATCCCAGTCCTAGTCCAAAAATGAGATGCACAGAGGCAGGACTGTGGTGTGGAAGATTTTGGCATATATTTTTAGACTCCAAAACAGCCCCTGTAACGGAATGAACAGGCACAGAATCAATTTTTAGGTTAAACTCTCCGTTTGGATTTGCGCACAGTTCAAAATTCTTTTTCAAAAGGACTGTTTGTGCCAGCTTTTTATAAAGGCCTTTATTATATTGAGCAATTATAGATAAATTTTTTGCTAAAAAATCAGACATTAAAATCCCCTAATCTATTCTAATTTATACCATTATATCCGCTAACAGCCGAAAATATAACCTTAAAAAATTTAAATTGACCACATGGACTAAAATTTAAACCCTTAGGCCAATAACATTTCTTATCAAAATTTCTAAAATATAGTAAAGGGAACATGAGAAATTAACGGGGAGAAATTTTGGGGATAAAATATCAAAGTGTGGTTCAAGGTTTGGATTCCTTTGTAATAAAACCTTCAAATTATACAACAACAGCTGCTTACAGATTGTTTGTAAAAGCTGATGCACTCCGTCTTGCAAACCATTTTAAAGAATCAATAAAACACTATCTCAGCTCAATTTTTATAGACAGAAACAATTACAGAAGCTATATGGGGCTGGGTATTTCTTACAAAGCGGAAGAAAACTACGAAAAAGCAATAAAAGCACTGGAAAAAGCAAGAGAACTGTCATATTTCACTGCAGAAATACATTACCAGCTCGGGCTGTGCTATCTTGTGACAGGCAGATTTTGTGAAGCAATAAAATGTTTTCACCATACGATTTCTCTTGACAGAAGCAATGTAAATGCGCAAATACAGCTGGGTGTAGCCCATGAATTTATTGAAGAATACGACATGGCAATACTCATCTATCATACGATTATAGAAAACAACCCCAAACTCATAACAGCATACAACCACCTGTCTGCACTTTATATGAACATAGGCGATTTTAAAGCAGCAGGGTGTGTTTTTTCACAAATACTGAAAGTTAATCCGGATTTTAGCAAGGCATATCTTGGCATGGCAATTTGCTTTGACAAAATGAAACAAAGCTCACGTGCATTGCACTATTACAAGATGTTTCTTAAAAGAAAGCCTCACTCTCACCATGCAATGAAAATAAAGAAAAGAATATCAAAACTCAACAATACAAAGCAGCAGGAAAATACGCAAAGAAGCTTTGCCGTTGTTTAAATATCCAGTTCATAAGCTAGTCCATAAGCTTTGAAAGCTCTTTTAATGCAGTTTTTTGATTTTTCAAAGTTCCTTCGAGTTTTGGAAAATCAACAACAACGCCTTTGTCAGTATATTGTTTATCAAAAAATTCATTCATTTTATAAAGAGCGTGCTTCTCAGCAACATCACACTGTTTTTTTAATGCCGTGTATGCAGATTTAATTTCAAAATCTTTCGGCAAAATTTTAACAAATTCCTTGTTATTCTCAACAAAATCGGATATTTCACCCGTATTTTCATAAAAAAGATGTTTTGTATTCAAGATACTATCGGCATCATGCTGCAGAGCCTCTATCTGTTTTAATCTTTCATAAACGCTCATTTTGTTGTTATGAATAGACTTTGAAACTTCATCACGATTTTTCAAAAGCTTTGCAGAAGCATTGTATGGATTCAGCATTACATAATAAATAGCCGTAGTCTTCTTTTCATTCATCTCAATCATCATGTCATACATTGGTTTGTTTGTATTTTTGAGTGTAATTTTTTCAAGTTCAGAAGAAAGGCTGTTCCTTACAGAGTTGTACTCCTCTACAAGAGGCTCCAGTTTTTTTACATCTTCAGGTTTTTCAAAAAGATTTTTAAAAGATTCCACCTTGTTTTGAATATTTAGATCAGACTTGTACTCAGAGATTTTTGCCATTGAAGAATAAAAATCAAAATGTCTGCGGTTGTCTGTGTATTCATCGTATTTTTCAAGGTATTTTGCGAACTTCTCCGCTTTAAAATTTTTGTCATCACGACCCAAAAGTCTAAATTTATAATTGATTAAATCTCTTTCCTTTTCACCGAACAGGCGAACTTTTTCCTGCAATGCATAACCTATTTTACCCGTTGCAATATGCAAATCCTTGCCGTCTTCAATCAGGGGAACAATTTTTTCTTCGATAATTTGATTTACACTATCAAGATTTTGCTCAAAAATATTTTTTTTGCCTGAAAAAGCTACTGTATCTGCAGCATAAGACACTATTGGATAATTTTGAACATTTTTTTGCGAATTGTTAGATGAATTATTCTTATTAACATTATTTTTAAAAACTTTAAAAGAAACGGGTGAAATATTCATTGTTAATTCCTCATTTTATTGCTAAGCTGCCCGCAGGCTGCATCTATATCAGAACCTCTTTCTAGCCTTATTGTGACCTTTTTACCTGATTGTTCAAGAATATATTTAAATTTTTGAATAGATTCTTTGTCAGGTTTTTCAAAAGTATCTGTATCATTTGGGTTATAAATAATAAGATTTATATTTGCCTTTAAGCCTATCAAGAGTTTTGCCAGCTCTTTTGCACACTGTATAGTGTCATTAAAACCTTTTATCAAAGTATATTCGATAGTTACCCTTCTGCCGGTATTTTCAACATAAGCCTTTAAGGAAGACATAAGCTCATCAATATTGTATTTTTTTTCAATAGGCATCAAAGATTCTCTAAGCGTGTGATTTGGAGCATGCAAAGAAACAGCCAGAGTCGGCTGAAAATCAATCTGCGCAAGCTTGTTTATCTGTGGAATAATACCGCAGGTAGAAACCGTCAAACGTCGAATACCTATAACAAAATCTCTGTTAAAAATATCAATCGCCTTTAAAACATTATCCAAATTCAATAAAGGTTCGCCCTGTCCCATAAAGACTATATTTGTAACCTTTAATCCTGTATCACGTTGAATAGTTAGAACCTGTTCAATAATTTCTCTAGGAGTTAAATTTCTAATAAAACCTAGCTTTGCTGTAGCACAAAATTTGCAGTTGCAGGCACATCCAACCTGCGAACTTACACACGCCGTCAAATTTGCCCTGTTGTCAAAACGCATCAAAACGGTTTCCACACAATTTCCGTCAGCGTATTCAATCAAATATTTTATTGTGCCGTCAGTACTCACCTGTTTATGCTTAATTTTTACATCTGTAATAACGGCCAGTTCTTCTATTTTTGCACGTGTTTTTTTTGATATATCAGTCATTTCATCAAAACCGGAAACTGACTTTAAATATATCCAATTGTGAAGCTGTTTTGCTCTATATTTAGATTCTTCAATAGAGTCGGTAAATTCTGTTAACTCATCCAGACTCATCCCTGATAATATAAGTTTTGGCATAGCTAAATATTATCAGGAACAAGTTTTAAAATAAATATGCTTAATATGTTTAATTTCCTTAATCTTTACCCACCCTCCAGCGGAATCCTGCTGTAAGGGATACACCGTTTCGGCCTCCGTTATGCACCATGGCTTGTCCGTATGCTGTGAATCTATCATCCTTAAAGCATTTCTGTATACCTGCTCCGTATGATACATAAGGGTCTATAGACATGGATGGCAGTCTTACGTCGTTTGCTGTTACTTTTGTTTCATCAAGTATATTCCATGTCATATTTACTGCAAGGTATGGTTGCCATCCGTTCTTTGTATTCATTATGAATTTTATTCCAGGGCTTAGTTGGAGTGCATGCAATGGGTCACTTTCGATTCTTACGTTTGCTGCGTTTGTATAGTCGAAAGTATTTATGAAGGAATAGGACATTAAGAAGTTTGGTTGGAGTATATATTTTCCTTGTTTAAATTCAAAGTTATACCCGAATTTATTACCTATACCTGCCATAAGCATTGTATAGTTTTCTGAGCCGTACATGGTTGTTGCATCGCCTACGCTTGCTCCTACTGATACTGTTGTAGCGTTAAAGAAGTTACCTTTGTAGAAGGTAGCGGTAGATCCGAGGATACCGCCGTTTTGGTAGGCATCTACGCCTTGATATCTTTGGGATGCACCGTTATATCCAATATATGCTGTTAAGACTCTATTGAAGCCGTGATTAATTTGTTTAATATCGGAGTCATAGCCGATGAGGGTGCCGTAGTTGATATTGGAGACGGTTGGGCCGTTATTGAGGGGGATAGACTCGAAGGAGGCGTAGGGTTTAACCCAGAATCCGTTGTGGGAGTGGGGGGTAAGGAGAGGGGAGAAGTTTGTTGTATTTAGTGCATATTTATTGTTATTGATGATAGATAGTCTATCTAAAGAGGGGATATTCATGAAGGAGTCTGAGTGTTGGAAGGCGTAGTTAAAGGTTTGGAGCTGGGTAGTATATGCGCCTGCCTGGGTGGCTACTGATGGGGTAAGGACAGCGGGGTTGAAGGCATCTGACTGGTTGCCTGAGGAAGAGGAGGCTCTATTGAAGAAGAAGTAGCCGAGGTTATCTTCGGGGTTAGTGGAATATGACACGTCGTATTTATATATTGGGGAGTAGGCTATAGGGGAGGGGCCTGAGTAAGACACTTGGTTAGCGTAAGAGGCATCAGCGAATTTAATAGAGGTAGAGTCAGAGGATGCGTCGTTGAGGAGGTTGAGGTAGTTGACAGAGATATGGGCGTCTGGGGAGACAATAGTATTAGAGGGGAGGGTATCCATGGACTTGTTAGCTAAGTCGACATCTACAGCCATGTTTATATTGCCGTTGATGTTAGCGGATTTCATGGATTGTTGTTCTGCGATATTGTTTATGAAGCCTAAAGAGCCTGAGTTAATGGTGAAGTCGGATTGTTCAAAGACGTTGTTTTTGCCTAGGTTGAGGTTTATGTTTTCTGATGTTACTTTTGCGTTTATGACTGAGTTGTTGAGGTAGATTGTGCCTGTGGGGTCGCCTGTGATAGTGAGGTCAAAGGCTGTTTCTGGAACTTCAACAGGCTGCATAGATGACGCATCTAGTCCACCGCCTCTGATTGTGTCATCAAAGACTATTACACCGTTGTTTACGGCTTTGAGGGTTAATGAGGCAGGGTTTTTGTCTGACTGAGTACCTGTTATCGGGTCTAGAAAAACATATTTGTCGTTTTGTTTTTGGGCAAGGCCATACATGCCTATTGCGTTTTGTTCTTCAATGCCGCTTGAGATTGTTTTATTGCCGGAGAAGACGGATTGAGCGTTATCTGCTGTGATGTTTAGGTGGGATGCACTAAATATTGCACCGCCTATTGCTGTGCCGTTTGTTGATTCTGCGTAGTTGCCTATGAATGAAGAGTTTTTGATTTCTCCGTAGGTGATTTCTCCTGTATCCTGGTTTATTGTGCCGATTGTGCCTGCATTATATATTGCTCCGCCATAGGCAATGCCGTTTGTGGATTTTGCATAGTTGCCTATGAAGTCACCTGTTATATTTCCGATTGTTCCTGCATTAAAAATCGCTCCGCCATAGGCGTCATAATTACTGGATTTTACATAGTTGCCTATGAAATCTCCGGTTATATCGCCGATTGTTCCTCCATTAGCAATCGCTCCGCCTGTAGCACTATTACCGGAAGCATAGTTACCTATAAAGTCACCTGTTATATTTCCGATTGTTCCATAAAAGTTATAAATCGCTCCGCCATAGGCATAATCATTACCGGAAGCGTAGTTGCCTATGAAATCTCCGGTTATATTTCCGATTGATCCTTTTTCATTATAAATCGCTCCGCCTACGGCATAATCATTACCAGAAACATAGTTGCCTATAAAGTCGCCTGTTATTTTACCTATTGTTGAATTATAGCCATTATAAATCGCTCCGCCTTCGGCCTCAGAAGAAGCAGAAGAAGCATAGTTGCCTATAAAATCTCCGGTTATATTTCCGATTGTTCCATCTTTATTATTTATTGCTCCGCCTTCGACTTCAGCATCAGAAGAAGAAGAGGCGTAGTTGCCTATGAAATCACCTGTTATATTTCCGATTGTTCCTCCATTATCAATCGCTCCGCCGTAGGCATTATTATTACCGGAAGCGTAGTTGCCTATGAAATCACCTGTTATATTGCCAATTTCGGCGTTTTCAGCGTTGTAAATCGCTCCGCCAAGGGCATTTTCAGAATCAGAAAAAACATAATTACCTATAAAATCAGCATTGATATTGACAATTTCCGCATTCTCTGCATTGTAGATTGCTCCACCGTAGGAATATGTATATGCAAAACCAGCTGTTTCGATAGCATTTGCTGTTATACCGTTATTGATAAACGCACCTGTTATTTCTGATATATTTCCTGCGTTGTATACAGCTCCACCATTGATTTCTGCTATTTTATAGCCTGATGTTGTTGATTCTAAACTGCCTGTGACTTTGTTGTCTTTATACAGCACATTATCTATTGATGTTGTTGTACCCGCTGGGTTGTTCAAGCCGGCTCCGCTGTTGAATTGGTATGGATTTGAATAGGATGCGCCGGGTGGGTCTGTTACTGTGCCATTGTCTATTGTTTTTGTTATGGTTTCAGAAAATGATGATGGAGAGTATTTGTATTTTATTGTTTGACCTTGAGTGTTTTGCGGATTTTGTTTAAAATCAAGGTTTCCGTCTGCATTCTTCTCCCAGCCGAAGTTTATTGTTGTATCACCATTCAAGTCGCCGTAGGTTGTTTGTTTTAGGTCTACAAGGTAATAGACGGGAGTGAGTTTGTTTTCTGTTTCGCTCCATTCGTATTTTGTAATTGTATTAGCAGGAAGGTTAGAGGGGTCTTGGACTTCTATTTTTGTAAGAGTATATGCGTGGTCGTCTGCCGGTTCCTGAGAAAAAGCAGGAAGCACGGATGAAAAAGAAAGAGCAAGGGAAAGAGTCAGGGCAAGAGTCAAAGCAAGGGTGAACGAACAGGCGAAATGCTTTGTTTTTAGCGGTTTATACCCCCCCCCCGAAAGGTTAAAAGCATTGATACGAGCGGGTTTTAAGGAAATATTATTTTCACTGATATTTCCGACTAGTCTAACCATTCTTTTTTTCCTCATGTTCCGTAACTTATATTTTTATAGTTCCCAGAATTCTGTTTTTTTAAACATTTTAGTTAAGTTTTGTTAAGGAAAAAGCACAAATTAGGTAAAAATTCCTTAATAATCGGACCCGAGAATAGCAACATTAATTTTTTTTACATTTTAAACTACAAAAGGGAAATTCAGCTCTTTTTATTCTAATATACTATTATGAATGGGGGCAAAAAATGCAGCTAACTGAAGAGCAAAACAAAATTGAATATAATCAGGCCTCAACATTTCCAATTGTGGTAAAGATAGTTGAAAGCATAAAAAAGATATTAGAAGAAGATAAAAAGCAAAAGAACCCTCTTTTTATCAACGTCAAAGAATCTGTAATTTTCAACATAGCAAGAAGAGCCTTGAGCGACCCTGATTCACGTTTTCTTATCGGCATTGCCGGAGAATCAGCCTCGGGCAAAACAACTTTTGTCCAGAATGCTATACGCTCTTGCATTGCAGAAGAAAGAACAGATCTCTACACAATAGTTTGCTGCGATGATTATTATCACGACTGGTCAAAAGAACTCAAAGAAGCCGGCAGCTACGAAGCGTTTTTTGCCAAAGGCTACAGCTTTGACACGCCAAAAGCCATTAATCTTCAGCTTATGAAAGAACATTTGATTTCGCTCAAAAACGGCTCTGCTGTCAGAAGTCCGGACTACAACTTTACAACATGTGAAAGTTTTCCTCACGGCGTACTCAAAAAACCCGCAAAAATCATTGTAAACGAAGGGCTGTACGTACTGAACGAGGGACTGCGTGACATTATGGACGTCAAAGTTTATGTATTCACTCCGTTTGATATTATCAAAGACAGATGGTACAGACGAGCAGAATCCAGAGGAAAAACAGGCCTCGCTGCTGATATGCAGTTTGAGAATGTAAACACAACTGCACAAACATACATCCGTCCTGCTATGCAATGTGCTGACATTGTTATGAACGGCGTTGTTTCAAGCTCTTATATTCAAGAAATGACAGAAAAAATCTTCCGCACAATGGACAACATTGCCAGAGGAAAAGAAGCTGTACTTTAAACAATAAAATTAAAAATCAAACACTAAAAAAGTCCTTTTGAACAAATCAAAAGGACTTTTTAATCTTATTTACAAAGCTTACACTCTTCTTTTGCGAGCAGCTTCAGATTTACGTTTTCTTTTTATGCTTGGTTTTTCGTAAGTTTCACGTCTTTTTACTTCAGACAAAGTACCTGCTTTTTGTACTTTTTTCTTGAATCTTTTTAAAGCGCTTTCGATACTTTCGTTTTCTCCGACTTTAACTTCTGGCATTGATTTTTCACCACCTTTGCATAAAATTTTGTAACTTGTGTAGTCATATTAACACGCTTATATTTCTATTTCAAGTACAATTCCACCACTGCTTTTATTACGTGTTGTAAATATCTTTTATATTTTAGTCAATTTTAAAAATTCAGAAACCTATTATATATAACCAGAACAAAGGTATTTTATGAAAATAAATCCAAACAGCCAAAACACAACTCAACCAAATTATAAGCAATCTTTTAAGGCTTTGCCGGTTGCAAAAATCCGTCTTCGCAACATGCCGGCTGCTGACGAATTTACGCTGTATTCTGTCGGCAAAAATGATTTGCCATTCTTAAACGAATTGTTAGAAAGTCTTAACCTTGAAAAAATGTATCCAAATATCCCTGATAAAAAAGATTTTGACAGGTGGAAAGACATGCTCTACGGCGCAATAACAAATATCAAATTCGGGTCAGACGGACTTCTTTCCGCCAGAAAAAGCACTCCGTGTTCCGTAATGTCATACAATGACATAAATAACGGAACAGGTATCTACCTTGCTCATCAGGCAGCATGGCCGATAGAACCGAATCAGGGAACAAAATGCGCCGGCAAATCGATTATGCGTCACGTATTTGAAAAAGCGGTTAACGAACACAAAAACTTTGCAATGGGTGTTCCTGAAAGAATGTCCCCAAGAGGCAAAACCAGCAGAGATTATTTACACGAGCTAGGTTTTGTCGAAAACATTAAAAACGCAACAATAGAAATGCACGCAAACGAAAAAAGCAACAAATTTTCAGATGCAATAAAAAAACTCGACGAAATTATGGACTACAAAAAAATTGATAATGCAGAAGAAGTCGATTTGCACACTGTTTTAAATCTGGATTTATTAAAATAATTATATTTGTTATAAAATAAAATTGCTATGAACAAGAGAGTTGAATTACTTTTACCTGCAGGTAATATAGAAAAACTGGATTATGCCATAAACTACGGCGCAGATGCAATTTATATGGGTATGGTGGACTTTAGCCTCAGAACAATGAGAAAAGGCGATGTCATCACATCTGAAAATCTCAAAAGAGCAATAGAGCTTGCTCATTCTTACGGCAAAAAAGTCTACATGACGCTTAATATCTATGCTTATGACGAAGATATAAAAAATCTGTATGAGCATATTGATATTATCAAAGACGCAGGCCCTGATGCACTGATTGTCAGCGACTTTGGCATTTTAAATATTGTAAAAAACAAACTGCCGGATATCGATATCCACATAAGCACACAAACAAATACTCTTAACTCAGAGGCAGTAAAATTCTGGAAAGATTTTGGAGCAACAAGGGTAATCCTTGCAAGAGAACTTTCCATAAAACAGCTTGCACAAATAAGAAAAAATGTACCTGACATTGAACTAGAGGTATTTGTACACGGTGCGCAATGCGTTTCTTTATCAGGAAGATGCTTGTTGAGCGACTACATGACCCACGGCGAAAGAAAAGCAAACCATGGCGGATGTTCCCAGCCATGCCGGTGGAAATACAAACTTCTTGAAGAAACAAGACCCGGCGAATACTACGAAATAGAAGAAACAGCAAGAGGCACTCATATCTTAAGCACAAAAGATCTTGCTTTAATAAATTATATTCCGCAGCTCATTGAAGCAGGCGCAGACTCCTTTAAAATTGAAGGAAGGACAAAAAGTCTTTATTATGTATCTGCAGTAGCAAAAGCTTACAGGCAGGCAATAGATGCTTATTACAACGGAGAAAAGCCCGACCCGCAAGAGATGTTCACTCAGCTGCTAAAAATAGGCAACCGTGGTTACACTACAGGCTTTTATCTGGACGAACAAGACCACGAAGGCTACAGCTACGATGTATCCAAGGGGCTTGCCGGTGCGGATTTCTTGTTTGAAGTATGGGACAAAACAACAAAAGACGACAAAAACCTTTACAAAATAAAGATTAAAAACAAAATTTTATTAAATGATGAAATAGAAATCATCACGCCAAAAGAATGTTTTGAAACTAAAGTCTTAAAAATCTATAATGATAAATTAGATGAAGAAAAAGATGTTGGCAACACAAATGATGAAATCTGGGTTGAACTGAGCAAAGAACCGCAAAACTACAAATATGCGCTTGCCAGAACTATCGGTATAAAAAACGTGAGATAAAAAATGATACTAAAAGCAGATTACGAAGCAAAAACAGTTTTTGAAATAAATTACGACAGGCTGAAAGAAGAAGGCATAACAGCTATTGCCTTTGATTTGGACAGCACTGTCATGAAGTCAAAGTCAGGCACATTTTCTCAGGAAACATTGCAGCTTTTTGAAAGGCTAAAGCAAGATTTCAGGCTTTTGATTATTTCAAACAACAGCAATCTTGAATACATTGCAAAAGCAGCAAAGCAAGTCGACTTTCCTGTTATCGCTCCTGCTAAAAAACCTGCAACAGAAGTTTCTAAAGAACATTTAAAAGAGCTGGGCATTGATAAAGACAAACTGGTTATGGTAGGCGACAGACCTCTCACGGATATTTTGTTCGGCAAACTGCTCGGCTGCAAGACTATTCTAGTCGATTCAATCAGCTGGCAGGAAGAAAAACCAATCGTAAGAATAGCCAGAAGACTCGAACGACTGGTCAATATTTAAAAAATTATTAAAAAAGTTTATTAACCAAAAATATTAAAGCCTGCGATAAAGGTTGATACAAAAAATACTATAGCAACCCACATTGTCAGTTTGTTCAGGCCTGATTCTGCATTCTTTTGAGAAGCAAATACATGTGATGCACCGCCTATGCCTGCTATGCCATCGCCTTTTGGTGAATGAATCATAACCAGCAATATTAAAAGTAATGACGAAATTATTTGAACAATCCAAAATATAGTTGTTATCATATTTTTATCCCTTATTTAAAATTATAAATCTATATTAACACAAAGATTTTTAATTTTATCAATACTGCAGTTATCTATATACAGAGTTTTTAGTTTTGAGGTTTCTCCGTTTTTAAAAGATATTGAACTTTTCGGTACTTTTAAAAGTTTTGATATAAATTTCACAAGTTCTTCATTGGCTTTGTTTTCAACAGCAGGTGCTTTTATTTTTATCTTAAGAGCATCCTCATACAGTCCGCAAACCTCATTTTTAGAAGAATTCGGAACAGCCTTTACCCGTACAACTACGCCGTTATTATCCTCTTTGTAAAACAAATCCATATATTTCCTCTTGTGCAGTACCACTTAAAAGTGTACAATAATTAACTATGACAGACAACAATGAAGAACAAACCGCACAAAACCTGCCGGAAGAAACTACAGACGAGCAGGAGCATATAGAGTTTCCTCAAGAAGATCCAGGTCCGGATATGAGCATTTTTGAACCGCTGAAAGAAATGCTCGTTGCTCAGCACAGGCCGGAAAACGATATTAAAGAAATAGAAGAAGCCTACATCTTTGCGGCAAAACTTCACGCCGGTCAATACAGAATCAGTGAAGAGCCATACATCATCCACCCTGTAGAAGTTGCAAAAATTTTAACGGACTTGATGATGGACAAACACACTATCATTGCGGCTCTGTTACACGATATTATTGAAGATACCGGTACATCACCGGAAACAATAAAAGAAAAATTCGGCGAAGATGTTCTCAACCTTGTTCAAGGCGTAACAAAACTTGGAAAATATCAGTTCAAATCAAAAGAAGAACGTCAGGCAGAAAACTTCAGACGAATGTTTATTGCTATGGCCAATGACGTACGTGTAATTTTTCTAAAGCTTGCAGACAGGCTGCACAATATGCGTACTCTCAACTATATGGCAGCCGCAAAACAACAAAAAATTGCACAGGAAACTCTCGACATATTTGCACCTCTTGCTAACAGACTCGGTATCGGGAAAATAAAAGCAGAGTTGGAAGATTTGTCTTTAAGATACTTAAACCCGGAAAAATACTTTGAAATTGCTCAGCTTGTGGCCTTAAAAAAGGCCGAAAGAGATGCCACTATTCAGGTACTTGTGGACAAAATAGGACAGCTGCTAAAGCAGCACAAAATAAAAGCAACTATTTCCGGACGTTCAAAGCACTATTATTCAATCTATGCAAAAATGAAACGCCAGAATATCGCATTCCACGAACTGTACGATATCTCTGCCGTGCGTGTAATCGTAAATACGGTCAATGAATGTTATGAGGTTCTCGGTATTATCCATTCTCAGTTCAAACCTATTCCGGGACGTTTCAAAGATTATATTGCAATGCCCAAAAGCAACATGTACCGCTCACTGCACACATCAGTACTCGGGCCGAAATCAAAGCCCATTGAAGTACAAATAAGAACACATGAAATGCATCAGGTCGCAGAATACGGTGTTGCTGCGCACTGGAAATACAAAGAAAAAGGCTCTCAAAAGGCGAATGCCGATACGGATATAAAATTCTCATGGATGCGAAAACTTGCAGAAATGGAAAAAGATGTTTCTTCCGCCAGCGAATATGTTGAAAGCGTAAAACTTGACCTGTTTTCCGATCAGGTATTTGCATTTACTCCGATGGGTGATGTAATAGACCTGCCAAAAGATGCTACGCCAGTGGATTTTGCATTCAGAATACACACTGATGTGGGGTTCCGCATAACAGGCGCACTTGTTAACGGACGAATCTGTCCTTTAAGTACAAAACTCCATAACGGAGATATTGTAGAAATTATGACATCAAAAACACCTGCACCCAGACTGGACTGGCTGAACTTTGTTGTCACAAAACTTGCACAATCAAAAATAAAACAGTGGTACAAAAAGAATAAAAGAGAAGAACATATCACAATCGGCCACAATATGCTTGAGGCTGAAATCGGCAAGGCCAAATTTGACGAGCTTTTAAAAACAGGAGAACTAAGACAAATTGCCGAATCAATGAACTACTCCTGTGTAGACGACCTTATGGCAGCTCTTGGCTATGGCGAAACAACAGTAAATAAAATAACAAACAGAATCAAAAAACCAACGGACGAAGACCAGCCTATTGTCAGCCACACAAAATCTAAAAAATCAAAAAATGATATTGTCGGGCTGGAAGGAATGCTATATTACTTTGCTAAATGCTGTACACCTGTCCCCGGAGAGCCTATTGTCGGAGTGGTGACAAGAAGCAAAGGTGTTTCAATTCACAGAGTGGACTGCCCTTCGCTGGACAATGTTCCGGAAGAACGTCTGATAGACATAAAATGGGCGGATAAAGGCCTCAACAAGACTTATGTCGCTTCTATAAGAATAGATGTTCAGGACAAAATGGGCATATTAAAAGATATTATGATTGAGCTGACCGACTGCAATACAAATATTGCCTATGCAAACATCAAATCAAATTCAGCGAAAAAAATAGGCATAATAGAAATGGGCATAGAGGTCGACAACATAAACAGACTAAAAAGTGTAATAACCAAACTACAATCTATACCGGAAGTAATCTCCGTAAAAAGAATACAGGGTTCGTCCTCAACCAAAAGCGACAAAAAGCCCATGCCAAAGAAAAAGAAATAAGCTCTTTATCATAAAACATACATGCTTTTAAAGAGATTGTAAATTTTTATTAAAATTATGACTAAAATAGTAAACATTTTAGCCATAATGAATTAATATACATGTACAAATCCCCAAATCTCCTCCCAAGATTATGAAGTATAAGCTGCGATGCAGCTTTTTTTTTACATATCAAAGATATATATAAAAGGTCAGTTCCATTAATTAAAAATATATGTTACAATTTATTAATAAACTGCATTAATTTTAGCAATTATTATATTTAGGCGACTTATACTAATTGTAAAAACAATTATAATAAAAATATTGGAGTGAAGAAAATGTTACAAGCCACATCTGTAAATTGTTCACCTATCAGACCGTCTTTTCAGGGAAGGAACGACGACAAGGCAGCAAAAAAAATCGAAAGAGAAAAATTTATTGCAGCTACTACTGATTTATTGGACACAATGGATGAAAACGGTTTTGATGAAACCAGCTTTACAAAACTGGATAATCTGACAGCCCAGATGCACGACGGGCCGTTAAAAACTTTTGCAAAAATTACAGCTCTGGCCGGCGGCGCAGCTGCTGCAGGAAAAATCGGCTTGTCTAAAGTAATCACTTCTGCAACAAAAAATAAGGCAATGCAAGAATATATCATATTGCCTATGACAAAAGGTCTGAAACATACTCTTGAAAAAATAGAAAATAATGCTGTAAACAGCAAAAATTACACAAAAAATAACATCAAAGGCTTTGTTGCAAAAAGTACTAAACAGATGACAGATTGGATTGAAACTTACGGCAATAAAGGTTCAACAAAAGTTAAAGACTCTATTGATACAGAAATTGCACAATTCAAAGTTAAAATAGCTGACAGAATAAGAAATGAAGCTCTTGATGCTAACAAAACTCTTGATGAAACAACTGTTTCTAAAATGGTAGAAGAAAAGCTCTCAGGAAAAACAAAAGAAGCAGCAACATACAAAACACTTCTTCAAAGAAAAGAACTTGCTTCTACAGAAAACCTGATTAAAAAAGCTGCAGGCAACGTAGGTGCAGCTGCGGCAGGTATCGGTGCAGTAGTTGAAGCAAACAGAGATGAAGACAAAAACGGTGTCCCTGATATAGCTCAACACAATCAAACTGCAGAAATATTTGATGAAGATTAATTACACATAAAATAAAAAACATTAATAACAAAAAAGAAACAGCCACACAGGCAAACGACTATGCTAAGAATAGATTCAACAAACACTACATCTATAAATGGTTCTCACAACAAGAACGTATCATCAAACTTCGGTACAAAGCTCGAAGAACTTAATGCTATATTGTCTGAACAAAATACAACAGGCAAAAGCACAGAAGAGTTTAATGCCGACAAATTTGAACGCATAGCTCAAATGGTTTCTGATGAAAATATTGAAACAGAAGGCAAAGCCCCAAATACATTAAAATCCTTTACAGTAATCGGCGCACTTGCCAGTGCCAGTGCATTAACCGCAGCAGCTATTTCAGGCAGAGTGTTCAATTTTATTAATTCATCAACACCTACTTTTAACCTGCTTTCAAGAAACATTGCAAAAGGCATAACAAAATTTAACCAAAAAATGGCAGAAAAACGCCCCTATCGTTATGAAGGCATAAAAGCAAAAGCTGTACAATATGCAAAAGACTTCGGTGTATGGATAGACGATATGAGCAAAAAGGGCGTTGAAGCTAATTTAAAAAATGCAGTTAATAAAGATCAATCTCAGCTTGACCTGCTAAAAAGAACAATTATTGAAGAAAAAGGCGGAAAAGCTTTAACAGAAGAACAATTGCAGGCAGAAATACAAAAAGCTATTGAAAAAGAAAAGAACCAAATTCTTGGTTCAAATATTCTTAAAAAAGGTGTAAAAACAGTATTTGCTTCAACAGCAGGCGTAGGAGCATTAAAAGAAGCTGCTACCGATACAAACAAAGACGGTATCCCTGATTGCGTACAAAAGAAAGATGCACACAAAAACGCAACAAAACAGGTAACAGCAGCTATTATCGATGCAGCTTTAGACAGCGTTGCTTAATTATCTTTTTATTTTGTGCTAATTTAATTTTATGACACAGGACTTTGAAATTAAATTTATTAACTGCACAGAACAAGAACTGTCTGACATAGGTTTTGACAGCACATATACAAAAAAAGGTATTTTAAAACACAGATTTATTTCGGTTAAAATATCAAATTTAACCTGCGCACAGGCCAATATAATCAAACAAACAGCCATAAGCACCGGCACTGACTGCGCAGTCCACAGAGAAGTTATTACAGGAAAAATTGACCTGTCAGACTGCATATTAAGCGGGTCAATAAGCCACTTTGAAAAAATAGCGGAAAAACTAAAATACCAGCCGTTCAAACTGGCACAGCTTTCACAGCAGCTAAAAAATATACTTAGCCAAAAACCTGCCGAATTACACTTAAGAAACACCATCTTTGACTGGTCAAGGCCCTATATAATGGGGATATTAAACGTAACACCTGACTCATCTTCTGACGGAGGGAAATTTTATACCCTTGAAAATGCAATAAATCACTATAAAAAGCTCATTGAAGACGGAGCAGACATAATAGACATTGGCGGAGAATCAACAAGGCCCTATTCAGAAAAAATAACAACTGAAGAAGAAATAAACAGAATTTTACCTGTAATTAAAGAAATACGTAAAATTGATAACCAAACAATCCTGAGTGTGGACACAAGAAATGCAAAAACAGCACAATCCGCTCTGGAAGCTGGTTGTGACATAGTTAATGATGTTTCGGCTATGGACTGGGACAAAGATATGCTAAATGTCATAAAAAATTACCAATGCCCGATTATCCTGAACCACTCTACAGCTGCACCGGATAAAATGCAAGACAAACTCTATGATGGCAAAATAGTTGATGAGATATACGATTATTTGTCAAAAAAAATAGACACTCTAACACAAAATGGTCTGGACAAATCTAAAATCATAATAGATCCGGGGATAGGCTTTGGAAAGACAACAAAACAAAATTTTGAAATAATAAACAGACTGAATGAACTAAAAACATTGTGTTGTCCTATACTTGTCGGACATTCCAGAAAAAACTTCTTAAAAGAAACAATAAACACGGATGACACAGATGCACTGGACACAGCCACATTGATAATGTCACAAAAAATAATAGCTAATGGTGCATCAATAGTACGTGTTCACAATGTAAAAGCGCATACTATACTAAAAAAGCTGCAAAAAGCCTCATTTCTTTTGTAGATTATTGAACACTTCTTCAAAAGACTCTATGGGGGTAAATTTATAACCGCAATTTTTTCCGAGTTCTCCACCCATCATAAATATTTCTTCAACAGGATATCTCCTGCATATCCCGGGACGTTTTTTATGAATTGTACAGCGGTTTGTAGTCTTGTCTAGATTTTGACACTCAAAAATCAAACCAATATCATCTTTTCCAATAACTTTTAGATACGTATAAAACGGATGAAGCAGCTGAAGTTTTTTAAATTCTTCTTCTGTTTGGACAACATTTCTGGCATGCCGGACATAAATCTGCCTGCAGCATTCACCGCATCCGATACAATGGCCGGAACGATAGTATTTACGTTTTAATATATTTTTAAAAAAGAATTTTTTTATATTTTTAAACACCAAACTGTTCCCTTGCAAGAATTATGCGCTTGCATTCCGATTTACACTTCATTGCATAAATAACCTCTTTTGAATTACTTTCGGTAGCAAGTGTCATAATTCTATCACAAAGCTCAACACAGGCGTTCAATTTTTTCTTGTTCATTAAATCAGGTATCTGACTGTACAAAACGTTTACAACAAAAGGTTCAGGATTCAAAAAAATCTTGTACTTATCTATAATTTGTCTTATATCAGGGTTTTCAGACTCAGACAGTATCATATAATTTTCATATTCATCAATAGCTATTTCATAATCGTTATTTTTTTCAGCCTCTCTTGCTTTTTGCAGATGGGTTTCGATGAGTTCCGGATCTTTCAAAACAAAAGACAAAGCAGACAATTTTGACTGAACTTTTGAATAATATGAAGTACCGTCAGGGAGCAACTCCAATGCTCTGGAATAAAAAGCATACGCATAAGAATACTGCTTTAAAACATAATACAAATTTGCTATATCCAATAAAATCTTTGTTGTATAAGGATAATGCAAATAAACAATAAGATTAAATTCCAATGCTTTTTCAAAATTTTTATCAAAATAAAATATCTCCGCAATATTAAGATAAATATTAGGCAAATTTGCATAAGTAGAAATCATTTTCAGATACAGAGCAGCTATTGCTTTTAAGTCTTTTTGGAGCTTATACTCCTCTACCTTCTTTGCATAAAAGTCGACCTTTGCTGTCAAATTTGCCATAGTATGTTTAACATTCAAATATTCATGAGAAGTTGAATTCTTTTCATACTTTAAATAACGTTCAAAATATCTTGTTGCTTTTATTCTGCTGCCCTTTTTATCATAAGCAAGAGCAAGATTAAGATTTACAGCAGGATTTTCCGGCATAATAGTGCTGGCAATATGCCAGTTCAAAATAGCTTCATTAACATTACCTTCCGAATACTGTTCATTGGCAATGTTTATGTATGCAGAATGTTCCAGAGGAGAAATTTCAACAGCTTTTTGCCAGTGTGACATAGCTGATTTTTTGTCCCCGAGCCGTTTGTAGCAATTCCCTATCAACACCTGACCGTAAGCCATAGAGTTCAACTGCATGTCAGACTCAGCCATAGAGAGAGCTTCGTTATACTTGCCGGCCTGATAAAACTCATAAGCACGGTTTATCTTGTCAGCAGAAAAGCTGTCATCTTCTTCGAAAGAAACCCCTGACAGTCCGCTTATATTATCTAAATTTGTATTTTCCATATTCTACCTAATCTGAAGACTTAGCCGAACAAATCTTGCAAAAATTTTTGATTGTTAAAGATACCTTCTATAATTTTGCCCTCAAAATCAGTATCTTGTGAATTAAAAACATTTTGCGCAACAAGTACATTGTGGCTCAAGTCATCTGAATCAGACATAGCAAGTTTGGCAAACTTTCTTATATCAATATCTTTTTGATAAAGATTAATTGCCTCATTTGATATGCTTGTTTCATCTATCAGAAGATTCTTGTCAACATCCGCATAAGGATTTTTCTTTTCAAGGTTAAGTTTTTCAACATTCTCAGCCTGAAGAAGATTTTTGTTTATGAGATCCTGACTTGTTAGTCTATTTAACATATACTACTCTCCTCATAATACTATTATGATTAGATTTAAATCTATTTCCACAACCCATGGGCTAATCTTTATTGACCATGTGGTTAGTATCCTGAAAAATCGTATAAATAAAGGAAAAATCGAGCGTCTACAGTGGTTGTTTCTTTAATAGATAAATATTATAATAACTCACAAAGGGAAATTGAATGGCGTCAGTAGTTGATTCTATTAGATCTGTATATCAAGACAACTTTGCCTTGCTAAAGCTGGGCTTTTTCAGCTACATAATTTATTTGATAGTAAATATGATAGTTCCCTCTGACACATTCAACTTTATAAATTTTATTTTATGTTTTATTTTGTTCTATATTTTTCTGGGATATTGCTGCATTATCATGAGCAACCGCATAAACCAGAGAATCGAAACACTGCCAAAATTTGACCCTCTAACTTTTTTTAATGTTGCAACAAAAGCTTTTTTAATTTCCTTACCTTTTTTGATTATCGGTTATTTTGTGGTTAATTTTGTGGTTGGATTATTCAATTTTGAGGGTGTACCGCAGCTGATTGCAATATGGATAATCAGATTTTTCATCTTTGCAATACTAATAACAGCCCTCATCAATTTTTCAGAGAAATACGAACTAAAAGCCGGTTTTAACGCATCCAGTATTGTTGCAGGTGTTGCAGATGTACTTGTTTATACAATACTTTGTTTGGTAATAATAGCGATATATTCTATTTTTGTAGCAGCACCTACACTATACCTAATCTACAACTTCTTCGAAATCGGACCTCTGTTCAAATACGTTGCAGTATTTTTTGTAATAATGAATTTGACATTTATGTCAGATTACTGGGGACAGCTGCATTTTGATATAGAAAGCAAAAATAACTATTACTAATTTTTAGTCTTTGCCATTTCTCTCAATTTTTTCAACTGATCTCGTATTTCTGCAGCTCTTTCAAAATCCAGTACCTTGGCCGCACTATGCATATCTTTTTCCAGTTTTTGAATAAGCTTTGGCAAATCCTTGACAGAAAGATTCATATCGACCATTTCCTCTGCCACAATATCTTCAAGATTTCTATAGCTTGATACCAGCTGGAGGAGGTTATTTTCCACAGGTTTTTTAATAGTTTTAGGAACAATATTGTGTTCTTTATTGTAAGCCATCTGAATTTGACGGCGTCTGTTTGTTTCGGAAATAGCAGCATCCATACTGTCAGTAATTTTATCAGCATACATAATGACTTTGCCGCAAGAATTACGTGCAGCACGACCAATAGTTTGAATCAAACTCGTTTCTGAACGCAAAAAGCCTTCCTTATCCGCATCCATTATAGCGACTAGAGAAACCTCAGGGATGTCCAATCCTTCTCTTAAAAGGTTTACACCGACAAGAACATCAAAAGCACCGAGCCTTAAATCACGAAGAATCTCAACCCTTTCGAGAGATTGTATTTCACTGTGCAAATATCTGACCTTCACACCCATCTGGTTCATGTATTCAGTCAAATCCTCTGCCATACGCTTTGTCAGAGTAGTGACAAGGACTCTTTCGTTTTTGTCGGTAATTTTTTGAATTTCAGAAATCAAATCGTCTACCTGATTTTCCGTAGGTCTGACAAAAATTTCCGGATCGACCAGACCTGTCGGACGAATGATTTGTTCAACAATTTGGTCTGAAATACTTCTTTCAAAATCACCCGGAGTAGCAGAAATAAATATTTTTTGATGTACTCTAGCCCAGAACTCCTCATCTGTAAGAGGTCTGTTATCCTTAGCACAAGGGAGCCTGAACCCGTAATCAATAAGAACATCCTTTCGGGCAGCATCGCCTCTGTACATGCCTTTCAACTGAGGTATTGTTACGTGGGATTCGTCTATAACCAGCAAAAAATCATCTTTAAAATAATCTATCAGAGTTTTGGGCGGAGTACCGGCAGCCCTGCGCTCAATAATACGTGAATAATTTTCTATACCTGAGCAATATCCCATCTCTTTTATCATCTCTATATCGTATTTGACACGCTGTTCGAGTCTTTGTGCTTCCACGAGCTTATTTTGAGCATACAGTTCGCCAAGGCGGAGCTTTAATTCTTCTCTGATAAGGCGGATTGTTTCTTCCTTGTCATCATCGTCCGAGAGATAATGTACAGCAGGGAAGAGAACAACCTCATTAGGTGCTTCTATAATCTCGCCCGTAACATTGTCTATTCTTGTAATTCTTTCGATTTCATCACCAAAAAAGCTGACTCTTGTAATAATTTTTTCATAAGAAGGCATAACCTCAACAAAATCGCCTCTGGCTCTAAAATTTGCTCTATCCAATTCAAGGTCATTTCTTGTATATTGAGCAGCAACAAGATGACGAAGTAATTCATCTCTGTCCATTTGCTGACCGACTTTTAAAGTAACAGAACCCTTGTAATAACTTTCAGGAGAACCCAAACCGTAAATACAGCTTACAGAAGCGATTACTATAACATCGTTACGGGTATAGAGGCTGCGTGTGGTGTTGTGCCTTAGCCTATCGATTTCTTCGTTTATTGTTGCAGATTTTTCAATAAATGTATCAGTACGGGGAATATAAGCCTCCGGCTGATAATAGTCATAATAGCTTATAAAATATTCAACAGCATTATTAGGGAAAAGTTCTCTAAACTCATTGTAAAGCTGTGCTGCCAGAGTCTTGTTGTGCGCAATTACAAGTGTGGGCTTTTGTATGCGCTCTATCACATTCGCTATAGTAAAAGTTTTTCCGGAACCAGTAATACCGAGCAGAGTTTGAGCATCGCATCCTGCATTCAGCCCTTCAACAAGAGCGTCTATGGCCTTTGGCTGGTCGCCTGCTGGTTTGTATTTTGAAACTATTTCAAACTTCTTTTGCATAACTACATAGTAGCATAAATTTTGTGTCTGAAATTAATGCATTTAGACAAACATCTCGGGCTAACCTTTGCACACACTATTATTCTCTCCCCACCTTCCATCTGAATCCTGCAGTAAGGGAGATACCGTTTCGGCCTCCGTTATGTACCATGGCCTGTCCGTATGCTGTGAATCTATCGTCCTTAAAACATTTCTGTATACCTGCTCCGTATGACACATAAGGGTCGATACTCATGGAGGGCAGTCTTACGTCGTTTGCTGTTACTTTTGTTTCATCCAATATATTCCACACCATATTTACTGCAAGGTATGGTTGCCATCCGTTTTTTGTATTCATTATGAATTTTATTCCAGGTGACAGTTGGAGTGCGTGTAGAGGGTCAGAGTTTATTCTTACGTTTGCTGCGTTTGTATAGTCAAAAGTATTTATGAAGGAATAGGACATTAAGAAGTTTGGTTGGAGGATATACTTACCTTGTTTAAACTCGAAGTTATATCCTATTTTATTTCCTATACCTGCCATGAGCATTGTATAGTTTTCTGAGCCGTACATGGTAGAGGCATCGCCTACGCTTGCTCCTACTGATACTGTTGTAGCGTTAAAGAAGTTACCTTTGTAGAAGGTAGCGGTAGATCCGAGGATACCGCCGTTTTGGTAGGCATCTACGCCTTGATATCTTTGGGATGCACCGTTATATCCAATATATGCTGTTAAGACTCTATTGAAGCCGTGATTAATTTGTTTAATATCGGAGTCATAGCCGATGAGGGTGCCGTAGTTGATATTGGAGACGGTTGGGCCGTTATTGAGGGGGATAGACTCGAAGGAGGCGTAGGGTTTAACCCAGAATCCGTTGTGGGAGTGGGGGGTAAGGAGAGGGGAGAAGTTTGTTGTATTTAGTGCATATTTATTGTTATTGATGATAGATAGTCTATCTAAAGAGGGGATATTCATGAAGGAGTCTGAGTGTTGGAAGGCGTAGTTAAAGGTTTGGAGCTGGGTAGTATATGCGCCTGCTTGGGTGGCGACTGATGGGGTGAGGACTGCGGGGTTGAAGGCGTCTGACTGGTTGCCTGAGGATGAGCCAGTGCGGTTGAAGAAGAAGTAGCCGAGGTTATCTTCGCTGTCGACTCCGTACTGTACATTATATTTATATATTGGGGAGTATACGGTATTTGTTCCATTGTATGATACAGGCGAACTGCCTGTATATTCAACATTGTTTGCAATTGGTTCATCTGCAAAGAGAATTTTAACGCTTGTTTTATCTGTTGTTGTTAAGAGATTGAGGTTAGTGACGTTAAGAAGTGCGTTTTCGGACACATTATACGTATCTGCTGTTATTCTGTCCATTGATTCATTTGCCAAATCGACATCGACAGAGAGGTTTGTAGTTCCGTTGAGGTTGAGGGTGGGGATATGCATGGTTCCTATAGCATCGTTGTTTAAGTACATTGCACCCGAGTTAAGCGACAAGCTTTGTGAGTTGTCAAAGTATGTTTCATTGGATAAATACAGGTTTGTATTATCAAGTGATATATTTGCATTATTTACGTTGTTGTTAATAGTAATTTTTGATTTGTCGTCACCGTCTAAATTGATGTTGTAGCCTTGCGCACCATCAACAACATCGGATAAAACAATTTCGCCTTGATTTACAGCTAGCATGTTAATAGATTTTGACGCATCATTCATCTGAATTGCAGATGTGTTGCCAGTGAACTCTGATTTGCCGTTGTCCGCAGTGATGTTTATATCAACATTAGATTGGATTGCAGTACCTTGAGTATTTTTAAATGATGTATTTGTTAAGTTTACATTTGAATTTATATTTTCTGCTTTGATTGCGTAGTCTTTAGCATTTTCGATTGTAGTATTTTTGATATTTAGAGCTGTTTCATTTTGCAAGTTAAAAAGGGTGTGATTGTTTGCATCCAGAGTTGAGGGAGCAGTATTGCTGACGCCGTTGATATTCAAAGTACCTGATGCAGCCGGGTCAAGGTCTTCTGAAAGCATATATTTAGACGAATCAGCAAAATTAAAATTTCTTTCAGCATTTGTTTCATATTGATTTATCAACTGAAGAGTATCATAGATTTTTTCCTGAATTATGGTTATTGAATCATTTGTTGTATCCGTAGTTGCAAGAGAGAGTCCGCCTTCTTGCATAAATATATCGTTATGGTTGACATTATTTTTATTAAAAACAAATTTTTCAGCAACAGAATGAATGTTGTCTCCGATGGCAAGTTGAAGAGTTGATGAAGAATTTGTATTTTTAATAATTTGAATAGTCACTTCTCCGTCAGCAGAGCCGATTGAATTTATGGCATTTATGATAAGTGTGCCTGAGGATAGGTTATCAGTTGTAATTGTATCAGCAGTTTTTGTGGAAAAATCAACATCTAGACTGAGGTTTGAATTTTCGCCTGCTGTCATGGATATAAAGTTGTAGTCCTTGGTCTGGCCGTTGGCAAAGTCTATAGTTACGTTTTGAGAGGTTACGTTTGCATTTTTGATATCGTTGTACAGGCTGATTGTGCCGGTGGTGTCGCCAGTGAGGGAAAGGGTATAGCCGCTCAAACCGTTAATTATGTCATCAAACTTAATAGAGCCGTTATTTTGAGCATTTAGTGTTAACACACTGGAATTTGATCCCAAATATATTGCTTCCGGGTTGTCTTTTGTGCCTGCATAGTTGCCGCTGAACAAAGATTGTGCATTGTCGGCAGTTATATTCAGGTTGCCATAGGTATAAATGGCACCGCCTCTAGTAAATGCATTACCTATTACAAAGTTATTTAAAAAATTAGAATTTAATATAGTATCCGGGCTGCCAGATATAGCTCCGCCATAAGCAGAACCTCCAGCGTTTACATAATTCCCGATAAAATTACCGGTAATTGTCCCAATGGTACCGCCATTATCTATTGCACCTCCAAAAGAGGCCATAGCACCATCCGTTTTTGAATAATTGCCTATAAAATCGCCTGTAATTGAATCAATAGAACCGGTATTATATATTGCACCGCCATAAGCAGAATCTTGGCCCGATTGATGCGAATAATTTCCAATAAAATCCGCATTCAGACTGCCTATTGAACCCTCATTGTATATAGCCCCGCCATAGGTATTTCCGCCAACGCCATATCCTGCAGAGTACGCATAGTTACCAACAAAGCTTGTATCAGATACAGCTTCAATAGTACCGTCAGAAGCATTATAAATAGCACCGCCTTTTGCAATTATTCCGTTACCCGGGTCATCATCAGCAAAATAATTCCCGACAAATTCAGCGGAAGTTATGTTTTTTATGAGTGATGACTGGTCATAGGCATAAACAACACCATTAAAAACAGCCCCGCCATTGCCATTTGACGACTGATTGTTGATAAATCGGCCGGATAGGTTGTTAATAGTGCTGCCGTCATTCTTTACGGCACCGATATTGCCGATAAAATCTGCATTTATTGATTCTATTTCCGCATATCTGCCGCAAATTGCAGAATCACCGGAATTTGAAATAAACGACCCGGTTATACTGCCGATAGAACCGTGTATTACGGAAATTGCACTGCCGATTCGAGCTTCATTCGCAATGAAGTTTCCGTTTATGCTGTCTATTCTTGCATCTTCATTTGCATCAAACTGGGTATTTATAGATATTGCAGCACCGTAATATTGTGAAGATCGGTTATCAATAAAATCGCCCGTTATATTTCCAATATATCCGCTATTTTGGATAGCTCCGCCATGAGTTGTTGAAGAATTAGCAATAAAATCGCCGATAATATTCTGGATTGAGCCGCTATTGCGTATTGCACCGCCGGAAACAGTAGGAGCAGTTGCATCTGTATAATTTCCTATAAAATTGCCCTCTATGGTGCCTATGAGTCCGGAATTATAAACAGCACCGCCGTGTCCGGGGTAAGCACCGGGACCAATATGATTGCCGATAAAATCGCCTTTTATATAATTTATCGTTCCGCTATTGTTTATTGCAGCTCCATTGCCAGCGAGACCATGTACAAGCGAATTTCCAATAAAATTTCCGGTTAAATTATCAATTGTACCGCTATTAGACAACGCACGGCCTGAAAACCCTACAAAATCATAATTCATATCTCCATAATCTGTGCCTTTACTTACAGATTGGGTCGATGATGCCATAATTGAGGAATCAGTGTAATATCTGATGTTATATTCAAAGTCAGAAACGTACGGAGCAGTGATGTTAAAGTCCTGAAACCCCTGCTGCGCTGCAGAATTTCCATATTCTGTTTTTTTCAGACCGACAGCATAATAATTCGGCACGGTTTCATAAGTTGTTACCTCTTTATATTTCACATCCGGCTGACGGTCGGCTTCTGGGACCTCTTGGCCAGTTGTCGGGTCGTAATATTTTGTTATTTCTTTTTTTTCATAAATAGTAATTGTATTAGTTGGAAGGTTAGACGGGTCCGAAACTTCTATCGGAGTTAGGTTATACGCAGATTCAGGATAAACTTCTGAGGATTCTGGCATAGTTGCTCCAGCCTTGTTGAGTCCATCAAGGGTTGGTGTTGGAGCTTCCGCAAATGCAGGAAAAGAAGAAAAAACAGTAAGACTCAGCACAAGTGTCAACGCACAGGCGAAAGAGCTTGTATTGAAGGTTTTACACACCCTTCTAACATCAATAATATTGTCATCAAAGCACTTTAAGACAACATTATTTCCACTAATGTTTTTAGCTAGTCTAACCATTCTTTTTTTCCTCATGTTCCGTAATCTTTTTATTTATATTTTTATAGTTCCCAAAATTCCGTTTTTTTAAACATTTTGGTTAAGTTTTGTTAAGTAAATTTATATTTTTAACATGTAATTTTGAATAGTTTATAATCTTTTTATTCAATAAAATAAAGCCTCACACATAAAGAAAGAGATAAACGGACAAGGATATATGGAAAAAATAAATTTAAAATTCAAAAAACTGCACGAAAATGTAAACCTCCCCTCATACCAAACAGAGGGAGCAGCGGGAATGGATTTGTGCGCATTTTTAGATGAGCCGATAACTCTAAAATCACTCGAGCGAAAACTCATCCCAACAGGTTTGAAGATGGAAATCCCTCACGGATACGAGGCTCAGGTGCGCCCACGCTCAGGAATGTCAATAAAACACGGCATTACGCTTGTAAACTGCGTAGGCACCATTGACGAGGACTACAGAGGAGAGCTGTGTGTCCCTGTTATAAACCTGTCTACAGAGGAATTTACAATCCACAACGGGGATAGGATTGCACAAATGATTATTGCGCCTGTGACACGAGCCAATATAGAAGTTGTATCCGAACTCTCAGAAACAAACAGAGGTGAGGGCGGTTTTGGGTCAACAGGGAAAAATTAACAATGAAAGCAGGTCACTGTGACAAAAAAGCTCGCTGTTTTTGATTTTGATTCGACTTTAATGGATGGAGAAACCATCGAAATTATTGCCTCTGAACTGGGGTTACAAGAAGAAGTTGCAAAAATCACAAGTCAGGCAATGGAAGGTAAACTGGATTTTTTTGACAGTTTAACGCATCGTGTTTCGCTTTTAAAGGGGATGAAAGAATCCAGAGTAGACGAAATTTGTCACAATCTGCCATACATGCCCGGCGCAAAAGAAACAATAACAGAGCTAAAAAAACGAGGCTACACTGTTGTTTGTTTCTCAGGCGGGTTCAAAAATGCAACCGCCTATGCAAAGGATATTCTCGGATATGATGCAGAATTTTCAAACATTTTGCACAGCAAAGACGGCATCCTCACAGGGCTGGTCGGCGGGCCGATGATGTTTTCAACAAGCAAGGGTGAAATGCTCCAAAAGCTGCAGGCTACTCTCGGTATTGGCGCAGAGGACACGCTCGTAGTCGGGGACGGGGCGAATGACCTTAGTATGTTCAAATATGCAAAAACAAGAGCGGCCTTTTGTGCGAAGGAGATTCTTAAAAAAGAGGCCACTCTTGTCATTGATAAAAAGGATCTGTTCCAAATTATTATTAACTTAGATAAATAAGACTACTATGCGCTATAACGTTCCATAAATTCAGATCTTTTCATTACAGGCAAATCTTTTTCAAAAAGGTTTCCTGTATCAGGAAGATCTTTGAACATATCTTCATAAGTTTTTTGTTTCATTTGATGGAATTTTGGAGCGACTCTTGCTTCACTCTGAGCAATTTCGTTATCCATTTTTCTTATGTCAGCAAGTCTTTGCTCTGCTATCAATTGACGTGCAGAAAAAGGTTTTTCTGTTTTTGCAGGTTTGTGTTGTTTGATTTTTGTCATTACGTCGTCTTTGATTTTGCCGGCAGCTTTTTTAATTTTGCTTCCGTTTTTGTAAACGAGTACAGAACCTGCGCCCAGCACTGCCAGACCTGCTAATGCTGTTAAAATTTTTGCTGTAGTTTCTTTAGAATGTTTGTGATGTTTTTTTTCTGCTTTTTCTACATCATGTTTTTTACCAAAAGAAACTTCTGATAAATTTTGAGAAGAGATTGCGTTGATAGTCATTTTACCCACCTTTTCTGTATTTTTCAATACAAATACAAAGAGCGTGAAAAATAAATTTTGCGCAAATATCGATTATTATTTTGACATCGTTACAATTAGTAACAAAAAAGGCCTGATTTTTTAAATCAAGCCTTTTTTATTTTCAGGTTCAGAAATTACTTGAACGTTATTTCATCCCCATCGGCATCGACTGTAATGGTATCGCCTTCTTTAAAATCACCTGCAAGAATTTTCTTTGCAAGAGGATTTTCTACAAGCTGACGGATTGTTCTTTTGAGAGGTCTTGCACCATAAACAGGATTGAAGCCCTGAGTAGCTAACAGCTCTTTTGCATCATCCGTAATTTGCAGCTTGATATCTCTGTCTTCAAAGAGTTTTGTCAAACCAGCAAAATAGATGTCGACTATTGCCTTTAACTGCTGCAATGTCAATGCTCTAAAGAACACAATTTCGTCGATTCTGTTTAAGAATTCAGGTTTAAACTGCTCTTTCATCAAGTCCATAACCTGCTCTTTTGTCTGGTCAAAGTCTTTTTCCGACAACATAGAGTTTAAAGTATTTTCAAGAATAATAGAGCTGCCTATGTTGCTTGTCATGATGATGAGAGTGTTTTTGAAATCAACTGTTCTGCCTTTTGAATCAGTCAAACGACCGTCATCCAGAATCTGTAACATTATATTGAAAACATCCGGATGTGCTTTTTCTATTTCATCAAAAAGCACAACAGAATAAGGTTTTCTTCTTACAGCTTCTGTTAGCTGACCGCCTTCATCATATCCGACATAACCCGGAGGCGCACCGACCAGTCTGGCTACAGAATGTTTTTCCATATATTCAGACATATCTATTCTGATAAGAGCATCTTCGTCATTGAACATAAACTCAGCGAGCGATTTTGCGAGTTCTGTTTTACCTACGCCTGTTGGTCCTAAGAAGATAAACGAACCAATCGGACGTTTTGGGTCTTTCAAACCGGAACGCGCACGTCTTACAGCATCAGAAACGACAACCACTGCCTCGTCCTGACCTATTACACGTTTGTGCAAAAAATCTTCCATTCTCAAAAGTTTTTCTTTTTCGCTTTCGACAAGTCTGGATACCTCTATGCCTGTCCATTTGCTTACGACTTCTGCAATATCGTCTTCATCAACTTCTTCTTTTAAAAGCTGATTTTTCGGTTTTTCTTTTACATTTTTTTGAACTTCTTCCAGTTTTTTCTGCAGCTCAATCATTTTTCCGTACTTGAGTTCGGCTGCACGTTCCAAGTCCGCATCACGCTCTGCAATATCTATCTGGGCTTTTGTTTTTTCGATTTCTTCTTTGATTTGAGCCTCGTCCATAATATTGCTTTTTTCGAGTTCCCACTGTGTTTTCAGTTTTGTGAGTTTTTCATCAAGTTCGTTTATTATTTTATTCAAACCGTCAATTTTTTTGACATTATCCTCGGTCTGGTCTTCTTTTTGCAAAGCTTTTCTTTCAATTTCCAGCTGCATTTTTTGACGAACCAGAGAATCTATCTCCTCTGGCATAGAATCAATATCTATTCTCAAGGCTGAAGCGGCTTCGTCTATAAGGTCTATTGCCTTATCAGGCAAAAATCTGTCCGTAATGTATCTGTCAGAAAGTTTTGCCGCAGCGACCAGAGCAGAATCTTTGATTCTTATTCCGTGATGCACCTCATAACGTTCTTTCAGCCCTCTTAAGATACTTATTGTATCTTCAACAGACGGCTCTTCTACCATTACAGGCTGGAATCTTCTTTCCAGAGCAGCATCTTTTTCTATATATTTACGATATTCATTGATTGTTGTAGCTCCGACTGTCCTTAAAACGCCACGTGCAAGCATTGGTTTTAAGAGGTTGCCGGCATCCATAGAGCCTTCTGTAGCACCTGCACCGACTACGGTATGGAGTTCATCAATAAACAGTATAATTTCACCGTCTGAAGCCTCAACTTCTTTTAAAACAGCTTTTAATCTTTCTTCAAATTCTCCACGGAATTTTGCACCCGCAACGAGTGCGCCCAAATCAAGAGCAATAAGCTGTGTATTTTTAAGGCTTTCAGGAACATCTCCTCTTACAATTCTCTGGGCAAGGCCTTCTACAATAGCTGTTTTGCCGACACCGGGTTCACCTATCAAAACAGGATTGTTTTTTGTACGTCTGTTCAATACCTGAATTACACGTCTAACCTCTTCGTCACGCCCGATAACAGGATCGAGTTTTCCTCTTTTTGCGAGGTCTGTAAGGTTTTGTGAGTATTTTTCAAGTGCTTTAAATTTATCTTCAGAATCTTTTGAATCCACTTTATTTTGCCCTCTTATTTTTTTCATTTCGTTTAGAATTTTGTTTCTTGTAACGCCGAAATTCTCAAGAAGAGATTTTATTTTAGAGCCTTGCAATTCAGTCATTGCAAGCAATATATGCTCAATACTAATATAAGTATCCTTTAAAGCTTCTGCCTGCGATTGTGCTATATCAAGCAGCCTGATTGTTTCCTGAGATAAATATAACTGCTGCGTATTTACCGGCTGCTCTACTCGCGGCAAATTATTTAACTCGGACATAACAGCATCAACAAACTGCGGCCTATCCAGTTTCAAAGTAGACATATAATCCTTTGCAATTCCCTCTTTTGCCTCAAGCATTGCCATCACAATATGAGAAGGCTCGAGCTGTGTATTTTGAAACTTCGCCATCAATTGCTGGGCAGAAAACATTGTTTCCTGAGCCTGATTGGTAAGTTTGTTAAAATCTATCATATTTTATATACCTCATTTCTGTTTAGTTTTTATATTAGGACACACAAATTTATATTTTCATTTTAATGAGGTTTTTCTAAAAATCAGGAAAAATTAACTTTTATTTAATTTTTTTATAAAATCCACTATGAAACTATATTCCTACATGCACATAAAATATAATATTTATAATAAAATCAGCCACTAGCAGATAAAAAGTAGACAAAATTGCCGATTTTGTGGTCGAAAGGCCGACATCTTTTGCTCCGCCATGTGTTTTGTACCCTTGAGTAGCACACACAAGAGTAATCAATACACCGAAAACAAAAGCCTTAAAAATACTGATATAAATATCCTTTGCCTCAAGTAAAAGCCAAACAGTATTCATAAATCTGTTAGGATGAAGACCTATCGCAAAATAAGCAACCATCATACCGCCGACTATTCCGATAAACTCGGCAAGGATAACAACCATAGGCACAGTAAGAGCAGAAGCTATCAATCTTGGTGCAAAATAATATCCGACCGGATCGACACCCAGTGTTTTTATTGCATCGACCTGCTCTGTAACCTGCATATTAGCGACTTCCGCACAGATTGCAGTTCCGGCTCTTGCCCCTATTGCAAGAGCCGCAAAACCGGGTGCAATTTCTCTGACAAGAGCCACTGCAATAAATCCTCCGACATAGCTTTCTGCTCCGCTCATCAAAAACTGTTTTGACACCTGCAGAGAGATTACCGCAGCAGCAATAAAAACTATGGTCAGAGAAATAGACAATGAATCATAGCTAATCATTGCAGCCTGAGTAATAACAGAGCAGAATTTTGTACGCCCGTCAAAGATATATTTTATTGTTCTTGCAAAATTTTGGACACACTGTCCGAGAAATTTAATCATAATTATTTATTGTATACTGGTTAGTCGTATATTGGTGTACACCATTTTTTGTATTTTTCTACTTTGCCTTTGACAACATCAAAGTACAATTTTTGGAGTTCTTTTGTGTGTTCTCCGACAACACCTGTTCCCACAGGTCTGTTATCTATTGAAGTAATCGGGCTAACCTGTGCGCCTGTACCGCAATAGAATGCCTCATCAGCAACATAAAGTTCTGTTCTTGAAATTTCTCTTTCACAAACCTTCAAGCCAAGTACATTCTTGCCCAGTTCAAGGATAGTATTTCTTGTTACGCCTACAAGAATATTATCCGTAGTCTGTGTAGTAACAAGAGTATCCCCTTCAACAAGAAACAAATTCATTGCAGAGCCTTCCGTAACTTTGCCTGCCTGATCAAGAACAATTGCATCATCAAAACCTGCCAGTCTGGCATCCGTAATAATCAATGCAGTATTTGCATAAGAACCGGAAACTTTTGCTCGTGGCGGGATAGCATTGTCATCGTTTCTTCTCCAGTTGGAAACACAAACGCTCAAGCCTTTAGACAAATCAATATATTCACCCATTGCAAAAGAAAAAATCAAAACAGCATCAGGATTGTCAATCAAACCTGGGCCGATTTTCAATGCGTTTTTATAAACCTGAGGTCTTATGTAAGCATCTGTTCTGTATCCGTTCTTTTTTAACAGTTCTTTTGTAAGACCACAATATTCTTCAACAGTAAATTTTGGATCCATATGCATAATTTTGCAGTTGTGAATCAATCTTTCAAAATGTTCTTTCATTCTGAAAGCATAAAGCTGATCTTCTTCTTTGTTGTAATATGCTCTGATGCCTTCAAATACAGAAGTGCCGTACAAAAATGCATGGTTTCTGACAGGGATTGAGGCTGTTTTTGCATCTACAAATTCACCGTTTAAATAAACATATTCTGTGGTCATCTTAACTCTCCTTTTCGGCCGTGACACATTTAATTTTTTAATTCTTTTATTATGGTCATTTTTGCGGTGTTTGGCAAGAAATTTTATAAATTCTTTATTTAAATTTGGTAAAGAAATGTAAAAACAGTTATAAATTATGCACCTTGACTATATAAAAATAATATACTAAATGGTAGGATAAGTTTGGATAAAATTTTAGTAGTTAAGAAGGGGTGTAATTCATGATTTGTTGCGAAACAAAAGCAGAAACAAAAGACTTTAAAAAAATCAAAAAAGTGTGCCACAAAGCATTAAAAGAACTCGGCAAAAAGAATTTTGCGCTGATTGTTCACGGCAACAGCTTTCCTTCTGTATGCGGAAAGAATACAGGTTTCGGTACACAGAATTCTGCCGGCGGAAAAAGCCTTATGGAATTTAGTTCAGGATTGTTCAATGCAATTCAATTGGGACCTCAGGGCAAGACAAAAGCCTGCGATTCTTCTCCATATACAGGCACAATCTTTTCTATAAACCCGCTGTTAATAGACCTCGAACAATTAACTACGAAAGAATGGGGAAATATTTTATCTGAACAAACCTTCAACAAAATTTGCAATGAAAACCCTAACAAAGACAAAAACCGCACTGCATATTCATATATTTACAATGCGCAGGACGAAGCTTTGAAAGAAGCTTATGTAAACTTTAAACAATGGGACAATAAAAAACTCAACAAAGAGTTTGAAAAATTCAAAACAGAAAATGATTCCTGGTTGTCTAAAGATGCTTTGTATGAAGCATTAACAATTGAAAACAACAACGACTACTGGCCTTTGTGGGATAACAAAACAGACAGAAACCTTTTTAATCCAAAAACTGAAGAAGAAAAGAAAGCATCTTTCTTAAGAGAAAAAGAAATCAGACTAAAATATGCTGATGAAATTAATTACTATGCTTTCTGCCAGTTTGTTGCTGCAAAACAAAATGCAGAAACTAAAAAATATGCACTTAAACACGACCTTAAATTGATTGCAGACAGACAGGTAGCATTTTCCGACAGGGACAGCTGGGCTTACCAGTCACTGTTCTTAGAAGGATGGCTTCTTGGTTGTCCGCCGGATTATTTTTCAAAAAGCGGTCAGGCATGGGGCTTCCCTGTAGTTGACCCTAAAAAAATGTTCAACGAAGACGGTTCCCTTGGCGAAGCCGGTGAACTGCTCAAAAAATTATACAAAAAAATGTTTAAAGAAAACCCTGGCGGGGTAAGAATTGACCACATTGTAGGTCTTATTGACCCGTGGGTGTACAAAGCAGGCAAATCACCAATGCCAAAAGACGGTGCAGGCAGATTGTATTCTTCTCCCGAACATTCAGAATTGGCACAGTATGCTATTGCAACAATGGATGATTTGAATCTCGAACTCGGAAACGACAAAGAAAAAAGAGTAAAATCACTCACAAAAGAACAAATCAAAAAATACGGTGCAATGATAGAAAAAATCGTTATTGCAGCAGCAAAAGAAGAAGGATTGAACAAAGATGCCATTGTTTGTGAAGACCTTGGTACCCTAACATTCCCTGTAGAATCTGTTATGAAAGAATATGATCTTCAAGGTATGCGTCTTACTCAATTTGTAAAACACGAAGACCCTGAACACCCGTACAGATGCTGCAATATAGTACCGAGAAGCTGGGCTATGGTAGGCACACACGACAACCAGCCTGTGTCTATGTGGGCAGACTCTATGATAAACACTCACGAAGGTTATCTCAATGTTGTAAACCTTGTAGATGATATGTACTCTGAACTGCAAGGCAAACAAAGAGATGATTTGATAGTAAAACTGACAACAGATGCAAAAGCTCTGATGAATGTAAAACTTGCAGAAATTTTTGCCTCTAAAGCTGAAAATATTCAGGTATTCTTTACAGACTTCTTCGGTATTAAAGATACCTACAACACACCCGGTACTTCCGGAGATAAGAACTGGTCATTAAGACTGCCTGACAACTTTGAAGAGTTCTACTTTAACAGCATAAACAACAACGGACTGGCTTTGAATCTGCCGTTAATTCTAAAAATGGCTATCGAAGCAAGAGGTTCAAAATTTGCTAAAAAACACGAAAAACTCTTGAAAGAATTAGAAAAACTTATATAATATTATATAAATAATTCAACAAAATATAATAATGTACAACGAACAAACACAATCAGTTGATAATTTAATCGAAACCGATGCTCTCGTTGAACAACACATCCACGGGGGCTTCGGTATAGATTTCTCTCTTTGTACGGCTGAAGATGTTATAGAATTTTCCAAAAAAATTCTTAAATACGGTATTTGTGCATTTTTCCCGACTCTTGCGACAGACACACCAGACAATTTGAAAAAACAAATTGAACAAATAAAACTGGCAATGAGCCTGCAGGAACAGTCTGTTGAGCCTATGGCAAAAATCGCAGGAATACATCTTGAGGCTTGTTTTCTAAATCCTCAGAAGAAAGGCATACACGACGAGTCGCAGCTGCTTTGCCCGAGTATAGAAAACTACAGCAAAATCGAAGATGATGCGATAAAAATAGTCACGCTCGCACCTGAGCTGGATAAAGACTTTTTGTTGTGTAAATACCTGAAAGAAAAAGGTGTAAGAGTTTCTGCAGGACATTGTATGGGTACAGATTTGTCACACGTTCAGCAGGTTACACATTTGTACAACGCAATGGGTGAATTTTCCCACAGAAATCCTTCAACAGCTGTAAAAGCACTGAGTGACGATAATATTTATGTTGAGCTTATTGCAGACGGTGTACATGTTCAGCAAGAGGTTTTAAAAATTACGTTTAGAACAAAACCATTAAACAAAATTATCTTAATTAGTGATGCACTGCCAATTACTCACAGTGATAAAGAAGAAATGCTTTTCTGCGGAAAAAGTGTATTCTTAAAAAACGGCAAAGCTGTAGACAAAAACGGAACAATCGCAGGAAGTACAAATTTTGTAAGCGATATTATAAAAAATATTGTAGAAAACGGATTGCTGGATTTGAGAACAGCTGTATCAATGGCCTCTTTAAACATAAATCATATTACAAAGCCAAATGCACAGATATACTGGGATAATTCAAACAATATTTGTGCAATGAATTTTGAGAACAATCTTTTAACATTTTAAAAACATAAATATTAAGAAATATTAAGCAAAGTATATACTATTTTGGCAATTTTTATATACTTTTATACTTTATATATATGTAAGAGAGAAACACAAGAGGTCAGAGAAAATGATTAACGCAACAAATCCATTCGCAAACTATACATTAGCAATCGCAGCACAATACAACGAAACAAAAGCAGGTATTGAAGAAGCAGAAAAAAGACCGGCAAGAAAAATCTACAGAAGCCTTGATTCAATGCTCGAAGAATGCGTATTCTTAGGCGCAACAAGATTCGGTACAAACTTCATTGCTTAATTAACAAAAAATTTCTGACCACTAAATTATAAAAAGAGAACTATAGAGGAATCGGCAACTAGACTTAAAAAATAAAAACCTGAACAAATGTTCAGGCTTTTTTATTTTGATTCACCGCAATGTGATTTATCCGGTTTTACAACCTGAATATTTCTTGTTTCTGAAAAGTCATAACGTGCCGCTTTGATTTTTTCTCTGGTTTCTTCATCAAGGCTATGACCGTTCACGAGCCTGTCAACAAAACCGTTATTCAATTTTACAGCCTTTGGCAAAGCACCTATCTCGTCTAGAATATCCTTTATTTGAACAAAATCATAAGAATAAGATTGTTTTGACTGGTATACAAGAGTTTCTCCCGTTGTAGCAGTGACAGGTTTTCCGCCTTCATCAAAATATAATTTAAATATTGATTTCAAATCCTGAATTTCAGATTGCATTGTTTGAACAGCCTGTTGAATACGCAAAAATCTCTCGAAAAGATATTCGATATTATCAATTTGCTTCATTTGCCAGTCATATTTCTTTTCATACAATTTTTTGAGCTTCGGATAAGCCTGTGCAAGACCTATAGTGTCAGCCATTGCTCTGTGGCGTGTATCAAATTCCACCCCGAATTTGTTCATCAAATTTTCAAGTCCATGAGATTCAAACTCAGGATAAACTTCTTTAAACAAGAACTGAGAATCGATTCTCTGATTTTCAATTGGTTTGCCATACAGGCGTTTTGAGGCCTCGTTGATAAAATTGTAATCAAATATGGCATTGTGAGCGACTATAGGATAATTGCCGATAAATTCAAGAATTTTTGGCATAACTTCAGCTTCTGTGGGCTGGTCTGCGACCATTTCTTCCGTAATACCGTGAACAGCCATGCTAGATTTTCTGATATGCTGCTGAGGATTGATAAGAGTTTCGTACTTATCTTTTATTACACCATTTTCCAGCCTCACAGCTGCAAATTCTATAATACGTTCTTTTTTATAATCCAGACCGGTTGTTTCAACATCCAGTACAATTTCAATACATTTTTTTCTTGGCATTTAAATCTTCCCCCTAAATATATTAACACAAACGAACCAACAGTCATGCAATTAAAAAAATTTGTGCTTGTAACAAAATAAAACCGTTAGAAAAAAACACGCAAAAGCACTATAAAACAAAGCATCAGGAGGTGGAAACTGTCTATGGACTTGACTTTTTATCTTTATGAAGTAATATAAACTAGAACTCAATTTTTAATCGTTGTGAAAGTCAAAGCAATCAGAGAAAAAATTAGTTCACGGGATTATGAATTTTAAAAGCCCTGCTTTTATTTTATTCATCCCGCTTCAAGTTACAAAACAGAGGATTATCATTTGATTAGAAAGTTACTAACACTAACCTTACTACTCATTTTTTGCCTTTTAACAAATCCTAACCAAACAAACGCAGCTACATCAAAAGCCACAGTCAAAGATTACATTGTAAAACACTCTTTGGAAATGGGCATTGATCCGGCTCTTGGTTTGAGTATTGCAAAAATGGAGTCAGGTTTCGTACATGAAAAAAGAAGCTCCTTTGGAGCAGTAGGCGTATTTCAATTGATGCCGTCTACAGCAAAAAGAATGGGTTACAACCCTTATTACCTGAGCGACAACATTCGTGGCGGACTAATGTATTACAAAATGATGTACCAGAAATTCGGTTCTATGGAACTCGCACTGGCAGCATACAATGCAGGCCCTGGCAATGTTGCAAAATACAAAGGAATGCCGCCTTTTGCAGAAACAAAACGTTTTGTAAGAGGGATTATGACAGAATACTATGCGCAAAAAGCTAATCCCGACCCTGCAATAACTAAATATCAGGGCAAAGGAACAACTTCACAGGCTGAAAAATCGCTCACAATTGATAAAGACAACAATGTCTTGAAATCAAACGCAAATGCACTTGAAAATTTACCTATAGTCACACTTTCCGGTGCAATTTAAAAAGAATAACCTATAAACAAAAAAGCATTTTGTAAAGTTTTATAAAAAAATACAAAATGCTTTTTGTTTGTTTTAAAATATAAAATAGTTGGAAACAAGCCGAGGACGTATGTTTAAAGAGACCAAAACGCATGAAGTCACTACCGACGTAGTTATTTTTACAATACAAGATAACCAGCTAAAGGTACTGCTCGTTAAACGTGCGCATGAACCTTTTAAAAGCAAATGGGCATTGCCCGGTGGTTATGTTCGTATATCAGAAACACTTGATGACGCTGCTTTAAGAATATTGAAAGAAAAAACTAACGTACAAAACATCTATCTTGAGCAGTTGTATACATTTGGCGACCCGCTTCGTCACCCTAATTCACGTGTAATTACATGTGCGTATTTTGCACTTATCCGCTCTGATGACATTGTTTTGTCATTTGAACCGAATACCGAAATCACAGAGGTAAAATGGCATCCGGTAAACAATCTTCCGGCTCTGGCTTTTGACCACAAAGAAATTATTGAATACTCATTAAAAAGAACAAGAGAAAGACTCGAGTTCTGTCCGATTGCTTTCCAGCTGCTTCCGCAAAAATTCACGCTGACAGAGCTGCAAAAAGCTTACGAAATGATTTTGATGAAAAAGCTGGATAAAAGAAACTTCAGAAAAAAATTTCTATCACTTGCTATCTTAAAAGAACTGGATGAATACACAAAATCAGGTTCCAAAAGACCGGCGAGGCTTTATTCTTTTGATAAAATCACACTCGATTCCAAAAGAGGACATTTCTTCTCTTAAAAAATATATAAAAAAGCTCCTTATTACTAAGGAGCTTTTTTTAAAACTTTTTCAAATTTGCGTATAGCGAATCAACAGCTTTTTTGCCCTGTTTTCCAAAATCAATTATATACATAGAAGAAGAGCCGATATTTTTTATTTCGGAAATATGACCTATTCCGAATTTTTCATGGAACACTCTATCTCCTATTGCATAAGATGAAGGAACCGATTCTGTAGAATTTGCCGCTGTAATAGCAGCTTCTTTTGCCTTCTTCTCTTCGAGCATTCTTTTTATAGGATTATCCTCGAGCAATTTTTTAACTTTTTCCTCATCACGAGCCATATTTTCTTTATTTTTTACAACAAAAGACTCTTTCTTTACAAACACAGGTCTTTTTGGCGGTTCGCTCGGAACAAACTGTTTTGTCGGTTTTGGTTTAACTACTTTGCTTATATTCTGCGTATTTTGAGAAGGAATAGGCGCAACAAACCCTTTTCCAAAAGAAGTAGACTTTTCAACATAGCCTGATTTGTCAGCTTTAATTTTGTTAACAGCCTGTTTAAATGTGCTTCTGCTCTCGTATGAAGAAACACTGTCGTCGGCAGAAGTAGCGTTTGTCAGATTTTCAGGAATTTCTGCCAAAAATCTGCTCGGGGTATAGTATCTTGTTTCGCCCCACATTTGTCGTCTTTTTGCGTATGTGATATAAAGCTTTTGCTTTGCTCTTGTTACACCTACATACATTAACCTGCGTTCTTCTTCCATTTCGGAATTATTGTTCAAAGAACGGCTGTGCGGGAAGATACCTTCTTCCAGACCAGCAAGAAATACTGTATCAAATTCCAGACCTTTTGCTGCATGCAGGGTCATCAGTGTCACAGCATTGTCAGTATCAGGTGTTTCGTCCAAATCACTAACCAGTGCAACCTGCGCAAGAAATTCGCCAAGGATATTGTCTTCTGCATCAGGAACAAAGTCCCTTGCCACGTTCACAAGCTCCTGCAAGTTTTCTATACGGGCGTGAGATTCTTCTGTATCCTCCTGTTTTAATTCTGCAAGATATCCTGTTTCTTCTATAACAAAAGCAATAAACTCCGGCAGATTCAAAGAGGTTTTGTTTTTATCCAATTTATCAAGCAAATCAGAAAATGCTCTCAGTTTTGTTTTTACGCCGGAAGAAAAATCGTCATATTCCTCAATATTTTGTATAACGTCATATAGAGAATAATCCATACCTGTTGCAATTTCTTGCATCTTCTTCACAGTTGTGTCGCCGATAGAACGTTTTGGCACATTTATAATTCTTTTCAAACTCTGAGAATCATGCCTGTTGTACAGAAGTTTTAAATAAGCAATGATGTCCTTTACTTCTTTACGGTCATAGAACTTTAACCCGCCAACCATTCGATAAGAAATGCCCTGTGAGATGAGAGCTTCTTCTATAGCACGTGACTGGGAGTTAGTTCTGTATAAAACAGCACAATCATTAAGAGAAGACAAGTAATTATTTTTTATCTTGTTTGCGATATAGTAGGCTTCACCTGATTCATCCTGTGCCTCATAGATATCAATTTTGTCGCCCTGCCCTTTTGTGGAGTATAAATTTTTGCTCACACGTTCTGTATTGTTAACAATGATAGCATTTGCTGCATCAAGAATAGTGCCAACTGAGCGATAGTTTTGCTCCAGTTTTATAAGCTTTGAATTTCTGTAATCAGACTGAAAATTCAATATTATCTTGTAATCAGCACCTCTCCAGCTGTAAATTGACTGATCGACATCACCTACAACACAAAGACTTCTGCCTTTTAAGTCAGTTTCTGCCTTACCGTTTGAATACAGATGCTTTATTAACATATACTGGCTTATGTTCGTGTCTTGAAACTCGTCTACCAGTATATGAGAAAATCTTTCATGGTATTTATTTCTGACTTCTTCGTTAGTTGAGAGCAAATTCACCGTCAAAAGAAGCATATCATCGAAGTCTATGGCATTGTTTGCAAGAAGCTGCTTTTCATATTCTTCGTATATTTCGGAAATTTTTTGTGTTCTGTAATCTCTTGCTCTGGTGGAAAAAGTATAAGCATCTTGCATTTTGCTTTTTGCATTGCTTATTGCAGCTTTTACAAGTTTGGGAGCATAGGTCTTTTCATCAAGATTAAGTTTTTTTATTGCATTTTTAATTATCGCATTGGAATCAGTTTCATCATAAATGACATAGTTGTTATCCCATTTTTTTCCGTCAGGGCTTTTATAATTTTCTATATCAAATCGCAAAATTCTGCCGCAAATATTGTGGAAGGTGCCTACCCACATTTTTTTTACAACATCTTCGCCTACCATTTTTGAAAGACGTTCCCGCATTTCTTTTGCAGCTTTGTTAGTAAAAGTAACGGCAAGTATCTTATAAGGATTTATCCCTGATTTTACAAGGTTTACGATACGTGTTGTCAAAACCTTTGTTTTGCCGCTGCCTGCGCCTGCCAATACGAGCAAGGTACCTTCTTTTTCAACAACTGCCTGTCTTTGCTGTTCATTTAAAGATGATAAAAGTTCTTCCAATTCCCCAAATTCCTGATTCTGTCCGTAATGTTTGCAAGTGTAATTAATAAAATACTTTCATTTTTGTCAATTTATGTTATTATTATGATAATCAAAAAAAAGTTTTTATTCAAATTAGGAAAAATCGATGTCAGAAGAAAACAAAGAAAATCAGGAATCACAAGAACAATCCTCAATAATGGTTCCGATTGATGATTTAGACAAAGTGTCAGAAGATGACGCAAACACAGTTGACCAGCTGGCAATGGAACTGGCAACAATTCAACAATCTGAAAAACGTATTGCAATAATCGGCAGCCGTAATTTACCAATTACGCATCAGCAGATTATTGAAACATTATCATATGCACTTGTTATGCAAGGCAACACAATAATTACATCAGGCGGTTCGTCAGGGACTAACGCTGCAACAATAAGAGGGGCAATGAAAGCAAACCCTGAAAAACTCAAAGTTATTTTGCCGCAAACTATAGGCCAGCAGCCATCTGATGTACAGGATCAGCTCATCGGTGTTCCTAACATAATTGAACATGCTGACAGAGCAATGATGACACTGGCTGATGCCAGCAGAATCTGCAACAGAGAAATTATTGACGATTGTCAACAGTTGATTTGCTTCCTCTCTCATACATCCAATACGCTGCACAAAGCTATTGAATATGCGGAAGAATCACACAAAGTAATTACTGCGTTCTATTTGGATTAATATAAATAGAAAATTTTTTAAAGAGCCTTAATCAAAAAGGCTCTTTTTTATTTGCCATTTTACTAATTCTTTCACTTTTACGGCTTTTATTTTTGTTTAATAATACGGACATGCTCTGTAATATTTACAGAATTTACATTTTTCAGTTTTATTGCAGAAGAAGTTTTTCGTTTCATTTATTTTGTTAATTATAGAAAGAAACTGGGTCTTATATTGCAAATAAGTATCTTCATTCAGCCTGATTTTGACCACACTGTCCGCCGCAAGGTCATAATAATGCAAAGAAAGCTGCTCCGGATGTTTTATCAGTTTTTTTATTTTTAAAATTTCATACATGCATAAAAGATAAAAACCTGTCTGAAACTTTACATTTTCTGGAGTAAAAGTAGAACCTGTTTTCCAGTCAATGATTATATAGTCACCGTCATACTCAAAAAGGGCATCTATACGGCCTACTAACCAATATTCATCAAGTTTTAGGTTAAAAGCATACTCGCTTGCTATATATTTGTAGTTTTTTATATCGCTATTCTTAAAATTAAACCACAATCTCTTTTCATTAGGTTTCAGAGCCTCTATCAATTTTGTGACATCCATGCCCTTCAGGTAATAATTGATAATATTATGGATATTATTACCCGTTTTTGTTTTAGTAATAGGTTCAACTATATGAACTTTGTCTATATAACAAAACTTATATTTTTGAGGACATTCATCAAACATCTGCAGTTTTGCAAGTGTATAGGTCTGTGTATCATTATTTTGTTCCATTGTCAGCTACGCTTTCTGCGGTCGACAACAGAGAATCAAACAATTTTGACGGTTCTGTTGTCTTTAATTTAGAAAATTTCTTATATTTTTTAGCACATGAAATAAACAATTTCTTTTTTGCACGTGTTACAGCCACATAAAACAAACGAAGGTTCTCCTGTGCTGTCATCAGGCACAAGCGATGTTCATCCTTTTTTGTGTACTTACAGTTTATAGCTTTTACAGCCTCAATAAACCGTTCTTTTGATTTAATTTTAATATTTTTTATATCAACTGGCAAAAATTCTTCACTCAACTGAGGTATAAAAACATAATCAAACTCATCACCTTTTGACTTGTGATAGGTCATAACCTGAATAACGCCTTTTTTCTGTGTTTGAGAAGATGGCATTGATTCTTCTTCTGCAAAAAACTTAAACTTATTCAAAACAGGCCTCAAAGCCAGCTCCTGCAAACGTTCAAGAAACAAATCCATATTTTTATACTGAGAATAGAACCTCTTTAATAAAAGAGAAATAATAAATATATTAGATTTTTCAATTTCGGAACTATAATAATACATGCCAGCCTTTAAAGCCAGCTCATCAACACTGAGAGCTGAAGATTCCAACCAGTAATTTAAATCCCACAGAAATCCGCCTAAAACACCGTCCGGCAAACAATCCTCCTGCTGCAGAATAAATGGTGTTTTTAAGTTTTTCAGATAGGCTATGTCATGTTGAGTAAAGTTTACAAGTTTTTGTTCTTCCAAAACCAATGTAAAATTTAAAACATTCTCATTTTGCCACGGATGCGCACAAAACTTTAACAAAGAAAAAATAAGCGCAAATACAGGCTGCATTATCAAACAATCGCTTTTTGTAATAACTTCATACCCATAATCCGCAAGAAAAGACGAATAGTCTTCTATCTGGTAATTGTTTCTCACAAGAATAGCAACAGATGCATTTTTTTCATTTCTAAAGATATTTCTTATTGTTTCTAACAGATACTCTCTTTCTTCTTTATAATCCTCAAACAAATCAGATTTTACACCGTTATCAACAACAGGATTTCTTCCGTCCACAGCACGCATTTTTATGTCAAAGAACGCATCTTTTAACACAGGTGACTCTTTTGCATAATCAATAAGACTATTTGCAAGTTCATAAACATTTTTGGAACACCTTTGAGAATAATCCATGGTAACATTTTGCGAATGCAGAACATAGTTTCTAAAACCGTCTATATCAGCATTTGTAAAAGTAGTAGTAATAGCTTGATTTATATCACCGCATCTTATCAAATTCTTATGTTTTGCGCTTAAAATTTCAAGCAATTTTTGCTGAATAACGGAAGAATCCTGCGCTTCGTCCTCTATTACGTACTCACACAAATTTTGATAAAATAATGCAATATCTTTATTTTCTTCAAGAAGCTTTACACAAAGACACAGCATATCATCATAATCTATCAGGTTTCTGTTTTTCAGATAAACATTATATGAAAAATATAATTTCACAAACTTTTGCAGCTCTTTATCTTTTACATAAGGTATCTTGGAAACATAAGAAAGTTTAAATGCAGAAAGAGCCTTTTCGTATTTATCAAACTCGTCTTGTTCAATAAAATTTTGGGCCATAACCTCTCTTATTATTTTTTGCCTTAAATTGTCGTCGCATACCTCAAAATCGGCCTCAAGCCCTGCTTTTACGTAATTTGAGTTTTCCTTTAATATTCTCAGTGCAAGACCGTGTATTGTAGATATATTGGGCAATTTTTCAAGTGAAGGACATGCCTGTTTTATTCTTTCTTTAAAGTTCCTTGCTGCGGAATCCATATATGTTAAAACAAAGATATTTTCGCTTTTTACTCCTCTTTGCAAGAGTTTTATAATCAAAGCGAGCAGTATAGTAGTTTTTCCGGCGCCCGGAACTGCAGATACAGACATATTACCTGATTTATAATCCAATACGGGTTTCTGGTCTTCTCTCGGAATAAAATTAAACTCTATTTTGTTTTCAGTTCGAGCTGTATCTGTCTGTAAGAAATCGGAAATACCTCCAAAATTTTCATTACCCTCGATATCGAAAAGGCTGTCATAAGCATAAATAGTACCGCTGCATAGTAAAGATAACTTTCTCAACTGTTTCTTCGTCTTTAAAGCAGAAAGATAAAGATTGTCCTCATAAATAAAAGAATCTCTATGCCAAGAACGTTGAAATACCCACGCATTATAGAGTGTGCCATAGTCTTCCTTTACCCAATCAGAAGACGTCACATCCAACCAAAACTGATATTTTGTTTTGAGAGAAAAGTCTACTAACTTTTGACAGGTTGAAAAGACTATACAATTTTCCTTCACCTCGGGAGCAGAAGACGGGTTCTCTGATATTATAGAGTTTTCCAGCTGTACCAGCACTGACCTTTGAAAATTATTGTCCTCTTTCACTGTTTCAAAAACAGCCTCAAAGTCCTGAACCTGTTTTAAAAAGAAATTGAATGAGTCAATTTGTCCTTTAGAAAAAGCATTTAAGTCTACAAGATTTTCATAAATTAAATAAAGTCTGTCCGAAAGTGACAACCCGTCTGCTTTTATCTTTTCTAGAACTTTTAAAAATTTCTTAACTGCTTCATCATAGACCTCTACCCCGATATCACAATCAGAAATACACCCGTTATTTTTGTATTGTTCAACAAGAGGCAAACAGTACCTGACAGGAATCTTCAGCATTTTATTTAACAAAGAGCGAAATGTATATACATCAGGATTTTCGCCGAAAACCAGTTTTAGCAGAGTGATTGCATTTTTTACAACAGGAGTTTCGCACAACTTTTGGCTGCCGGAAAAAAACTGATAACCAATATTTTTACTGTCAAAAAGCTCCTCTGCTGCAAACTTCAATGATTCATCAATACAAGGTGTAACCACTGCAATTTCAGAAGGTTTTACCCCATCTTTTATAAGCGTACTTATTTTTTCAAAAGCAGAAAAAAGCATCTCCAATCTTCTTGTAAAAGAAGAATATTGAACAACCGGAGAATAATCTTTGATATCATCAAGATTTAATACAAAAGAAGAGAAAACCTTTTCAAGACGATTTACTGTTTCTGTATCTGCGTTTAAAAAGCCTATACGGCTGGAACCGTATCGATCATAACCGATAAAAAAATCTTTTAATGAAGGTTTAAGCCATTCTAAAAAATCCAGTTCAAGAGTCGTCATTTCATCAGCATCGTCTACAATCAAATAATCTATATTCTTAAAATAGTCTGTGTTTTTATAAATATATTCAAAAAGGCTGAGTTGCCTTATGTAATCAAAAGCCCTGTAGTCAAGTGTGCTTTTTTTATACAGTTCTATAGCACAGGCAGCATCATTTTCAAAAGTTTCACCGAGTATAACAGAGCGATGCTTAACATCTTTGTCCGAGAGAGCATTATTTACTATAAGAGAATACCTTCTAAAAAGCTGATGAATAAGATTAATCTTTGAATTGTAATCTTTAAATCCGACCTCTTTTATTGCTTTTTTAAAAAAATACTGAGATATTTCCAAACCAGACAAATTAGGAGTGATAACAGGATTACCCGTATTAATTTTGTTTTCCAAAACAGGCCAGTTATCAATAATGGCATTGTAAGCAAGCCCGAAAAAGGTATGAATCCTCGGATTTTCAAAGTGTTTTAGACAAGAGGATTTCACAGACTCAACAAATTTGCTCTTTTTAAAAGAGTTAGCAGTCAGGACAAGGATTTTTTCGGCCTCTACACCATTTTGTAAAAGCTCAATATATTTATTTGTAAGAACATTTGTTCTGTTTGATACAGCACTACCCTGTACTAGCATTCCATTCTCCCTTATATATTTTAGCATTTAAAAGCAATTTCTTATTAAGAGCGTGTTATTGTTAACAAATGTTAAGAAAAATTTTTACACAGAGCAATTTTCAAAAGCAAATTGTTTTTATATATATAAGGTTAGATTAATAAGGTTATATACTCGAAAGAGTAAAATTTGGAGGTTAGTTATGAACGGAATATCAGGATTCTACGGTTATCCAAACCCGTATCAGGTAACAGCAAACCCGACGGGCGCAGGTCTTGACCAGTTGAATGCAGAATTTTACAGAGATTTTGGACTGGGTACAGCCCCTGTTTATGACTTGCCTATCAATGTAAATATGGGTTATGGTGTCCCTGGCGGTATGGGCGGTTCATATGGTATGTACGGGATGTATGGTATGGGGATGAATCCTCTTGCTATGATGTCACAACAATACCTCAAATATATGAATATGGATTACAAAGATCGTCTAGCCTATGATTATGACCTTAGAAATGTAGCCAGAGAACAATTCTATCAAGAAGGCAAAAGTGCTAAAAACTATGCATCAGCTACTGACGGCCTGACAGGTTCTATCAGAGAAGCCTGCAACTCATTACAAACAGTAGTTATTGAAGGTCAGGCAGATCAAATTGTACATCAGTTTGAAAGAATTGTTGAAACATTAAGACATTCTCCACTGTATACAAGACTGCAGGAAGAATTTAAAGATGATCCGGCAAGACTCGAAATGACATTGAGAAATTGTGCAAAAGAACAATTCCACGCTGTAACAGGTCAGGATTTAAAAGCAATGATTCAGGAAAATTGTGATGGCGCAGTATCAAATGCGTTCTGGAACACAATAACATTCGGTAACGGTCAAAAATATTCGGCAGCAGAAATTATTGCTGAAATCGAAGGCTCTAAAGCACCAAAAGGAGAAAAAGCACAAAAAATAGTAGGTAAAATCGGAGGGGTAACAGCTGCAATGGGTACAGGCGCTGCAATAGGTGCAGTAGTCGGAGCAGGTCTACCCGGTGCGATAGTCGGTGCAGTTGTCGGCGGTGTTGCAGGTATCCTCGGTGCTTGCTGCTAAGAATACAATCTAATCAAAACCTAATCAATATAAAAAAAGAAACGCCTTCATCGCGGGCGTTTCTTTTTTATCGAATTACACAAAACTATATTTATAGAGGGTTTATGTAGTATAATTAATTATAAGAAAAAAGAGGATGTTATGAAAATATTAATAATAGGCTCAGGTGCAAAAGAATACTCCATTGCTAAACTTGTATCTCAATATGAAAATACAGAGCTGGTATTTGTAGCCCCAGGCAATGATGCTATAGCAGAATTTGCAAATTGTGTTGATATAAAAGCTGATGACATAGATGAGATTTTGGAATTTGCAAAATCAAATGACATAGACTTAACCATCGCATGTTCAGAAAAAGCTATATCTAACGGCATAGCTGATAAATTTAACGAAGCAGGACTGATGATTTTTGCACCTACAACAGAGGCAGCAAGGATAACTTCAAGCAAAGCCGTAAGCAAAAAATTTATGTACAAAACAAAAATTCCCACACCAAAATTCGGAATTTTTGACAGAGAAAATATGGCACTGGATTATGCAAGAAAATCAAAATATCCAATTGTCGTAAAAGCAGACAACCATCAACACGGCGAAAATGTATTTATCTGTCACAATTTTAAAACAGCAAAACAAGCTATAGATGACCTTTTTGACAGCCAGAACAAAAAAATCATTATTGAAGATTTTGTCGCAGGACAAGAATTTTCATACTACGTGATTACGGACGGCTACAATGCAATGCCTGTTGCATCGGTTGTTCCTTACAAACAAATTCTTGAAGGCAACGGCGGCAGTGTAACATCAGGACTCGGAGCTTATTCACCGTTTTATATGCTGGACAGCAGTCTGGAGAGCAGAATATTCAAAGAAGTAATCTATCCTGCTCTCGATGAACTGGCAAAAAACGGAAATCAATATGTTGGGATGCTGGGTGTGGATATTATAATCGACAAAGCAGGAAAATTGAATGTACTTGAGTTCAACCCGTTTTTTAAAGAGCCTGATGCTCAGTGCGCACTTGATTTACTGGATGAAAATCTTTCTGACATTATGAAAGCAGCTGTAATAGGCTCTCTTGTTGACGATTATACGGAAATAAGACAAAAACCAGCCTACAGCGCATCTGTTGTACTGGTTGCAGGGAATTACCCGAAAGAAGGAAAGTTCGGTGCTGCGATTAACGGACTGGAAGATGCTGAAGAATACAGCGAAACAGCACACTTTAACACAATCAAAGATAACAACGACAGATTTGTAACAAAAGGAGGTAGAACGCTTGTCGTCACGGCAAATGCCTCCACTCTTGAAAAAGCTGCGCAAAATGTTTACGAAGCTGTTGATTTAATCGAATTTGATTCAAAAAAATTCAGAAAAGACATAGGCAAAACTATTTTTGCAGGATGTTAAAAAAAAGAGCGGTGCTGTAAAATGGATGAAAAGGATATTAAAAGAAAATGCATAGCCTGCAACTCATTAAAATCAAGAGATGAGCTTGTAAAAATTACAATAAACAACAAAAAAGAAATAAAGGTTATGCCGGACTCAAAATTTTTCGGCCGCTCGGTATATATTTGCAAAAATGACAAATGCCTTGAAACTGCCTTTAAAAAGGATAAAATTTACAAAATACTAAAAACAAAACCTGCAGAAGATTTAAAAGAAAAAATCAGGGCTGTACTTGAAAACTAGATTGTGTTACAAATATATTAAGGCAAAATTTATTTGAAATTGGAGAAATACACATATAATGACAGACACCGTAAGAGTATATGATTTGGCAAAAGAACTTAACCTGACCAACAAAGAAGTAATCGAAAAGTTGGACACAAAACTTGGCGTGAAAGTTAAGTCACATTCCAGTGTAATCTCCGAATCACAGGCAAAAAAGCTAAAAGAATTATTACAAGAGCCTCAAGCTGCACAAACTAAAAAGCCTAAGGCTTTTGTTGTAAAAAAAGCAAAACAAAAAGCAGAAGAAGCTCCGGCTCCTGTTGAAGAAAAGAAAGAAGAGCAAAAACCTGCAGAAAAAGTTAAACTTGGAAAAATTGAGCCTGTATCCAGACTAAAACTCGGCAAAATCGAACCTGTACTGCCGCCTAAAAAAACTGCAGAAAGTGCAGCAAAACCGGCAGATAAACCGGCTGCAAAAAAAGATGTTAAAACAACAAAACCGGAAACTAAAAAGACTGAAGCAGCTTCAACTGAAAACAAAAAAGAAGCACAGGCAAGACCCGAGAAAAAGCCTATTCAAAGACACATAATCCCTCAAGAAATCTATGACAACAAGGGAAATTCAAAGAAAAAAGGCGCAAAAAAGAAAGAAAAAATCTACAATTCTAAAGAAGAAGAACAAGAAAGAATCAGTCTGGAAAAGGCTAACGCCCAAAAACATAAAAAAAGAACCCATGTTGAAGAAGAAGCTAAAGAAGTAAAAAGTGTTGTAATCAATCAGCCGCTCACTGTTGGCGAACTTTCTACAAAAATAAATAAAGCATCGGCAGAAATTGTTAAATTCTTAATGATGCAGGGCATTCTTGCTACAGTAAATCAGGTTATTGATGTACCGACAGCAAAAAAAGTTTGCGAAAATTTTGAAATTGAAGTTCAGGAAGAAGACTTAGAAGCATACATAGAAGAAGAGATGCAAAAAGAGGAAGAAGCAAAAGAACTCGCTTCTATAGATCCAAAATTGCTAAAAAGAAGAGCGCCTGTTATCAGTATCATGGGTCACGTTGACCACGGTAAAACAACACTGCTCGACTCTATACGTGCATCAAAACACAAAATCGTATCAACAGAGGTAGGCGGCATCACTCAGTCTATCGGTGCTTATACAGTATATTTGAACAACAAAAAAATTGTATTCATAGACACCCCCGGTCACGAAGCTTTCACGGAAATGAGAGCAAGAGGGGCAAAGGCTACAGATATTGCTATTCTTGTAGTTGCAGCAGATGACGGCATCATGCCTCAGACAATAGAAGCTATCAACCATGCCAAAGCTGCAGAAGTACCTATAATTGTAGCTGTAAACAAATGCGACAAACCTGACGCAAACCCAGACAAAATATTGCAGCAGCTGACAGAACACGGCCTTGTACCGGAAGAATGGGGCGGTGATACAGTATGCGTAAAAGTCAGCGCACTGCAAGGCACAGGTATTGATGAATTGCTCGAATACATTCTGCTTATTGCAGAGGTACAGGATTTGAAAGCAAACCCTGATGCACCGGCCAGCGGCGTAGTTATTGAAGCAAACCTCGACAAAGGTAAAGGCCCTGTTGCTACACTGCTCGTTCAAAACGGTACACTAAAAACAGGTAACTGCGTTGTTGTAGGCAATGTTTGCGGTAAAGTCAGAGCCTTGCTATCTGATTCTGGCGAACGTGTAAAAAAAGCTGCTCCTTCTACTCCTGTTGAAATTCTCGGACTTACAGAAGTCCCGCAGGCAGGAGATAAGTTTGAAGTAGTTGAAAACGAAAAAATGATGAGAGCAATCGTTGCAGAAAGAAAAGAAAAAGAAAGAAATTCCAGACTGGAAGCAATGCTGCCTGCTCATATCAGAAATGAAGTCGTTGGCGAAGGTGATGACGGATTCCAGCATTTGAACTTAATCATCAAAGCAAATACAAACGGTTCTGCTGAAGCACTGTCACAGGCAATCGGCCAGTTTAAATCCAACGAAATTATAATAAAACTTATCCACGTTGGTGTCGGTGATATATCAGAGGCTGATGTTATGCTTGCAGCCGCTAGTAACGCTATTATCTTAGGCTTTACCGTAAAAGAAGACCACAATGCAGAAGTTGCTGCAGCCAGAGAAGGCGTAACTATCAAGAAATTTGATATTATCTATCAGATACTTGAAGATTTAGAAAAAACAATGCTCAACCTTCTCCAGCCGGAAATCAAAGAAGTTGAACTCGGAAAAGCAGAAGTCAGACAGGTATTTAATGTCGGCAAAACAGGAAGAATCGCAGGCTGCTATGTTACCGAGGGTAAAATACTCAGAGGCAAAACCGCAAAAGTTATCAGAAACGGCGAAACTATCTTCACTGGCACTATTGACCAGCTCAAACGCTTTAAAGATGACGTTAAAGAAGTTGCAACAGGCTTTGAGTGCGGTGTTTCTTTTGCCAAGTTCAATGATATCCAAGAAGGCGATATCATAGAAGTTTCAACAACAGAAGAAGTAGAAAGACAGGCACTGGTTTAGGCTCCAGTTCAAAGGGAGAAATTTATGTCTTTAAGGAATGAACGTGTTAGAAAAACATTAATGAAGGAAATTGCGGACATTATTCAAAAAGATATCAAAGATCCTCGTATTTCCGGCGTAATATCAATAACAGATATTGAGCTTGCGCATGACAACTCCTTTGCAAAAGTATATTTTTCTGTCTTTACAACAAATGAAGAAACAAAACAGCAAACAATAGATGCGCTTGAAGACAATGTTTCAAAAATCAGATACGAAGTAGGAAAAAGAATCAGACTGCGCCTCACACCTGAGTTAAGATTTATCCCGGACGATTCTCTTGAAAGAGGGACAAAGGTCATGGATTTAATCGACAAAATCTCTAAAGGCGAATTATAGAATTATAGGCGCATCATGTTTGGCTTCATTAATATAAATAAACCCGGCGGTATGACATCACATGATGTTGTTTCAAAACTGCGCAAAATCTCAAAAATAAAACAAATCGGCCATACAGGCACACTGGACCCGATGGCTACAGGCGTTTTGCCGGTAGCTATAGGCAAAGCATCCAGACTTATAGAGTTTTTGACTGAGGACAAAGGATATATCGCAAAACTTCAGTTTGGAAAAATTTCTGACACTTATGATATTGAAGGAGCCGTAGAAAACTATTCCGACAAAAAAGTAACACAACAGCAGGTGCAAGCAGGACTTCAAAAATTCAGCGGAAAAATAGAGCAGATTCCGCCAGTGTATTCTGCAGTGCATTACAAAGGCAAAAGGCTCTACGAACTCGCCAGACAGGGACAGATTCCTGAAGATATTCCATCAAGAACAGTGTTTATAAATGAGCTAAAGCTTTTGGAATTTAAAGAAGAAGAACAGACAGCTTTGCTAAAAATAGAATGTTCCAAAGGAACATACATAAGATCGATAATAAACGACCTTGGTATGGAGCTGGGCTGCGGAGCTGTAATGACAGAGCTAAAGAGAACAAAATCAGGCTTGTTCACCATAGACAATGCAATTGCACTGGACATGCTTACTGACAGAGAAGATGTTGAAAAATATTTGATTAATCCTGTTGAAGTTCTATCATATAAATGTTACGAACTCACAGAATTTGAGTATCAAAAAATTATACACGGTCAAAGTCTATTAACAAAACAGTTTGATGATAATGAATATGTATTGCTGGTTTTTGATAACAATCTCTGTGCAATATCGCAAAAGGATGATAAATCACAAAAATTAATAACAAAGAAGGTTTTTATACAATGAAAGCAATAAAATCTATAATATGCGTATCAATTTTGGCATGTATGTCAATAATGCCGGTATTTGCAGTGACAGAAAGCATTGAGGACGACTTTAGTTCAGCATCTTCAATGTGTCCGGTAGAAAAGAAGGTAAACGGGCCTATTGCTGCAACTTTGAGCAAAATTACCGGTATGAATGCAATAATTGCAGCTACACTGGAGTCACAGGTCAGAAAACAGATGAACAAAGCACTGAACGGTGATTTTAAAGTTGAAATCACACCTTTCGGGGCAAAGAGCATGCTCGAGGGAAAATTCAAAAAAATCAGTGCAAAGTCTGATTCTATCTATATTGACGGATTTTATTTATCAAACGTAATCGCAGAGTCATTATGCGGATACAACCACTTTATCTACAAAAATGGAGAAGTCTACACAAACGAAGACTTTTTACTGGGATTTAGTGCTGACGTTACAACAGAAGACCTACAAAAGACGCTATCTACACCTCAGTATCAAAAATTGTTAAACTCAATGACTGTAAATATGGGCAATGTTACTATTTTCAAAGTATATGACCCGAAAGCAGAAATTAAAAATGACAGACTTTTTGTAAAAGTAAAATTTATATCACCTCTTACACTGGGAGAACCAAGACAGGTGTCCACGGATATGGGTCTTGCTGTGCATGAAGGAAAAATACTTTTCACAGACGTGCATACATCATCCTCTCACGCAAATGCAAACATAAACGCATTTTTGCCGATTATAAACAAGCTAAATCCGTTTATTTACAAATCAGACATTCTGAACAACCCAAAAAGCACAATAAAAATCAAAGATGTTGACTTTGTTAATAATAAAATTGTTATAAAAGGGCTGGTTATTGTACCGAAAAACTATTATAATAATTAAGTCCATTAGTTAATATAACGGGGTACTTTATGGGATTCTGGTCCAAATTAGTAATATTAGCACTTGCAGCACTGGCATTCTTTTATGTCAAAGTGAACTTTTTTGATACACCGCATGCAAAAGTTGAAAAAAAACTTGTAGCAGAAGAACAGGTTGCAGAACCTCCTGTAAAACAAACACAGCCGGAGAAAAAAGCACAAAAACCTGTAGAAACCAAAAAGACGGAAAAAACTTATGTTACGGTTTATTTTCTTGGCATGGACAAAAACGATACAAATATATTCAAAAAAGTAAAAAGAGAGCTTCCGCAAGGACAGTCAAAGCTCAAATTTGCACTCAACCAGCTTATTGCAGGGCCGACACCTTATGAAAAAAATCTCGGTGTATATTCAGAAATCCCCAAAAATGTTCAAATAAAAGGTATTGTTGAAAGTAAAAACAAAATAATAATTGATGTGTCCTCAAACATACAAAACGGCGGCGGTGCAGACAGCCTGTACAGCAGAATGAAACAGCTGATAAAAACTGCACTGGCAAACAGCCCTAAAAAACCCATATACTTGTATATTGACGGAAAGCAAGCAGAAGTACTGGGCGGTGAAGGTATTATGATTTCACAGCCTTTAAATGAGAATTCACTGGATGGATAAAGATATTGATTATTACCTGAATTTGGACTGGACACTTGTTGAAGGCACTGATTTGGACTTCAACGGAAATCCATACCATTATATAGAAATTAAAGAATTTCCGAGCTTTGCCTATTGCGCAAAGACCAGAGAAATTGCACTGGCAAATTACAAAAATCAGCTAAAACTAATGCTGCAGATTATGCTAGAAGACGGAGAACGCATACCCGAACCAGGAGAAGACGATGACGACGGCATCGACTGGGAAAGCATCTGCCCGTAATTTTGGTGAACAAAATGCATAAAAAAAGCACCCTCTATAAAGGGTGCGGCTGTATGTTCGTATGTCAATAAATTAATACATATAACAAGTGAGTAGATTATTTGTATCAGTCATTTCTCTTAATTTTTTCAAAGCTCTGTTTTCTGTTTGTCTTATACATTCTTTTGTTACACCATAAATTTTTCCGATTTCTTCCAGCGTTTTTTTGCCCAGATTGTCCAGCCCGAATCTCATTCTGACAACGGCCTGCTCTCTGTCTTTCAATTTAGAGATTACAAATTCGATATCTTTTTTCAAATTCTCATATTCTGCATCAGCATAAACAGAAGATTTCGGGTCTTCCAGTATATCTGAAAGAGTAACCTCGCTGCCAGAATTTAATTCATAAGCAGAATCGAGTGAAAGTGATTTTGTATAAGCACCGAGAAAAGTATCAATTTTTTCGGCAGAAACATTCATTTGTTTTGCAACTTCTTCATTGTTAACCTGAGTATTGTATTTTTGCTCAAGCTCTGCTTTTACTTTAGAAAATTTTGAGAGCGTTTCTTGAATATACACAGGGATTTTTACACAATGAGATTGTTCGGAAATTGCCTTAAAAATTGCCTGCTTTATCCACCATGCAGCGTAAGTTGAAAAACGATAACCGAGTTTGTAATCAAATTTTTCAATAGCTACCATAAGCCCGAGATTTCCTTCTTGGATAAGATCTACCATAGGCAGGTGAGAAATCTGAACCATTTTTCTGGCAATGTTAACAACGAGTTTTAAATTTGATTGTACCAATTTTTGCTTTGCACTGAGAGATTCTGTTTCTGTGCCTTCTTTTGCAATACGAGCTGTTTCTTTTTCCTGTTCCTGTGTCAAAACAGGGAATGCAGAAATCTTTCTGATGTAAAGATTTAGTGTGTCATCGTTTGAATTTTGAGAAGCAGGGATAACATTGTGGGAAGACGGTTTTGTTGAAGCTGATTTGAATGAGACTGAAGATTTTGACATAATACACTTACTCCTAATTTATTAATATCCTAATTACTTTTGAATTTTGCGCATAAAAACAGCACAGTATAGAAGCATCTATCTGCCGTGTTTTTTGATATTTAATAGACGTGACTGACCTGAAAAAAAATGTTATTGATGTATATATTTAATATATCACTTAGTATATACAAATGCAAGCTTTTTATTACGAAATATTACAAAAATGAAAAAAAATTTGCCGATTTTGTAATATTTTGTAATATATTAAAAATAATATGAACATAAAATTTATGGAAAAAGCCATTGATATCGCACAAAACTCGGGTACTGACCTGCCGGTAGGTGCAGTAATTGTTAAAAATGGCAAAATCATTGCAGCATTTCACAACGAAAAAGAAAAAACACAGGATGTCACAGCACACGCAGAAATTTTATGCATAAGACAAGCCTCTAAAGTGCTGTCCAACTGGCGGCTCACAGGATGCGACTTGTATGTAACTCTTGAACCCTGCCCTATGTGCCTCTGGGCCATTATCCAATCAAGAATAGAAAACTTATACTTCGGAAGCTACGACAGCTTGTACGGAGCAATAAGCACCATGCCCGAAATTATCAAAAACACAGGCTCGAAACTTAATTACAAAGGGGGTATAATGGAGCTTGAGAACAATAAGATTTTAAACGATTATTTTGCAGTAATAAGAGAAAAATAAGATGGATTTAAAAACAAAAGAATATCTGGATACACTTGTTGAAACTTATGAAACAAAAGATTTTATAAAAGACGACCCTGTGCAGTTTCCGCATAGATTTAAAGACAAAAAGGACATAGAAATTGCAGGATTCCTTGCTTCTATTTTTGCATACGGAAAAAGAGAAGTGTTCATATCAAAGCTCAATACGCTTTTTGAAATAATGAACAACACTCCCCACAAATTTGTCATGGCATTCGATGAATCAAACCACGCTCTTGATAATTTTGATTACAGATTTTCTGTAGGGATTGACCTTGTACAAATTATGCTTATATTAAAGACATTGTACACAGAAAAAGAATCGCTAGAATCTTTATTCGCTTATGGATGGCAAGAACATAAAACAGTGGAAGGAATGCTGCAAACTGCTGTTGATTATTTTTATGCAAGGGTGACACTCCCTGTGACAAAAGGTTTTTATCATCTTTTGCCAAACCCGAAAAAGAAAAGTGCCTGCAAACGCCTGAATATGTATTTAAGATGGATGATAAGAAACGGAGAGGTTGATTTAGGAATCTGGAACTTTATGCCAAAATCAGAGCTTATGATACCTCTTGATGTGCATGTTGCAAAAATATCAAGGAAACTGGGGCTTTTGCAGCGCAAACAGAACGACTACGCATCTGTTGTCGAACTAATGAAAAATCTAAAAGAATTTGACCCTAACGACCCTGTAAAATACGACTTTGCAATGTTCGGATACGGGGTCAACAATCCTGTTTAGGCATTTTTCTTTTTCCGTTTATTTTTCTTCTTTTTAGCCTGAATTTCTCTATACGCATTGTCAATAGAGAGTTTTGCAACAGGTTTGCGATTTATTCTGTCATAAAAGACAAGCCAGTGTTTTCTTTTTATGTTATCAACTGAAAAAGAAATGCGACCTGCAACCCTGTCACCCGGCTTAATTTTAGAAAACATTATTGTTGTATCACCAAAAACAGAAGGATAAAAAGACGCATTCAAATCATTCACAAGTGAAATATCAAAACCGGTAAAATATTTGTCAGTAAGGTTTGTAATAACAATAGCAATAGTTATTGTATTTTTTTCACCAAAAGGATCTTCGCCGTAATCAATATTTGTAATTTTTACATTCAAACCGTCGCAGACAAACTCTTTTTGTTTTAGAGCTTCTGTTTTAAATACAGGCAGTTCTACACCCTTTGTAATTTTCACCCTGATTTCATCACCGGGAGAGATTAAAACATCTTTGCCCTTACGGTAAAGTGCCATACCCAATCCGACAGCACCGCCGACTGCAGCACCGCCTGCAAGAGTGTACCCTTGGCTTGCAACAGCAGCAGGAAGCCCAAACATATTAAGAGCAAGAAAACCGCCCACTACACCGCCTACTGCTGTATAGCCTGCACTTTTTGCTATTACTTTACTTGTTCCGACAACAGGATTGAGTTTTGTACTCATTTTTCCTTCAATCGGAATTTCTCTTCCGTCAGGAGTAATCAAATAATCAAAACTAACCTCTATCCAGGCATCTCTGCCTAGTCTTTTAGAATCCTGTATTTCCTTTACACTGCCATGGGCAATTGTACCGGAAGGAAGAATTACACCTTTGTCACCTTCAACTTCACTCGTAATTTCTGCAAAAAACTCATCGCCTTCTTCTGTATATCCGGAACTCAACACTTGAGAAACCGTCATTTTAATAACATCTTTTGCTTCGAGCTGGTCTATTTCTCCCGTAAAAAGCTCTTTATTTTGTTTCTCGAGCTTATCGTTAATTTCAGCTCTTCCTTTAAAAGTTTCTTCAGAAGGACTGTTTACCTGAGCATCAGCTGCTTCTGACACAGGTGACACAGCGGCAAATACATAATCAGCACCTGAAAAAGAAGACAAAAAGCATATTAACAAAAAATAGGAAATAAATCTTTTCATACTAAAATTTTACCCCACAAAAAGAATTAAATCACGTATGTAAAGAATTTATTTGTAATATACAGTAAAACGGGTGTTTTTTTTCAAATTTGTATTAAATACCGACCAGATACAAGTACAGTTAAATGTAGCATCACCATACAAATTCACCCTATTGTTATTAACATCCGTGGTGGTAAAACCTGAAACTTTCATCTCTGACGGAGAACCAAACGACCCGCCAAAGTTTACAAACACATCTCTAACAACACCTTTTGCCGGAGTTCCTTTCTTTATAATGACACTTCCATCTTTTACGACATCATTTGCTACTACAAAATCCAAAATGTCATTGATTCTAGGACTGATTACCTCGGTGAAAGCCTGCCTGTCCTTACTTTTTAATTCAAACACAACCGGCACTTTTTGTGGATTGTACAAAACCACAGCTACTGCCGAATCTTTATCATAAATTTTTTCATACTTTTCTATTTTTTTATTTATTTCTTTTCTTGCTTTAACCTGATCAATATATTCCTGTGGTATTTCGTCAGTATAAACAGGCATTGCAGCAAAAGCTTTTGAACAAAAAGCAAAAACCATAAAAACAGAAAAGAGTAATAATATTTGTTTTTTCAAAACCATAACATCTGCTCTACTTATTTTTTGCTGTTAACAGGCAAGGTGTTTTTCTTCAGATGTTTTTCTTCAGATATTTTTCTCTGATTTCTTTTCTGTCTTCTTTAGTTGTAAGCAAGAAATTTTGATAATACAAGTTATTTTTGTAATCATTATCTATAAGATACTCCGGATATTTAGAATATATGTATTCATAAATAGATACAAGTCGCTGTATTCCACCGGGATGAGAACTTGAAACCTCAAACCAGCACGGTTCTGCTGAAATCTTATTGAGCATAACTATCATTGCCACAGGGTTATAACCTGCATTTACCATTAAATCCACACCGTTTTTATCTGCTTTGAATTCATAAGCCTTTGAGTTTGAACTCATAACTATTCTGCGCCAGAGTCCTTTATGAGCCTCAATACCGTGTGAAATTTCATGAGCAATTACTGCTGCCAACTCATCATCAGAATCTAAAAACGGCAATATTCCTTTATAAACAGCTATCTGTTTTGAAGAAAGGTAAGTTACAGCGTTTACATCTTTATTTGTTGAATAATAAAAAGTCATTCTTTTGTCTATCTGATTTGCATTAAGTATCCTAAAACCAATTTGCATAATCTTTTTCTGATACTGTGTTTCTTTGTCCAGTCTTAATTCATCCGCAAAAACGCCTGAGGCAGAAACCATCAACAATACCAATAAACAAAAAAACTTTTTCATATATTTCTCCACAACTAATACTGCATATCTAATTTTAAAAGTCTTACTTACAAAAAGTCAATAAATAACATTGATTTAATAATATACTACATAATTCTTTCTCGGTGAAATTACAGCCTGGCCGCCTGGTAAAAGTCTAAGCAGAGGAACAGCAAGTCCGAACAAAAACGGAGTTGTTGCCAGTTCTGCAAGCCCTATCCAAAAAGACAGAGAATAACCGCTGCTGGCTATTTGTCCGTCTAAAGGAACAAGATTGCCTTTTTTATCATACATTTCAAAACTTTCTATTGTCATTTCAGCAGGCGCACCACCCATAGCTCTAGGAGAAACCTCTGCTATTTTTGCATAAACAATAGTATCTTTAGCTATTAACAGCTGACCGTCTTTTTTTACATCATTAACAACCTTAAATGCGACCCTGTCACCTATATACGGGTACGGCATATTATACTTTTCAGATTTATTCCCCTTTTTCAATACAATTTTGCTGTTTTTTGTGCTAATTTTGCCAACAGGCTTTAACATAACAGCCACGCCGTTTTCTGTTTTAAATTTCCCCGTATATACAGGTCTTTTAAAATTTGCTTCATTTTCAGAAAAAACTATTTTTTCATCATTTAATATAGTGTTTTTATATTTTCTTTTTGCAGATTTTGTTTTAGCAGGAAGTGTAGCCAGAGTGTCATCAGCAACAATTTGCTCTTTATATTTAACTTTATTCTTTTTTACAGATGACAGTTCGTTTACTGCCTCATCTTCTATCATGACGGGCTGATATTTTTTTCTTTTTGGGATTTCTCTTTTTACGTTTTTAGAAATCCCGGATTTTATCACACTGTTTTTATTTCCGAAAGCTGCCCACACAGCTGTGCCTGTGTGCGAAAATAAACAAATAAAAAGTAATAAAAAACTAACAAATTTTTTCATATTTACAATCATCTCATTTTGTATTTATTGGTTTTGTCCGGTCACGTTTAATCAGCTCTTCTCTGAGCATTCTTACATTTTTTCTATGAGTCTTTGTTGTATACAAAAAATTTTGATAATATGGAGATGCAAGATATTCATTCTTTGCAAGGAACAGAGGATATTTTTCATAAATATACTGGTACAAATAAGCAACACGCTCAGATCCCCTGTGATGAAAAATATTATACTCAAACCAACTGGGCTGCTTTGCTGTTTTGTTGATTAGAATGATAAGAGCAACAGGATTGTATCCGGCATTCACCATCAAATCGACAGCCCTTTTATCAGCCTTTACTTCATATTTTCTGGGAGAAAAACTCATAGAAAATCTTCTGAAAAATCCGCCATGGACATCCATAAGATGAGCAATAGCAGTACTCAAAACAGCAGCCATTTCATCTTCGTTGTCTATATAAGGCAAAACGCCCTTTGTAATCGTTATTCTTTTGGCTCTGTCGTTTATGATTACTCTTGGTTTTGACTCAACCGTGTAATAAAATGTAATTCTTTTGTCATAAAGATTAGAGTTTAAAAGGCGAAAACCCGTTTGCATAACAGCAGATTGATGATATATAGCCTTGTCCAAACGCAGTTCATCTTCTGCTGAAAGACAGACATTGACAGACAGAAGAACAAAAGTTATTAATGTCAAAACAAACTTATGCATGTTCTCTAGTCACTCCCTAATATGACAAAACAATATTAACATAAAACAGCCCCCTATGACAAAGGGGGCTGTTAGAAAATTTAAACAGTATTTATTATTTTTTTACTGCATCATTTTGAGGTAAAGGACGGGCATGTTTTTGCATATGACGCATTTTTGCTCTTTCTCGTCCTTCTTGTTTGATTTTTTCAAACTCTGCTTTTTGTTCAGGTGTCAGGATTGCTTCAAACTGTTTTGTGTTTTCCATCTGGATTTTTCTAGCTTCTTGTTTTAATTTTCTCAAATCCTTTTTCAAAGAAGCAATTTTCTTTGCTTTCTTTTCTTCAGACATATTGCTGTTTTTAACTTCTTTTATTTCTGCCTTTTTAGCTTTCATTTTTTCAAAAACAGGCTTCATTTTTTTATGGCCGTCCATTCTGATTTCGTGAGCCTTTTGTTTTTGTTCTTCAGTTAATTTAAGACGTTCATCCAGATTAGGTCTTTGCGGCTTCATTTTGCCTTCTTTGTGCTTTTTAAAATCACCTTTTTCAGGGAGCTGCTTTTCTGCTTTAGCAGGAGCTTTTTCTGTTGGTGTAGCTACTGTTTGAGCATAAGACATAGAAGTTGACATCATAACTGCTGCAGCTAAACCTGCAATTACCAGAGATTTTTTCATATTAATTTATCCTTTCTACATTAATTCTTGTAATGCAAAAGCCAGTTCTTTTTTTGCATTATATAAACGAGATTTTACAGTACCTATAGGACATTTTAATTTTTGTGAGATATCTTCGTACGACTGGTTTTCGATTTCGTATAGCATAATAACTTCTCTAAACTTGGGCTTTAGATTGTTTATAGCCGCAGAAATCATTTTCTGGCGTTCTCTTTTTATCAAAAGAGATTCCGGTGTATCTTTTGAATCCTGTACAAATGACAAAACCGTTTCATCACTTGTAGAATTGTCAGATAGTTTTTTTTGAGAAGACTTAAGATAGTCTTTTGACAGATTTGCGCTTATAGTCCTTATCCATGCCTGAATAGAACCTTTTTCCTGATATTTATCAGAATTTTTCCAGATTTTTGTGTAGATCTCCTGTTCAAGATCCTCATTGTGTTCATTTGTAATGCGTTTTATGATATTCCTCACGGTAGAGCCGTGATTTGAGATTATTTCTTTTAAGTCCATATTTACTATTCTATATATAACAACCCATATTCATCAACAGGCAGCCCAAGCTCTTCTACGCTTGGCGTATTTTGTGCAACCATATTGTCATACATATCAACACCGACCATGCACAATGGCACGCTCAATGTCACAAAAACAGCAACAAAGAAGGCTGCAGCCGTAACAAGAACCCTGAAGTTCTTTTTCTTTTCTTTTATATAGGGTTTGGCTTCCTGTATAAGAGCAGACACCTTTTCCATTCTTGCATGCTCTTTTGCACAATCTTCACAAACTTTGAGATGTTCTTTAAAGTCTTCTTCACTCAAGAAAGTGAACATTGCCTCGTATCCGTTACATTTTTTTTCGCTTTGATTTTCCATTGTTTTTATTCCTTACATTTACTATAACGAATAAAAAAAATTTTTGTTCATTTTTTAGATAAAATTTTTATAAATTGCCCACAGGAACAGAAAAGACTCCCTTTCGGGAGTCTTAAAAAAGATTGCCCTGAGCCAGACTTGAACTGGCACTGGAGGTGAGTCCAATCGGATTTTAAGTCCGACGCGTCTACCGATTCCGCCACCAGGGCAAATTATTTAATTTTCAACTTACGTGTATTGTGGCGGAACACTTCGTGTGTTCTGACCGCCTTGGCAAAAACAATACTTAATTGTTTTTGCTTGCATTTGCCCCTCTTTGGTTCCTGCCACCAGGGCAAATTATTTAATTTTCAATTTACGTGTATTGTGTCGGAACACTTCGTGTGTTCTGACCGCCTTGGCAAAAACAATACTTAATTGTTTTTGCTTGCATTTGCCCCTCTTTGGTTCCTGCCACCAGGGCAAATTATTTAATTTTCAACTTACGTGTATTTAATTTTCAATTTGCATTATTACTGAGGAAGTCTTTTTACATCCTAACCAGCTTGACATAACGTATATATATAATCCGGTAAAATCGCAATATTGTCAAGCAATTATTGAAAATAAAATCTTTGCCAAAGCATTAAAAAAGCATTAAAATTTAACTATGAACAATACAGAAAAAATAAACGAACTCACAGACAATCTGGAAAAAGACCCGACAAACTTCAAAATAAGAAGAGAACTTGCCATAGAACTTATGGAAAACGGTTATAATGAAGAAGCTCTAAAGCAGCTCTATTATTTACTCAAACGTTTTCCCGAAGACTCCAGATTACACTATAACGCTGGTATTGTTCTCGAAAACCTTAAAAAATTTGATAAAGCAATAATTTCTTATCAAAATGCACTGAACATAAACCCAGATGAACCGGACTTTTTATACAATCTGGGCTATGCTTATCTGCAAAATGGAGATTTTGACAAGGCTATACCATTTTTCAAACGAGTCTTACAGCTTGAAGAAAATGACACAAACAGCTATTTTAACCTTGGCTATCTGTATTCGAAAAAAGAAGAGCATGACCTCTCTATCACTTGTCTGAAAGCAGCAATTGAACTCAATCCTGAGGATTACCTCGCTCATTTTTATCTTGCCTACGAGTATGACAAAACAGGCAAACGTGATTTGGGCAAAAAATACTATCAAAAAGTGCTGGAGATGTCACCGGACTACAGCTGGGCATATTTCAACCTTGGTGCAATATTCTTTGAAGAAGGCGAAACAGAAAAAGCAAAAGAATATCTGCTAAAAACACTGGAATTAAACCCGAAAGACGACAATGCATCAATAATACTTGCAAAAATCTATGCAAAAGAAGACAAATTTAAAGATGGAATAAACCTTTTAAAAAAGGCTCTGCAAAACAACCCCTACAACGGAGATGTTCACTACACAATTGCCAATTTTTACAAGCAGGTAAATGACACAAAACAATACCTGCACCACCTCAAAGAGGCAATGAACAATTATCAAACACTATCAACCGACATTAAGCAACTGCAGTTTGAATACGATAAGGCACAGTAACAGTATCTTGTTTCGGATTTCCGTATACTTTATCCAGTGCATTTAAGATTTGCGGTTTGATATTCATATCCCTGAGAACAGCCATAGCTTCTTCATGTGATTTTGCAGGTTTGTAAGAACGCTGTTCTCTCATTGCAGAATACACATCCGCTGCTCTGACTATTTGAGCGTATTTGTTTGTAGAACTTGGATTGTGGTGATCCCGTGCGATTTCCGCAACATTTGTCCCGAGATTCAGGCCCTTTAACAATTCATAACCCAAAACAGAATGCAGATTAATAATCTTTCTTTCTTCCGGGGTTAATCTGCCCTTTTTATTCAATATCTCAGCCGGTATAAGCGATTTTCCAATATCATGTAAAGCCGCACCTTTTTTCATTGTTTCTATTTCAGAAGAACTCAATCCCAGTTCTTCACCAATAGCCGTAGCAAACTCTGTTGTTGTTGCGAGGTGCGTATGTTTTATTGTTTTTAAGTTATCATAATTCATTTTTACAGGCAGACCGTTTTCTGCAAGAATAGCCTTGATTCTTGGGTTTGAATTAGCCAGTATATCTAAATCATAAGGACTCGGAATATATTTCAATGCATTGTTAACAGCTGCATTGTACTGGTTTGCCTTATCATTAGCTTCTTTAAAAGTAGGAATTATGCTCTTAAAATAATTTGAAAAAACACCAAGGCCCGAAGCATTATTTTTTTGTACTGCTGTTTCGGTATTTTGAGGTTTTACTTCATTTTCTTGAACAATACCATTACCGAACAGAGCTGAACTGCCTGCAGATCCGTTAGAATTTTGCTGCGGCTGTTGAGCTACCGTCTGTTCGTTTACGAACAGATTGCCAAAAGAAGTATTAAAGCTATTTTGACTTCCCTGTGCTTTTGGCTCAACCGTTTGTGAACCTCCGGCATTTTGAAGCGTAACTTTCTCTAGTGCCAAAACTTTATATTCCTTTTTTCCTTCGGTTTCCTATATAATAATAAAAAATTTTTAAGCAACAGAATTTACCGGAATATAAAAATTGTTAATATAATTTTACAAAATATTAACTTAAGCGAAGTATTTTTCCAGAGCTTTTTTGTCAAAAACCTCGACACTGTCTTTGTTATGGAGAAAAATTAAGCAATTTAACAAAGATTTAAACATAGAAAACTCGCTCATAGACATTTTTTTCATCAAATCAGCAATATTTTCTGCCAAAAACTCCGTTATCAAGACCTTATTTTTAAATACAAGAGAAATAAAATAATCCAGCCCCTCTTTTGTACTTATTCCCTCAAAATACAATACCTCGGGAGATTGGAACTCTATAAATCTCATAGCCTTGTCCAGATTAAAGCCTATATGCTCGTTAAGCTCACACTGATTTACATTCTCCAGATTATATTTTGTTATAGACTCAATAGTCATAACGTTTTTGTCAGGAGTAGCTATATCTGAAAGGATGGAATAAATCATATGAGTTTTGCCGCTCAATGACGCACCGCAAACAAGAACAATCCCCGGTGTTGACATAGCTTTGCGGATAGTGTTTATTTTCTTTTCATCCAGTCCTGTATCAGAAAGCTTCTTGGGCGGTTTGTATATTTTTATGGAAATTCTCTCGCCATGTATAGTCGGAAATGCTGATATACTGGCTATCAAGGCAACATCATCCACCTTAAAACTCAATTTGCCCAGCTGTGGAAGTTCAGAAACAGTAGGGTCGAGATTCGAAAGCGTTTTTAACCTTGCAATAAAAGAAGACACAAGCATTGCCGGTATCTCACCCGTAGATACATTCTGTGCGTTTTTTCTGAATGTAACGCTCAACCCGTTAGGTATATGCTCAAAAAAGAGTTCATGGATATCATCCGAAATTGCCTGTTTTAAAATTGCTCTTATTAATTTTTGGATATGCTCATCAGAAAGGCTGTTTGTGAGTTCTTCATTATTCAAAACCTCACGCCAGTCGTACTTTGGCTTGTTTTCGTCAATAAAAATCTGTCCGACAGAGCTGCCGCTTGAGTAATACTCCTCTATCTTTTTCAAAATTGCATTTTCCGACGAAATTACAGGCTCAATCTCACATTTTGCATCTTCTACAATTTTGTCTATAGCAAACAAATCCAAAGGATCAGACATTGCCACAGTCAAAATCCCTTCGATTTCAAAAAGAGGTATAACCTTATATTTCTGAGCATTGTTTAAGTTTATATAACTGAGACACTTTTTATCAAGAGAATAATCCTCAAGGTTTACATAAGGAATGTGGAGTTTGCTTTCTAAAAATTTAAGCAGAGTTTCTTCTGAAATAAGTCCGGAAGAAATTAGTACCTGCCCGATATTAACATGCTGAGCCTCAGCAACCTGCTCTGCTGTTTCCAAATCTTCATATTTAATGAGATTGTCCCTGACAAGGTCATATTTTAATTTTTCTAAAGTTTTATTTCTTACAAACTCCATTTTAGTTTCTCCGCCTTAAACAAAACTCATGCCAGATACTCATTTACTTTGTTTATGACTTCATCCAGTTCAAAGGGTTTTGTAATATACTCATTCACGCCGGTTTCCTGACCTATTACTTTGTCTTCCTCTTGAGAACGTGCAGTAATCATAATAATCGGGATATCTTTATATTTGTTATCATATTTGAGCAGCCTGCTTATCTTATAGCCGTTGATTTTTGGCATCATAACATCAAGAATCATCAAATCAGGAATAAGTTCTTTTGCCATATTGAGGCCGCTCTCCCCGTCGTATGCACAAAAACACTCATAGCCCTGTGCTTCGAGCATAAATTTAAGAGTTTCTACAATATCCTGCTCATCATCAACTATAAGGATTTTCTTACTGCCGCTCATTTATTATACCTCCGCCAAATTCTTATTTAATGCACTACGAGCATTTGACATCAATTCATTTGCGTCTTTTCCGTTGTCGGGAAACAGCTCTGTAGAATACAATATATCATACTTTTTGCTCTCTGTTTCTTCAACAGGAGAAATAGTGCCTTCTATTTTCTTCTCTATAAAGCTCTGGGCAAATTTATCCGCCTCCGGTACAAGAATAGCCAGATAATTTTTACCGTCCTCATTAAAATAGACTTCTCTTGTGTTTGCAGTTTTTCGCATTATAGAAACACGCTCTGCTCTGACATCATCAAGGAAAGATGGTTTTGCATCTTCATTCTCTTGAACAAGGAGCAACAAAAGGCTCTGGTCACAATTTTTTGCTTTTAAAATATCCTTATCCATATCAATGAGAAATTTTTCTTTTTCACTCAAAACAGGGATAACAAATGCAAAAGTAGTCCCTCGGTTGAGTTCGCTTTCTACCCAGATAAAGCCCTTATGTGCTTCTATCAATTGTTTTGCAATAGGCAGACCGAGTCCGGTGCCGCCGTTTTGTCTGTTCAAGGAGTTTTCTATCTGCTGGAACTGATCAAATACCTTTTTCAAATCCTCTTGCGCAATACCGATACCGTTATCTGAAACAGAAACCTTTACGTAATTTTCATAAAATACAGGATTTTCTACCCCGACAAGTTTTGACTTATCAATATCAGACTGCTTTATTTTTTCGGTTTTTACCGTAATTTTGCCGTTTTCGTTAGTAAATTTTATGGCATTTGAGACAAGATTTGACACAACCTGCTCTATTCTTTGATTGTCTATATAAGTATCAAAAATATCATCGTCCTTATCCAGTACAAGGTCTATATTCTTGTCTTTTGCTACATTTTCAAAGGTATTTTTTATAAATTCTACAGGTACGTTAATATTTGCCTTTTCAAATTTAAAGTCCATTTTGCCGGCTTCGATTTTAGACAAATCGAGAAGGTCATTTATAATGCCGGAAAGTCTGGAAACATTACGACGAGCCATATTTAAGAACTTGTCCATTATGGAGCTGACCTCGCCTGCCTTGCCGCTCAAACAGATTTCAAGAGAATTTTTTATCGCAGTCAAAGGTGTCCTCAGCTCATGAGAAACAATGGATATAAACTCTGATTTAAGCCGCTCGAGTTTTTCAAGCTTTGTATTGGTATTTTTTATTTCCTCGTAAAGCTCGGCATTTTCCAAAGGCAAAGACACCTGTCTTGCCAGTGTTTGAAAGCAGGTTGTATCTTCTTGTGAAAAATCCGACTCTCTAAAGACTTCAATAAGCCCGAAAAACTTTTCACCGACATTTATCGGCGCAAAAAGATTGTCAAATTTCAAAATATTCAGGTCATACTCTTCTATCGGATGCTTTATGTTCTTTATAACTGTAATATCATTGACATTTAAATCATAGGGAATTCTTTTTTTGTCAAACAAAGCTCTGTAGCTCAATATAGCACGGAGTTTTAAAGAATGTTCCAAACGTGGAGAAATCTCGTATAGCGAATTGATTATCAAATCAACATGATGCTCGTCATTAAATACAAGAGTAGAAGACAAAGAAAAGCTCAAACTCTTTTCCAGACCGTCTATCATAATATTTATCAGTTTTTGTTTGTCCAAAGAACCTGCAAGCTGAGTAGAAGTGTTGTACAAAACATCCAGCTGATAAAGGCTTTTTGCCAGCTCGCTATTGTTCATAGACAGAGTATCAACAGCCTTTTTAAGTTTGAGATTAGACAGTACGCAAGAGCCTAAAATCAAATCGTTCAAGGGTTTTGTAACATAAGAGGTCGTGAGTTTTAATATCTCCTGATTGGTTGTATCGGCGTCCACAAGAGATAATACGCAGATATTTTCTTTTACCGTATAAGACGGGAGTTTTTTACAAAGTATAAGAGCATCAAGAGATTTTACCGCATCGTCAACGATAATCAAAGAAACAAGAGATTTTTCCGCATAGTTTAATATCTCTTTTTCATCAGTACAGACAATAACAGCCAGAGCAAGCTTCTTTAGGGTTTGCTCTATTCTGAGGTTCTGTTCATTGTTATCCGATACCAACAATATCTTAGCCATGATGACATGTTAACATGCTGTAAAGAACAGGGCTATTTTTTTAAGAATTTTTAGATTTTTTATAAAACTTTATCATATAATTAAAGGAAGATTGTCATGAAAATATTTGTTTTCATGTAAATGTAGATAAAAAATTATAAATTTTTTGGGGAGAATACAGGGATTATGGGTTATACCTTTGAAATAATCACAGGGCCGATGAGCTGCGGAAAAACAGAAGAACTGCTAAGAAGAGTCAAAAGATGTATCATTGCTCAAAAAAGAGTAAAGGTAATTTCTCCGGAAATTGATACCAGAACAAAAGGCGATTATATCGAATCACGAAACGGTCTGTGGCTGGATGCAATCACAGTAAGACATGCCCGTGAAATAATAAACAAAATTTCTCCCGAGGATGAAGTTGTAGCAATAGATGAAATTCAATTTTTTGACTCGGAAATTGTCCCTGCAATAAAAAAACTAGTTGAACACGGGAAAAGAGTAATAGCCTCAGGGCTTGATTTGGATTTTAAAGGTGAGCCGTTTGGATGTATGCCGGAATTGCTGTGCATTGCAGACAGAGTGGACAAGCTCACGGCAGTTTGTATGAAATGCGGCTCAGACCACGCAACAAGAACCCAAAGACTCATTAACGGGTTTCCTGCGGACAAATCATCTCCACTCATAATGATAGGCGGCGACGAAACATACGAAGCAAGATGCATAAAATGTTATGAGCTTCCTGATAAAGAAGCTGAAAACAAGAAAAAAACCTTTAGACTTCTGAATTTTACAAAATAATCAAGACTTAAAATAATCACAGATGAGCTTTTTTTCAGAGCAGGATTTTCGCTGTTTGTCGGAGAATTTTTTCAAAAGCCTTTGAACAAGCGACAATTTAGCCGCATCAAGCTCTTTTTTACAAATAGCTTTTTTTATGACAATTTGGTTGTATCTCAAATTAGCTTCTTCTGATTCTGCGAGTCTGTCTTTTAGCTGGAGCAACTCAGTATTGTACTTTAAAATTGATTGACGGAGCTTAAGGACTTTCTTACTGCTCATTAGTAAACGGCCTTCCTGTTTATATATGATAGCTGGGGTTGGAGTATTCTGTCTTTTTTATCGACGATTTCAACTTTTTCATAATAATAAATATATAAATTTCATGAATCCATCAAAAAAAGTAAAAAAGATGAAGAAGAGTAAATCTTTCGTATGGTTCTTTTATAAATGTTATAATTCCAATATGACAAACACAGAAATAAAAAAAGTTCTTATACTAAGGCTGAGCGCACTCGGTGACACAATCCACACCCTGCCGGCAGCTTATGCAATAAAAAAGACATGGCCAAATGTCCAAATAGGCTGGGTGGTTGAAGACAAAGCCCAGTTGTTCATAAAAGGCAATCCTCTAATTGACCACTGCTACGTAATCCCCAAAAAAGAATGGAAAAAAAGAGGGCTGTTTTCTCTACAAAATATAAGAGAGTTCAAAAGTATTATTAATGACATAAACAAAGAAAATTACGACGTAGTGCTGGATACACAGCAGTTGTTTAAAAGTGCCTGTTTGCTGCCGTTTTTAAACATAAAAAGAAAAGTCACGCTAACAGGCGGAAGAGAGTTTTACTGGCTGTTTTCGAACGAAATTTATCCGGAAACGCACAAGCTCTTTGACCCGTACTATCACGTAGTAAACAGAAATCTTGAATTTGCAAAGCATATAGGGGCTGACACATCAGAAGTTAAAATTGTCCTAAAAGATGCATCACAAGAGGTAAAAGAAAAAATTGACAGACTATTAGAGCCTGTCGACAAAAACAAAAAAACAGTAGTAATATCGCCTGCCACAACCTGGGAAAACAAACACTGGAAAGAAGAATACTGGTCAAAGGTAATTGACGGTATAAAAGACAGTGTAAATATAATTTTTACCGGAATGGATGGTGATAAAGCTCTTATAGAAAGAATTTTAAACGGAACAGGCTGCAAAAACGCACTTATACTGGCAGGCCGGACAAATCTTGAAGAGCTTGCAGAAGTTTTTAGACGTGCGGATGTAGTGATTTCACCTGATTCCGGCAGCGCACACATTGCCTGGGCTGTGTCAAAACCAGCTGTAATAACCATCTTTTCTGCGACTGCAGAAAAGAGAAGTGCGCCCTTCGGGACAAACTGCTATGTATTAGCACCGCAGCTGGACTGCCGTCCGTGTTTGAAAAAGAATTGCAGGCGAAAAGACAACAAAAACAAGTGCTGCGAGCTTGTAAAACCTGAACAGCTGCAGCAGCTTCTGCAAAACATCTTACATTTGAACTAAAAAAGTAGTATAATAACTTCACAGCACACGATTTGATTATTTGGTAAAAAATGGATTTCTTTAAAAAATTCAAAGAATATACTCGCAAAGTTAATGAAATAGAATACAGCATCTCAAACAACAAAAAAGAATTTATTGAGATATATGAACGTAATCTTGCACTGGAAAAAGAAATAGTGCAAAGAACACAGGAACTTGATCAGGCAAACAAGGCCTTCTTAACATTAAAACATGTGTGGGAGCTGTTGAATTCCGCAGAGCCGCTATCCAGTGTACTGCAAAAGCTCGTAAACTCTCTGCACGGAGAAATGGGCTATATAAACAGCACAATTCTGCAGCTGTGTAACGATGAAAAAGGGAAATACTACAAAGTAAAAGCATATTCTGACAGCCCGATTTTAAAAAAGCTGGAAAATTTTCTGGCTGAAAAGAACATAGATATACACGAATACCACCTGAAATATGACAAAAACATGCTCATCACTCAGGCACTGGAAGAAAGAAACATACTCTCATCACAGGCATATCTGGAGGTCATTAACAGTCTTTTATATGATTTTACTCCGGAAAACAGAGAAGAAATAAACAAACTCGGGGTTAGTAAGAGCATAATTTGTATTCCGCTGTACCCGTCGAATGTGCCGTTTGGTGTTATGATGATATTTTCACCAAGAAGCGAGGTCACGGACAAAGAACTGAACTTTTTAACACTGTTTGCAAATCAGGTAGAAATGGCAATAACAATTGCAAACCTCTTTGAAAACCTGAAAAAAGAGGCCGTGACAGACTCTCTTACAGAACTGTATAATCGAAGATACTTTAATCAGGCTCTTCAAAAAGAAGCAGAACGTGCGCAAAGGCTTCATCAGCCATTTTCACTTATAAGTCTGGATTTGGACTATTTAAAAAAGATTAACGACACATACGGCCACTTCTTTGGTGACCTTGCAATAAAAACCATTGCGAATATTCTTAAGAAAAATGCCCGTTCAATAGATGTGCCTGCACGTCTTGGGGGAGAAGAGTTTTCTGTACTTTTACCCGGTGTTGATTCTTCAGGTGCTATGATAGCTGCAGAAAGAATACGTGCAGCAATAGAAGCACAGGAACTCGACACGATAGGCCACATTACAGCGAGTGTAGGTGTGGGAACATTTCCCGAACATTCAATAAAACTCGATGAACTTCTCGACATGACTGATCAGGCTATGTATAAATCAAAAATTAACGGCAGAAACCGTGTAACAATGGCCAAGGCTGTGGATGACGAAGCAGAATGGCATGAAGTAGCATTTGGCGCATTTATGGACATTTTGACAAAACAAAAAGTGCCGATACCTGACAAAATTGCAAAAGAAGTCACTTCAAAACTAAAATCAATAAACACAGTAGAAACCAAAGACACTCTTTTTTCTGTTGCGGACACACTGGCACAAATATATAATGCGCACTACCAGAGAGGTCTGACAAAAGCAAAAGTTTCTATGGCTATTGAGCTTGCAAAAAAAATGGAGCTTTCTAAAGAAGATATAGACAAACTCAAAATTGCAATGATGCTCTATGACATAGGCAAACTTATGATTCCTGAGGAAATCTTAAACAAAAAAGAGCCTCTGACCGATGAAGAAAAGCAAAAAATCAAAGAACACCCGCTCATTGCTGCACGTACAATCCTAAAACCAATAACGGCAATAGCTGATATTGTTCCGATAATAGAAGCCCACCACGAAAACTGGGACGGCACAGGATACCCTCAAAAGCTCAGCGGAGAAGACATTCCGATTTCATCACAGATTATACTGCTGATAGATGCATATTTTGCACTGACACAAAGCAGACCATACAGGATTGCACGTTCAAAAGACGAAGCCGTTGAAATCATAAGACTAGAATCCGGCAAAAAATGGAACGAAAAGCTTGTGGATGAATTTGTTGGTCTTGTAAACGAAAAGAAACAGGAAAAAAATAAGGATCAAATTTGACAAACAGCAACCAAAATAAAATAGATGAAATTATAACCAAGCTCTACAAATGGTGTACAACATATAAAGAACAGCCTGTCCTAAAAGACACAACAAGGCTGTCAAAAACAATGTATGACTGTTATATAGACAGCAACCTGACAACGCCTATGTCCTTCACAGTTTTTGAACTGTCCGACAAGGGCGAATTGATTATAGACAAAGCCCAGCGCATACTGGAAAGTCAGGCTGCATTCTTTTTATTTGTAAACCCGAAAACCGGCTGGATATTTTCCATAAAAAATACGCTGGAAAATCAGAAAAAACTCCTGACTAACCAGCCTATTCAAAATTTTAAGATAAAAGTTGTTCAATAACTATTCGTCAAAGTCATATCCGACGCCGTCATCGTCTTTTGCAGCCATTTCAAGCAGCAAATATGTCATATAAGCACCGAGAGCAACAGCCTTTGGGTCAAGGTCAGTATTATTCGCAGCCTCAATAATAGCACTATTAATCTCCGGATTTTCGTCCTTAATATAGTGAATCATCTTTTTACGCCAGCCGTGTACATCCTGAAAAATCTCTGCAAATGCTAAAGAGGCGTGTTCTTCGGTTATTATTGGTAACATATTCTCTCCTTATATCATGGATTATGTCTATTATTATATACTAAATGCAAATCAATTTATCCACTATTTCAAGTATATATTAACATTTCGAAAGGCATTGATATATATTTTGTATATATTTCTTAACAATTAAAAACAATTTAGGCAATTTTTCAAACTCAAATCACTTTATAGAAGTATAGAGTTTTTAGAGGAATGTATTTATGCAAGAACATGAATTGAACACAATAATGGATGTAGTTTCTGATCCTATTAAAAATGTATACGATATATCTTCAAGAAAAAATGTAGAAGAAATTCAACGCATAATAAGAATATTTAAAATAAATGAACAGCAAAATATGAAAAACAAAATGTTTGCTATCAAAAATCTTGCAACATTAAAACTCGTATTGAGCAATAACTAATTCATCATATCTTCTTCTTCGAATTCATCGGACTCTTCTTCGTCAATGAATTCTGTAATTACAGCAACATTTTTTTCAATCTTTTTGAGCTGTTTTTCCATATTATTTATTTTTTGAGCAAATTTTTCATTTTCAATAATTTTTTCGTTAGTTACACTAACCTGAGATGCAACATACTCTATTAAAGATTTGAGTTCTTTTGTTTCATTCTGCTGAGAAATTATTTTATTGAGTTTGTCATCGATAGCTTCAATTCTTGCATCCTGAAACTCGACCTTTTTACAAAGGTTTCTAAAGCTTATTTCAAGTTTTTCTATAGGAGTTTCTTCATCTGACATTAGATTTCTTTTGATTTTTGTTAAATCATTTTTAATTTCATCAAAAGAGTCACTGGCAGAATCAATCCATTCACCCATATACATAAAGGCTTCGTTTAGAACCTGATCTGATTTTAAAATTGCGTTTACGGACTGTGCTATGTTATCTACTCTGGCACTTGTATCACGCAAAAATGCAGAGTTGTAAAATTCACGGCTCTGTTTTTCAAAAGCATTTATCAAAGAAGTGAAAGACTGAATGTTTGCTCTCAATACCTTATTTGTTTCATCAGACGCAATAATAAGTTTGTTCGTACGTTTGCTGATGCTGGCAATATCTTCGTTCAGGCCGTCAAACAGTGCCTTGATTTCCGAAACTTCTGCAGTTATCGGGCTTTCGCTCAGTTTATCTATAGCCTGTTTGATATTATTGATTTTTGAACTAATATCAGTACTGTTTTCTTCTGTAATACCGTCAACATTGACAAGTGTTTTTTGTATATTACTCAAATCGAGTCTGATTTTAGACAAATCAGATTCAATATCCGGCAGAGTGTAGACATAGTCTTTTTCTTCTTTAAGACCGTTAGTCAAAAGCTTAAAGCCGGAAATAAGGGTTTTCAAATCTTTTGAAATATCAGACTGCAAAGCATCGTCTATTCTTGTTAAAAGATTTACGATATTTTCGTTTTCAGTATCAGAAACACCCTTTAAGAGTTCTATTTCCTGTTTTATATCCTGAATATCTTCAGATATTTTTTGTTTAATTTCGTCAGAACAGTTCAAGATATTGTCATTGATATCCTCTGCCTCGGCAGAGAAAGAAATATTGTCCGCAATTTGAATAAGCTGTGTGACAAATTTGTTCTGAAGATTTTTCAATGCATCAGAGATTTGTTCATTCTGTTCATTCAAAATAATGTCGGAAATATCTTTTTTGAGTGTATCAATGGTAGCAGAGATTTCACTTATTCTGTCATAAGAATTTTGGGCCTCTGCAGATACAATTTCTTTGATGTCATATTTTAATATATCCAGAGAATCTGAAACCTCTTCCATTTTTTGAGAGGCTTTTGCATTTTCGTCTGCGATAGATGCCTGAAAATCAGATTTGAAGCCTGATAAAACATCAGAAATTTCAGCTATTTGATTTGATGCAGCAACGCTTTCTTCTGAAATAACATCTGTTATATCATCTCTTAAAAGGTTGGTTTGCTCTGATATCAGTGTATTTAATTCTTCCAGTTTTTTATCAAAATCTTCTTTTGTAACAGAAATCTTTTCAATATTAGAAACAGAGTCCTTAAGCGACCACATTTCTTCTTTCAGAACTTCCGTACCCTGGAAGAACATTTTTTCTGTACAATCTTTTATTTGATTCAAATCAGAAAAATCAAGTTTTGAAAGAATTTTTGTTTCGAGATTTGTAATCAATTCCAGGTTGTGCTGCTTGATTTCTTCTTTATTTTTTTCTGAATTTTCAAGCATTTCAGATTTTGTGGCAATATTGTTCAATGCCTCTGAAAGAATATTAATCTTTACAAGAACATCAGCAACATCATCTCTTAAAGAAGCAAATTCTTCATCATCAAATATATTGCCCACAACCTGAACGAGAGTGGTTAAATTTGTATTCAAAACTTCGATAAAAGAATCTGTTTCATGAATCTTTTTAATAATAGAATCTACTTTTGAATTAACAAACTCTTTTACTTCTTTTGCATCATCATTAACAGATTCTGAAAATTCCTTCAGGCTGAAAATGATAGTATTAAGATCTTCCAGAGCCTGTTTGTTATGAGTTTCAACAGATTCATTAAACTGTTTTAGCAAATCCATTTGCTTGTTAACATTTTCATTTATTATTGTATTTTGCTCTTTTACAATAGCAAAATTGGCTCGCATGCTGTCGTTTGTTTCTTCAAGAGTGCCGAATTTTTCTATATGAGCAACAATAGAATTAAAAGCAAATTTTTGATTTTCCTGTTCTTCAGAAAAATAATGAATCTGGTTTTGAATCTTATTAAAAGCAGCAAGCAGTTCCGGTGTTTTTAAAGATTCGGCAAGTATTTGATTTAAATTATCGAACTCGCCTTTTACGGTAGCAAACTTTGCATCAACGACTTCCTGACGTTCTCTCATCAGTTTGCCGATTTCTGAGCCTAGAATATTAATACGCTCTGATGCATCATTGTTGGCGAACAAATCCATTTTTGTATTAATTTTTTCAAGGATTTGTGCATAAGTAATACGAAAATTCTCGTCAGAATTTTCTTTTTGTATAATTTTTTCAACCAGTGCATCAAGTTTGTTTTGTATTATTTCAAAATAATTTATTTCTGCCATAAAACTGCTCTCTAATTAAAAAGCTCCTAGTCTATTGTATCAAACATATAATTACATGTATAAGAATGTAACTTTATGTTACATATTCTATAATAATACAAACATTAAATATTATTAAATAATTTTATGCTACAAAGACATTTTTTGTTTTAAAGTTTCTGCTGATTCTTCGTAACCGGCTCTGCCCATTAAAGCATAGGTATAATTTTTGGCCTGTTCAACACCCGGTTGGTTAAATGTATCTATACCGTACAGTTCACCGGCAATAGCAGTTTGTACCTCGAACATATACAAAAGCTGACCCATATTATAGGGGTTTATTTTATCCATAGTGATAGTTACATTCGGTCTTTGATAATCTACAAGAGATACCTTTGTTGCATCTGCTTCGGCATTTATGAGTTCATTTACAGTTTTACCGCCGAGATAACCTACCCCGGTAAATTCAAAGATTTTTGGAATATCAACAGTAGAGTCAAAATCTTTTACTCTTATAAAATTAATAATTTTATTATTAGGGCCTTCATTGTAAAGCTGAATTTGAGAGTGCTGGTCAGTAACACCAATTGCTTTTATAGGAGTTTGTCCAATATTGATTTTGTTACCGTCAACAAATTTTTCTTTGCCGAGGCTCTCTGCCCACAGCTGTACAAACCAGTCGGAAACATATCTCAATTTTGAAGAATAAGGCATCATAACCGTCATATTTTTGCCTTTTTGAGTATCCATAAGGTAATGAATAAGAGCATTTTGTGCGGCAATGTTGTGTCTTACATCTGTATTTTTGAGTGCAAGATCCATATCCTTTACACCCTGCATCATCTCTTCTATATCAATACCGACAAGCGCAAACGGAAGCAGCCCGACAGCAGAAAATACAGAGAATCTGCCGCCTACATCATCCGGTATAACAAAAGTTTTGTAGCCTTCTTCATTTGATATTTGTCTTAAGATACCAGCATTCTGGTCAGTTGTAGCCACAATATGTCTTACATAATTGTCGCCGATTTCTTTTTGAAGTCTGTTTTTCAAAATCATAAACTGCGACATTGTTTCTGCAGTAGAACCTGATTTTGTAATTACATTAACAAGGGTTTTTTTCAAATCCAAAATATCTAAAAGCCCGTTAATCTGATCCGGATCAATATTGTCGAGGAAAAATATTCTGGGGAATTTATTTCTCTGTTCTTCTGTAAGAACGTTCCAGTAAGGTTTTAACAAAGCCTCACAAATAGCCATACCACCCAGAGCAGAGCCGCCTATCCCGAGGACAAGAATATTTTCAAACAACCCCTGAGTCATAGCAGCATATTCTTTTACAAGCCAAACAGTTTCTTCGCTGTAGCCAAGATTCATCCACTGCAGCCACTGGCCCGGTTTATCTTTTTTGGAGTTCAAGTCGCTTATAATTCTGGCAATACGTTCATGATAACAGTCAAATTCATGCTCAAGATTTAGACCGTTGTCTTCGCCCAAAATTTCGGCTGTAACATTCTTATAGTCGAACTCTAGCATCTCTTACTCCTCAAAATTACTAAATAAATAAGATTTAACCTTTATATCTATTGTATCTGCTGACAAAGAAATTAACAGTATTCATTACTATTTGTTTTTAACATTTCTTAACAAAATTAAAACTTTAAGGCAATTTTGAAAAACAGAATGTTTTTATAAATATAAGGTTAGATTAATAAGTTAGTTTGGAGATTAGGTTATGTCTATGAATTTTGATACTTACAGCACAAGTTTTCAAAGCTTGATGAGTCCGATGTATAATATTCAGGCAAATTATAACGCAAACCTCTACGGCAACGGCGGTGCAGGAATAGGCAACGGCATCTACGGCGGCGGTTACGGATTTGGAAACGGAGCTTACGGCTATATGGGCGGTTTTATGGGGCCTATGATGAATGTAGGTATCGGCCAATTCAATGCAGACTACCTTCTCAAGGGTGAGGATCAAAAAAATAACTACTATGCTAGACCAATCCCTGTTCATAAAAAAGAAAACGAAACAGGAACCATCTTAGGTATCCTTGGTACAGCACTCGGTACAGCTGCTCTTATTGCAGCTCTTCTTAAAGGCAAAAGAGTAAAAGCTCCAAAAACAGGTCATACACCTGCTGCACCTGCACCGACAGCACCAGCACCTGCACCGACGGTCCCAACTCCGGCTCCGGCGACTGCTCCTACCATAGCACAAAGCGGCAATCTTCCGACTGTTGCACCTAAATATATAAATAGACACACAGGTGTAACAGATGCAGATAAAATCAAACAACAAATTATGTATGGTTTGAATCATCCGGTACAAGCAAACACTAGCAATGTTGCAACAACTACAAACAATTTACCTGTTCTTGTAGGTAACAACGGTGCTAACAATTCTTCTATTTTATCACCCGATATAATTACAGATAAAAAAGGAAACGTTCTTAATCGTTTCTTTGGAGAAAATGGTACTCCGTATTATAGAGCAATATCATCAAATGATAATGCAGTAAAAGGTCTTTTGGAAAACAAACAAAGAAACTTGCTTCTTGAAGCAGCAAACAACAATGGAACAGGTCTGGTAAAAGCAGAAGCTGCTTCCAACGCTCAAAATTACAAACAAATTGTTGATAAATATATCCAAGACCAAACAAAAAATAATTTTACATTACCTCAACAAAGATATCTCAATGCGCCTGAATCTTCAAGGATAGCAGGATACCTTCCGGCAGGTACACATACAGCTCAAACATCCAGACAGGCTCAAGCTATTGCTAAACAGCAGGCTGCATTGAACCTCCCTTCTTCTGGTCAGGTTTATACAATGGGAACACCTGAATTAGCAAATGTAAACAATAATATGATGAATATAAGACCAGACTTAATGAGAAACGGAGAAATTGTTTATACAACTCACACTCCGGAAACATTGAGCAATGGTTACAGCATCGGTTCAAACGCCAAAGGCGGCGACAAATTGGCTCAACTGTTACAACAAATGCAAGGTTAATTTGTCATCACTTATACTGAAAAATTTATGTTGAACCGTATAGAAAGGTTTATTTTCAAATTAAACAAATAACCTATTATAAACCAACTAAAACCTAACCAATCCCCGCTGCATCAGTGCTGCGGGATTTTTTTATTGTTTATTTCTTTGTTCGATTTTTTCACTGACTTTGTTTGCAAGAGGAGTAGCAAACACAGGAGATGCAAATCTGTATATCAAAGCAAATACCATCAATGAACGTGCTGTCTTAAATCCGTTAATCATATTCGGCAGTTTGCCAGCATTTTTCATTCCTGACAGTTTTGTCAGTGCGTTATTCATAGAGGCTCTGTTATATGCAGCTTTCAAAGCTTTGCTGTTTTTCATTTTTCCCATAAAGAATTCTTTAACAACATCTGCTTTTTCCTTATTGTCAGTTTTTTTCAGTTTTTTTACTTCTTTAAGGAATTGTTTTGCCACAACATCGTCTTTGTATTTTTTCAATTCATCTTTGACATAAACTTTTACGTCTTTTGTAACTTCAAACTTTTTGTCCAAATCAGAGAAAACTGGCTTCAATTTTTCATCAGTTTTTGCTCTTTTTTGCAATTCTTCAATATAAGAATAATCAGCTTTACACTTCAAGAACTCATCCTGCATCTTTCCGTCTTCAATTTTGGAAATATGGAAAGTTTCAGCGAGATTGTTTAATTTTTTGTTCAAATAATTGTTCAAAGTGTACGCACCAACAGTAGAAATTGCACAAACAGCACCCTGATTTAAAATAAGAGGCAGTTTCTGATCTTTTTCTATACTTTTGGATTTTGCCGTATCAATCATATAAAATCCTGACAACACACACCCTGTTATTGCTGCCAGATGTTCCTGATAATTTTTATCTTTAAAAAAGTCTATAACATTCTGCACGGGTTTGAAGGAAGCGAGTTTGCCAATACCAAAAGCGAGCCAGCTTGTTGATCTGTCATAAGAATGAGAAATAACTTTCTTTACAGAAGAAGCATTGACAGCTTTAAAAGACTGTCGGTCAGTCCTGCTGTGGCTAGGCATATATTGAGATGTACAGGCATTTATTTTCATCATTTCATCAATCCCGTAAAGTTCTGGAATACTTTATTCGATTCTTGATTGTTTTTAAAGTTTACTATCGAATATCTGTAAGCTGGATTTTGCAGCTGTTTTTTAGTTAATTCAGCATTGTTTGTTCCAAACAGTTTGCCAAATACATATTTATCAATATAAGGAATCATCCCTATGGTCAAAGAAGAACGAAGCCCTGCCACAAGAATTTCCATTGATTTGTTGAACAACATCGTATAAGTTTGCATTCTTTTTGATGCACTCATTGATTTGTTCATTTTTTTATCAGCATATTTAAAGAATCCTGCAGCCTTTTTAGAAAAATACTCCGGATGTTTTTTGATTTTATCCAGAGCATTTTTTATCGGTGAAAATACAAGTATTGCGAATCCATACCCTATTACACCCGATGCTATAGAATGCTCTGCTGCTTTGAGATCTTTTTTCTTAGTTTTTTCGCTTGATTGAGCCATGATTGCAGCCGGTCTTAATGCACAGGTAATACCAAGAGCAAACAACGCATCAAAAATTGTCTGGCTCGAATCTGCTTTTGCAATAAAATTGTTGAACCATTTTTTGTTAAACAATTTCCACGCAAACGAATTTTTTATCTTATTAACTTCGGATATAGAAAGACCGCTAAATGAAATATCTTTAGCGGTCTTTTTATAAAAACTATTAAATTTATTATTAGAAACAGTACACTTGTGAATAGATAAATCACCTGACATGTCCTTTGATAAAGGAACTAATGACTCACCGGCATGCCCGAAATGACTGTTATAATCCTTGGATTTAAATTTGTAATCCTGGATAAAGGGAACATTATTTACCGTTGTAGTCTGTAAATTTTTCATTGTCCTCTTTCACAAGTCTTGTTAATTCAATTTACTTACCTGTTTGTACTAAGTCTGTAAATTTCATTACTTGCTAGTTTAGCATATTAAATTTTCAATTCAATACAGCTTTCACATGATGAAACTATGCAAAAGCCCATGACAAAAGCGATAGAAAGAAATATTATAAACTTAACATAACTTTACAAACTGCTACGGTGTTAGCAAAACTTTAACAGCCTCGCCTTTTTCATGCGCAAGTATTGCTTCTTTTGCCTGAGATAAGGGCATAGTTTTTGTAATAAGTTTTGTAACATCAATATGACCGTCAGCAATCAAATCCAACGCCTGTCTGAAATATTGAGGTGTATGGTGGAATACACTGATAATTTGCACCTCATCGTAATGAAGACGTCTTGTGTCAATATTTACAGATGTACCGGACTTGCACCCGCCAAACAAATGCACCTTGCCGCCTTTTCTGACGAGAGAAAACATTTTTTCCCACACTTCCGGCAGCCCGACACACTCTACAGCAACATCCAGACCTCTGCCTTCGTCAGAAAAATCTCTGAATATCTTTTCAGGATGCTGATATTTTTTCAAATCAACAACTTCATCAGCATGCGCAAACTCACGTGCAAGCTGCAGCTTAAGAGGATTGCGGCCTGCAGCTATAACTCTTGCTCCCTTTAGCTTTGCCAGTCTGGCAAACATCAGCCCTATAGGCCCGATACCGACAACGCCGACTGTATCACCGGGCTGTATATTTGTGCGTTCTACGCCATGAACTACATTTGCAAGAGGTTCTGCAAAAGCAGCCTTTTCAAAACTCAATCCTGTTGGAATTTTTAACAGATTCTTTTCAACAATTCGCTGCGGGATAGTAATAAACTCAGCATACGCACCGTTTAACAAATCCAAATTTTCACACAAATTGTACTGTTTTTTCAAACAGTAAAAACATTTTCCGCAAGGAGCAGAATTTGCTGCAACGACTCTGTCACCCGGCTTAAAACCTACGACATTTGCTCCGACCCTTTCGACAATACCGGAAAACTCATGCCCGAATCCGGACGGTGTTTTTTTTATTAATACCGGATGACCTCTTCTAAAAGTTTTTATATCGGTTCCGCAGGTCAAAGCAGCCTGTATTCTTACAAGAACCTCATTTTCATTTGGTTCTTTTATATCCACCTCTTCGTATCTGATATCCTGAGGCGCATAATATCTAATCGCTTTCATTCTACCCATATTATTCTTTATCTATTTTTATATAAGCCTTTAATGTTTTATTTGATATTGTATCTTGAATTGCATCCCCAATATCATCTAAAGAATAGACCGTTGATAAATATTTTACAACGACTTTTTTCTTTGCAAGAAGTTTGTGTGCCAGAGCCAAATCCATAGGCGACGGTGAATAGCTGCCCAGAATTTTTAATTCTCTATAATAAATATCATTGTTTGTATAACCTGCCGTATCATTAGGAACAGAAGAAAATACAAGGATTGTACCGCCATCTCTTACAGACTTAAGCGCAAATTCTATAGCCTTGTCAGAACCAGAAGTCATAAAGACAATATCAGCTCCCAAACCGCAGGTCATTTCCTTTATCTTTGCAGAGGTTGTATCATTATCCTCAAATTTGATAGCTGCATCAAAATTCAAATTACCTGCCAGTCCGACTCTTTCTTCAATAAGGTCGCAACCGATAACATCACCGTAAAAAGCCTTTATTGCCTGTCCCATCAAAAGGCCTATAGAGCCGAGTCCGATAACCAGAGAAGATGTACCTCTTTTTACTTCGGCTCTTTCTACCGCTCTAATACAGCATGCCAGAGGTTCCATAAAAGAAATTTCCATATCATCGAGATTTTCCGGCACTTTAAATACTGTATTTTTCAAATGTTTTGGCGATACATAAATATACTCCGCAAAACCTCCGGGGAATATGTTGGTTTCTTTAAACTGTCTGCACATAGAATAATTTTTGTTCTCGCAATAATCACACTTCATGCAAGGAACATGATGCCCGAGAACAACCTTGTCGCCGATTTTAAATTTTGAAAGGAACCTCGGTCTTATGTCGACAATCTCGCCTACAACCTCATGCCCGAGGACTTTTTGTTCACTGTTATGCAAAAACTTCACTATATCAGAACCGCAAAGCCCGCATCCGAGAACTTTTACAATTGCACCTTCATTATTATAATCGCTCAACTGAGGCTGCGGCATGTCCTGTATGGAAATCTTTTGATTTTCTGCTATTGCTGCTTTCATATTTAATCTCTAAAACCTAATTTTTTTCATCCCTAAAGTTTAATAATAAAAATTCTATCACTAAATTGTTCTTTGTGAATATAATATTTCATATAATCAGCCGTAACAGGTGAATAACATTATGAAAAGCTTGAAAGATTTTGAAGAAGATATATATAAATGCTCACGCTGCGCCTTGTGCCAGTCTGTTTGTCCTATTTATAAAGTGACATTAAATGAATGCTGTGTTTCCAAAGGAAAATTTAATATGCTAAACGGCATAATAAAAGGCGAACTGGCTATGACAAGGCAGGCAAAAAAATATCTGGACTTATGTACACAGTGCAATGCCTGCAAAAATTTCTGCCCGAGCGGAATCGATGCAAGAAAAATATTTATCGCTGCAAAAAATGAATATTACAAAAAAAACTCGCAGCCGATTTTATTACGTTTTGCAAACTCTTATAAAGTCTTTAAAACTATTTTATTTTTGTCACGTATATTTTTTGCTATATACAGAATTTTTAAACTGGACAAAATTGTTAATATACTAAGACCGCTGATTTTAAAAACAGGTATTTTAGGCAAAAGACTGATACTGCTGAACTCTCTGGCATCAAAAAATATTAAAAAATCAAAGAAAAACAAAAAAAATAAACAAACCTCAAAAAAAGCCATATATTTTAAAGGCTGCTTTAATCAATATATAAATAATGATACGGAACTGGCCGTAAAAGACTTGTTAAATGCAACAGGAGTGGACTTTATAGAAAAAGACTTTGAATGCTGCGGCATAAGTTATTTGCACGACGGAGATATAGAAAACTTTAAAAAGCTGGCACAAACAAATATTAAAAAGCTTGATACAGACGCAGACTATATAATAACCGACTGCGCATCTTGCTTTGATGTACTAAAAAATTATGAAGAATATATAGAAACAAAACTGGCCAAGGATATTGCAAAAAAAGTAATAACACCGGTCGAACTGATTTCGCAAACAAATTTCAAAACAAAAAAACACTTAAAAATAACTATCCACAAACCCTGTCACGAAAATTTTGATATAGCGAAATTTATAAAAAATGTTGAAAATATCGAATACATACAGGCCCAAGATTACGACAAATGCTGCGGCTTTTCAGGAAAATTTGCACTGCAAAATCAAGAAATATCAAGAGAAATCTCAAGAAGAAAAGCACAGCAGTTTATAAAAACAGGAGCAGATATAATACTCACAACCTGTCCGGCCTGCATTCTTGGGCTAGAGCAGGGTCTGGCCGAAACAGGGGAGCAAAATGTTCCTGCTGTTATGAATTTATTTGTATTTCTGGCACAATACTGCACAACAAGATAGTTGAGCCTGCCTTATTATTTTCTCGTCATCATTCTTACTGCAAGCAATGACAGGAAGGAAGTAACAAGACCAACCACAGGCCATGTATAGTTATGCTTTTCTTCAGTAGTCAGATAAGCATAAGTTTTGCCGATATTTGTACGCTGTGTGTCATAGCAATAGCTTGCTATATCTTTAGTAACACGGGTTGCGCCTACAGCGTTGGCAGGATATCCCTGATATGGAACCTGTGATGAAGAAATTCCGTTTACCATAATTGTGTAACCTTACTTTACTACCTATTTATATAAAAACAATTTATTAAAAAAAATTGCCTAAAAGTTACAATTTTATATAAAATTGAATAAATTTTGCCATATAGTGGAATATAGAATATAATTGATGAAAACAGGAGCTAATTTATGAAAATAAATTCTATAAAAAGCAAAGCGTTTACACTGGCAGAAATTCTCGTAACTATTACTATCATTGGTGTTGTCATGGTTATGCTGATAAAAACAATTGAAAGAATCATGCCGGATACAAACAAAATAATGTTTTTAAAAACCTATCATTCAATGGAGGGTGTAGTGGAAGCAATAATAAACGACCCCTCAAGATATGAACAAACATCACTAACAGATGACGAAATCAATCAAATGACACCTGAAGAGCGGGCTGATTTACATATTGATATGAGATTCCCACCGCTATCATCTGCAAAAGCAAGATATTCCAATAACGGAACAATGGTCACAGTGTGTGCGGATAAGACACAAGCAGAAAAAGACCCTACTGTAAGCTGCGATGGAGGCAAAACACTTACTAAAGAAAATGCGCTATGTTACTTTACTGCAGATGCGATGCACACTATCGGTCCTGTAAACTGTGAAAATAATAACGGCATTACAATAGGAGGACAAACTATTGCCGGTGCAAATATGAAGTTGTCTTCCGGCGTATGTCTTGCTGATATGAACAACAATATATCAGATAATACATTGAAATTTGCTATAATGCCGAAATGCCCGCCTGATAATGCATCAACAGACAAATATGTTGTTTATGTTGTTACACAGGGCAAAATGACAGTACCAAAAACAGATACAAAATATTCCAAACAATCAACTGCTTACGGCTGGATGGACTCTGACCAAACACAAATAAAATAATCAACAAAGGAGAATAATTATGAAGCATATAAAAGTGCATACTAATGAAAAATATTCAAACAGAGCTTTTACTCTGGCAGAAACGTTACTTACACTTGCTATCATAGGTGTTGTTATGGCGTTGATGCTCAGAGCATTGAGCCGTGTAAACCCTGATAAAGATAAAGTGCTATTCATAAAATCATACCATGCTGTAGAAGCTGTTGTAGCTGATATTATGAATGACGGTACAAAATATGACCAAAACTATTATTCTCCGCAGCAATTAAATTTGATGACAGCAGAAGAAAAAGCTAACCTGAGAATGGATTTTTCTACAAAACCGATGGATACAGCAAAAGCATCATATACAGATGAAAACGGTAAAGTTAAAACAGTATGCAAATCAGGCTGTGACCAAACATTTACACAGGCAAATGCTTTATGTTATTTTCTTGCAGATAGTTTAAATACTGTTGGAAATGTTGATTGCACTGCAGGGAACAAAATGAACTTTAAAACTTCAAACGGTGTCTGCTTCTGGGGCTGGATAGACTCAGGCTCTGATGGAAATATGGGTGCAGTAATAGATCCAAACTGTACAGGTATTGATACAGGCTATGAAGTATATGTATTTAAAGATGGAAAGATGACTGTTCCTGAAACAGCAAAGACATATACACAGTTAAATACAAACGGCAACCAAACAAGAGCTTACCAGTGGATGCTTGACCAGACACAGGTAAAATAATATAAAAGAAAATAGACTAGACACGGGGAGAGAAAATGGAAAATAAAAATTTAGCAGATATAGGCGTATTTGGCGGTTCAGGATTTTACAAATTTCTTGACAATATAGAAGAAGTAAGAGTCGAAACACCGTACGGTGCGCCATCTGACAGCGTATTTATAGGCGAAATCGGCAAACACAAAGTGGCATTTATGCCAAGACACGGCAGAAACCACACACTCCCGCCTCATTTGATTAATTACAGAGCCAATGTATGGGCAATGAAATCAATCGGATGCAAGAGAGTAATTTCGCCATGTGCAGCAGGCAGCCTGCAAAAGCACGTAGCACCGGGACATTTTGTCATCTGTGACCAGTTTGTCGATTGGACAGACGGAAGAAAATCAACCTTCTTTGACGGACCTATTGTAACTCACGTAAGTGCAGCAAACCCCTACTGCGAAGAAATGAGACAGATGGCTATTGAAACAGCCAAAGAACTGGGTATTACTGTACATGAAACAGGAACTGTTGTTGTAATAAACGGCCCGAGATTCTCCACAAAAGCAGAATCAAAATTCTTTACTTCTCAGGGCTGGGAAGTTATCAATATGACACAATTTCCTGAAGCTTATCTTGTTAAAGAAATGGATATGTGTCCATTAAATATATCTTTGATAACAGATTATGATGCTGGTCTGGTAGGCGAAGTTCCTCCGGTTCAACACGCAGAAGTTATTAAAGTATTTAATGACAACAATTCAAAATTAAAGGCTCTGTTGTTCAACCTTATTGAAAAACTGCCTTTAGAAAGAAATCACTGCGAATGTGCAAAAACAGTTGCAGGTTCAAGAGCATAATAACGGAGAAAAAAAGTGAGCATAGCTTATTTTGTTAATAGTCTGTTAAATTTATATTTTTGGCTGATTATTATTAGAATCTTCTTGACCTGGATTCCTTCAATAAACTGGTACTCACAGCCATATAAAACACTGGCTTTGATATCGGATATTGTACTCGAGCCTTTTCGAAAAATCATTCCGCCAATGGGCGGACTTGATTTTTCGCCTATATTTGCGCTTTTATTTCTGCAATTTGTACAATTTGCAATTGTAAGATTACTAGTGATACTAGGATTGTAGCAAACCTACATCAAAAGACGGATGTAAACAATTGTTAATATACATTAAAATAAAATTAATGACCTAGCAAAAAAATTTCTGCACGGTTTTAATATAATATCAAGGTTTTAGTGTGTCTTGATATTATATAAACAAAAGAGAGAAAAACACAGGAGATTTTTCAAAGTGGTAGACAATCGTTCAGCTGGATTTTTCGGAATCGGTGGCAGCTTTAATTTTAAAAGCGGCGACATATCCGGCACTGCCGCAAAAACAGCTGACGACAGACAAAGCCCCGGGATGGAATATTTCCAGCAGGAAATGCAAGAAGAAGCCCCAAAATTTGCAGAATCTCAATTTGTTGACAGAAGCGCTCAGCTGAATGCGACACTGAATTCTCTGGCAATGATGAATGTTGCGAATATCATCAAAAAGAAAAAAGATGCAGAAGCCAAAGCGCAGGAAAAGATTTCAGAAAAAGAAGAAAAAAAGAAACTGGAAGAAAAAATTCCTCTCTGGGAAGATTATCAGGACGAAAACGAAGATTTCTTTTATATAGATTAAAAAAGAGTTAAGATTAAAAAATTAACTCTTTTTTTATATTTGTAATTTTATGGTAATCTAATAAATACTATGGCTATGTTTTTAGATAAAGCTAAAATAAAAATCCTCTCCGGCAAAGGCGGAAACGGCATAGTTGCCTGGAGAAGAGAAAAATATGTAGACAAAGGCGGCCCGGCCGGCGGTGATGGCGGCAGAGGCGGTGACGTATATTTTGTTGCTGACGAAGATATGACTACACTGATGGATTTTCAGTATCAGTCTATTTTTAAAGCAGAAAACGGAGAAAACGGACGCCCCAAAACACAGCACGGCAAAGGCGGGAAAGACCTTTATATAAAAGTTCCTCTTGGTACTGTAATAAAAGATCCGGAAAATGACAAAATCATAGCAGACCTGACACAACCCGAGCAAAAAGTACTTGTTGCCAAAGGCGGCAGAGGAGGCAGAGGCAATGCAAGATTTGCAACTTCTCAAAAAAGAGCGCCACAGTTTTGTGAACCGGGGGAGCCTGGGATTGAAAGAGCTTTAGAACTTGAGTTAAAACTCATTGCTGATGTCGGGCTTCTTGGTATGCCAAATGCAGGCAAATCCACTCTTATCAGTGTCATAAGCGAGGCAAAACCCAAAATAGCGGATTACCCCTTTACTACTCTTGTTCCTCACCTCGGCGTAGTCAAAAAACCATCCGGTGACGGGTACGTTGTGGCTGACATACCGGGGCTTATAGAAGGTGCAAGCGAAGGTATAGGCCTCGGGCATGAATTTTTAAGACACGTTGAAAGATGCCGTTTTTTGATTCACGTTGTTGATATAACGCAGGAAAATGCTATAGAAAATTACAACAAAATCAATGAAGAATTAAAGAAACACTCTGAAAGACTCGGCTCTTTATATCAAATCGTTGCACTTAACAAAATCGATGCTGTTGAAGAAGAAAAACAACAGGAAATTTTTGATACGTTTAAAAAGCTTGCTGATGATGTATTTTTGATTTCTGCAGCAACAAAACAGAATTTAAAACCATTTATGGATTTTGTAAACCAGAAGGTCGAAGAAATACCGAAACCGGAATTTAAAATTGATATAGAAGAAGATTTGGCAGCTTTTGACAATGATGACAGTGATTATGCTGTTTACAAAATCGACAAAAACACCTTCAGCGTTGAAGGAGGAAAACTTATTCGACTGGCAAATGTAACCGACACAAGAAACATTGACCAGCTGTACAGGTTCCAGAACATTCTTGCCTCAATGAATGTTTACGAGGCACTAAAACAAGCAGGAATCAAAGAAGGCGACATTGTTAAAATAGGCCATATTGAATTTGACTATTATGACTAACCTGCTTTAGCAATTTGGTTCTGGTTTTCAATAAGTTTTTTGATAATTTTTTTAGCCTCATCCATCTGAGGATCTCTATCGTTTAAAAAGTCCTGCTGTGTATAATCAACCTCATAATCAGGCGTAATTCCTTTTTTATTAATATCAGTACCTTTTGGGGTAAGGTATTTTGCTATTGTAAGGTTCATGCCTGTTTGATTTGGCAGAGGGTAAATTTTTTGAATCATGCCTTTGCCAAAAGTACGTTCTCCAACAAGAATTGCCTTTTGATTGTCCTTGAGCGCACCGCTTAAGATTTCCGAAGCACTCGCAGTACCTTCATCTATAAGGATAACAAGAGGTTTGTTAATTGCATAAGGCTTTGACTGAGCATCAATATCAGACTTTTGTCTGTCACGGTCAACAACGCTCACTATATGCCCCTGAGTAAGGAACATATCCGCAATAACAACTGCATTAGGCATCAAACCGCCTGTATTGCCTCGCAAATCAATAATAAGCCCCGGACAATTCTGGGTTTTGTTCAATGCGTCAACAAACTCCTTTGTCATATCAGAGCTTAAAAAGCTGACAATCTGGATATAACCGATATTTTTATCTATTATTGAGGCTTTTATATTTTTTATTTTTATTTCATCTCTTTTTATTGTCTTGTATAGTTTTTTCTTGTCACGAAGCAGCAGCAAATTTACAGAGGTACCCATCTCACCTCTAATTAAAGAAGCAACATCACTGATTGTTTTGCCGCTCACATCGGTCTTTTCAACTTTTAGAATAATATCGCCCGCTTTTATACCTGCAGCATAGGCCGGTGTACCTTCTACCACGCTCACTATAATAATTTTTCCGGCAAGCGACATGATATTTACACCGATGCCAACAATTTTTGCATCTATATTTGTTGTTTGCTCTGCGTATTCTTCCTGACTCAAAAATTTTGAATACGGGTCATCCAGACTTGCGAGCATGGAATTTATTGCAACATAGGCATCGTCTTTTGTTTTTATCTGGTCAACATATCTTTTATTCCATCTTGACCAGTCCTGCCCGTTCAAGGTCGGGTCATAATATTTTGTTTTTACGATTCTCCATGTTTTCAAAAACAATCTCTTCGGGTCAGTAGACTGCTTGTTGATAAGATATGCATTATCAAAATCAGGCTGTTTTGCCCCTTTAGATGCATTTTGAGAAGCCAAAAAATTGTACAAGCCAAGGCTTATTACAAAAATGATAATAATATATACAACTTTAAAAAATATTTTCTTATACATAGCAGTCATTAATATTAAACTTCTTAATCAAAATTTAATCAATCATACCGGAGTTTATAAAAAAGGATTACTTTGCAGGTTTGCCCTCCGGCAAAAGTCTGTAACCGCCGCCATAAATAGTTTCTATATACTCTTTACCGTCAGAAATTTTTTTTATTTTTGTTCTCAAATGTCTGATATGCACTCTTATTGTTTCGACATCATCGCCCGGTGCATACCCCCAGATATCCTGCAAAAGCTTTGATGAAGAAACCATACAGTCATGGTTTTGTACAAGAAGATTCAAAATATCAAACTCAATCGGAGTAAGCTTTGCTATTTTGTCTTTAATTTTCACGCTGTAAGTTTCCGGCAGCAAGGTAATATCACCGGCTGTAAGGATTTCTTTTGTTGCAAGAGATTCAGGTATTGCTCTTACACGTTTTAGCAAAGCTCTGACACGCACCTTTAGCTCTTCCATTTCAAAGGGTTTTACAAGATAATCATCAACACCTATATCAAAACCCTTAACCTTATCCTCAAGCTGGCCCATTGCTGTGAGCATCAATATGGGAATATTTTTTGTGCTTTCGTTTTCACGCACTCTTTTTGCTACTGTATAGCCGTCAACATCAGGCATCATGACATCAAGAATAATCAAATCAGGAAGCTCCTGTTTTGCAAGAGTAAACCCTTGAATACCGTCAAAAGCACAAATCACATCGCAACCGAACAGTTCAAGATTTATTTTTATAAGTTCATTGATTGCTTCGTCATCGTCAACTACCAGAATTTTGCTCATATAAAACACCTGTAATAAAAAGGATTCGTCTATTTGTATAATAAACAAAAAGCAAATTGTAATCTATAATATTTAGAAATTTTAAGATATAATACAAAAACTCGCAAAAATTAATTTTTTTAAATTTTTATAGTAATATATTTTTAATTGTAACAATTACACTGGTAACAGTACAAAAGAAAAGGAGATAAATGAATTGACTAAATCTATGACAGCCCCTAACGTTTATCACGTTGATACAAATGCAAAGTATCTTGGACAGCACGTTTTGGCTGAATTTTTTGAATGTGATCCCAATATTTTGAACAATGCACAAAAAGTTGAGAGTCTTATGATTGATGCAGCACTCGAGTGTGGTGCAACAATTGTACAAAAATGTTTTCATATGTTTAGTCCGCACGGAGTGAGCGGTGTAGTTATTATTTCGGAAAGTCATCTGGCTATCCACACTTGGCCGGAACTCGGCTATGCAGCTGTAGATTTGTTCACCTGCGGTGACAAATGCGACCCTAAAGTTGCTTACGAATTTTTGAAAAACGCTTTCCACTCTACAAAAGCATCTTTCTCTGAATTAAAAAGAGGAAAAATTGATGCAGCTTCTCATGTTTCAGAAACTCCTTTTGAGATAGCAGCTCAGTTTTAATTAAAATAAAAAATAAAAATAATAAAAAAGCACCAACAAAATTGGTGCTTTTTTTCTGCCATGCTCCAAATATTAATTTTTTGTTTATTTTTTAATTTTTGTTTGAAAACGATGTTATAAAATAGGTAAATAGTTAAGATGAATTAAATCAATTCAAAGGAGAGATAAAACTATGGCAAAAACGATTGGTATCGACTTAGGTACAACAAACTCCGTAGTAGCAGTAATGGAAGGCGGCAAACCGACTGTTATTGCAAATGCTGAGGGTTCACGTACAACCCCTTCTATTGTGGGATTTTCAAAAACAGGTGAAAAGCTGGTAGGTCAGCTGGCAAAACGTCAGGCAATTCTTAACCCTGACAAAACAATCATTTCTATCAAAAGAGAAATGGGTACTGACTACAAAAAAAATATAAACGGCAAAGACTACACTCCTCAAGAAATCTCTGCAATGATTTTGAGAAAACTTGCTGATGATGCTTCTGCATATCTTGGAGAAAAAGTTACTTCTGCCGTAATTACTGTCCCTGCATATTTTAACGATGCGCAAAGACAGGCAACAAAAGATGCAGGTCGTATAGCCGGGCTTGATGTTTTACGTATCGTAAACGAACCGACTGCAGCAGCTCTTGCTTATGGTCTTGAAAAAGAAAAAAGCGAAAAAGTTCTTGTATTCGACCTTGGCGGTGGTACATTCGATGTTTCTGTACTGGAAATCGGCGACGGTGTTCACGAAGTACTTTCTACATCAGGTGATACTCACTTAGGCGGTGATGACTTTGACCAGAAAATTATGGACTGGTTAATAGAAGAATTCAAAAAACAAGAAGGCATTGATTTAAGAAGCGACAAACAGGCTATGCAGCGTTTAAAAGAAGCTGCTGAAAAAGCAAAATGCGAACTTTCTTCAGTTGTCGAAACAAACATCAACCTTCCGTTCATCACAGCTGATGCTAACGGCCCAAAACACTTAGACATGCAGTTGACAAGAGCAAAATTCGAAGAATTGTCACACGACCTTCTTGAAAGATGTAAAAAACCTGTAGCTGATGCATTGCAAGAAGCTGGTCTTTCAAAAGGCGACATCGATGAAGTGGTACTGGTCGGCGGTTCTACACGTATCCCTGCCGTACAGGCTCTTGTAAAAGAATACACAGGCAAGGAACCTAACCAGTCCGTTAACCCTGATGAAGTAGTTGCAGTTGGTGCTGCTGTTCAGGCAGGTGTACTGGCAGGTGAAGTAAAAGACATTGTATTGTTGGATGTTACTCCGCTGACACTGGGTATTGAAACTCTTGGCGGCGTTATGACTCCGCTTGTTCCCAGAAACACTACAATACCTGTTTCTAAATCACAGGTATTCTCTACTGCAGAAAACAACCAGACTGCTGTTGATGTTCACGTACTTCAAGGTGAAAGACCTATGGCTAAAGATAACAAATCTTTAGGTATGTTCAGACTCGACGGTATTCCGCCGGCTATGAGAGGTCTGCCTCAAATTGAAGTTACATTTGATATCGATGCTAACGGTATTGTAAACGTTTCTGCAAAAGATAAAGCAACTAACAAAGAACAAAAAATCACTATCACAAACTCTTCAAACCTTTCTGAAGCTGATATCGACAGAATGGTTAAAGAAGCTGAAGCTAACGCTGAAGAAGATAGAAAACACAAAGAAGAAGCTGAAATCAAAAACAATGCAAACAGCTTGATATCTTCTGCAGAAAGAATAGTAAAAGACTTTGAAGGCAAAATCTCTGATACTGACAAGTCTAAACTCGAAGAACAGAGAAAAGCTCTTGAAGAAGCATTGAAAACTAACAAACCTGCTGACGAAATCAAAAAAATGTCAGAAGATTTGCAGCAAACAATGTACGCTATTTCTCAAGCTGCTTATTCTCAGGTTCAGCAGGAAGAAAATGCAAATGCAAATAATTCCAGCGACAATGCAGGTTCATCAGACAATAACAGCAATGGTTCCGATGACGATGTAATCGATGCTGAATATACTAAAGAGTAATAAATACTACACTTATCCTAATAAAAAAGCCCTCTATCAAAATAGGGGGCTTTTTCTTATCTGTACCTGTCATAAAATGATGCTTCGGGTCTGGCAGAATTAGATAGAACTATTTCTCTATACTCATTCTTATCTATATCGACCCCCATATTTTTTATATTTATTTGAGGTGCTTTCTTTTTTTTAGAGAAAAAATTTTTGTCTTTACTTTCCATAAATTTTCTGCCTTAATATTTTTATACACAAACGGCAAAATAATCAAAAAAGCCGTATTTAAATATAATTTGTATGGCACAATTATAACTGCAAAGAAAAAATAATGAAAATTACTCAAAATAAAATTTTTACAATATTAATAATACTATTTATCCTTTCTGTTCCGCCTCTTTTGTACAATGTAAAAATAGCTTTGAACAAAAAAGCTCTGCATATAGATAACAGCAGATATAATGAGGTAAATACTGTTTGTTTCAAGCAAAAGAATGATTCGGATTGCTTTAAGCTGTTACAGGAAGATTTGGATATTTTATTAAAAGCTCACAAAAACAACCTGAATGCTATAAACAAGCCGATTTCCATAAAACGGCCTCTAACAATTTTAAAAAGATACTACAAAAAAACAGAAAACAAACAGAATATTGAGCCGGAAATTCTTGTTAAGTCTATGCTAATCAAAAAAATTCTGCTGTCAGAGTATAAGGACACGGTAAAAGAAGCTGTATTTGCTGAAGATATAGAAGAATACATAATAAAAAACTTCTCCGAACAAAACAAATCCGCATATATAAAAATACTGGAAACACAGAACGAAACACTGGACAAACAGGCAAAGAAAATAAACTTTAAAAAGAACAAAAGAGAGCTTGAAGAGATTATCGGAAGATAAACTCAAACAAGCCCCCTATACCACTACATCTATACGCTAAACAGGCAAATGTCTAGTCGCATTCGTGTTCTATTTCTTCTTCTGCCATCATTTTGGTCATTTGTTCGACGCTCACGGTGTCAGGAGCCTGAGCCTCTGGTTCCAGCCCTTTTTGCAGAAGTTCAGCTTCTTTTTTCTTCAATTTTTTATCAGCAATAACAAGATCTCTGCCTTTAGCTGCATCCATTACCTGGATGACCATTTCTGTAGGTGAGCCTTCTTCTCCGACTTTTTTCTGAACATCATAACTAGGCCAATTTTCAGGGAGTTTGTCTATAGTTGTATAGCCCATTTCTGTATCCAGACGTTTGTGTATTTCATTTTCGAGGATATTTGTTACATAAGGCTTTTGGGACACAAATCTGCATGGCAGAACGATTTGCGTACCTATTACCTCTTCGGGGTCACGTTTTTCATGTTTTTTAAACAGCTCTGCAGCAATCTGCAAATGCCCGATTTCGTACTCCATAAACATTTCCCAGATTTTTTTGAGGCGTTCGTTTTCTTCATCAACCATACAGTTGTAATATGTACAAACCTCGACAAATTCGTGTAAAAGCAATTTTTCAAACCATGATTCTGTCGGGTCTATCAAAGATTCGTACATGGAAACGTGTTCTTCTTCAACGTCTTTAATTTCTGCATAAGTTTCTCTGATACACTGATTTCCGTATTCCATGCCGTGTTCGGCGTAATAATTGTGCGTCTGCTGTTCACCTGCAACAAGGGTATAAATATTAACCTTTGTTTGCGGGGCAGCAGCAGCTTTGTCATAAGGTTTTCTGAGTCTTAAGCGGTTATCGTTGTGGTGATTTTGGGTAGGACGGCTGAGCATAATATCTGTTTGTCCCTGAACAATGTCGTTCGGGCTAATACCATGTTCAAAATATGCCCACTGGCTGTATCTGTACAGATGGTCAAAGTCCTCTAAAAGCCCGAAGTCAAAAGTTTCTTTTACATAAGGGTCAGGCTCATTTTGTGCCATCCATGCTGTCAAATCAACTGCTACCTGCTCATACCCGAGGGTTGTTTCCAGAACCGACTGGTCTGCAGGTGTAAGCCAGTTTACGGTAGTTTGCTGCATATCTTCTATACGTCTTGTTTGCGCAATAAATTTATTTACCTCTGTATCAGTACAGTTTCTTGAAAAATTATGTTTAAAATTCCAGGCCTCTACTTCGATACCGTTCATCAAAATTTGTCTGGTTCTTGAATAGCAGTCTATTTCTGTTTTATTAAAAGGTTTTCTTGCGATTTCATGCCAGCTGCGCAGCTGTTTTTCTACAGGAATACCCTTTTCTTTTAATGGATTTAAAGTCATTTTTTACCTTTCTTTATTATCTTTTTCATAAAAAACAAAGCCTGTAGGCTTATTTAAAGATAAATTGTACAAAGAAAAGTTTTAATACCCGAACAGGTTAATTAATTCACTTAGCATAAACTTAAGAATAATATACAAAAAATTTTTACAGCTTAAAAAAATGAAGCAACATTTTTCTTTGCAATTGAAGGATTAATAAAAGCATAAGCTAAAAACCGCATGAAAGCTTTTAAAGCAAGCTGTTTATAACTGTCCTTAAAATCAGTTAATTTAAGATATTTTAAATACAAATGAGCCTTAGGATGCGCATCGAGTTTATAGTTCCAAGGTTTTCTAGGACCGGTAAAATGTATAATTACAGGTTTTCTGGATGCCTCTATTATCTTATCTTTATTAATATTATCGGCCGGCTCATCGTCATACCGGTAGAACGAATCCTGAACATTCCACTTGTAATCTATCTGTAATATTTTATTATGACAAACTGCATTTATTACATCTTGATCTACACACGCTAAACTATCAGCATTTTCAAATGTATATTTAATTAATGCGTCTTTTAAATTGTTTTTTCTCCACAAATCAAGATTTGCCAGCAGCACACCTGAATTTATGTAAGGAATATCTTTATAACGAAATTTAGGTTCAGTTTTTCTATGACACACATAACCTACATCCTCAACACCAGCCATATAATAATCATCAATATTTATTGTATATAATTCAGCCAAACTTGATACAACAAGAACATCGCAATCAATATAAATAATTTTGTCAATATCAGAAAACAATTCACCCATCGCATATCTAAAATATGAACTAGATGTTATATGTCCCATAGGAGGAAACTTTGTATATACCGAATCAACAAGGTTAAAAAATTTTATATCAAAAGATTTTATTTTGTTTAAATTACAAATACATTGCTTTTGATACTTATTAATTCCGCCATCAAGTATATAAAAATGCAGTTCATCCGAATCATTTGCATTTTTTAAAACAGATGCCATTGCTACACAAAGATATTCAGCATAATTTTCATCTGCAGATATACAAATATTAATTCTCATTACAAAATCCCTATTTCCTACAATTGCTTACCCATTAGGGCTGATTTTTCGGCTGTTTTTTTAACAGTTTCAAAAAGTATTTCTGATATATTACTTTCTTGCAAAACTTTATTCCCTTCAGCTGTAGTTCCTCCGGGTGTGGTAACATTTGTAATAAGCTGTGAAGGCTCAACACCGGACTCAAGAATCATTTTTGCAGCACCCAGGGCAGTCTGGGCAGAAAGCTCCAGAGCCATATTGTAATCAAGACCGAGTTTTTCGCCTGCTTTTGCTATTTCATCGATTATGTAGTAATAAAAAGCAGGGCCTGAACCGCTCACCCCTGTGATAGCATCAATTTCCTGTTCTTTAACTTTTACAACTTTTCCCACACTTTCAAAGATTTTAACAACTTCATCAAAATCCTCGTCACTAGCGTGTTCGCCTTTACAAACGGCACTCATTCCAACACCCAGCAGAGCAGGTGTGTTTGGCATAACTTTTACTACACGTGCTGTTTTTTCAAGAACGTCTTCTACCTTTTTTGAAGAAATACCGGCAGCAATAGTCACAATCAATTTTGTATCATCGATTCTGTCCTCGATTTCTGTCAGCACCTCTTTTACAACAAACGGTTTTACGGCAAGCAGGATAATATCAGCTTCTGCAGCTGCTTCTCTGTTGTTATGCACCATTTTAATGCCGAGTTCTTTTTCTATTTTGTGGGCATAATCCTTATTCGGCTCAGATGCAATAATGTGGTCTTTGTCGAACAGACCCGAGTTCAAAAGCCCCTTTATAATAGCCGTAGCCATTTTGCCTGCGCCAATAAATCCAATTGTTTTGTCCATATGTGTAAACCTTTATTAATTCCTCTATAATTCAAATTTGACAATCGTCTATGTCTTTTTTATCATGATATAACGCAAAAAAATTAATTCAAGGAGCAATAAAATGAGACGTACATTAGAAGGAACAAAAAGAAAAAGACAAAACGTCAGCGGTTTTAGAGCCAGAATGGCTACACCGGGCGGCAGAACTGTTATGAACAGAAGAAGAGCTAAAGGCCGTCATAGATTGGCTATTCAAGCAAAAAAAAGAGCTTAGTTTTGTACTTAACTTAAATTTTTATTAAAAAATAAAATAAAAGGTCTGTTAAATTAACTAAGCAGACCTTTTATTTATAATGAAGAACTTTTTACAGTCATTATGCTACCAAAACAATACCGCTTAAAAAACCAAAAAGCCTTTGATGCTACATATAAAAACCACAAAATTGTATCAGACTCCGTGTTGATTATTTACACAGGCAAACAAAAAAAATCACCGGACACGCTGACACGCTACGGTTTTGTTGTTAGCAAAAAATTTCACAAAAGGTCAACAAAAAGAAACCGCATAAAAAGACTGATGAGAGAATGCGTAAGGCTCGGCATAAAAGAAAATAAACTAAAACAGCTAAACAACTATATGTCTTTTATTGTTATGCCAAGAAACAACCCTGATATCTGCAAAGCAAAACTTTCAGACATTCAAAACTCTTTTTACAAATTGATTGAGAGGATAAAATGAAAATATTTGAATACGAAAATGTTCCGCAAGAATTTTTCTGCAACATAGAATTTGAAACAATAACCTCCGTAAATGAAATAATCAATGACGTAAAAATGTCGGGTGACGGTGCCATAGTAAAGTATTCCAGAAAATTTGGCGACGGAATGCTGGATACACTTGAAGTAACAAAAGAAGAAATCAAACAGGCTTATAAAAACATAGATAAAAAGACGCTGGATGCAATAAAGCAATCAATAAAAAACGTAAAAGAGTTTGCTCAAAAACAACTCTCTACAATACAATCTCTTGATACAGAAATCAGCGGCATAAAAATCGGTCACAAAATAATCCCGATAAAAAAAGCCGGCTGCTATATACCCGGCGGAAACTACCCTCTGCCCAGCACTGCTATTATGACAATAATTCCCGCGAAAGTAGCAGGGGTGGAAACGGTAATTGCCTGCTCGCCAAAAATAAAGGACGTTACAATAGCTGCCTGTGATTTGGCAGGTGCTGACAGAATTTACAAAATAGGCGGTGTTCAAGCCGTTGCAGCAATGGCATACGGAACAGAATCAATTGAAAAAGTAGACAAAATAGTCGGCCCCGGAAACAGATTTGTCACAGCGGCGAAAAAGCAGGTCTATGGCGATTGCGGTATAGATTTTCTTGCAGGCCCGTCCGAGGTTTTGATTGTAGCTGACGAAACAGCGAACCCTCAATTTGTAGCAGCAGATATGCTGGCCCAATGTGAACACGACAAAGATGCAAGAGCGTATTTAATATGTTTTTCAAAAGAATTTGCAAAACTTGTTGACGAAAAAGCCAGAGAAATGCTAAAAGACCTAAAAACCGCCGATATTGCAAAAATAGCTTACGAAAAATCTTTTGCTATAGTCGTAAAAAGCATTGAACAGGCAGCAGAGCTGTCGAACAAAAGAGCGCCGGAGCATTTGGAGCTTGCTTTTAATGATGCACAAAATCATACAGACAAATTTTACAACTACGGTTCTGTTTTTGTCGGGAATTATTCGGCTGAAGTTTTTGGCGACTACTGTGCAGGCACAAACCATACTCTGCCGACCAATATGGTATCGAGATACACAGGCGGACTGAGTGTGTTTGATTTTATAAAAATCCAAACCTATCAGTATGTAGACAAAGAAGGTGCAAAAAAGCTTGCAAAAACAGCATCGGTTATGGCGGAACAAGAGGGACTTTTTGCCCATAAAAATGCAGCTGACATTAGATGTTAAAAATTTTTGTACTATAATTTTATTGTAATTAAGAATAAAGACGGGAGAAACAATGAGAAAACCCAATATTGCCGTTTTAGGCGCAACAGGTGTTGTAGGCAGAGAAATACTGAAAATTCTTGTAGAGGACAATGTTCCATATAACGAAATTAAATTTTTAGCCAGTGCAAAAAGTGCAGGCAAAAAAATTACGTTTAAAGGAGAAGAACACACTATCATCGAAGCAACGCCGGAAGCCTTTGAAGGTACAAATATTGTTCTTGCCTCAGCAGGCGGTTCTACATCGCTAAAACTGGCTCCCGAAGCAGTCAAAAGAGGCTGTGTTTATATTGACAACTCCAGTGCATACCGTATGGAAAAAGATGTTCCGCTGGTCATTGCAGGCGTAAACGATGAAGATTTAAAAAATCATCACGGAATCATTGCAAACCCGAACTGCTCTACATCACAGCTTATGCTTGTGCTAAAACCTTTGCATGACTATGCAAAAATCAAAAGAATGATAGTAAGCACATATCAGGCCGTATCCGGTGCAGGGCTGGCTGCGATTAATGAACTTAAAGAAAACACAATAGCAGAAAATGACGGAAAACCTTTTGAAAACGTCAAATTCAAAAAACCTATAGCTTACAATGTAATCCCTCAAATTGATGTATTCTGTGAAAACGGATACACAAAAGAAGAAATGAAAGTTACTAACGAAACAAAGAAAATTTTGCACCTCGATGCAGAAACTCCGATTTCTTGTACTGCAGTAAGGGTGCCTGTTTTCCACGGCCACTCGGAAGCTGTAACAATTGAATTTGAAAAAGAACTTACCCCGCAAAAAGCAAGAGAAATTTTAGAAAAAGCCTGGGGCGTAGAAGTAATGGATGACACGGAAAATTACATTTACCCGACCCCGCGTGATGCTGCAGGAAAAAATCCTGTTTATGTCGGCAGAATACGTAAAAACATTGCATTTGACAACGCTATCGACCTCTGGTGTGTTGCTGACAACATCCGTATCGGTGCGGCACTGAACACTGTACGTCTTGCTGAAAGTGTAATCAAAATGGATTTGTTTTAAGAAAGTGCAGTTAAATGGAAACCTCTGAAATAATTTCGATAAAAGAATACGACTACGAACTACCAAAAGAACTTATTGCTCAGACGCCGTCAGAAAAGCGTGAAAACTGCCGTATGATGGTGCTGGATAAAAGCAACCAAACAATAGAACACAAACATTTTTACGATATAACAGATTACTTTGATGAAAACGACGTAATAGTCTTGAATAATACAAAAGTAATACCGGCAAGACTGTTTGGAAGAAAAAATACAGGCGCACATATTGAAGTATTTTTGCTAAAACAAATAGGCGAAAAAACTTGGGAAGTTCTTATAAATCCTTCCAAAAGGGTAAAAGAAGAGTCTTTAATCGAAATTTCACCTGACATGTATGTAAAAGTACTGACAAGGCAAAATGAAGGCAAGTGGCTTGTTGAACTTCATTATGACGGTGATTTTTATGAAATTCTGGACAAAGTCGGGAATATTCCGCTGCCGCCATATATTGAAAGAAATATGACGGATGAACAGCTGAAAAACCTTGACTATGACAGATATCAGACTGTTTATGCACAAAAAGAAGGCTCGGTTGCAGCACCGACAGCAGGATTGCATTTTACAAAAGAAATTTTAAAAAAACTGGAAGACAAAGGGGTTCAGATATGCGACGTCACATTGAATGTCGGACTCGGCACCTTCCGTCCTGTAAAAGTTGATAACATACTAGAACATCAGATGGACTCCGAGCAGTTTGAGATTCCTGCAAAAACAGCAAAAATTATCACAGAAGCAAAAAAACAGGGTAAAAAAATCACGGCTGTAGGTACAACAACAGTAAGAACACTGGAAACCTGCATGCAAAAATATGATGAAATTTTAGAAACAATAGATGATTCCACTCTATTTATTTACCCCGGATTCAAATTCAGAGTGGTAGACAAACTCATAACAAACTTTCACCTGCCAAAATCGACACTGATTATGCTCACATCAGCATTTGCGGGCAAGGATTTTGTTTTTAAAGCATACGAAGAAGCTATCAAAGAACAATACAAATTCTACAGCTACGGCGATTGTATGCTTATTAAATAAATATTTAACCAAACTAAATTAAGAAACTATCTCAACAGCACCTGAATCAAATTTGAGATAACCTCTAACTATCTCAAATTTACCTTCGTGATGTGCCTCTCTCAAAATTTTAGAACGTTTGAGCAGTTTTCTTTTTTTAGTAAGCGTATAATTTCTTGCAATTTCGTTATAGCATTCTGTTTCGGAATCAATAATTTCATAAACAGAACGAATCAAAAGCTCTAAATGATCGGGTTCTTTTGGATACATTGCTTTAGCAGCCTTCATAACACCGCAGTCATCGTGGCTGAGTACCATTACAAGAGGCACTTTGAGATGGTCAACAGCGTATTCAACGCTTTCCAAAACATTTTCGCCAATAACTGCACCTGCACATCTAACAACAAAAAGGTCACCAAAACCCTTGTCAAATATCATCTCAGGAATAACTCTCGAATCAGAACAAGTAACAATACAAGCTATGGGAGCCTGTCCGTTCTGTAATTTTTTCAATGCATCAACATCTCTGTTTTTTGCAGAAGATACACCGTTTACAAAATTTTTATTGCCTTCAAGAAGGATATCCAGAGATTTTTGAGCAGCTTCTATCATTATTTATCTTTCTCCGTATTTTTTATTTCTTTTGCTTCTACCTTTTTTGTTTCAGGCAAGTCGTCCTTTTCTGACAGAATTTTCTTATTCTTCTTTTTATCATCTTCTATTTCCAGCTGTTTGTTAATAACCAGAGTCTGAGCCACCTGTATTATATTGCTGGCAATAAGATATAACAGCACACCTGCCGGTATAGGGATGAACAAGAATGTAGCTGTCAGCATTACAGGCATCATTGTTCCTAGAGTTTTTTGCATAGCCTCTTGAGCAGGATCAGCCTGAGCCATTTTGTTTGTAGCCATCATAATCTTTTGTGTAAGGAACATCGATGCACCAAAGATTACAACCAGCAGCAGAACATCATAATTGAATGAAGATTTTGCAGCTGCTGTCGGAACAGAAGCAATCAAATTGTCACCGCTTTTTACAAACTTAACTTTTTCGATTTCTCTTGTATTGTTGTCAGTAACAGTAGCTTCTGCACTGGTAATTTGAGCCAGCTGGCTGAATTTTAAATCAAAATCATCAAGGCTGATTTTCAAATCAACAGGCTGTCCTGGAGTAATATCGCCCTGAACCTTTACAGCGTTTCTCGGATTTGAAAGTTTTGCGTTTTCAAGTTCCTTGTCACCTATATAAACCTTAATGTTTTTATTCAAAGAGAAGGTATCTCTGTTACCTACGGAAAATTTTCCGTCGTTAGATATTCCTGCATTGCCTTTTAATGTAGCATCCAGTCTGTTAATGAATAAGAATTTTGACTGCCCTGCCATAGAAATAAACTGAGGGCTCATCAAAGAAGAATACAAAAGAATAAATATAGGCATCTGTATCAACAAAGGCAAACATCCGGCCATAGGATTGAATTTATGCTCTTTGTAGAACTCCATCATTTTTTGCTGCATAAGCTGAGGATTGTTTTTGTATCTGTCTTGAATAGCCTTCATTTTCGGCTGCAGCTGCTGCATAGTTTTCATAGAACGCTGCTGTGAAACATTTAGCGGCCACATAGCCAGTCTTATGATTACGGTAAGAGCAATAATGCCCAGTCCGTAGCTTCCAAATATATTACTCAATTCCTTCAAAAAATTTATTGTTAAAGTAGTAAAATCCAATTTATTTCTCCCCTGTATTATTTACAACGATATTTTAGTCTTAAACATTATTTTAAAACAAAAATATATTTTGCCAATTAAAATTATGTATTATAATTGAACAAAAAATAGGAAAGAAAAATGAAAATAGTCGTATTTGGTGCAAGCGAAATGGGCTGTCTGATAGCCACAGAGTTTTTCGAAGACCATGACATTACAATTATAGATAAAGAAGAAAACAAAACCGATGCCCTGAACAAACTGGATATAAGCTATATTGCAGGTAACGGTTCAAATTTAAATACACTAAGAGCGGCAAATATCGAAGATGCAGATGTTTTTATTGCATGCACAACCTTTGATGAAGCAAATATAGTATCCTGTCTTACCGTGAGTCGTTTAAGCCAGGCAAAAACAGTCTGCTTTGTCAGCAAACCAGAATATATAGAATCTTTAAAACTCGTAAAAAACACGCAGTATGAGGTTATTGATTATGTAATATGGCCGGAAGAATTGCTTACACAAGAAATTTTCAGAATCATTACCGTTCCGGAAGCTGTCGATGTTGAATATTTTGCTGGGGGAAAAGCCAGACTTCTGGAATACAGAATCAAGGAAGATTCTTTAATTTTGAACAAAAAAATTAAAGACTGCAGATTCACGGAAGGAACGCTTGTTCTTGCTATAACCAGAGATGAAAACCTTTTTATTCCTGACGGAGAAACAGAATTTAAGCTCAATGACAAAGTTATATTTATGGGATATTCAACATCTCTCGATATCCTTGCAAGAGAAATATTCCAGAGCAAAACAAAAGTAAAAACAGCCGCAATAATAGGCGGCGGCAGTGTAGGGCTAATGCTAGCTCAAAATCTTGAAAAAATTAATATAAAAACAAAAATTATTGAAAGAGATTACAAACGCTGCGAAGACCTCACGGAAGAATTAAAAAACACTCTTGTCCTCTATGGCGACGGAACAAATATGGAGCTATTGGAGCAGGAAAGCTTTGGCGAAAGCGATGTTGTAATAAGTGTAACAAACAACGATGAAAAGAACCTGCTTTGTTCTCTTTTAACCAAACAAATGGGGGCAAAAAAAGTAATAACAAGAGTTTCAAAATCAACAAACATCGGGCTTTTTGAAAAAGTAGGCATTGATGTGGCAATTTCGCCAAAAGAAGCTTCTATCACAGAAATAAGGAACAATCTGATAGAAACGGATGTAGAAATCCTTGCAACAGTAGAAAGAGGACAGGGGCGTGTTATCGAAGCACAAATTCCGGATAACTTTAAAGAAACAACCCTGACTGACCTCACTCTGCCGGCAAAAGCTATAATAGCAATAGTACAGCGCAATCACAGTGTAATTATTCCCAAAGGTATAACAACACTAAAACCGAGAGATTCTGTATTAATATTTACAAGAGAAGAAGATTCGCAAAAAATCATAGACTTTTTTAGAGGTTAAAAATGAGGCTGACATATATCTTCACATCACTAATGCTGGTTTTAAGATGCATTGCGCTAGTAATGCTTGCACCTGTATTCGTAGCAATATACTACAATGACTGGAAATCAATAATTCCCTTTGTAACGGCATCATTAATATGTTTTGTTTTAAGTTTTATTTTTAATAAAAAGTCTGACTCTTTTGAAAGTCTGAACGATATTAAAAAGTCAGAAGCACTATGCGTAGTAACGCTTTCGTGGGTATTTTTCGGAATTGCAGGTATGATACCTTATCTATTCTACGGACTAAGTCCTATTAATTCACTGTTTGAGTCAGTTTCCGGAATAACCACAACCGGAGCGACTATACTCACAACTTTCGATTATCCAAAAACAATGTTTTTCTGGCGATCTTTCAGCCAGTGGATGGGCGGTATGGGTATTATTGTATTGTTTATTGCAATTCTGCCTCAATTTGCGGTAGCAGGACGCCAAATGTTTTTTGCAGAAGCTCCCGGGCCGACGGAAGACAAAATAACCCCGAGAATAAGACACACGGCCAGTGCGGTATGGACAATATATCTTGTTATTACTCTTGTTGAAATCATTCTTTTAAAATTGGCGGGTATGCCGCTTTTTGATGCTTGCTGCAACTCTTTTTCAACTCTTGCCGGCGGCGGATTTTCTCCTCATCCTATGAGCATAATGGGATACCATTCAACAACTATCTGCTGGATAATGATATTTTTTATGTTCATTGCCGGTTTAAACTTTGCTCTTTTGTACAAAGTTTACAAAAACAAGTCTTTACTGGTATTGTTCAAAGATGATGAATTTAAGACATACACATTCATCATTGCTATATTCTCTATAGCAATTGCATTAGTTTTATACTTCAACGACTATTCTCACAATTTTATAAAATCAATTACTGATTCTGTATTTCAAGTCGTTACAACAATACTCACAGCAGGATTTGCATCAGTAGATTTTGCGCTATGGTCATTACCGGCAAAACTGCTTTTGTTCTGTTTATTCTTTTGCGGAGCATGTGCAGGGTCAACTGGCGGCGGCATGAAAGTAGTCAGATGGCTGTTTCTTTTTAAATATCTAAAAAGAGAAATAGCAAAAATTCTTCACCCGAATGCTGTTTATCCGATTAAAATCAATAAAGCAACACTACCGCCCGAAGTTATACAACAAATACTTGCATTTATATTATTTTATATACTTATATTTGCAATAAGTGCATTAATAATAGCTATATTAGAAAACTCTACAATAATTGGCGTCACAGGCAGCATAACAACTCTCGGCAATATCGGCCCGGGATTTGGGCCGGTCGGGCCAATGAGCAACTTTGATGTCATACATCCGGTATCAAAATTAATTTGTATATTTAATATGCTGATTGGCCGTCTGGAATTGATACCCATTCTGGCAATGCTTCATCCTGATTTTTGGAACATAAAATAGTGCGGAATCTACACCGTATATACGTGTAAAATAGGATATTATCTGCTACAATAAACAGGTAGAATTATTATAGAGGTTAATCAGGTGAAAAATATAATAAAAAAAGAGATACAATATCCGTTTTTAACAAGACCAATAGAAATTTATGAAAGAGAAAACGGGCATAAAATTGTGCTTGCTCACAAAGAAGGCGGGCTTGTTAACATATCAAGCTGGGTAAAAACAGGTTCTATCAACGAAAATGATGAAAATAACGGTATATCTCATTTTTTGGAACATTTGATGTTCAAAGGCACGCACAAACACAAAGCAGGCTATTTTGACAGAACTCTTGAAGGCAAAGGTGCTATTGTAAATGCCGCTACATGGAAGGATTATACATTCTACTATGTAACACTGCCGCAAGGGCCTGATGGAGCTTATTTTAAAGAAGCAATCGAACTCCATGCTGATATGATGCTCGATCCTGTTATACCTGAAGAAGAAATCGGCCCTGCATTCAAACTGGGCGATGACAATGTTGCACAAAAAAGAGAACGCCACGTTGTTATAGAAGAAATAAGAATGAGGCAGGATCAGCCGTGGACAAAGATATATAATTCTACAAACCACAATATGTACACAAACCATCCTTATAAAAGAGATGTTATCGGTTTTCCGGAAACTATTGCCTCTATACCGAGAGAAACTATTCTCAATTATTACAGGACTCATTACACACCAAATAACATTACAACCATACTCGTTGGTGATTTTGATCACGAAGCTGTATTGAAAAAAGTTTGCGAAGAATTTGACTTTAAAGGCAGAGAAAACTATCAAAACCCTCAGCACACTCTGGATACACCTGTACAGAGCGCAAAACTTATTGAACTAAAAGGCAAAATAAATACAGGCTTTGTTATCACAGGATGGCTTGGTCCTGTTGCGAAAGACATAAAAGAAAATATAGGGCTGGAGATAATAGATGTTATTTTAGGCGATGGTCAAAGCTCCAGATTATACCAAAATCTCATAGCAAAGCAAAACGATCCTGTGTTCAATATTGTAGGTACAGATTTTTACAACTTTAAAGACGGCGGCAATTTCTTTATAGAGGCAAATTTCAAAGCTGACAAAAAAGATGAGGCTTTAAAACAAATTAATGAAGAAATGGACAAAATACTTGCCGGTGACATCACAGAAGACGAATTAAAAAAAGCGAAAAAGAAACTAAAAGCAGAATTTGCACATAATGCGGAAAAAGTTTCTGAAATTGCTGACAATATCGGTTTTTATATGACTGTTTGCGAGGATTTGAGCCTTGTTGAAAAATACTTAGAAGAGCTGGAAAACTACACGCTCGATGATGTCAACAACACTGCAAAAAAATACCTGCAACACAACAATTCAGTAACAACAGTGTTGCTGCCTGAATAAAAGTTTAAAGAAAAAGGATTAACAATGAAAAAAATTATATTAGAAAACACCATACCGGTAGTTTTAAAATGCAACAAAAATACTCCGAGATACGCAGTATGCTTTTATCTCAAAATAGAAGAAGAGGAGAAAAAAGCCGGACTTTATTCTGTTTTGAATAAGTTGTTTTTGCAGGGAACAAAAAAACGTGACGACCAGCAGCTTGTAAAAGAACTGGACGAAAACGCTATTGATTGTTACTCGGAAATGAAATATGACTTTATAAGGCTAAAGCTGCAGTGCCTTAATGAAGACATAGAAAAAGGGCTTGAAATTTTATCTGATATCATCAAAAATTCTACCCTTGAAAAATTTGATAAGGAAGTTTTAAAAATCAAGGGTGAAATCAGTGCAGAACTGGATGAACCAAAAGCAAAAGCTCTGGACAGTTTTTACCGCAACATATACAAAGACCACCCTTATGGCAACTCTGACTCTAAAATAGCAGAAGAGATAGACAATTTGACAAAACAAGACGTTGAAGAAGCCTACAAAAAGCTGTTGAATGAATCATCAAAAGTCATTAGCGTAGTCGGTGACTTTGAAGAAGAAAAAATAATCGGGCTGCTAAAAAAATACTTTGGCGATATACCTAACAACCCCGATGCGGTTTGCAAGCTGTCTGTTCCGGAGTTGAAAGAAAATCAAGTAATAAAAATAACAAAAGACGATGCATCTCAGGCTCAAATTATTCAGGGCTGGCATGTTCCGAGCTTGTATGACAAAGATTATCCGGCCATTATGGTTATGAATACTCTTTTAGGCTCCAGCGGCCTATCATCAAGACTGTTTCTTGAACTGAGGGACAAAAAGGGTCTGGCTTATGTAGTAAGAAGCGGCTATGAAACAAAAGAAAAATCAGCTCTTTTTAACGTTTACATAGCAACAGAACCTAAAAATATTAAAACCTCGCTTGACGGATTTAAAGTTGAGCTGGATAAAATAAAAAACATACCTGTTACAAAAGAAGAACTGGAAAGCGCAAAAAACAACCTGATAGGAAAAAGACAGTTCTTTACGGAAACTAACCTTCAACAATCCAGCCTTATGGCTTTTTATGAAGACAAGGGGCTAGGTGCTGATTTTGAAGAAAAATTAACCAATATGATAAAAGAAGTCACAATAGAAGACATACAAAGGGTTGCAAACCTGTGTTTTAACGGACCTTATGTTCTGACGATACTGGCACCTGAAAAATACCTGAAAGAGATATAAAATGGTACAAAATCCCATAAAAAGAGGACAAAAAGTCCAGATAGAAGTAGAAACCGGCAGCAAAAAAACTATAATAGACTGCTATATTTTAGAACCTGATTCTGACAGGCTCACACTGTCGTTTCCTGCTTCAAAAAACGAATTTGCGCCATATTTGAGTGAAGGAACTGAAATAAAAGCATTTTTGTACAGTTTCACAGGTATTATGATTTTTGAGTCAATCGTGTACGATGCGCCTTTTGACGGAAAGCTCGTAATTGAGTACAACGAACAGCACCAGATAATACAACGCAGAAAATATTTCAGAATGCCTTATATTACAGACTTTTTCCTTGTAAGAGAAGAGGGTAATATAAAAACACAAACAGTAGACCTCTCAGGCGGCGGAGTCAGATTTCTGACAGATACTAACTTGAAGGCAGAACAAATTTTTAATGCTCAGCTGCGTTTGACAAATTTTGAACCTATGATAAAAATGCAGGGGCAAATATTAAAGAAAAACTTCTACAAAGCCAACGAATATGTTATGGAATTTACACAAATAGACGAAGCAGACAGAAACAAAATTATACAAAAATGTATAAAGATAGAACAATCCCAAAACAGAAAGGATTGAGAAATAACAGTCCGATGCAATGTTTCAAGTTTGCAAAAAAAGGACAAGTATTTTAATATTAAAGTAAAGTGAAGTATAAAAATAAACATGTTTAAGATATTACAGCACAGAGAAAAAAATACTAAAAAACATAACGGGCCGACAAACAATCTGCAAAAAGAGATAGAAAAATGCCAGATTGAACTTGCAAAAGACCCGACAAATGCCGAATTGCACGTAAAACTCGGCGATTTGTTCATAGAATGGCACCTTGATATCCATCAGGCCAGACAGTATATTGATGAGGCTATTACAGAATATCAAAGAGCGTTGGAGTCTTATATAAACTCCGATGAATTATACTTCAAAATAGGAATGGCTTTTTATTATAAAAATGAAATAGACAGAGCCATAAACTACTTTAACCTTGCAACAGAAAAAAATGCAAAAAATGCACAATCCTACTATATGCTGGCATGCTGCCACACAAAAAAGGCTCACTTCCCTGATGCAATGGATTATGCACAAAAATCAATAAAACTAAGACCATTTTCATCAGCCAGAGCGCATTTTTTGAGATACAACCTTTACAGGGTAATGTCTGTCAAAAACTTTAAAACAAAACTCAACAGACACAAAGAACTGTTATTGTCTATTTTGACACTGCCTTTTGACAAACATGCAATAAAAAGCGTCGGAAAAGTTTTGTCATATTTTCAATTTTTGCCAATGCTGTTTAAAGGCTGGATAATGGTAGCCCGAAACGGCATAAATGAAGCAATCGACCTGTATAGAGAAGCTCTTGAAAAAGCTCCCGGATTTATTCTTTTATACTGCCTTCTGGGTGACATATACAGAGCCATAGGCAGATACGAAGATGCAATTCTTGAATACAAAATGGCTATTATTATAGATAGTCTGAACATCACAGCCTATCGTTCATTATGCTCTGTATACGAAGAGCTGGGCGATTTGGACAGTGCTGTGGAAACTTACGAAAAACTTATCGAAATTCAGCCCAACGCAGCTGAATATCACAGCAACCTTGCTAATATTTTGTATCTAAAAGGAGAATCACAGGAAGCAATTGCACATTATCAAAATGCAATTACGCTCAATCCCCGTCCTGAATGGACAAGTGTAATAGCGCAGACACTGGGATTTGTTTTTCAGGAATCAGAAAAAAATACAGATGCGGCAATTAGTGCTTACCAGTCTGCATATCTTTTAACACCGACTGATATAGATATCTTTATAAACCTAGGCAGTGCCTTTTATGACAAACAGGAATACAACAATGCGCTTTCCGTATACAGAAGAGCATTGGAGCTGGATCCGACAAATGCAAAAATACATTGCAACCTCGGATTTTTACACTGGGGCAAAGGGGATATTGATGAGGCAATCAAAGAATACGAACTGTCCATAAAATATGACCCCACTTATGACATTGCATACAACAACCTCGGTGTAATTTATCTTGACGACCTTGGAAGAGTGCAGCCGGCAATAGAACTGTTTGAAAAAGCAATAAAATACAATCCAAACTACGCACTGGCACATTACAACCTTGGCCGTTCCGTAGCAATAAAAGGCGACAAAGTAGAAGCAGCAAAACTTTATCAAATAGCAATGGATTTGAATAATGTAACAAATGAACTTGACCCTCAGGAAATCACAGACAAGATTCAGGGGCTTTTTGATTCATAAACAACTATCGCCATCACAAAAGCACAAGAGATATTGAAAATGAAACACGTTGATGAAATAAGAGTATATTACGCAGACACAGATGCATACGGTGTAGTATGGCATGGAGCTTATCTCAGATGGCTCGAAGCAGGAAGAATAGAATTTACGGACAAAGTTATGGGGCTGGATTTAAAACAAATGCAAGAAGACGGCTGCCTGCTCCCTGTTGTTGAATTGAACATAAAATACAAAGTGTCCGCAAAACTCGATGAAAACCTACTTTTGGAAACAGAAATAGAGGAACTCAGACCGAGTGCAATAGTTTTTAAACAAACATTAAAAAATAAAGAAACAGGCATTGTTAATATAGTTGCAACAGTAACATGTGTGGCAGTAGATACAAAAACAAACAAAATGTTCAGACGACTGCCTGCCTATATTACAGAAGCCTATACAGCAAAAGCTGCCGTTTAAACAAGGTCAAAATCGCCGTGTTTTTTCAAATGTTCTATTAAACCACCGTCGTTTAAGAGCTTAATCATAACATCAGGAAGCGGCGAAAACGTTATTTCAGTACCTTGAGTAAGGTTTTTCACAACGCCTTTTTTTATGTCGACTTCGAGTTCATCAGCGTCATTAATCTTGTCTGTATCGCATTCGATTAACAAAAGACCGATATTGATAGCGTTTCTGTAAAAAATTCTGGCAAATGACTTTGCAAGAACAGCACTTACACCTGCTATTTTTATAATCTGAGGAGCATGCTCTCTTGAAGAGCCAAGTCCAAAATTGTTGCCTGCAACAACAAAATCACCCTTTTTCATTCTGGAGGCAAAAGTTTCATCAGCGTCTTCCAGTACATGTTTTGCAAACTCGTTTAAATCAGAACGCAAATGAAAGAGCCTTCCCGGTGCAATGTGGTCAGTTGATATATTGTCACCAAATTTGAAAGCCTTACCTCTATATTCCATAACAAACACTCCATTTTTATTATTTGTAAAAATTATAGCATATAAACTAGCAAATTATATTTTTACAAACATTATATAATATATAAAATAACAGCGAGGATATATTTTAAATGAAAATAGGCCTAAATTACACACTAAATTTTAATTTTTCAAAAAATAACAATAAAAAGAATCAAACAAATAAAAGTTATGTACAATCGCCGATAAAAGCAGGCAGCTACTTTGACTACCAAAACTATGACATAAATGCACTGAGCTTTAAGGCAAGGCTCAACAGAACTCCTGAAAATTTTTACGAACAGGAATTTAACAGAAATAATATGCCTGATACAGTCAGGAACTATCTTTTTGAAGACTACGAAACAAGACGCCACATGCCGCCGGCACAATTGCAAAGACAAGCTTTTGAATACATAAAAATTGCCGACACTGTCAATGAAGTAAAAGAAATGTATCCGGATGAGCCGTTGTTTAAAAATCTAAAATCATTCGATGATACAAAGGCCTCACACGGTATACTGCTGATTTTGAGATGGGACAAACAAACAAGCAACACCCCTGTCTTTAAAAACAAAGAAGAAAAAGACCTTGCACTCTATCTTTTGAAAAAGGTCTATATTGAAGGAAAAACTATAGACGAAATAAACAAAGACTTTGACAACGATGCTACAGATGAAATAAAAAAAGAACTGGGAATAAAAGACGGAAGATACTTTACAGACTCTACTCTCAGGGCAATGGGTGTAAGATACCCGAACCTTTCTTACTACAACTCATTTCTTGCAACAAGAAACGACAAAGAATATGTTCCGCCTGTAAGAAAGCCCTCTGAAACACCCAGAACAGTATCAGAAGAAACAAAAGAAAAACTAAGCATCGCCTCAAAAAAATGGTGGGCAGGCCTCAACGAAATCGAAAGAGAAGAACAAATCCAAAAAATGATGGAAGGCAAAGAATTTGCCGATTCTATCTTTACAAAATTTCAGGGCCAAATTATGACCATAGCTGCAGCAAAGATTGGCTTTTCAGAAAGGCTGAGCCAGATTTTTGCGGACAAAATGAATGACGAAGAATTTAATCAGGATTTTCCAACCTTTGCTGAAAAATCAAGAGAAATTATGCTGGAATTCTGGAACAAAGATCCAGATTTTAAAGAGCAGTATTCAAAAGCCACAAGGGATACTATTTCCGATTTTGAAACTGCATACTACGACAAAGAAAATCCGCAAAATCTCGAAAATCTGCTGAATCTTGCACTGGAATTAAAAGCAAAAATTCTTGAAAAAGCAAAAATAAAACAACACCAAAGACAAGAAATGCAAAAACTTGCCCCAAAACCGGCAGAACCGCAAGAAAATCCAAAATCCGAAGAAAACGACATATCAAATAATAACAAACAATCTGATTTATTTCCGTTTGAAAATTATTCAAGAAAAGATATCAATAAACTGTTCAGACAAAATGAATTAAAATTAATACAAATATATCCTGATACTTTTGCAAAGGCTCTTTTTGAGTTCATGACAAGAAACAATGATTTTAAAACAAAACAGCTTTCAGTAATTCTTCAACGACCGGATGCAAAAGAAATTTTGAAGGTAAATGATGATGAATTAGTAAAAATAATAAATGATTTCCACCAAAAATCAGAAGACCTGAACCACAAATTTGATGAACAAAATACACTGCTCGCAAAAACAAATGAATTTTTGCTCAACGAATTTTTATTCCAAAGCACAAGAGATCCCAAAGTATTTTTTGGAGAAAGAGGCGATGCCTACGACCAAATTAAAGCAGTGCCGGAACTCAAAGAAGAGTTGATAAAAACAAAACAAACCCTAAATCAACAGTTTAAAAAACTGGCAAAACCAATGAACACAAACGATTCTCTTGAATTTTTGAATAAAGCAGTTATTGAAATGCTGAAATACCTCTGCACACACAAATCCGAATTCTATACTCTGCCGGAAAACTTTGACATAAACGTGTCAACTATTGAAAACGGTATAGCAAACAGCACAAAATTCAGAAATGAAAGTATAAAATTTATCCAAAATTACAATGCATACATAAAATTTTTAAAACAAAACAAACAGCCTGAACTGCACAACAACATACTTGAACATATTGCAATAGATTATTTTATATTTGTAATGAAGAATCACTCAAAACAAGAAGAATCCGAGCAAAAAACGCAATTAAGTCCTGATGCAAATCAAAAAGCAGGCAAAACAAAAAATGTTTTAAACAGAAAATATAATCTAAATCTTTCATCAGAAAAATCTGTCAAAAATGCAGCAAGAATCCTTCTGAAAGAAGAAATGCGCTGCTATAGCCCGGAGTTTCAAGAAAAACTAACAGACTTTATTTTGAATCATCCGGACATAGATAAAAATACCTTAACCGCCTTTATAAGCATAGAATCAAAGCTGATAGATAAATTAAAACAACAAGACGATTTAACAGAAAAGGTAAAAGAGGGTATCAAACAACTATTTACAAATATAAACAAAGAATTTGATAAAAAATATCCGCTGGAATCAAAAGCCAATGAATTTGCACTGAATCAAACAATATTTGACATTACACATGATTTAACAGTATTGGAAAATACAAGAAAAGATTCTCTCAAATACATAAAAGATAAAGGTATTGAGGCAGAGGTAATTAATAAAAAGCCTCTTATAGAAAAACGCTACAGGGATTATTCTAAAGGATTAAATGATAGTGAAGCATCAGAATTTTTTGAAAATACGATTAAGCAAAAGATTGAGGATTTATACGACAGCAAAGAAGGTTTCAAATTTGAATATCACAAAGATATTGCTCTGAAAAATCAAATGGAACTTTTAAGACTTTTGATGTATGAGATTCCAACAGAAAATATAATTGATTATCTAAAACGCTTTAAAGGTGCGGTTGATTTTATACAGGACAATTCACAGCCTGAAAATGCCCGTGAATTTATGAAAGAACACATAGTTTATTATTTAATGTGTGAACTGATACCAAACCTTATTACAGGTTAAGAAAAAAGCACTGCCTTGATTTTCAGGGCAGTGCTTTTCTTAATACAAAATAATTATTTTGTGTAAGGCTTCATTGAGTCTTCATATATTTGTTTAACAACCTCTTTTGTTGCTTTTACAGGTGCTATACCAAGCAGCCCGTCAAGAGAAGGTGTTGTAAAGCAAAGATTTACGAGTTTGTCTACATCAGCCTCACAAAAACCGTCATCTGTTAATTTTTGAGGTACGCCTACATCAGCAAGCCATTTTTCCACAAGCTCAGCAGCTTTTTCAGCTTCATCCGGTGTACCTTTTAAACCGGGAGCTATAGGCTCTAAGATATCAGCGAGAGTAGCTGCTTTTGCAGGGTAAATAGTTTTTATAACTGCAGGCAAAAGCATTGCCAGACCCAGCCCGTGTGAAAGTTCAGGTTTTACTGCGCTCAGCGGATGTTCAAGAGCGTGAGTGTAATGCAATAAACCATTGTCAAAACCTACACCGCCAAGCAAAGATGCATACAAAAGATAATATCTGTATTCAGGATTTTCCAAATCAGCAGCAGCTTTTGGCAAATATTTTGCGACAAGTCTGATAGTTTCTTTTGCCAGCGTAATAGAGTATGGAGAAGCAACAGTAGATGTAGCTCCTTCTACAACGTGGTTTACAGCATCGATAGATGTGTAAAGTGTCTGATTCAAAGACAATTTTGTCATCAATTGAGGATCATCAATTGAATAAGAAGGATAAATGCAATCATAAGCAATTGCGGGTTTGAAATTCTTTTCAAGATTTGTTGCTACAGCAAATCTGTTTACCTCTGTACCTGTACCGTGTGTCAGGTTAATAGCAACAATAGGAGCTGCTTTTTCAGGAGTAAACTCAAATTCATAAAGCTGAGCAGCAGTTTTTTCAGGGTATTCAAGCAGAATAGCAACACTCTTACCTGTATCTATCGGAGAGCCGCCGCCGATTGCAATAACAGCCTTTGCACCAAATGCTTTGGCTTCTGTAACAGCTTCGTCAATAGCAGCAGTTGTCGGGTTCGGAGTAACTTTTGCATAGTTAATATATCCGATTCCGTTATTATTCAAAGCTTTTTCTACATAATCCCAGGCACCTGTTACTTTGTATGCACCACGGCCTGAAACTACTATAACTTTATCAATACCTTTGGATTTTAAGTCTTTTGCTATGTCTTCGATTTTTGTAATAGCACCAACGCCAAAGAAAACGTTTGTTTTAACTCTGATTTCTTGAATTTGCCTAATATCAACGTCTTTTTCCCACATGGCAACATCCTTTCTTTTTCTATCCGATTCTATAATACACTATTTTTCAGACTTGCGAAAGTAGAAAATATATGATAAACTACAAATAATAATTATTCTTAATAAGGTAAAATATGGACGCATCAAAAGAACAGATTCTCGAAGAAAAAATAGATTACTTAAAAACAATGTGCAAACTCAAAGGCATGAGAGTCACCCCGCAGAGAATTGCTATTTTTAAAGAAGTAGCAAAATCCTGCGAACACCCTGATGCAGAAACCGTATACGAAGCAGTAAAGCACAAAATGCCTAATGTTTCCGTGGATACGGTTTACAGAACATTATCCTCTTTAGAAGAAATGGATATGATTTTCCGTGTAGACAATCAACTGCCAAAGGCCAGATTTGATGCTGACAAAACCCCTCATCATCACTTCTTATGCACACAGTGTAATGAGGTTTATGACATATTTTTAGAACCGGGAGAAGAAATACCAATACCAAAAAATGCGGATAAATTTGGAAGAATAAAAGATATTAATGTACAAATTCGAGGAATTTGTAACAAGTGTTTAGAAAAAAACAGTAAATAGCAAACAAGGAGAAAAAAATGAAAAAATTTGTATGCAATGTATGCGGTTATGTATATGATCCGGCAGAAAACGGCGGAGTAGCTTTTGAAGACCTGCCTGAAGATTATGCCTGCCCGTTATGCGGTGTAGGAAAAGAAGACTTTTCTGAAGAAGAATAATAAAATACGATATAAATAAAAAAGAAAAAGGCACCTTATCAAAAAAGGTGTCTTTTTTTTAAAATACTTGCATTTTTTGAATAAAGGCATACAATCAAAACAGAATTAGAAAGGGAATCGGGGATTAGCTTGAAAATTCAATTTAATCAAATGACTTATTTAAAAAATATGTTTTCCAAAACAGGAAGACTCGCAAATGCTTATGTAAAATCAATAACAAAAACAGGAATGGTTTCAAAACAAGATATTATACAAAAAAATCTTCCAAACAAAACAAAAGCTCTCAGCATAGATTTTTCTGCTGCAAAATCAAAATATTATACAAATTCTCAAGACCTTATTGTCTTTAAACCGGACGGCACACAAATCACAAGAACCTACAGCAATGTTGTAGAAAAAAACAGCCGTATTTATTCTTCTGATACAACAATTTATCAAAACGGTAATCCATACGACAATTATTCAAAACTAAAACTCTTTAAAGACGGAAAACTCATCAGCTCAAGAATACACAAATAGCTATTTAGTATCCCTCTTTGGCACTTTAAGCAAAAATCCGAACGGTATCAAAATAAACGCTATCAGTGCAAACATTTCAAATACGTCGACATAGGCCATGAGTTTTGATTGTACAAGCAACTGTTTGTAAAACAGACCGCCGGCTTTATGTGTCGCATAATTGCTGGCAAACTGCATAAAATGACCGGCCATGGAGTGCATTCGTGTCTGAAAAGCCAGATTAAAGTTTGACAAATTTTCTACCAGATAAGTCTGGTGAACCTGTGACAATCTGGCAACCAGAGTAGAAGACATAGAAATAACAAATGCGGTCATAACACATTTACACAGACTGTGAAGCCCAGCACCGTTAGAAAGTTCGCTCTTTGGCAGAGTACCAAGCACAAGCCCTGATACAGGAATAAACACGAGGATAACACCAATACCCATCAACACGTTAGGCAAAACAGCAAACTGAAAAGATATAAACAAATTAAGATTTGCATACATAATCGTAGACAGGCCTAAAAAGAAAAATCCTGCGCCAATCAGTATCCTGTTATCCAAAAACTCTACCATAGGCCCGATAATCAACAGCATTACAATACAAGAAAAAACACGTGGTGCAAGAGCAAGACCGCTGAGCATTGCATTGTAACCCATAAGGCTCTGCAAAAAGCTCGGCAAAAGCACTATTGTTACATAAATAATCATATTTACAGAAGCACCCAGAACGGTTCCGATAAAAAAGTTTTTGTCCTTAAATACCCTCAAATTTACTACAGGACTGTGATATTCCAGCTCCCAGACAATAAAGAATATAAAAGAAAAGAGTGAAATACCTGCAAGCCATGCAATCCAAGTGCAATCAAACCAGTTGTACTGCTGGCCTTTATCAAGAACTATCTGCATTGACATAAGCCACAGAACAAGAGCAATAAATCCGACATAATCTACTTTTTCAGGTTTTACTCTGTTTTTTAGCTCTTCAATATTGCAATGAACAAGCACTATAGAAAAAATACCGACAGGTATATTAGCAAGATAAATCCACTGCCATGCGGAATTGTCCACAATAAAGCCGCCAAAAGTCGGCCCCATGATAGAAAACACCATAACAGCAAGCCCGAACAATGCCATTGCCTGACCTCTTTTGTTATAAGGAAAACTTGCTATCAATATAGCCTGAGAAATAGGCATCATCGGTCCGCCGCCAATCCCCTGAATCAATCTGCCCACAACAAGCATATTCAAACTGTGAGCCATAGCGCATAACAAAGATCCGACTGTAAAAATTGCAATAAACACTTTTAGAAAAAGCACACGTCCCATATAATTTTCCAGCCAGCCGGTCAGTGGAATCAAAATAGCATTTGCAATCATATAGATTGTAATTACCCAGTTTGCTTCATCAACCGTAGAGCCAAAATATCCTGCAATGTACGGTATAGCTACGTTTGTTGCTGATGTAGCGAGCATTGTAAATGATGTTGGCAGCAAAATTGATATTGCGACCAGCCATATAGGCGTTTTCTTAGTATCCACTTCCGAAAGCGGATTTCCTGTTACTGTAGGTGAGTCTATGCAGCCATGGTTTATTTTACCTTTACCTCAGGAACTACAGACAACCCCGGTACGATATTGTATTTTGAGATATCTTCTTCAAATACAATTTTCACAGGCACTCTTTGTACAATTTTTACATAGCTTCCCACAGCATTTTCCGGCGGAAACAGACTTGCTTTTGCGCCTGTTGCACGTTGAATGCTGTCGACTCTTCCTTTGAATTTTTTACCCGGATAGGTATCAATTTTTATGTTCACCGGCTGACCGGGCTTCATATTGGTAATTTGAGTTTCTTTAAAGTTTGCAACAACCCACATTTTTTCAGGAACTATAGCAAACATCGGCTGTGCAACCTGTACATAATTGCCCTGTTCAACACTTCTGTTTGTGATGAGTCCGTCTTGAGGTGCATAAATCTTTGTATATGAAAGATTCAACTCACATTCTTTAACTTCTGCCTCGAGTTTTTCTATATCAGCAAGAGTTGCTTCTCTTTTTGCTTTTGCACTCTCAAGCATTGCTTTTGCGGCTTTTTGTTTTTCAATTGCAGATTTATGATTTGATTGAGCAACTGTCAGGCCTGTTTTGCTGGAGTCGTAATCCTGTTTTGAAGAGATACCTTCTTTATACATTGCAGAATATCTTTTGTAATCCTTTTGAGCAAAGTCAAGTTTAGAACTTGTTGAAGCAACATCGTGAGCGGATTCCTCTACTCCAGACTCTGATCTGTTGATATCTTCTTCGGAAATATTTAAAGAAGCTTTTGCCTGATCGAGTTTTGCTTTTGTTTGTGCAAGTTTTACTTCATAATCGCTAGGGTCAATAACAATCAAAAGCTGTCCTTTTTTTACCGGCATGTTGTCATCAATAAGCATTTGTACAACAGGACCAGCCACACGTGGTGCCATTGAGATAATATGACCCTCTACAAAAGCATCATCAGTAGACTGATAATAAATAGAGTGAATCATAAAATATATCCCAGCCAGCAAAAACAATACTGCTGTTATTGCGGGGACAATTACCCTTTTCTTTTTATAGCTGGGGCGGTTGTCCTCATCGTCTTCATCCAAGTCTTCTTGCTGTGAATTTGTTACAACTTGTTTATTTTCAATTTTTTGATTTTCGGAATTATTATTTTGAAAATCATTGTTCTGGTTTTCGTTATTTGTTTCGTTGCTCATTGTGTATTCCTCTTTTTAATTATTTATATCTGTAAAGAAACTTTATCATGCATATTCAACAACATTTTTTCCAGAATCATAAGCGTCTGTCTCAAGTCATCATCGCTTATGCCATTTGTTGTAATAGCTCTTAATTTATACATTGTCGGCTGGATTTTATTTCGCATTGCAACGCCTGCCTCTGTCATTGCAATTTTATAGATTTTTCTTTTGTTAACATCCTCAATTCTTTTGACTAGTCCTTTTGATTCCAGAATATTAATTATTCTAGTTATATTGGGTCTGTCTTTATAAGTAATTTCAGAAATCTGCCTCTGATACAACTCTCCGCCGGAATCCATAATAATTGAAAGAACAAGATACTGCTCCGGTGTGATTTCAAATTTTTGCACGGCATATTCCTGCAGTGCCATTACCCTTGACAAAACACCTGTGGCAACCAGCATGGCTCCAACTCTTCTGTTCAACAAATTATTTGTTTTGATTTCTTGCATAGTGTAATTTTTTATTATAAAATTTTCTTGTGTTATTATGATAACACAAGAATAAAAAATGGAAGTAAAAATTTTATGAAAAAAATATTAGCCGCATTAATAACACTTTTATTTGCCATGTCAATTTTTTGTGCAGACTCAGCACAGGCAAAAACAAAAAAACAAAAAAAAGACAAAGAACAACAAAAAATAGAATATCTTAATATTCAATGGTGGGAAAAATACAATGACCCCCTTCTGTCCGGCTATATTCAAGAACTCTATGAAAAAAACCATGACTTAAAAATAGCAGCACTCAAAGTAAAAGAAGGCGAAAATATTGTAAAAATCTCATTTGCAAACGAACTCCCGCAGGTTTCTTTTGACGGAAATCTCGGCAGAACAATGAAATCAAGTGACCAGTATTTTGGCGCAATGGTTATACCTGATTATGCACAATGGGGATATTTACTCCCGCTGACAGCAAGCTACGAGATTGATATCTGGGGCCAGAACAGATTAACAACAAAAAGTGTAGAAAAACAGCTGGAAATAATCCAACAGCAGGAAAGAGCCAGCTACATAGCACTCACTTCTGCTTTTGCCGCAACATATTTCAATCTTGTAAAAACAGACAAACTTGTTGAATTACAAAAGGACATAGTAAAAGTACAGGAAGAAATTGTTTTAAAAACACAAAAAAAATATGACAACGGACTTTGTTCCGTCAATGATTTGTTGAACGAACAAAAATTTCTGACCTCACAAAAAGAAATCCTTAACAATCTCACACACTCGCAGGAAGTGCTGGAAAATCAGTTGAGAGTTTATCTCTCTGACAATGACAAAGAGATAAAAAGAATCAGCTGTGAAAATCTGTCTGTACTAAGCGACCTGCCTCAACAAATCGAATCAACAATAATCGAGCAAAGACCGGACTACATTCAGGCAGAAGATGCCATTAAAAAAATAGGCTATGACGTACGTGTAGCAAGAAGAGATTTCTTGCCGAAATTCATCATATACGGCCAAATCGGGCTTAATGCATATCACTGGGACAAAATCTTTAACAGACCTTCACAACTGGCCAATGCAGGGATTATGCCTTCATTCGACTTATTCTCAGGCGGCAGAAAAATGGCTATCCTAAGATTGCGCAAAAATCAGTATGAAGAAGCAATGCATAATTATCAAAAAACAATTTTATCAAGCATACAGGAAGTAAACGACAGCTCTGCAGAAGTAAAAACAAATCTGAAAAACTATAAACAAAATGCAGAAAGACTCAGACTCGAAAACCAAAAATATGTCCTGATGCAGCACAAAAATGAAATCGGAGCAGCCTCAAATCTGGACGTACTCTACAGCAAAGAGCAGGAGCTTATGACACAAAGTGAAGAAGCCGCCAGCAAAATCAACTATCTTATTTCGACAATAGGGCTTTACAAGGCTGTAGGCGGACAGGATTTGTATTCAATAACAAAAAATACAGAAAAACCGTCTGAAAATATCTAAAATTTCAAATCAATAAAATGCTCGTTTTCGCCAACAGTAGTGACTTTTAATTTGTTGGTATCGGCAGTGTCAAATTGATAAATATTAGCAGAAGAAAAATACGCAGGGCGTTTATTGTTTTTATAAAGGACAACTTTTTCATCTATGCCTTTTGGAAAAAATTTTCCGAGCATTCTTCTGACACAGTTCAGTATCTGGGCCGAGCCGAATATTAATTCATCGGGATTTTGAGTGGTTGAATACCCTCTTATATTGAAAAAAACTTTTGGGGCTGTATTTGTATCAAGAGCTGGTTCGTAACCTTTTATATGTTTTTCCAATGCCTTTACCTGCTCTGAAACAGAAAGAGGAAGCGATGTATAATGAGATAAAACAGCAACAGGATACCCGTCTTTTGCTCTTGCAATTACGGCTACAGCATTACACGTTGCCAGAGCATCCGTATAAATAGTATTTATGCCATCGGGTGTAATTTTTGCAGCAGCAGCCTCATTCATTCCCACATGGACTATACTTTTATCACCGGCATTTATTGCATTTTGAAGGCGAAATTCGGGCATTTTATTCATTGCAGCCAGATTATCAGCTGCTTTTGATGAAAATTGAGGCAAAACTTTTCTTGTTAAATTAGTAATAGACATTTCACACCGCTATAATCTGCTCAAATTTATAAAACAAAAACAAAAATAAAATTGCCTGCAAAAATTTTATTTATTATTCTGAGCTTCTCTCTGTGTCAAAATATCCTCAAACTGAGCCAGAGTTTCCATCCCGACAACCTGCTCCAGAGCAGAACGTTTTGACAAATAATCTGCTCTTAATTTGCTCTGTTTGTTTAATGCCTCACGGTAAAAGGCATCTACCATAATAACCTGATCATCGGTTAGATTTTGAGATTTAAAAAACAGATTTCTTCTCTTTGCGACCAGCTCATCAGAGCGAATCAGAGCCTCTCTTGCCGTCATATAATCAAGATAATAATTTACGATTTTTCTTTGCAGTTCTTCTATTTTTCTAATCAAAACGACCATATCCGCATCATTTACTTTTGTAAATTTGTAGTTCAAATCATGGTCATCTACACTCATTGAGCCAAGGACACTGCTGCCCATAATAGAAGAAATTGCCGCAACAGGGTTTCCTATACCTATACCTGCCAGACTACCCACTGTAGAAATCGGCTGTATGATTTTTTTTACTATGCTTTCTTTTGGTTTGTCCTCATCAGGGTTCGAGAGTTTGTACACGATGAATTTTACGGTTTCGCTGTTTTGTGCAGCACCTATCCACAGCATCTGGATATCTTTTAATGCCATTTCCGAACTGAGTTCACCGTTTTCACTAATTTCTTTTGCAATTTGTTTCAAACTCAAATCAGCATAAGTAATATTTTTTATTTCTTCACTATTCCGGTCTAACTTTGCATCTTTTGAGTTAGGTTTTTTGTCACTGTCAGAAACTTTATACGCCTTTTCCGGAGTAGAGCCTACACCAAGACGATAAGCAGGCGGCATAGGTTCTGTCAGTTCGTCAACAGTAATAGAAAAAGCAGGATAAACACCCGTCAACAAAAACAAAACAAGCAAAAAGAAACTATTTTTTTTCATTTTTTGCCTCCTGTTTTTGTCTCCTGTTTTTGTTTTACTGCAGGTTTTTGAGAATTCAAAAGTTTTTGAGAAAACAGCTCATTTTTAAAAGCATACTGATACAAATTCAGATTTTGTACTGTTTTTGGGCCTGCAAGACGTTCCAAGTCCATTTGATATTTTCGGGCTTCTCTCATTTGTTCAAATTCTTCGAACAACAAATCATCATACATCGCACCGGAAACAATAATTTCCATTTGATTGTCACCCTTTAGCGCATTGGAATAGTTTTTGTTATACAAAACGAGTCTTTGTCTTGTATCCTTTACTTTATTCAAAGCCATTTTGTAATTGTAATAAGAGTTAATTATCTGATCCTGCAAAGACTCTATCATACCGGCAAGCTCAATCAGCTCAGTGTCTGTCAGAGGAACTTCTTTCGGGTTATTAGTTTTTGCAATATAATTGTTAGCCAGTCTGCCTGTTGCATAAGACGCTGACTGAATCATATAATCCGCACCAAACATTGCCGGTATAAAAGATGCTCCGTTAACAAGAGCAGAAACTGATTTTGCCAGCAAGGATGAATGATATCTCTGCTGCTCAGGCGGTATAGAAAGCTTTTTCATCGCAAATTTTATGATACTGTTATTTTCTACAGTTGCTTTCCACAACATTTCGATATCTTCAAGGTCTTTTTGCTGTTGCAGAGCGACAATTCCCTTTAGAGCAGTATCTTCATCTATTGTAAGTTCTTTTGTTTCTTTTGTGACCTTAGGGGTATATTTTACCTGCTGTGTTTTCACATTTTGCAAATCTATCTCCTGCGCAATAGCACAGTCAGCAAAACAAAGCGAGGATATTATTACTAAGGATAACAATTTTTTCATACATCTACTTTATAACACATAATTTAAGCCGAAGAAAATTTCTAATATATAATGTAAAATAAATGTAACCGAGGAGATTTTAATTATGATAGAAAATATTTTAAAAGAAATAGCAGAGGCATACTCTAAACTGGAATGCGTCTATGCTGTAGTGCTAGCCGGTTCCAGAACAGCAAAACAAAGCGATGAATTGTCGGACTATGATATTTATATCTACACGGACAAAGAAATTCCTGTTGACTTTAGAGAAAAACTCGCAAAAAAATATGCATCAGACTACGAACTGGATAACAGATATTTTGAAACAGGGGACGAATGGCAGCTAAAGGATAGCAATACCTGCCTTGATTTTATGTTCAGATGTCCGAACTGGATAAAAGATTGTGTAGAAAATGTCTACAACAAACACTATGCCTCAAACGGCTACACAACCTGCTTTTTGCACAACATAGCCACTTCAAAAATTCTTTACGAAAAAAACGGATGGTTTTCCAATCTGCAAAACCAAATAAAAGGCTCTTATCCTCAAGAACTCAAAAACAACATAATAAAAAGAAATCTTATGCTGCTTTGCGACAAAAAATTTGCCTCTTACAAAGAACAAATAAAATGGGCAATAAAAAGGAATGACGAGGTAAGTATAAACCATAGAATTTCGGCATTTCTTTCGAGTTATTTTGATATAATATTTGCCCTGAATGAAATTTTCCACCCCGGAGAAAAAAGACAAATAAAATACGCAAAGGCGCATTGCAAAACCTTGCCGAAAAACTTTGAAGAGAACATAATCTCACTTCTAAAAACAGATAACGAAAACAAAACAGCTGTCTTGAACAACATAATAGACGAACTAAAAAAAATATTATTCTGAATAATTGCTGACAAGAACAATTTAAAAATTTGCTGACTTTCTTAAAATAAATGTAAAAATAGACAGGGGGCAAAATAAAATGGACGAAAACAAAGAATTTAAAGAATGCAATTGTGACGAACACTATCATAACAAGACAGAAAACTGGATAAAATTTGCATTGATACTTCTGGCACTGTTTCTGGCATGTTACCTTGCCGTGTATTACATTATGGATCAAATGCGCCACGCATATTATGTTCCTGCAATGCCAATGGAAAATATTGACAGAATAATGAGAGAACAGGACAAAATGTTTGAAGATATGGGCGCACTGCCTATGAATAACAAGGCATTTATGAACATAAAAAATCCTGTTGAAACGTACAAGGATGACTCAGACGATTCCTATAAGATGATTATTGATTTAAAGCCATTCAACAACAATCCGGATAACATAAATCTTGATATCCAGAACAACAAAATCAGCATCTCCGGCAAAGCAGAAAAGACAAAAAAACATTCTGAAAATGTATACTCATTCTCCCAGAGTTTTGTGCTTCCGGAAAACATAGACACAAACAACGTCAAAAAGGAAATCAAACACCACAAATATATAATAACAATGCCCATCGAGGACTAAAACAGATATTGAGAGGAAGCAAACACAACACTGCTTTCTCTCATCGATATTTAGATAATAAGCTTTTTGACCTTAAACAGATTTTTTAATTCGCCTGTAGAAACTACATTCTCTATTGTATCCAGAACCGTCTTTAACTCATCTTCGGAAAGTTTTTTTATCTCATCCGGCAATTTTATATCCGCAGTCGTTTTTGCATTTACAAGAAAGTCATTCATTGTAAGAAACTCTTTATAAATATTCATAACCTGTGACCAGTCCTCAGGAAGGTTACAGTTTTTGCCGAGATAATATTTGCAATCTTTTTTTAATTTTTCAATATAATTTATTGCATAATTTACCTCAAAGAGCATCTCTTCTTCTTTTACCTCTGCGCTGTCAAAAGAGTTCTCCAGAATGTCTTTCGGGTCTTTATGAAAATTTTGAGAAATAAAAGCCGCCCACAACAAACACCCGAGATAAAAAGACACAGTGTGTTCCAAGAGTTTTAGCAGCTGAGGATAAAGTATCTGGAACTTAAATTTTCTTTGATGCGGTGCTTTTATAGAAAACAAAACATTATAAGCTGCATCGATATTCTGTGAAAAAGGCAAGGTATACTTTGAATACCCGGGATCAAATAACACACCTTTTGAAAAATCCATAAAAAACCTGCCTCTCTCAAACTTTTACAATAATAATTATAGAGGTTTTTCAAATAAAAATAAAGTTTGAACTTATCTCTTGTTTTAGTTATATTTAAAATATACTTAGGAGAGGTAAATATGGCACTAAACGTATATTTAGGGATAGATGTCGGTTCTGTAACGACAAAACTGGCTCTTGTTGACGAAACAGGCAAATATGTCGACAGCTATATGCTGAGAACTGCAGGAAAGCCCGTAATCGCTGTACAAACAGGCATGAGAGAATTACTAAAACAGGCTCTGTGTGAATATAATATTCAAGGAGTCGGCACAACAGGCAGCGGCAGAAACCTTGCCGGCGCACTGGTCGGTGCGGATGTAATAAAAAATGAAATCACTGCCCATGCTGTTGCAGCCAGCACCTATGTCCCCGGGGTACAAACAATTCTCGAAATCGGCGGACAGGACAGCAAAATTATTATTTTAAGAGATGGTATTGTTACTGATTTTGCGATGAACACTGTATGTGCAGCCGGTACAGGAAGTTTTCTTGACCAGCAGGCAAACAGACTCAATGTTCCTATTGCCGAATTCGGCGAAACTGCACTGAAATCAACAAACCCTGCACGTATTGCGGGAAGATGCGGTGTATTTGCAGAAAGTGACCTTATTCACAAACAGCAGCTCGGATATCCTGTAGAAGACCTTCTGTACGGTCTTTGTCAGGCTCTTGTAAGAAACTATCTGAGCAATCTCGCACTGGGTAAGGAAATTCTTCCGACAGTTTCATTCCAGGGTGGTGTTGCGACAAATTCCGGCATGGTAAAAGCTTTTGAGGAAGCATTAAACACAAAAATAGTTGTTCCGGAAAATCACCAGACAATGGGTGCAATAGGGGCTGCCCTTCTGGCAATGGAAAATCACCAGTACACTGACAATCCGACAAAATTCAAAGGCTGGGAAGTAGGAAACATGCACTTCAACTCTATAACAAACCAGTGCAACGGATGCTCCAACAACTGTGAAGTAATTACCATTGTAGAAGGAGAAATGCCGGCCGAACACCCCAAGGATATCAAAGATATCAAAGGCAATATTATTGCAAGATGGGGCGGAACCTGCGGAAAATGGGATATATCATAAATATTAAAGACACCTTTTTCAGGTGTCTTTTTTAATATTCTTTTACAAATTAACAAATAAAAAAAATTACACTTTTTATAAAACCATAATGAAAATATCTGCAATAAACACATATTCATATTACAAAAATCACGGACTACAAAACACCTCACAGTATTTGATGTCCGCTCCGCCTACCGGTCTGCAATCCGACAGTGTTTCTTTTACGGGAAAAACAAAAAACAAAAGCAGCTATTTTGTATATGATATGAGAGAATTAGAGGGGCTAACCTGCGCCTGCTGCGGAATAAAAATGCTAAAAGCAAGCGATGCAAACAAATTTTTGAACAACAAAGTTTATTACCCCGTATATGAAGGCCTTAACAAAATGGTAGAAAATGGCCTCATAAATCCAAACAGAGAAAACGAGCCAATGCAAAAAGCTTTTAGTTTTATGTACAAATTTTCACGGGAAAATCAACAGATGACCCTAAACGAGTTTTATACAAATGACTATGTAAAACACCAGAGAAAAAAATTAACCGCAGCCGAAAACAAAGCTCTGGACGAACTGAGAGAAAAAATAAAACTCGTTGCGCACAGCTCAGGTTATCTTATTACTGAACTTACAAAACTAAATCCGCCTTTTCAGGAGCTTGAACAAAAAGTATACAAAGAGCTGTATACACTGGCAAAAATGCGCCCTGACGAAGACTTTAACACAATTTTAAACAAACCTGAAATTAAAAAAATATATCTCAACAGCCTTAAAGCAAAACAGCTGAGGACACTAAATAATATACAACCGGTCATAAAAGATTTGCCGTACAAATACAAAAAGCCTCTTGAGGATGCAATAGAAGAAAGCAAATATATTTTTACTGACGAAAAAGAAAATACAATACACAAAAGAAAAAGAGTAATAGAAACCTTTAGTACAATAACAAACAGAATGCAGGACAAGCAAAAAGCTGCAGAAATTCAAGAAATACTAAACACTCTGCCTAACTCAAAAAATGATGTTGATGCATTTATGGTGCGGGTAGCAAAAAAAGACCCGAACGCCATTATGGAAATCTTGATATCAAGAATACGCAGCACAAATGAGCATGTCATTCCTCATCACAGAGAAGACAACAACGGCCCGAGCAACAAAACAAACTATATATGCCTATGCGGAAAATGCAACTCCGAAAGACAGAGGACAAGCTACGAAATATTTGTCGAACACCATCCGGAAATGATAGCCAACACTCAAAGACAAATGGATAAAATCATTTATTTTATAAACAAAGGTATACTCCTAAACCATGATGACTATCCTGAAGCAATAAAACAAAGATTGAACATAGAATCAGGCGGCACAACAAAAACCAGAGGCAAAATCTATCTGGACACAAGCGCACTTGATATAAATCAGGCAAAAGTAAACAGAAAACTAAGAGAAGAAAAATTCAGCACAGGAAAAACGCAACGCAAACTGATAGAAGAGTTTGGCGAGCTGTACAAACACAGCAACAGAAAAAAATCTAAACATTCATAATAGAATTGATTGTTTCGCCTTGAGGGATTTCGCTTTTTTCCACAACAAAACGTGGTGTATAATCCTTCAACACGAGCATTTTATTAATTTCTTTGCTCAAACCTGCAAAAGACAATGCAATTTGTGACGGTTTTTTAGAATTTCTTTCATAAATAAACCCTAGCACTGTGTCCAAAATCTCAAGCAGCATGGCTCTATTGATATGCGCAAACTCAAAATCTTCAAAAACCTCCATCAAGAAAGGATATGCATCAAGAGCATTGAGTGCGTTTATTGTTTTTATTTTTTTTCTGATTTCAGCATCATGTAAATCAGCAAAGGTAATACGAAGATAGTACATTGCGTATCTGTAAATATTTTTTATAACGATTTCTTTTTCCTGATATTTTGTAATTTTTTGATAAAAATCAAGAAACTCGTTCAAAAGTTCTTCTTTTTTAGGAATAACAGCGTTTTTTTGTATAGTAAGATAATCTACCAAAAACTTTTCCATCAAATTTTGATTAACTTTTTCCGAAGCAGAGAGAAAGAGGTTTTCCATCTCGAGCCAGAGATTGTTGTATACATCCAAAAGATTAGCATTTTTTAAATCAGAAAAAACAAATTTTCTGATTTTAGAAAGTTCGCTCAATTCCCCAAAATTATTGCTTATAGTTTTCATAAAATATTTCCGGCCTCATTTAAATTGATACTGGTAGAACCTTGAACTTTCCTTTGTTATACAGAATCCCTTCTCCATGCTAAATTTTGAAAGAAAATCAGGTATACTCCCATAACAAGTTTAAAATATACAGGAAAAAAAAACAAAACTATTAAGCAAATTAATAAAAAATTGTAATTAAACTTCAAACAATTTGTGAAGACGATAAAGAACATCTTCTTCATCCAAATCCTGAGTAACTGCATTCAAATCCAGTGACTGCTGCAAATATTTTGCTGCTTTTGTATTTTCGCCCAGCACTGCATAAGCACGGCCGAGATTGAAATAAGCCAAAGTATAACTTGCATTGTTATTGATAGCTTTTGTAAACAGCTCCACAGCCTCATTCACGTTACCGATATCATCAAGGTAAATTACACCCAGATTGTTATAAGCAATAGCGTATTCAGGGTTCAGTGCAATAGCCTTGTGATAAGCAACAATGGCCTCTTCTGTATAATCTTTTTCCCACAGTGCCATACCGCATTTGCAATAAGCTTTTGCATTTTCAGGATTAATTTTTATTGCATCGCAATAGGCTTTTATAGCATTGTCATAATCTTCAATTGAAAAATAAGTATCACCCATAGCAAGATGACTTTCTTCTGATTCTGGGTTCAAAACAGCTGCTGTCTGGAACAAAACAACTGCAGCTTCAGGATTATTTTTAATTTCTGAATAGACAGAACCCAAAGCCTGACAAACAATAGATGTCCAGTAAGGATCAGGGTTTATATTTATTGCCTTTTGATAATGTTCAATTGCATCATCATACTGTTCCAGCTGCACAAGAGCAAATGCCAGACTGTTATGGTAAAAAGGATTTTCCTCGTCTTTTTCGAGTGCAATTGTAAAAGCATTCACTGCAGGCAAACTCTGATTTTTCTGCAGATACAAATGCCCGAGTTCATAATAGATTTTATCGTTTTCCGGCTCCAGTTCCAGAAGTTTTGTATAACAATCTATAGCATCATCGCAATCGTCCGGAAAATGTGTCTGTATAAGAGTAGCAATTTTTACAAGTGCATCTCTGTCATAAGGATTTGATTCGAGAACTTTTTTGTATGCATCGAGTGCAATTTCAGGCGCATGCTCTTTTATGCAGATATCGCCTATTCTGTTGTAAAAATACTCGTCCCTGCCTGTATTTTCTGCAGCAACATCATAAGTAGCAACAGCAAGAGAACTGTTTTTTATTTTTTCCAAAAAACCGCCGTAAGTCTTGTACATAAAAACAAGAGCATCATCAGAGATGTTCTTGTACATCATTTTTAAAGACGCAATGTCCCACAGCACTGTAAGACATCCTGAAAAAGCATAATAAACCATGCGCACAAAGTCGACAAATGACGGCTTAACTTTGTTAATTTTTTCATAAAGCATGGTCGCCAGAATAAGACGCGCACGTGCGGAATTTATTGGATTGATTTTTATTGCGTCTTTAAATTCCTTCTCTGCTTCATCAAAATCACGTGCAAGTTTTAGAAAATACCCTGTATACAAATGTGCATTTGTGTTTTTAGGATCAATATCCACAGCCATTTTGCACTGTTCTATGGCAGAATCAAGGGATATTTGACCGTTTTCGAACATAAGACTGGCCAATCTGTAATATGTTTCAGGAATCTGCGGATTCTGTTTTATCGCCTGGATATAATAATTTACAGCGTTTTCCAAATCTGTGCTGTTGCATCTTAACAAATATTTTTCATGAAAAAGTCTGGCTTTTTCCAGCATTGCCAGCACAGTCTCTTTTTTCTCTTTATCCTTCAAAATATCAGTTGTGTCTGTATCTTCCATTTTATGTTGATTTAGCATGCCTACCTCAGTCTCATGTCTATATAAACGTCGGATGGCATGCACAAAAAATTCAAAGTTTTTTAAAGAAATCCTCTTTTTATACCAAATTTTAAAAAATTCTAAATTTACGGTACAAAAATTTGCCTAAAATTTTTCTCAATGGTATTATATCAAGGCTATGGCAAAAACTAAAGAAAAGCCTGAACAGGAAGAAAAACAGGCAAAAAAGGGAAAAACAAAAAAAGAAAAGGCTCTTGTGATAGTAGAGTCTCCTGCTAAATCAAAAACCATAAAAAAGATTCTCGGAGATTCTTATCAGATAGAAGCAAGTTACGGACACATCAGGGACTTTCCGCCGAAAGTTCTAGGTTTTGATGTTGCAAAAAACTTTGAGCCGTCTTTTATAGTAATTCCGGAAAAAAAAGTTGTTGTAAAAAAATTAAACGAACTTGCAAAAAAATCCGACAAAATTTATCTGGCATCCGACCCTGACCGTGAGGGAGAAGCTATTGCATGGCATGTGCGTCAGGTGCTTGAGGTTCCGGATGAAAAAATTAACCGTATAGAATTTAACGAAATCACCCCGAAAGCTATAAAAAATGCTGTGGAACACCCCAGACAAATTGATATGGAAAGGGTAAAAGCTCAGCAAACAAGACAGATTCTTGACAGGCTCGTGGGTTACAAAATCAGCCCTGTTTTGTGGGAAAAAATGAGAAACTACAGGCTCTCAGCCGGCAGAGTACAAAGTGTTGCTCTCCGTATGATTTGCGAAAGAGAAGATGAAATCGATGCTTTTGTTCCTGTAGAATACTGGTCTATTACAGCCGATTTGTTAAAAGGCAAACTTCCATTCAGTGCTGAATTGACAAAATACAAAGATAAAAAAATAGAAATAAAAAACAAAGAAGAAGCTGACAAAATAGTAGCTGACCTTACAAAAAAAGGTCTAAAATACGAAGTTTCCAAAGTAACTTTCAGAGATACGCAAAGAAAGCCGGCTGCACCTTTTATCACATCTACACTGCAAAGAGAAGCCAGCAGCAAACTCGGTTACGGCGTATCAAAAACAATGCAGATTGCACAAAAGCTGTATGAAGGTATTGATATAGGCGCAGACGGGCCTGTCGGTTTGATTACATATATGAGAACAGACTCCGTAAGAATCTCAGACGATGCTCAGGCAGCCGCAAAAGATTTCATCACAGGGAATTACGGTGACAACTACTACCCCAAAACTCCAAACAATTACGTCAAAGGCGGAAAAAACGTTCAAGACGCACACGAAGCTATCCGTCCCTCATACATTGACAGGACACCTGACAGCATAAAACAATACCTTACATCAGAGCAGTACAGATTGTACAAGCTCATCTGGTCAAGGTTCATAGCTTCGCAAATGGAAAACGCAAAAGTTAAAAACACGTCTGTAGACATTCTTGCCGGTGACTATCTTTTCAAAACCGGTACAAGCAAAGTTACCTTTGACGGTTTCTTAAAAGTTTACAACGAAAACGATGATGAACCTGATTCCAGCAAAATTCCTGACCTTGAGCAGGGCGATGAAGTAAAACTGCAAAAGATTGACCCGAAACAGCACTTTACACAGCCGCCGCCAAGATATACAGAAGCTTCGCTTGTTAAAGCTCTGGAAGAACACGGAATAGGCCGTCCGTCTACGTATGCGCCTATTATTTCAAAAATTCAACAAAAAGGCTATGTGGAAAAGCTGGAAAAAGCACTGGCACCAACGATTCTTGGCCGTACTTTATGCAGAGAACTCGTAAAATATTTTACTGACATTATGAACTATGAGTTCACTGCTCAAATGGAAACAAAACTCGATGACATTGCAGAAGAAAAAGCTGTATGGACAGATGTTTTACAAGAGTTTTACACTCCGTTTAACGATACTGTTGATTCTGCAAAAAAGAACATGCCAAAAGTTCTTATAGAATCAGACATTGTTTGCCCGAAATGCGGTAAAAAAATGATAGTTAGAACCAGCAGATTTGGCACACAATTTTTGGGTTGTTCAGGCTACCCTGAATGTAAAACAATGATGCCGCTAAACAAAGACGGCACAGCAGCACCTGTCGACGAAAAAAGCGACGAAAAGTGTGAAAAATGCGGCTCTGAAATGATTATAAAAGTCGGCCCTTACGGAAAATATCTGCAATGCACAAACGATGAATGCAAACACAGAAAACGACTTGTTATAACAACAGGGGTAAAATGCCCAAAATGCAAAGAAGGCGAAGTTATCCAGAGAAAATCAAAATACGGAAAGATATTCTACGGCTGCAACAGATATCCTGATTGTGATTTTGTTTCGTGGAACGAACCTGTTAAAGAACCCTGTCCTGAATGTGGTGAATATATGGTCAAAAAAATCACCAAAAAGGAATCAAAAATAGTTTGTTCAAATCCAAAATGCGGATATTCAAAGCCCTTAGAAGAGGATGCGCAAAATGATTAAATTTGCAGTAATCGGACATCCGCTGACACAATCGCTGTCAGCTGTTATGCACAATGCGCTGCTCAAACACCTCGGCATAGACGGAGAATACGAGCTTCTGGACACAGAAAGCGAAGACCTCATATCCAGAGTAAAAATGTTAAAAGCTTACGATTATGCAGGTTTTAACGTAACAATTCCGCACAAAGTCCCGATTACATTGTTTCTTGACGAATGCGATGAACTTGCGGACATAGCCGGATGTGCAAACACAGTAAAAATTATGCCTGACAAATCCTTATACGGCTACAATACTGATATATATGGATTCCAAGCTGCAATACCCGAAGAAACACAAGAAAAACTAAGAGGAAGCAAAGCCTCTATACTTGGGACCGGCGGTGCTGCAAGAGCTGCAGCCATTGCTCTTTGTCAAACAGGCATTAAAGATATAGACTTTTATGCAAGAAACATTATAAATGCAAGCGAAATGGTTAATTTTCTGAGAGGAAAATACCCTCAGGTTAACTTTACGCTAAAACAGATGCAGAGTTTAAGAGATTTGTCAGATTCAAAAATGCTCATAAACTCAACACCCGTCGGCATGCGTGGCAAAGCGATGGGAATAAGCCCTGTAGAGAAAGATGTAATAAAAACATTGAAAGAAGATGCAACGGTATATGATATAGTTTACAACCCGTTGAAAACAGAATTATTAAAGATTGCTCAAGAGAACGGATACAACACAATCACCGGGCTTGATATGTTTGTTCATCAGGGTGCAAAAGCCTTTGAAATCTGGACAGGACAAAAGGCAAACACTGATGTTATGAAGATTGCTGCACTCGAAGCACTTGCAGAGTAAAATCTGTTGATAATATTTTTTATATAGTTTTATATTTTGTTTTTATTTAATACAGATAATTATTAAAAAAGACCTGCGTCTATGTTCAAGCAGTGAAATTTAATTTTTCAACCTGATACTACGCTTTTACATCAACTAATCAAAACTCAAGGCTCGCAACTCGGGCTGTCAAAATAGATTTTCTAACAAAAATAAAAAGTGTTTGTTATAATTACCCAGCCCTCAGACACACTCGCCCTGCAGATGTTTTGATAAGTTGTTGTACAAAGCTTCGTAAAAGGTTTCAAAATCAAATTCCACTGCAGCAATAAAGAGGTGTAAGATGTTTGCTTCGGAGTGACTGCGTAGGAGGGACGACGAAGTCGGAACGAAGAAGTAAATGTCTTATACCTCTTTGAAAGCTAAAAATAAAAAACGAATTACATAAAAAATATTATCTACACATTCTATTTTTTATGTGGTTCGATTTTTTCGCTTATCCAGTTTGCAAACGGAGTAACAACAACCGGACCGACAAATCTGTATATTGTAGTAAAGATTACAAGCGGGCCGAGCAGTCTTATACCGGTTAATCTTCTGTTCATAACCTTTTCTTCCAGCTGCGGATTCATGCGTTTGTAAACTTCTTTGTATTTATCAAGTTTTTTATTGATTACGCCATCGAGTTTGTATGCACCAATAGTACACAACAGAGCAGTGATACCCTGATTTAAAATCATCGGCAGTTTCTGGTCTTTTTCAATTTTTTTAGATTTTGCAGTCTGCTGCATATAAAAACCTGACAGCCACAAACTTTCACCGGCAATCAAATGAGGGAACCAGTTTTTCTTTTCAGCAAACCAGTTTATAAACCTTTTTGCTGCATTTGTATCTGCAATTTTACCAACACCTTTGGCAATGCCTTCTGTCACCATGCTGCCTGCACCTTTAAAAGATGGTGTATTGGATTTTGCAAATACCTTACCTGCAGCAATATCGTAAGAAGACTGAACTTTTTCAAAGCCTTTAAAAGATTTTGATGGTTCTGCACCTTTAAAACTCATAAATGAGTAATCAATTTTTGCTTTATCCTGCGGACTCAAAGGAGTAGTTTCTTTGGACAGCCCGAACATTTTTAATATAGGCGGAACAATTGCAATAGTAACAGCAGCTCTTAAAGGAAGGAATAACGGCTGATGGATTCTGCCTGCAGTTTCTTTAAATACACGGGCATGCTCTTTGATATATGAAGCATCATTCTTCATATACTTAGAAGGATTGTTCATCAACTTTTTAACACCACGTTTTACAGGCTCTGCAGCAACAATTGTAGTTAAAAGTCCAAGAACACCGGTAGAAATAGAATGAGCAACCTGATAGTTGTTTTTCTTCTTTTCAACAGGGTCTTTTGTCGGAATTATATAAATTGAAGCAGGTCTTGCGATAGTAGTCAGACCCAGTGCAATTATAGCATCTGCAATAAGTGAATTGTCAGCAAGTATATCAAGAAATTTGTTAAAACCCTTATTTACTGCAAGTTTTTCTCCAAAAGTCTTTGCTATCGGAACAGGGTTTGCTTTAAAACTCAAACGACCGCTCGGATTAACTCCTGCGGTCGTTTTATTCGCATTCTTATTTTGATTATTCTTTGTTAAATAATGGTGGGAATGAATATTATAAGCTAGATTTTCGGTTTTCATTGGTTTTCCAATCTATTTTATGTATCTCGGTATTTAACTAAAGTTTGTAAATATTATTATTTGTCAATTATATTCAAAAATCATTCAAAAAGTAAAGTTTTTTTACAATTCTTAATCAAGTGTAAAAATTACAATTATAAAAAACTAAGCATTCAGCCTTATATACCTTGCTTTTCCCACACCTTCAACAGAACAAATTTCTTTTATTGTAGAGTCATCAACCTCGTTACCTGTGTTGATTATCATAATAGAAATGTTGTCGTCCTGTGAACGATTTTGTGCAACGTTCATTCTGGTAATGTTAATATTCTTGTTACCGAGAACAGTCGCAACCTTTGCTACCATTGCGGGTTTGTTTTCGTGAGGGATAAGGAGCATGTGTTTTTCCGGCTCTATGCTGGCATTATAGCCGTTTATTTTAACAATTCTCGGCATGTCTTTTGCTATCAAGGCACCGGATACGGTATTTGTTTCCTTATCTGTAACAAGTTTCAACGTAATTGACCCTATATAGTCTGTAGAGGTATTTGATTTTGTAGTTGATACATCAAAACCTTTTTTCTGTGCAATAATCGGTGCATTTACATAATTTACATCATTAACAAAAAATGACATAACACCTTTTACAACAGCTGTTTCTAAAGGAGAAACATCAATATCAGCCAAAGACCCTTTAACGGTAACATATATACCTCGAAGATTTCCCTGTGACATTTGAACAGCAAGCTCACCTATATTTTCAGCAAGCTGCATATAATCTTTTACGGGCTCAAGCTTTTCAGGTTTTAAAGAAGGAATATTAACAGCCGAACGAGCAGAACCGCCTGATAAAACATCTCTAATTTGCTGCGCAACATCTTCTGCAACCTTTAACTGAGCTTCTTCTGTGCTTGCGCCAAGGTGAGGAGTCAAAAGGATATCGCCTGATGTTTTTACCAGCGCAGACTCTGCAATATCCGGTTCGGCTTCAAAAACATCAACAGCAGCCTGAGCAACATGCCCGTTTTCCAACGCATCAGCAAGAGCCTGTTCATCAATAATACCGCCTCTTGCACAGTTTATAAGACGAACACCCTTTTTCATTTTAGAAATAGTATCTTTGTTAATCATGTGCATTGTTTCTTTTGTTTTTGGCACATGCACGGTAATGTAATCACAAACAGGCCAGAGTTCCTCCAAATCCTGAACATATTTTGCACCGAATTTTTCCACAACCTCTTTTGTTGTATACGGGTCAAACACAAATATTTTCATGCCAAGAGCCTTTGCTGCTTCTGCAACATGGTGGCCGATTTTTCCAAAGCCGATAATTCCCAGAATCTTGCCAAAAACCTCATGACCGGTAAATTTTGAACGTTCCCATTTTCCTTCTTTTGTTGAAGCTGCAGCTTTAGCTATGTTTCTTGACATTGCAAGCATCAATGCCACTGTATGTTCAGCAGCTGCATTTGTGTTTCCGTCAGGAGAATTTACAACAATAATGCCCTTTTGTGTTGCTGCTTCCAAATCAATGTTATCAACGCCCACGCCAGCTCTGCCGATAATCTTCAAATTTTTTGCAGCTTCTATTACTTTAGCTGTTACTTTTGTCTGGCTGCGCACCATCAATGCATCATAGTCGCCTATTACCTGACACAATTCGTCCTCAGGCATAGTCGGCAATATAACGCCCTGTGCAACCTCATCAACTATATTTTTTGCAGATTCATTAATTTTGTCGGTAATTAAAACTTTCATTATAAACACTCCCCTATAAGACTTATCAATGACGCAATTATACAATATTTTTAAGGAATGTTACAAGAAGATTACAAATCAAGGCAATTTTTTATTAACAAATGTTTTTATATATACATAAGATATATTTGGAGAGAGATCTATGACCAGCTACACAATTAAATCCGGAGAAAATCTCTGGAATATTGTAAAAAGCCAGTATAAACTGAGCAACAATACAGAAATTGCCAACAAAGTAAATGAAATAGCAAAAGCTAACAACATAAAAAATGCAAATATGATTTTTGCAGGTCAAAAAATCAATCTCGATATGGGATTGACAATTGAACATGAAGAAAAGAAAAAAGATATACCTGCAACTGACCCCATAAAAATGACTCAGGCTCAAATGGCAGCTAAAGAAAGAATAGGCTACAACAATATAAAAAGCTATAACGATTTAAATACACTGACTCAAGCATCTGTTTCTATTTTTGGAGCTGACACAAAAACAGAAGAACAAAAAAATACAGCATATCAGGAATATTCACAATATTTACTTAATGAATATTACGATGAAAATAAAGACGGAAAAGTTACTGTAGAAGAATTTGCGCAGGTAGAACAAAAAGGCTCATTTACCGCAACAAATCTGCAAGGACAAAAAATTGATAATGATGTAATTGCACAATATGAACAAGATCCTGAAATGCTTAAATTCTACGATGTAAATAATGATGGAAAAATTTCACATGAGGAATATACAGAAGGTCTGAAAAAAGCCGGCCTTGCCCCAGTGAATAATGAGGAATTAAACAATACTATTGCTCAAAGATCAGGGAACCTTTTTGCAAAAAATCTTGATATGAATAATGACGGAACAATATCAAAAGAAGAACTTGCATTTTTCAATAAAAATGCAGACGAAATTGATGGAGAATTAGACGGCGTAATAACAAACGCCGGAGAAAGCGGCATGTTTGGCGCAATAACAGGCATGAATGCTGCTGATACAGAAATTAACAGAGTAGTTAATAAATATTTGTCAGGCGAAACATTAACCGCTGATGAACAAAAAATTCTTGAAAAATCTACAAATATAATAAGAACTAATATGGCAAAAGCAGCAGGCATTAATATCGAAGGTTAATCTGCTATTTTACATAGACTTCTTCAAGGTTATGCGCCACACCGCCCAGAGGTGTCGGATAAATATTTCCGAATTTCTTTCTGATTGCGACTATTCTGATAGGCGAATAAAGATAGATTATCGGTTTTTCATCATAAATTAGCTTTTGATACTCTTCATAAATCAGCTTTCTCTTATCAAAATCAAGTTCGAGAGAAGCTTTATCAAAAAGTTCGTTGAGTTTTTTCTCCCAAGGGAACAATATTTTGTTTTCCTGAGGTGTTTTTCTCATATTAAACAAATGCAGTGTTCCGTTGGAATACCAGACATTCTTTCCTCCATAAGGTTCCAGAGGGCTGCCAGTAAAGCCCATAATCACGGTATCAAAATCGTTTGTATTAACAAGCTTGCTCACAAGTGTATTAAATTCAATAGGTTTAAAATTAACAGTCATACCAAGATCCTCCAGATCCTGTTTTACCATAACGCCTATTGATTCACGCTCTGTATTACCTGCATTCGTATATAAGTCAAACTCGACTTTGTGGCCGTCTTTGTCATACAATTTACCTTTTTTCCAATAAAAACCTGACTTCTTAAGCAATTCTCTGGCTTTTTGCATATCCTGAGGATGGCCTTTTGCAACCTCTTCATTCAAATAGATAGAAGAAAGAGGCTCGGGCGTAAACAATGGTGCAGCCACTCCGCTTGCTATATTAAAGACCATATTCTCTCTATCGAGCGCATAGTCTACTGCTGTTCTAAAGTTTACGTCATTAAACCACTTTTGTTTTATTGGATTTACATAATATTTCCCTTTGTCATTTTTTCTTGTATTTAAATTAAAAGAAAAATACATTGTACCCGTATCAGGGCCAAGGTTGTAAATTTTGTAGTCAGAGTGTTTTTCCTGTTCTTTAAAGAGAGCAACATTTGTTGAGCGAAGGCTCACCATATCCAACTCGCCTGATTTAAATTTTAAAAGCTCGTTATTCAAATCACCTACTATTAAAATAATATATTTATCAAGATAAGGCAGTTTATTTCCCTGTTCATCAATCATGTAATAATCAGGATTTCTTTCATAAACGAGTCTTTGAGCCGGCACGTACTCTTTAAGCCGGAAAGCACCGCTTGTTACAAAATCAGACGGTTTTGTATTGGAACTCCAAAACGAAGCAAAAGCTCGTTTTCCTTGTTTTGTAACAGGTTCAAGTACATGTTTGGGGGCAATAGGTACACTGAGTTGTCTTAAAAATGGAGAAAACGGTTCCGGTGTAACAAATTTAACAGTATACTTATCAATTTTTGCTATAGTCGGAAGCTTATCTCCCACATACATTGCATCACGTGTGCTGGTGTTTCCGTATCCGCCAAATATTATTGTATTCCACGTAAAATACACATCATCTGCTGTAATAGGCTTTCCGTCAGACCATTTCAAACCATGGCGAAGCTCTATAATATATGTTTTGTTATCAGGCAAAACCTTTACTGATTTAGCCAGCTTCGGGATAACTTCTCCGGTATAAGCATCTGTTGTCACAAGGGCATCAAACATTATATCAGCAGCCTGAGAAGAAGTAGCATCCATAGAGTTCCAGCTGTTAAAAGTCTTCGGCCCTTCTCCTATTGTGCTAGTCACAAAAGTTCCGCCCATTTTGCCTGCAGGAGTGCGTGACATCAAATAATCCACACCGTTTATAGTCTTTGTTTTTACAGGATAAGGCTTATATTCTTCCTGTTTAAACAAGCTGTCTGAATTCGTTAAATCGCTATCCGCCTCAGGCCTGTCAACTCTTATACAAGCCCCGAGCAAAACACATATAAACACTAAAAGAGATATAACAAAAACTATTTTTTTATTCATACAAAACAATTTATCACAAAACTACGGTCTTTTCATATAGTCAACTGACTGCACTAAGAACACTATATTAACGGACTCCGAGCAAATGCTCTTTTGCAAAATCTATTGCATCAACTTCTTTATAAAAAACATTCTCAGCTCCGATTTGTGAAACTATGCTATGGTCTTTCAACTGTTTTAAGACCTCTTCATTTTTTATTACAAGGATAATATTTACCTCTTGTGACTGCAAACGCAATATAATGTCTTCCAATGCAAATATTGCAGATATATCAAGCAAATCATCAGCCTCATAATTTAAAATCAAATATTGAGTACCGAGCATTTCTTCAAACTTTGAGATAAGCTGAGTCGCAGAACCAAAGAAAAACTGCCCTGTGATATGAACAACACGGATTTTGTGTTCATAATCCTGCTCCAGCACTCTTTCCATTTCCATAATTTCCTGGTCGTACACAGGCTTGTGAACAAGATGAGCCTTGTCGGCAACTCTTTTTGCATACAGCAATGCAGCCAGTGTAATACCTGCTCCGACAGCAAAAATAAGATTGTAAAAAACAGTCAGCAAAAACACAAGGAACAAGACATACAAATCATCTTTCGGCGCATATTTTAGCACCTTTAAGAGTTTCATATCAATAATGTCATACCCGATTTTTATAAGAATAGCGGCAAGAACTGCCAGCGGAATCTGTGCAACAAAACCTGAACACTTAAACAGCAGTATAATCAAAAGCAACGGATTTATTACCGCACACATTTTTGTCGTAGCACCGGCATTCAAGGCAGCTACGCTTCGCATAGTGGCAGCAGTTCCGCCAAGAGAACCAGTTAAAGCACAAACAAAATTTCCTATCCCCTGAGATGCAAGAAGACGCCTCGGGCTGTGTCTTGTCTTTGTCAACGAATCTGAAACAAGCCCTGTGAGCATACTCTCAGCAGAAAAAACAATTGCTACTGTAAATGCATAAGGCAGATATTTTATTATATGTTGAAGATTCAAATCCGGTCTGACAAAATCAGGCAGCGCAACAGATACCTCGTTTATCCTGTCTATATTCAGACCCAATTTAACAGAAAGCCACGTACAAAAGATAAGTGCTATTATCTGAGAAGGGACATATTTGTTCACTGACTTTGGAATAAAAAATACAAGAGCAAGGGTAATCAAACCAATAAAAAATGCTTCTTTATTTATAGACAGTATGCTGTTATACATCCCCATAACAGTAGAAATTGTCGAAGGCATAGCCTTGTGTCCCATAAGAGGATTAAGCTGCAGAATTATTATTATAACTCCGACACCGTTCATAAATCCTGAAATAACAGGATAGGGAACATATTTTACCATTGAAGGCAAATTTGTCATTGAAGCGGCAAGCTGAAGCAATGCAGCCATTATCAAAACTGTTACCGCAGCCTGCAAGTTATTGTTAAGAGCTATCATCATAGAAGCAACAACTATAGCAACAGGGCCTGTTGTGCCTGATATCAAAGGAACCTTAGGCCCGAGCATACCTGCAACAAAGCACAAAATTATTGCGCCCCACAGTCCTGCTCCGGCTCCAAAACCCGTAGCCACACCAAATGCCAATGCCTGCGGCAATGTAATTATTGCAGAATTTATCCCGCCAAAGACATCGCCCGTAAATATTTTTAACTTTATTTTCAAATTTTCCACAAAACTCATAGTTAAATATTAGCATAAGTTTATAAATAATATTAAAAATTGTAACTATTAATCTTTTATATACACAGATAATAACAAATTTATATTTGTCCGGCGTTAAAACTAATAACACTAGCTAATAAACCAAAAAGGGAAGATTGTATATGGCAATAAATGAAATTTCGACTCCGGCACTGGCTGCACACAAAACACAAAAAAGTATAAAAAAACAATCCACAAACAATGTAATAACACTGAGTGCATCAAATCCGAATTTGCTGGAAAATTATCTTTCTGCAATTAGTAACCAAAACAGGGCTGTACTATCCTTTGGAAAAAAGCTTACTGTCCTAAACTACAATAACCAATCTCCCATTCAACACGCACAAACTACACCTTATGGAAAAAACTTTACAGTAGACGCTTTTCGTCCCGGTATATCCTCTTATGCACAATGGAAAATAAGAACAGCAGCCACTGACAGAATTTACGGCAGACACCCTTGGCCTGAAATTAAACACATAAATGCCTGGATGGTTTCAGCTGAAACTCACAAATTTATGTTTGTGGGCGGTCTTGCTCAGGTTGCAGCCGATTTGCCGAACAGTTTTAACAGACGATTCCACAACGGTGCAAACAAAATAATTAATATCACACCGCTTTACACTGATGAAAACAGAAAAATCATAACTAAAAATGACAAACTCTATTATCAGTATGCGGTTAAAAATATCAAAAATCCACGTACTGGTGAAATAAAAACAATTGCAAAACAAACAGAACTAACTCCTGTCGGAAAAGTCAATGTACCTATCTACAACCCTGTAACGAACACAAAAACAGAAGATACACAGGTAAACATCTACAGAGCATACACTGACTACAGTAAAGATGAGCAGGGGCGTCCTAAAAATGACGGAACATACTACTATTTCTTAGAAACACCTGCCACAAGAAAAGATGAATACGGAAACACAGTCAACAACGCCCAAATCTTTAATGTAGAAGATCAAAACCCGAAAAGCGCAAACAACGGCACTCCGTACGCAACTAACAAATTCGGCACAGACGAAGTGTTTAGAATGGCGTTCTTCTCAAAAGCTGTATACGAAATGATGAAAGACGCCAAAGAAGGCAGACTAAAAGGTGTTGAAGCACCGAATTCAGTACTGCTCAATGACTGGCACGCCGGCCCTCTGGCTGCTATGATAAACTACACCGCAAATGCAGAAGCAGACACGGGAAAAATCTCAAAAGAAGCCGGTGTATACTTTGACAAACTGCCGATAATTTATATTGCACACAATGTTGAACATCAAGGCTCAACAAACAGTGATGACAACAAACGTACAAGCATTTTTGCGACACTATTTGGCGGTTACAGCGTGGATATATTGAATAATGCAGCAAACTGGCAGCCTGACAACCCAAACTACGGACCAAAGACAGAAGATGCATGTGCTTTGATGAAAGGCAGCGGCTTTAGTTCAGCAATGACAGGCATGTCACTCGCAGACAGAGTTGTCCCTGTTTCCGGACACTATGCAGAAGAATTAACAGAATCAAACGTAAAAGCCAACGGCCTTATGGACTTGATGAAAGCAAGACATTACGGCGAAGGCCACACGCTCACACCGATTACAAACGGTTATTCAAAAGACAAAATTGCTCCTACACAAGAACATATGGATGCTGTCTTAAAAGCTACAAAAGAAGACTTTATTTTAAAAGGGGAAGAGTCAATAGACTTTTCTAACGTAAATCTGCTGCCTTATGCCGACGGAAATCTTGAAAACAAACTCCATAACAAAAACCAGATTATGGACATATTCAAACAAACTATAGAGCGTGAGCGCAAGCTTATAAATTCCGGTGACTACGGCCCGAGAAAATATCTTATGCACGATCCGTTCCATACAGATATCAGCAGCATAAAAGATTTTTCCGACACACCTGTTATTGCTTATGTAGGCAGAGTGGATGCACAAAAAGGTCTGGATTCAATCTTTAAAGATGCAATGTGGAAGTTTGTAGAACACAATCTTTATACACCAAAAGACAGACTGCCGGTATTTATTCTTGGCGGAAACATTACAAACCCTGAGGTTTACAATGCACTGGCTTACGGTTTAAAAGACGAATTAATCAAAAAATCAAATAAAGAACCAGATCCGATTAAAAAACAGGGCTACAAAAACATAGCAGAACGTATCATTTTGATAAACGGATTTGTCAGAACAGACCTTGTTGCAGCAGCTGCTGATTTGTTCCTTGTTCCGTCAAAATTTGAACCCTGCGGGCTGACCCAGCTCGAGGCTATGGCAAAAGGTGCTTTGCCTATAGCAACATCTACAGGCGGTCTTGTTGACACAATTAAAGACAATGTTGACGGCTTTAGGACAAAAGAATTCTATGATATAGAAGACGGCTGGAGAACAACAACAAAACTCTATGGCGACAGAAGAACACCTAATATGTTTGCAACAAACGGGGATGCTTACTGTGAAGCTATGGAAAGAGCATTGAACATCTACTATAACAACCACAACAAGTTTGAACAGATGCAAAAAACAGCAATGGAAAATGACTTTAGCTGGGACAAAAAAGGCGGAGCATTAGACAAGTACATAAGCCTAATAAAAACAGGTAAAATATCCGCTTAAATCAACACGTTTTCATAAAAAAATCGGATTATATGAATATAATCCGATTTTCTGTACAAAGAATTTAATACTTACAAATTATAGATAAGAAGCAGCATTTACTGCAGCTCTGTCAGCTTCTGTTGCTTCAAAATAGCTATAGCCCATTTCTTCTGCAGCAAGGCCAGCAAATAAAGAACCGGGGAAAATCATTACAGAGTTTCTCAGCTGAGTTAAAGCTGAGTTGTAAAATCTTCTTGCAGCAGAGATATGTTCTTCCACCTCGTTATAAGTTTGCATTGCCTGCACCATAGTTGCATCAGATTTTAACTGCGGATAATTTTCTACAGAAACAAGCAGCTGGCTCATCAAGTTATCGAGCATACCCTCTGCAGCGAATTTTGCTTTTGAACCGGATGGTGCATTCATAGCCTGAGTACGCAATTCTGTCACTTTTGTAAATATCTCGTTTTCGTGTTCCATAAATTTTTTAGCAATAGTTAAGATATTAGGAACAAGATCATGTCTTTTCTTTAATTGAACATCGATACCGGAAAGAGCTTCTCTGACAGAGTTTTTATTTCTTATAACCCCTGCATAAACAGAATAAAGAACCGCAGCAATCACTAATACTACTACGCCGAGAATAACCATTGTATTCATACAATCTCCTTTTTATTAATAACACACAACATATTAGCATACAGCGCAAAGTGTAATATCATCTGGATACACTAAGTTTTTAAAATCCCAATGCACGGCTTTGTGCATACTGCATAATATAAGACAAAGCACCAAAACAGAAGATAATCAAAGCTATTTCTATTGCCCAGGCCCACAAAGCCCACTGCCGCTGTACAGAGTGAAATTGATCAAGGCTCTGCCATTCTTTGTTTGCCCACGCCCACTCATTGCCTTTTGCTCCGCAATATAAAGAAAACAAAAGAGCCAGCATCCAGCCAATCATAGGAATAAAAGCCAGCAACACCCCAAGACAAGCTATCGGCGTATTGTTACACAAGCCCCATATAGGAGAAAGTATACAAGCCCCCCAGTTAAAACAGTTTATTTTTTTAGGAAAAGCCTGTCCTTTGACTCTGTATCTGTTTTCCTGTTTAAGTTTTTCTTCATCATAACTGAATTGAAGAGCGCTCTGGTTGCCTGTAGAATATATTCTGCCGGCATCAAGAGCGCTTCTTATTCTTGGTTTATTTCTATCGTCTGACACGTATTATACCTTTTTTGTTTATTTTACAGTATAACACATGTTTGGATTAATTATCCTTCTTTTTATTTTTAGAGGATTTTTGTGAATCTTCTTGATTATCTTCGCTATTTTCATCGTCGGATTGTTCAGATTCTTCCCCTTCTGATTCCGATTCAGATTCTGATTCAGATTCAGCGTCACTGTTTTGTTCATCTTCTGAAGAATTCTCTTCATTTTCTTGATTGGATTCTTCTTTTTCAGTATCAGAAGTTTCATCCTCTTTTTCTTCGCTATCTGAGGTATTTTCTTCGTCCTCTGATTCATCTTCTTTTTGTTGCTGAGCAGCTGCTTTAGCTTCTTCTTCAGCTTTTTCTATTTCTTCAATTTCTTCTCTTGTTCTTGCTCTGATAACAGGGATATTGAGCATAAGAGCAATTTCGTCCCCGTCAGATTCGAGGTTCAAATCAAGAGCTTCTTGATCAATTTCTATATATCTGGAGATTACAGTAATCAACTGTTCTCTCATTTTTTGCATTGTTGCACCGTCAAGGTTTGATCTATCCTGCATCAAAACAAGTTTCAACCTGTTGGTTGCAGTATCTTTAGAACTTGAGTCACCCTCATTTTTATCTTTTTGAAAGAAGCTCAAGACTTTATTATAAAAATTGCTGAAAATATTTTCACTCATTGTCTTTCACTCCTTTCTATTCATCCTTGTCCGTTTTTTTGTTTTTGCCGCTAAAAAAACTTTTTACTTTTGCAATAAAAGCAGCAAAGCCGGTCGGCTCATTTATGTCAAGAAAAGGAACTTCTTCACCCTGAATGCGTCTTGCAACATTAAGATAAGCTTTTCCTGCCATAGAATTTTCATCATTTACAATAGGTTCACCTCTGTTTGTTGAAGTGATAATACCTGTGTCTTCTGGAATAACGCCTATCAAATCGCAGGAAAGAATATCGCAAACATCCTCAACACTCATCATATCATTTGCTTCTATCATGCCGGGACGAACACGGTTTACGAGCAATTTATAAGATTTGATACTGTCATTTGCTTCTAAAAGCCCGATAATTCTGTCAGCATCTCTGACAGCAGACATTTCAGGCGTAGTAACCACAATTGCCTCTGATGCACCGGAAATAGCAGTTTTAAAGCCTTCTTCGATACCGGCAGGACAATCCACGAGAACAAAGTCAAAGTCTTTTTGGAGTTGTTCACAAATATCTTTTAACTGCTCAGCATTAACAGCAGATTTATCTCTTGTTTGAGCTGCAGCGAGAAGGCACAGGTTAGGATTCTTTTTATCCTTAACGAGAGCCTGCTTCAGTTTACATCTTTCTTCCACAACATCAACAAGCGTATAAACAATACGGTTTTCCAAACCCAGAAGCAAATCCAGATTTCTCAAACCTATATCAGTATCAATCAAAACAACGCTAGACCCGTTTTTTGCTAGTGCAGTACCGATATTGGCAGAAGTTGTAGTTTTTCCTACACCGCCTTTACCGGAAGTAATTACTATTACTCGCCCTGTCATATTAATTTTGCTCCTTTATCTTTCTCTCTTTTTATTTATCGTTAATTTTTAAAATAACTATACTGCCGTTGATATTTCGTGCTTCTTCGGGAGTAAAGGTATTTGATTTTTCTACATAAATATTTTTAATGTAATCCGGTCTTCTTGCGTAAGAATCAGCTATCCTCAACTGGATTGCATTGAGTGTCAATGCACGGATTCTTGCTTTTGTGTTTCCGTTGCAGCCGGCATGTGCAATACCGCCCAGAATGCCCCAAACAGTGATATCACCGGCAGCGTGAATTTCGCATCCCGGGTGACAGTCGCCGATAATCACAACATTGCCGTTAGATTTTATAACCTGACCTGAACGGACAGTCTGTTTGTGATACTGGGTAGACATCTGAAGAATTTCATAATCTTCATCAGTCATTTCTTCTTCCGGTATTTCAAAATTATCTTCTGCCTCTTTTGTCAAAGGCCAATTTTTCATTTCATTAATATCTTTATCATCGCTCAAGATGTTTTCGAGTTTTGTTTCAGAATCAAAGATACTGTCTAGCTGTTCTTGAATTTCTTCTTCCTTTTGTTCTTTGTTTTCTGAACTAAAAACAACAGAGGAGTCAGATTCATTTTCTGAGTCTATAGCAGGCTTTTTAAAAACAATATCAACATCAGCCAGAGAACCCGATTCCTTTTGCTCATCAGTAGTTTCGTTATTTTCTTGATTTCGAACTTCAGCAGGCTCATTTTCTGTTTTTATAGGAGCCGTTTCTTTGTCAGCATCATCATCTTCAGAATTTTGTTCATCTACTGTTTCTTTGTTGTCATCTGTAGTGGTGTCAACAGTATTTTCTGCATCTTTAGATTCGGCCTCTTCCTGTTGAGTTTTTTCAGCCGAATCAGCACTATCAGAGCTGTCATCAAGATGCTCTGTCATAGGAACATACTGCAAAGACGGTTCATCCTCAGGAGCCTTTGCCTCCAGCTGGCTGAATTCTTCCTGCAGTTCTTCTTCTACATCTTTTGTACAAATACCCAAAGTTGCAGCAGCAAGTTCTGTTTGCTGAGATTCTGATTCAACAAGGGACAGTGTAGAGTTTATGCTGCTTATAAGAGAATTTATACTCAATAATTGTGACTGATTTAGAGTAACATTGCCCAGTTTCAGCCAGATTTTTTGATTTGCTGCATCCTCTTTTTCTATAATATTGCTCAATTCAAAAACAATATCCGCAGGACTCTGAGCCTGAGATAAATCAATAATGTATCTTTTATTTAATTCCATATCCTTTAACACCCGCTGTATTCTTATATTCGGATATAATTTCCGAAATAGCTGTAATTAAAGAATATATTAAATATGTATCAAATACAATTTGTTTATGATTTATTGTTTCAATTTGTTATGAAAAATTTATTATTCTTCATCAGCTGTATCATCAGCAGCTATTCTTGCTTCTACTTCAATAAGAGCTGCTTCTTGTTCTGCTACTAATTTATCATAATCTGTATTTTTCAATGCTTTTAATTTTTCTTTAGCTTTTTCGTGTTCTGATTTTGCATTGTTGTAAGCTCTTTCTGCATCTTGTTCAGCAGCTTCTGCATCTTCTTTTTCTTTGCCTGTAGTGCCGACTTTATCAAGAGCAGTTTGTTCGTCTTTAACAGCCTGTTCAACTGCAGCTTTAGCCTGTTTTTGTTGTGCTTCCATCTGACGCAATTGGGCTTTCATCTGTGTAGTATCTTCACCTGCAGCCTCTGCAGCATCTATATTTCTTTTTAATGAAGAAATATCTTCTGTAATTTTTTTATAATTATTTCTTGCTTTTGTTGTTGCTTTTTTAGCATCTTCATATTCTTCGTTTGCTTTATTAAAAGCTGCAGTTTTTTCGCCTGTAGTTTTCTTTGCAGCTTTCCAATTGTCTTTTGCTTTATCAACTTCAGTCTTAGCTGTATTAACAACACCTTCTTGAGTTTGGATATTTGACTCTTTTGAAGCAGCAAGTTCTTTATTTTTAGCGATGCTTGATTCGAGTTCGCCTTTATAAATTTCAAGCTGTTTGATATCCATATTAGAAATATCTTTTATAGAACCGCTGCCCTGTTGAGGTGTAGAAGTAACGTCACCTGTAGCTTTTTTATAATTTTCTTCATTTTGAGCAGCTTTTTTAGCCTTGCGCGCTTTAACAAAATTCATAATACCATTTGTTAAAGAATACACGCCAAAACCGCCTGCAAGAGCAACTGTTCCCCATTTTGCAATGTTGGCTATAGTATCACCGCTGCTAATATTTGTGCTTGTAGAATTCCAATTAAGAATAGGATCGGAAGAAGAGTAACCGTTCCAATCAATTTTGGGAGCATTACCAAAAATTTCAATAGTGCTTGTTGATTGCAATCTGCCGCCATTGTTTGGATTCAGGTTCGGACGATTCCAGTTATTGCCAGAGTTGCCTGATGTGACAAGCGTATTTTTATATTTAGTTAAACTATTTTCTTGTGGTGTCATTTCAAGCCTCTCTTTAATAATTGATTACTTACATATATATAAAGTATATACTTTCCAAAAAATTGCCTTTTTTGTATATACTTGTGTTACATTTCTTAACATATTTATATAAGAAGTCTCCTTAAAATCTTGCCCGTCTGATTATATTTATGATAGAGTCATATTTAAGGTAACTGTTATGGGCGAAAAATTAGATATAATTACAATCGGAGAAAGCCTTATAGAGCTTTCAAGCGGAATGAGTCTTGCATATGCAGACACTTTAGAAAAGTATTACGGCGGAGACACACTTTGTACCGCAGTAGCTGCAGCCAGACTGGGTTCAAAAGCAGGATATATCACAAGAGTAGGCAACGACCCTTTTAGAGAATTTTTAATGGACAGCTGGCAGCTTGAGGGGCTGGACATCTCAAATGTAAAGCTTATTGACGGATTTAACGGAGTATATTTTATAGGTCATCCGGAATTTGAGAAAAAAGAATTTGTTTACTACCGAAAAAAAACAGCTGCAACAAAACTCTCTATTGATGATATTTCTACAGCATATATACACAGCGCGGATATGATTTATGCAACAGGTGTAACACAGTCGCTGTCGCTTTCTGCAAAAGAAACGGTCAAAAAGGCTTATCAAATCGCAAAAGAAAACAACATGATTACAGCCTATGATACAAATTTTGATTGCAGACTCTGGGGAACAGAAGATGCAAAAGATGCTTTTGATGAAATTTCTGACTACATAGACATAATGTTCTTGAGCCTGGAACATGATGTAACAAAGCTTTTTGAAATAGATTCCCCTGACAAATGCATAAAAGCTCTGTGGGATAAAGGCATAAAAACAGTTGTTGTAAAATCTGCAAAAGATCACGGCTATTTTGTCGGATACGAAGGTGATATAACTTTTGTAAAATTCTATACTGATGAAATAGTTGACTCAACAGGCTCAGGAGATGCATTTAACGGTGCATTTTTACACGGAATAAATTCCGGAATGACACCATTTGAAGCAGCAAGGCTGGCATCGATAGATGCGGGGCTGCAGTGCCACGGTATGGGTGCAATAAAATCAATTCCTTACAAAGAGCAGGTTTATGCTGCATATTACGGACAATAGATAACACTACAAGGACAAAAAATTGGGAAAACACAAACATATAGCAGTTTCCGGTTATTATGGCTTTGACAACTTCGGTGACGAGGCTATATTGTCAGTTTTGACAAAAGAATTAAAAAAACAGGACTATTACGTAACAGTTTTTTCGAAAAACCCTGAAAAAACAGGCACAAAACTCGGCGTTCATTCTGTTTACACTTTTGATATAAAAAAGGTGCTGGAAACTCTAAAGAAATCAGACTTGTTGATTAGCGGAGGAGGCAGTCTTCTGCAGGATGCAACCAGTTTAAAAAGCCTTTTGTACTATCTTTTTGTAATTTTGTCTGCAGAATTTTATAAAAAAGAAGTGATTATATTTGCACAGGGGATAGGGCCTATAAAAAACCTTATAGGAAGAATGCTGACAAAATTTGCGCTCTCAAAATGCAAATACATAACCGTACGTGATGAAAAGAGCCTGTTTCGTCTCAGAGGCTGGGATTTAAAGCCTGATTTGGTATCAGACCCTGTGTGGAATATGGAAACAAAAGAATACCTGCCTATGGGCCGCATCGGAGTACAATTAAGAAGCTGGAAAGGTTTATCACAAAAATATTTGTTTGCACTCGCAAGACAAATCAATGCAAACTTTGCAGACAAAGAAATATATATATATTCTTTTCAGGATGCACTGGATTTAGAAATATGCAAACACTTTGAAGCACAGCTAAAACTAGTCAACCCGCAGATAAAAACCGTATTGAAAAACGGGCTGGACATTGATGAAACAATACAATCCTTCGCAAACCTCGATTACTTAATAGGTATGAGATACCACGCCTGCCTGCTTGCGTTGAAATACGGAACTCCTACACTTGCGCTAAGCTATGACGAAAAGGTTGAAAAAATAGCAAAACGCTTTGATTTGCCATGTTCCTTCCTTGATGATGAAGACAAACTTGAACAATATTTTAAAGAATTGAAGGCAATACAACCCCAAAATCTGAAGACAAAAGCAAAAGAATGCGTATTCGATTTTTCTAAAATTCTAAACAAAATAGAAGAATAACAAGAAAAACGGGAGCAACTGCTCCCGAGAATGGTTATTTACTAGCTTATAAATTTCTTATCTTCTAGTCTTTCCCCACCCTCCAGCGGAATCCTGCTGTAAGGGATACACCGTTTCGGCCTCCGTTATGCACCATGGCTTGTCCGTATGCTGTGAATCTATCATCCTTAAAGCATTTCTGTATACCTGCTCCGTATGATACATAAGGGTCTATAGACATGGATGGCAGTCTTACGTCGTTTGCTGTTACTTTTGTTTCATCAAGTATATTCCATGTCATATTTACTGCAAGGTATGGTTGCCATCCGTTCTTTGTATTCATTATGAATTTTATTCCAGGGCTTAGTTGGAGTGCATGCAATGGGTCACTTTCGATTCTTACGTTTGCTGCGTTTGTATAGTCGAAAGTATTTATGAAGGAATAGGACATTAAGAAGTTTGGTTGGAGTATATATTTTCCTTGTTTAAATTCAAAGTTATACCCGAATTTATTACCTATACCTGCCATAAGCATTGTATAGTTTTCTGAGCCGTACATGGTTGTTGCATCGCCTACGCTTGCTCCTACTGATACTGTTGTAGCGTTAAAGAAGTTACCTTTGTAGAAGGTAGCGGTAGATCCGAGGATACCGCCGTTTTGGTAGGCATCTACGCCTTGATATCTTTGGGATGCACCGTTATATCCAATATATGCTGTTAAGACTCTATTGAAGCCGTGATTAATTTGTTTAATATCGGAGTCATAGCCGATGAGGGTGCCGTAGTTGATATTGGAGACGGTTGGGCCGTTATTGAGGGGGATAGACTCGAAGGAGGCGTAGGGTTTAACCCAGAATCCGTTGTGGGAGTGGGGGGTAAGGAGAGGGGAGAAGTTTGTTGTATTTAGTGCATATTTATTGTTATTGATGATAGATAGTCTATCTAAAGAGGGGATATTCATGAAGGAGTCTGAGTGTTGGAAGGCGTAGTTAAAGGTTTGGAGCTGGGTAGTATATGCGCCGGCCTGGGTGGCGACTGATGGGGTAAGGACAGCGGGGTTGAAGGCATCTGAGGGGCTGCCTGAGGAAGAGGATGCTCTATTGAAGAAGAAGTAGCCGAGGTTATCTTCGGGGTTAGTAGAATATGAGACGTCGTATTTATATATTGGGGAGTAGGCTATGGGGGAGGGGCCTGAGTATTGGACGTTATTTGCGAGTTGTTCATCGGCAAAGGGGATTTGGGTTGATTGTTCATCTGTATATGATATGAGGTTAAGGTTATGGATATTGATGGTAGAGTTATCTGAGATGTTGTAGTTATCAGCTGTGATTCTACCCATAGATTTATTAGCTAAATCGACGTCTACGGAGTTGATGTTGATAGTAGAGGAGTTAGAGAAGTTATTGAAGTGGATATTTTGGTTATTGAGGTGTTGGATATTGAGGGAGCCGGAGTTAACGGCGAGGGATGGGGATTGGGCGAAGTTATTTGCGTTGGAGACATAGACGTTAGTGTTATCTACTGAGATATTGGCGTTGATGACGTCGTTGTTTAATATTACTTTGCCTGTGCTGTCGCCGGTGAGGGCGAGGTCAAAGGCTGTTTCAGGGGTTTCGATTATTTGCATAGAGTCGCCGTCTATTGCACCGCCTCTGATTGTGTCATCAAAGACTATTACTCCGTTGTTTACGGCTTTGAGGGTTAATGAGGCAGGGTTTTTGTCGGTTGGACCTGTAACATCTTGAAAAACATATTTGTCGTCTTGTTTTTCGACAAAGCCATACATGCCGATTGCGTTTTGTTCTTCAATGCCGTTTGAGATTGTTTTGTTGCCTGAAAATACAGATTGGCCGTTGTCTGCTGTGATGTTTAGGTGGGATGTACTAAATATTGCACCGCCTATGGCAGTTCCGTTTGTGGATTCTGCGTAGTTACCTATGAATGAGGAATTTTTAATTTCGCCGTAGGTGATTTCTTGTGTATCCAGGTTAATAGAGCCGATTATGCCCATATTCCAAATCGCAGCGCCCATGGCAATGCCGTTTTCAGATTTTGCATAGTTGCCTATAAAATCACCTGTTATGTTTCCGATTGTTTCTGATTCATTATAAATCGCTCCGCCTCCGGCAATTTCATTACCAAAAGCATAGTTGCCGATGAAATCGCCTGTTATATCTCCGATTGTTCCTCCTATATTAATAATCGCTCCGCCTGCGGCAAGTCTGTTTTCAGATTTTGCATAGTTACCTATAAAGTCGCCTGTTATATCTCCGATTGTTACACTATTATTAGCAATCGCTCCGCCTAGAGCTTGGACATCACCAGTCGCATAGTTGCCTATAAAGTCACCTGTTATATCGCCGATTGTTCCTCCTGCATTATCAATCGCTCCGCCTAGAGCTTGGACATCACCAGTCGCATAGTTGCCTATAAAGTCACCTGTTATATCGCCGATTGTTCCTCCTGCATTAGCAATCGCTCCGCCTCCTAGATTGCCAGAAGGTCCTCCATCTTTCAACCCAACAAAATCCTTATCTATATCTTTTCCCTGTTGGTCGATTGTTATTCTGTCAGGGGATAGACTGTCGTTGTTTACATAATAGTTGATTTCGTATTCAAAGGCATTGGCTGTATTGTCGGCGTTTGGTGTAGTTACTGTGAAAGTTTTTACTTCGTCATAGTCTGTTGTATGGCCGTAGTCTGTTTGTTTTAAATCCAGACGGTAATACACGGGAGTGAGTTTGTTTTCTGTTTCGCTCCATTCGTATTTTGTTATGGTATTAGCAGGAAGATTAGAGGGGTCTTGGACTTCTATTTTTGTAAGAGTATATGCGTGGTCGTCTGCCGGTTCCTGAGAAAAAGCAGGAAGCACGGATGAAAAAGAAAGAGCAAGGGAAAGAGTCAGGG